>WUUC01178674.1_pt1 | contig 19114 bp, 13 predicted proteins | sample 6278441 | NCBI WGS metagenome assembly WUUC01 (sample SAMN13675441, study PRJNA597444) | soil metagenome | isolation source: soil | place: USA: Washington | collected 2017-10 | reverse complement strand
CGTGCAGGTGCCGGTTGAGAACGTCCTCGGCACGATCGGAGAAGGGCACAAGGTCGCTTTCAATATCCTAAACCTCGGACGCGTCAAGCTCGGCACACGCAACATCGCGGGCGCGCGGCAGGCGCTTAATCAGTCGATCAAGTACGCGAAAGAGCGGCGACAGTTTGGCAAGGCGATCTGCGAATTCGGCCTGGTGAAGCAGAAGCTGGCCGAGATGAGCGTCCGTTGCTTTGTTGGCGAGGCGATGGTGTATCGAGCCATCGGCGACGTGGATCGCGCGCTCGACGGCGTCGATCCGGCGGACGGCCCGCGCGTGCTCAAGACGATCGAGAACTTCGCCGTCGAATGCTCAATCAATAAAGTGTGGACGAGCGAGGCGCTGGCCTACGTGGTGGACGAGGCGGTGCAGGTATTCGGCGGCAACGGTTATTCACGCGAGTTTCCAGTTGAGCGCGCGTATCGTGACGCGCGCATCACCCGCATTTACGAAGGCACGAACGAAATCAACCGGCTGATTATCCCTACACGCCTGCTCAAAAACGCCTCCGCCGTACTCCAGCAGGTGAGCGTCTCGGGCCAGGGCTCGCCGCTGGCCGATGTCTACGACGTGCTGGGTCGCGCCAAACGACTCGCCATCGGCGCACTTACCGCCGTATCGCAGGTTTACGGGCAGGCGGCGCGCGACGAACAGGAAGTGCTGGCGCATGTCGCCAACATCATCATCGAGGTGTATGCGATCGAAAGCGCGCTCGGCCGCGCCGAAAAACTGTCCAAGGGGAATGCCTCACGCGCCGAACTCGCTGCCGACGCCGTGCGCGTCTACACCAGCGACGCGGCCGACCGCATGGCGCATGCCGGGAAGCAGATTGTCAACGCCATCGGCGTACGCGGCGAGCCATCCGATGCGTTCAAGAGTGTGTTGTCGCCGATCGCGACCAACTCGGGCGTCGATACCGTTTCAGCGCGCCGGCGTATCGGCGATGCGGCCATTCAGGCGTCGCGGTATCCGTTTTAGGAAACACGAAACACGAAACACGAAAGACCAAAAACGGTCTCGGTTCGTGTGCTCGCAAGGATGGACATGCCCAAAGGTGCCGGTTACGCGCTCGCTGTGCTCTTTGCGATCAATTTGATGAATTTCTTCGACCGGCAGATTCTTGGCGCGGTCGGCGAGCAAATTCGCAGAGAGTGGGCGCTGGGTGACACGGCGCTCGGGGCGCTTGGCACTGCGTTCACATTGCTCTACGCCTTTGTCGGCGTGCCGTTTGGGCGGTTGGCAGATCGCGGCGTACGGAAGCACATTCTCGCCGGTGGCGTATTTCTCTGGAGTGTGCTCACGGCAGCATCTGGTCTGGCGCGCAATTTCTGGGAGCTCTTCATCGTCCGGCTTGGCGTCGGCGTGGGTGAGGCGAGCTGTGCGCCGGCGGCCATCTCGCTCATCGGCGATCTGTTCAAGACCCAACATCGTGCGCGCGCGACGGCGACCTTCATGCTCGGCTTGCCTATTGGCCTGGGTCTGAGCTTCCTTGTTGGCGGATTTGTCGCGCAACGATGGGGCTGGCGGACCGCGCTCTTCATTGCGGCAGCGCCGGGCATCTTATGTGCGATTGCGGCGCTCTTCATCACCGAGCCGGCGCGGGGCATGATCGAAGAGCACGCGGTGGGCTCGAGCCGGCGGCCGGGATCGCCCTATAAACTCGTGCTGTCGATCCCCACGTTATGGTGGATCATCGCGTCCGGCGCGCTCCACAACTTCAACATGTATGCGCTCGGCGCGTTCCTCGCGTCGTTTCTGATCCGTTATCACCATGTCACGCTGGCACAAGCCGGATTGATCTCGATGCTGGTCTACGGCCTCTCGGGTATCGTTGGCCTCGTCGGCGGCGGAATCGCGGCCGACGCGCTCTACCGCCGGCGTAAGGACGGCCGCCTCTTAATCGCCACCATCTCCATCGCCATCTGCGCGCCGTTCATGTATTTGTCGTTGACGCGGCCTGCGGGCGACGTGATGGGGTTTGCCCTTCTCATGGGGACAGGCGTCGGCGTGATGTACGCGTACTACGCCACGGTGTACTCCACGATTCAGGATGTCGTCGAACCAGCGCTGCGCGGTACGGCAATGGCGTTGTATTTCTGCGTGATGTATCTCGCAGGGGCCTCGCTGGGACCACTCGGAACCGGGATGGTGAGTGACTACTTCACCGCGCAAGCCGCGACCGCGGCTGGTGTGACGGTGCACACGACAGCCGCGCTTGAACCGTTCCGCGCCGCCGGCCTGCACTCGGCGATGTACATCATCCCCGCGCTGGCGGTGCTGCTTGCTCTCGTTCTCTTTGCGGCCTCACGCACCGTGACGCGTGATGTCGAGGCGCTGCGGACGTGGTCTGTTACGCGACGCGAACCGCAAATTCCGGCGCTCGTCGACTAATCATGCCTGACCTGCCGACCCTGAACTGTTCGATGTATCCGCGCGATTGCGGCTCTTTTATATCGGACCGAGGAGCAAGACGGCTAGCGTCAGAACGAGCGCGATGACTGCGAGTTGCCCGCCTATGCGGGCGCCGGTCCTGTCGATCGAGCGATGGTTGCGATAACCAAGGGCGAGCGAAAGCGTAACTACGATCAGACCGAGCGGCCACGCAGCGTCGCCGCCAGCAAAAATCCCGGTGCGCATTTGGCCCTTGACCATCATCGCCGCGGTGTTTACCCAGTCTGTGAAATAGAAAAGCGCGAGGGCTGCTGGAAACGAAATCGCCAGAGCCCGCACGCCACTTGTAGACACCGACGACACGTACAGCCCGATGCTGGTGAGCAAGATCATCTGGCCGATGCCGCCTAGCAGCGAGCGGCTTCCACTCTGCCATTCCTGTGGGCTCAGCGTAACGCGGAGCACGACCGACGGCAGGAGAATGCCGAGCACCACGGCGAGGCCCAGCGCGACTCCGACTTTGATGACCCATTGCCGCCAGGCAGAAATCGGTAGCAGCAATTGCCATTCAAGCGTGCCGAATTGCCGCTCTTCAGCGCTCGCCAACGAGCCAATGAGCAGCGCCAACACCACGCAGTAGATGATGAGCAGCGGCAGCATGGCGGATGCGTCACGGAGCTCCGGTGAGGTCGGAACGAGAGAAATCGTCGCCACGCCCGCAAGGTAGACAGCAACGATCACCAACGTGATCTGTTGGAGATGAAGCTCTTTTTTCGTCAGCATCCATACCGGATGCTGCGCGCCAGCGGGCGCGACCCGGCCTAACCACGCCGGCATGTGAACTACGCCGCCGGTCCCCTCGACAACCTCCAATCGCATGAAGGATCGCCACGCGAGCACCGCTGCCATCGCCAGGAGGACGCCCACAGCGGCGAGCCACCACGTTCGGGCGAGGAGAATGCTGTCGAGTGTCCCAGTTCCGTAGAATGTCGCCGCGACCAGTTGCGCCGCCAGGAACATGATTGCTGGAATGGCGACTGTAAACACCACGCCCGCGAGCTGATTGCGGCAGACCATCGTCAGCCATGGTGCGAGGGTGATTCCAGCCAGGGCCGACAGCACAATCAACAAGAGTAGCCATGACGAATCGGGCGCGGTGGTTGTCGACAGCAGCAACCACGCCAGGGCTGCCAGCGCGCCGATCAGCCCGCTCACAACGCCAAGTTTGGTCAGGAATACCCGGTTGCGCTCGACCGGTTGCGCCAGTAGGGTGCCGAGCGTCCGGTTCGCATACTCGTGACCAATGGCGTGTGCGCCGAGCGTAATCGCCGCAAGGGCAAACGCGAGGAGGCCTAATCCGAAAAACGACGTGTTCGCGGCGACCAACGTGATCAAGCCCGCAATCCAGACCGGTAAGAGCCCACGGACTTCCTTCTTGACGAGAGGGAAGTGTGAACTCACGCGAGTGCTCCGGCGGGCTGCAGCGTCGACACGAAGATCTCCTCGAGGGTCAGTGCCTCCGTGTCGATCGACTCAACCGCGCGCGCTCGGAGCCGCTCGATGATCTCAACGGAGTTTCCGTTTGCGGCAATGTCAACCTCGCGACCATGTCGACGCAACACGCGCATGCCCGTCAGGTCCAGCGTCTCCGGTTCAACAGCGAAGCGCGCGTGAATTTTCTGATAGGCCTCACGCGCGTTGTCGGCGTCGAGCGTCAACACCGCGCGGCCTTCGTCTATGATCGTGAATTCGTCGATCAAGCCCTCGAACTCGGAAATCAGGTGCGTTGAAACAAAGACGGTGCGTTCGCTCGGTGCGCCGTCCTGGTACGCGCCAATCACCGTCTGAATGAACTCGCGGCGCACAATTGGATCGAGGCCTGACGTCGGTTCATCGAGCACCAGGAGGTCAGGTTCAGGACAGATCGCGGCAATCAAGGCGAGCTGGGTCCGTTGCCCTTTGGACAACGCACTCGCCTTCTGCGCGGGGTTGAGCCTGAACTGCTTCAGCAGCGCCGCCTGGGTGTCCTGATTCCATCGCGCGCGGAACGACGCGAAGTAGGCCAGCGTTTCGGCGACCGTCATCCACGGGTAAAAGGCGACCGCGTCAGGAACGTACGCCAGCCGTGACTTCACGGCGACTTCATCGCGCGCTGGATTCAGCCCGAAGATCTTGACTTCGCCGCTGGTCGGCTTGAGCAGATTGAGCAGGCACTTGATCGTCGTGGTCTTGCCGGCGCCGTTACGGCCGAAAAAGCCATAACACCGGCCTCGCTCGACGCGCAGGTCGAGACCGTTGACGGCGTCGGTCTGACCATAGCGTCGAACGAGTTTCGCGACTTCGATGGCGGGTAGGTGTGGGCTCATGGTGGTCACAACGTTGCGGCTCGAGACCGCTTCTGTTCGAGCGCGTCGAATCGCTCGTTGGCGAGTTGCACGAATTCGGCTTTGTTGATCTGCAGGTGATGCGCGTGAATGACCGCGTCGTCAATCGTTTCGGCAAGGAGCTTGCGACGAACGTCTTTCTTGAACGGCGAACTGGTGGCGCGAACGAAACAACCTTTTCCGGCGATGGTCTCGATGACGCCTTGGCGCTCCAGTTCTGCGTATGCCTTGGCAACCGTGTTGCGATTGACGCGCAGCTCCTCAGCAAGGGGGCGAATGCCAGGCAATGGTTCGCCGTCGTGGATGGTGCCCGACGCCGCTGCGCGACGCACCTGGTCGACCAGTTGCTGGTAGACCGCCTTCCCCGATTTGAAATTGAGCTGAAACAGCATCTGACTGTCATATGACAGTATGACAGTTGCCGTTCGGTGTCAAGTCCGGCCGAGTACCCGGCGGCGAGGCGGGTCGTTTTAGGTCGGCGCTGTTGCTGGCGACGCGGCTGTCGCAGCGGGCGCGCGGCCGGCGACACGCGCGTAGAAGCTTTCGTGGCCGCCCTCGCGATCCCGCGTTAGCAACGAGATCACCGGGATCGCAATCAGCGGAATTATCGTCGTCGGATACGACGGATCGATCGATTCGGCCTGCTCGATGAGCACGAACTGCGACAGGACATACCAGCCAAGGCCGCCGCCGAATCCGAGCACCATCCCCCAGAACGCGCCCGCTTCGGTGGTCCGCTTCCAATAGAGCAGGAACGTCACTGCCAGCGCCGGCGGGACGACCATGGCGAAGCCGAAGAGCAGCAGGCCCAGGATTGAAGTGATCGGACCGAGCCAGGCGATTACCGCGGCCACCATGCCATAGACGATGGTGGTGGTGCGATAGGCGCGCAATCGACGCTCTTGCGTCCACTCCTTCGACGTGGGGATCCAATCGCGGACAAACATCGTGGCGCTTGAAAGCAGGATCGGCCCGCCCGATGAGACGACCGCAGCAAGGACTGCCGCCAACGCAATGCCTCCCACAAACGGATTGATGTCAAGCGCCAGGCGCGTCAACGTGTGGTAACTGGCGAGTTGCGCCGAGGCACCGTATTTCGCCAGCGTCTCGATGCCGATGATGCCTGCGAGAAACGGCATCGGCATGGCAATCAAGCCGCCGAGGATGAATGCCTTCTTCACCGTGCGTTCGTCTCGCCCCGCTGCCGCAAAGTTGCAGTACACCGATGCCGCCGGCGTGTGCATGGTGGCCGCGAAAAACATACCGATCACCGGCAGCCATCCGGCGCCGGCAATTGACCACCATGCCGCGGCATCGCCGCTGGTGGCCAGGGTCGCGTTGACCGACGCCACAACTTGATCCCACCCTCCGAGATGATTCGCCCCGATGACCGCGACCGCGGAGAGGCCGGCAAGAATCGCAATGCAATGAATCAAGTTTGTTGCTGCCGAACCCCAAATGCCGCCCATCGCCGTGTAGGTGACGATGATGACGCCCGAGATGAGCACCGCGACGCCAAACGGCATGCCCGTCATGGCCGAGAGAATGCGCCCGATCACGTACGGCTCGATGATGTTGACAATCAAATACTCGGTTTGGACACACAGGCTCGTGAGCCACTGACAACGACGGCTGCCCCAACGCTGAAGAAATACTTCACCGACGGTTTGGATGCCCAAACGGCGGTAAGGGACCGCGTAAAAAATGCCGACCAGCGCGAGCGCGAGAAAGGTGTTGACCGCGTACCACATGCTCCAAACGCCGCCAGTGACGACGTCGCCGGCGACACCATAGGTCGCGGCGCCACCCACACGCGTGCCGGCGATGCCCACCGCGATCATCAGCACGCCCATCGTGCCGCCGGCGACCGCCCAGTCGTCTCCGCCGCGGCTCTTTCGCATCATCAACATGCCGATGAGCGTCGTGCCGACCAGATATGCCGCTATCATCGCGAGAGCAATCGGGTTTTGCATGGATTGAGTCGCGGCCATCATCAAGGCAGCGGCACGTAGAGGTCAAGGTCGGATCTAGTGGAGCGGCGCAACGATTTCTGCAGTGGTCCGCGACATGCTTGGACAACGTTTGATCGGCCGTTCCTGCGGAATCGCCGCTTTAGAATCGACCATACATCCCACTAGGACACGTCACGCATGAAGGCACTGCTGTGCAAGGCATTCGGTCCCCCGGAAACGCTCGTCGTCGAAGAGATTCCCTCCCCGGTTCCGGGACCCGGTGAAGTCGTGATTACGGTCAAGGCTGCGAGCGTGAACTTTCCCGATGTGCTGATCATCGAGAACAAATATCAGTTCAAACCAACGCTGCCGTTCTCACCCGGCAGTGAATTGGCGGGCGTCGTAAAAGAAGTCGGTCCTGGCGTGAACAGCGTGAAGCCCGGCGACCGCGTCATGGCGTTCACTATCCATGGCGCCTTTGCGCAAGAGGTGAAGCTGGACGCCTCGCGAGTGCTACCGATGCCACCAGGCATGGAATTCGCCATCGCAGCGGCGTTGCTTTTGACATACGGCACCATGGACCACGCCCTGCGCGATCGCGGCGCGGTCAAACCGGGCGAGACGGTACTCGTGCTCGGCGCGTCTGGCGGTATCGGCATTGCCTCCATTGAAATCGCCAAGGCGTTGGACGCACGCGTCATTGCCTGCGCGTCGAGTGACGACAAGCTCGCTGCGTGTCGCCAGCACGGCGCCGATGAAGTGATCAACTACGAGCGCGAAGATTTGCGTGAGCGCATCAAAGCGCTCACCGGCGGACGCGGCGTTGATGTCATTGCAGACCCGGTGGGCGGTGACTATACCGAGCCGGCACTTCGCTCAATCGCGTGGCGCGGACGCTTGCTCGTCATCGGATTCGCCGCCGGCGAGATTCCCAAAATCCCGCTCAATCTCACACTGCTCAAAGGGTGCGCCATCGTCGGCGTGTTCTGGGGTGACTTTCTGCGCCGTGAACCAAAGGCGTTTGCTGCCAGCATCACGCAATTGGGCCGGTGGTATGAGGCCGGCAAGATCAAGCCACACATCTCGGCGTCCTTCCCGCTCGACAATGCGGCCACCGCCATCAAATTAATGGCCGCACGTCAGGTTGTTGGCAAAGTGGTGGTGCTGCCCGAATCGTAAGAGCAGCTAGTGCGACAGCCTCGATGAGATGGCGATGTTGCGCGAGGTTTCTCGAACCGCTCCAAAGCTGGCGTTGACTTCGATCTCGGGCGCCGGCGCGACAGTGGCAGCGTCGGTCTCGGCGCCATCGCTCAGCCGTATTGAGGGGTTGAAGAAGAACAGACTGACGAGCACGAGGATCGCGGCCAATGCCGCGCGTCGTAGTGGCGCGATCACCTGCGGGCGAAGCGTCCAGCCGCTGTTTGCCACGCTGTGCGCGCTCGTCGCAGGCGTCTCCAACCCGAATTGGTCCAGATAACGCGTCACGACGCTTTCGGGAGAGAGGCCCAGATCGCGCGCGTAAGTCCGCAGGTGCCGGCGAAGATAAACGGTGGGCGGCAGCGCATCGAGATCGTTGCTTTCAAGCGCTTCGAGCAATCCGACGCGAAGCTTACTCACGGCAGAGGCCTCCGCTCTGCTCCATCCTTTTGCTTTGCGCGCCTGCCACAGCTCAAACCCTACGTTCCTACACGTCTCCATGCCCTGGGTGTTTTCAAGAACCGTACCTGCTCGCGCGGGTACCGGCTCCTGAAAAAACATCCGTTGCTCAACCCAGGTCAGCCGATGCTGACCACCATCTTGCCGACATTCCCTCCACGCAGGAGGTCGAGAAATGCCTGGGGTGCGTTGTCCAGACCAGCGACGACTGTTTCGGGCGCCTTGATTTTGCCGGCAGTCAGAAGCGGTGCGACCTCAGCTACAAAATTCTTCGTCTCACTTGCCCAGTCCGAAACGATGAACCCTCGCATCGTCAAGCGGCGCGTCACGAACAGAAACATGTTGCGCGGACCGGGCGTTGCCTGTTCGTCGTTGTAGCGTGAGATCGCGCCGCACGCGATGATGCGGCCCTTTTCACGCATGTTAAAAAGTGCGGCCTCGAGATGCTCGCCACCGACGTTGTCGAAGTAAACGTCGATTCCTTCCGAAGCGGCGGCTGCCAATTCCTTTTTGATGTCCGCGTCCTTGTAGTTAAACGCCGCGTCGAAGCCAAGCTCGCCGATGAGCATGCGGACTTTATCGGCTGAACCGGCGCTGCCGACGACGAAGCATCCGCGCAGTTTGGCTAGCTGACCGGCCATGCTGCCGACGGCGCCGGCGGCGGCCGAGATGAAGACGCGGTCGCCTGTTTTCACTTCGCCGAGCTTCAAGCCCACCCAGGCGGTGAGCCCCGGCATTCCGAGCACTCCGAGATAAGCGGAGAGCGGACGTACGCCACGATCGACGACGCGCAACGTGGCGGCAGGCGCGACAAAGAGGTCACGCCACCCGTTCATCGACAACACGACGTCACCTGTTTTAACTGCGCTGTCCCTGGACTCGACAACCTCTCCAATCGCTCCTCCCTGCAGCGGTTGGTCAAGTTGAAACGGCGGCACGTACGACTTGACGTCATTCATCCGCCCACGCATGTAGGGATCGACCGACATGAAGCGGTTGCGTACCAACACATCGCCGTCGTTGAGCGGCGGCAAGGTGACGGTGACGGTCGCGAAATTTTCAAGGGTGGGCCAGCCTTGTGGCCGTGATGCGAGCCGAATCTCCGTGCTCTTCATTTGCTTTTCACTCGTCGTCGGCGCACCGATTGACGTGCGCACTCCAGGTCTGACATGCATCACGACGCCCGTTCGAACAACGCTGCGGCACCCTGTCCGCCACCCACGCACATCGTCACGACGCCGTAGCGTCCTTCGCGTCGATTCAGCTCAGTGGCCAGCGTGCCGACCAGCCGCGATCCAGTCATGCCGAATGGGTGTCCGATGGCAATGGAACCGCCGTTGACGTTCAACAACTCGTCCGGAATGCCGAGACGATCCCGGCAATACACGACTTGCGAGGCGAAGGCCTCGTTCAGTTCCCACAGATCTATGTCTTCGACGCGGAGGCCGTGTTTCTTCAGCAGCTTTGGTACTGCGAAGACGGGACCAATGCCCATCTCATCGGGCTCGCACGCGGCGACGGCATAGCCGCGGAAAATGAGTTGCGGTGTGATGCCGAGCGCTTGCGCGCGCTCCGCCGACATCACGAGGGTCGCCGACGCACCGTCGGAGAGCTGCGATGAGTTGCCTGCCGTGACGCTGCCTTGGCCGCTGGTGGTATCGAACACGGGCGCAAGCTTTAGCAAGCCCTCGAGCGTGGTGTCGGCGCGATTGCATTCATCGCGCTCGACGCGCACCGATTCTTCTCCGATCTTCTCGCCGGTCTTCTTGTCGAGCACGGCGCGTGTGACCTCCATTGGCGCGATCTCGGCCTTGAAGAATCCCGATCGTTGCGCTTCAGCGATGCGCAGTTGGCTGGCGAGCGACAGTTCATCCTGCGCGCGTCGCGAGACCTTGTAGCGCTTGGCCACGACTTCGGCGGTTTCTCCCATTGCCATATAGAGGCCGGGATGATGCTGCTGGACCCACGGATTGGGCGATCCGTCACGCTGCATCATCGTGATCGACTCGACGCCGCCGCCGATCGCGGCCTCGAGTCCTTCCTGCGTCACCATGTGCGCCGCCTGGACGATGGCCTGCAAGCCGGAATTGCAAAAGCGATTGACTGTGACGCCGGGCGTCGTAACCGGGAGGCCGGCTCTGAGTGCTGCCACGCGGGCGATGTTATGACCCTGTGGCCCGTGCGGCTGTCCGCAGCCAAGCACCACCTCGCCGATTTCGGCCGGATCGAGTTGCGGCACTTTGCTGAGCACGTGGGTGATGGCATGCCCGGCGAGGTCGTCCGGACGAGTGAGATTGAACGAACCGCGACCCGACTTGGCTAAGGGAGTGCGACTACTCGCGACAATTACGGCTTCACGCATTAATCCGACCCCTCTGCGGAAATGAGACCCGACCCCTCTGTGGAAAAGTCATTCGCATGATAGCCAACTCTTTGAGTCCGTCGTGTTTTCTCACCGCGCCCACGCGAGCGCCAGCCATTCCTCCAGCTGCTTTAGGTCCCAACAGTTGATGATGCGCGTTCGGGGAATCCCGGCGAGACGCGCATGTGCGATAGCGGTCTCGGCGTAACGCAACTGTTCGACACTATGCGCATCGCTATCGAGCGCGAACAGACATCCGGCGCTGAGGGCGCGCTTGGCGAGCTCAAAGTCCACGTCCTGTCGTGATGGATCACCGTCGATCTCCACGGCGACGCCCTGTTCGGCGGCAGCGGCAAAGACGCGATCCCAATCCGCGGCGACGCCCGGGCGCGTCCCAAACATCCGGCCGCGCGGATGTCCAAGAATGTGCACGCCCGGTGTGGCCACCGCGCGAACCATACGCATCGTTTGATCATCCACGGTTCGAAGCTTTGAATGCGGCGCCGCGACAACCACCTCGACCTGACGCAGTTCATTTGGCTTCATGTCGAGTTGTCCTTCCGCCAGGATGTTTGCCTCGATCCCCTTGAACATGCGGAAGCGACCTCGATATTCCTTGTTGAGCGCGGCAATCTCGGCGTGTTGACGTTTGAGATCGGTCATCGAAACACCGCGGGCGATCGGCAACCCGTACGAGTGATCGGTCACCGCACAGTAGTGGTAGCCGCGCGCCAGACATCCTTCGATAATGGCGGCGAGTGTTTCGCTGCCGTCGCTCCACTCAGAGTGCATTTGCAGATCGCCGTGATAGTGCTCGAGGCGCGGACCGCGCAGCGCCTGGTTGCGCAGCGCCGCCGCCACCTGGGCGCGGCTGAGAAAGTTGCCGCGCAGCTCGCGACTCTTGGCCACCTCACCTGATCGGGAGCTCTCGGCGACCGCACGATCGACCGTTTCAGATCGACCCGACTGAAGGAACTCGTGCACAACCCGCAGAGAGGACGGGCCGACGTGGGGGATCTTGCGGAGCGTGCCATCTGGCTGGATCAAGTCTTCGAGGGGTTCTTCGAGGGCGAGTATGGCTGACGCCGCGCGCTTGTAACCCCACTTGCTTTGTTGTGACTTCTGCACCGCGGCAAGGTCACGCAGCAAGGCGCCGACCTTTGCGTTGGTGTCGAGCGATTTCATCCTTACTAATGGAGCGTATCAACGATGAGGACGGTATTGGAATCGTCCGCTCATCCATCCGACTTGGGCCTTCCGATGGAACGGCCGCCTTAGTTATCAACGTACACGCCATTCACTATCGGGCGAGTTTCGTCGGCTTCCCGCTATAGTTAGCGCCGTGCAAATCCGCGCGGCGATTTTGTGGGAACAGGGTAAGCCCCTCTCGGTAGAAGCGGCCGAACTCGATCCGCCAGGTCCGGGCGAGGTGCTGATCGACGTCCACGTTGCCGGCGTGTGTCATAGCGATTTACACGCTATCAGTGGCGACTGGCCGATGAAGGTGCCGCTGGTGCCGGGTCATGAAGGCGCCGGCGTGGTGCGTGCGCTTGGCAGTGGCGTCACTCGTGTGCGCGTGGACCAACGCGTGGTCTTTTGCTGGGCCCCGGCGTGCGGGACCTGTCCGGCATGCGTGGAGGGACGCCCGTTACTGTGCGATCGGCTCGACAAGACGACGTTTCGCAATCGCTTGCCGTCGGGCGGCACCCGATTGCGCGCGAAAGATCAGGAGCTGGCGCCGTTTCTCGGCACGGCGTGTTTTGCGACACACACGGTGTTGCCACAAGAAGCGCTGATTCCAGTCACGGGCGAGGTACCGTTCGAAGCTTTGGCGGCGGTGGGGTGCGCCGTCATCACTGGCGTCGGTGCGGTGACCAACGCCGCGCAGGTGAAGGCCGGCGCAAGCGTGGCGGTGATTGGCGCCGGGGGTGTCGGGCTCAATGTCGTGCAAGGCGCGGTGATCGCGGGCAGCACGCGCATCATTGCCATCGACCGTGAAGCGGCGCCGCTGGCTTTCGCCAAGTCGCTGGGTGCCACTGATGTCGTGCAACCGACGGCGCGGATCTCAGATGCGGTGAAGGAGCTGACCGGCGGACGCGGGGCCGATTACGTTTTCGACACGGTCGGTACCCCCGACACGATGGCCGAGGCGATTGCCGCCTCTCGCAAAGGCGGCACCGTCGTGGTTACCGGCCTTTCGCGCCTGGACGCCAAGGGCACGGTGAAGATGTACCCGTTCGTGATGCACGAAAAGCGTCTCGTCGGCTCGGTGTATGGGTCGGGCGATCCCTTGCGGGATGTGCCGATTCTGCTGGATTGGCACCGCGCCGGGCGCCTCAAGCTGGATGAGCTTGCGGCCCGTGTTTACCCGCTCGAGGGCGTGAACGACGCCTTGGACGCCCTGGCGAAGGGCACCGGCGGTCGCGGTATCTTGCGGATGGTGTAATCCGGTCCCAAAGTCGGCCAAAACGACCACCGGTTTTGCTTCGGCTGGAGCCGATACAACCGCTGACAACCTTTCCACCCAAATTGTAGAAAATACGAGAGTTCCAGTTCTAATCGCCTTATACTTCGCGCGGACCCAGGATCACGAATGAAGCGAATGTTCTTAGCGGTTCCCGGCGGCATCGTGCTGGCCCTTGGTGTCGTCACCGCGGCAGGCCAGGCGCCCCGTACGCCGGTCAAGCCGGCCGTCCCTCCGGCCCCCGTTGCCAGCCATGCGCCGATCGCGCCGACCGGTCTGACCGTCGAGCAGCAGACGGCACTGGTCAAAACGTATTGCGCAACGTGCCATAACGATCGCAGCAAGGCCGGCGAATTGTCGCTGGCGTCGTTCGACGCCGCGCAACTCGAACAGCATCCGGAAGTCACCGAGAAGATGGTGCGCAAGCTGCGCGCGGGCATGATGCCTCCCGCCGGCGCGAAGCGTCCCGAGGAAGCGAAGATTCTGCAATTGGCGTCGGCGCTCGAGACGCGCATCGATCGCGCGGCGGCGTTGCGGCCCAATCCGGGTCGGCGGCCATTCCAGCGCATCAACCGCGCCGAATACGATCGCGCCATTCAAGACATGCTCGGCATCGATGTCGATGTCGACGCGATTCTGCCCCCCGACACGATCAGCCACGGCTTCGACAACATCGCCGACGTGCAGGCACTGTCGCCGACGATTCTCGAAGGTTATCTACGCGCGGCCGCGAAGATCAGTCGCGATGCGGTTGGCGACCCTTCATCGACGCCCAGCTCGCTCATCTACCCGGTTCCGCGCACCGCGGCGCAGCTCACGCACGTCGAAGGCGCGCCCTTCGGCACGCGCGGCGGCACGTCAGTCGTGCACATCTTCCCGGCCGATGGCGAATACGTGTTCCGCATGATGATGCACAGCATCCCGACCGGGCAGCTGTATGGCAGCACGACGCGCGGCGAGCAGATCGAAGTGTCGATCAACGGCGAGCGCAAAGCGCTCATCGACATTAATCCACGCATGAGCGAAGCGGATCCCAAGGGCATCAACGTCGAGACCGAGCCGATCCTGGTGAAGGCCGGCCCGCAACGCGTATCGGCAGCGTTTATCGCGCGCGCTGAAAGCCCGGTGGACGACCTGGTGGCGCCGGTGGATTACACGCTCGCGGATACGCAGATTGGCAGCGCGCTCGGCATCACGACGCTGCCGCACCTGCGCGAACTGGCTATCGTCGGGCCACACAAGGTGACTGGCGTGTCGGACACCATCAGTCGCCGTCGCGTGTTCATCTGCCGCCCGACTTCGGTGGCTGAAGAAACACCCTGCGCCGAGAAGATCATTCGCAATCTGGCCAACTTTGCCTACCGCCGCCCGGTTAACGGCGACGAGTTGCAGGGCCTGGTCGGGTTCTATGAGAACGGCCGCAAGGAAGGTGATTTCGAGATTGGCATTCGCACGGCGCTTCAGGCGATTCTCGCCAGCCCCCAGTTCGTGTTCCGAATGGAGCGCGCGCCGGTCGGGGTGAAGGCCGGGCAGAATTACCGCATCAGCGATATCGATCTGGCGTCGCGGCTGTCCTATTTCCTGTGGTCCACCGTTCCCGATCAGCAACTGGTGAACGTCGCGATGAAAGGGCAACTGCGCGCGCCGGGCGTGCTTGAAGCCCAGGTCCGGCGGCTGCTCAAGGATCCCCGGTCCGATTCGTTGGCGACGCGCTTCGCGTCGTTGTGGCTGCGACTGCAGGACCTCGACAAGATTCATCCCGACGCGCTGACCTATCCGCGCTTCGATCACTATCTCGCCGAATCGATGAAGCGCGAAACCGAAATGCTTTTCGAGACGCTGGTGCAGGAAGACCGCAGCGTGCTGGAATTGCTGACCGCGGACTGGACGTTCGTCAACGAGCGCCTGGCGCGTCACTACGGCATTCCGAATATCACCGGCGACAACTTCCGTCGCGTGAAGCTCACCGACGAGAATCGCCGCGGCCTGCTCGGCCATGGCAGCATCTTGATGATGACCTCGGTCGCCGATCGCACTTCGCCGGTGTTGCGTGGCAAGTGGGTGATGGAAGTGCTGCTCGGGTCACCGCCCCCGCCGCCTCCACCAAACGTGCCGACGCTTGAAGAAACCAAGGGCGTAGCCGAAGCGCGCCTGTTGTCGGTGCGCGAGCGCATGGAAGAACACCGCAAGAATCCTGCGTGTACCTCGTGCCACCGCGTGATCGACCCGCTCGGCCTTGCGCTCGAGAACTTCGATGTCACCGGCGCCTGGCGCATCAAAGACAATGGCGTCACCATCGATCCCTCGGGCACGCTGTATGACGGTACGCCGATGAGCGGGCCCACGGGTCTGCGCGACGTGTTGCTCAAGCGGAAGGATGTCGTGCTTACGAGCTTCACCGAGAGCCTGATGACGTTCGCGCTTGGCCGTCGTCTGGAGCACTACGACATGCCGACGGTCCGCGCAATCGTGCGCGACGCGGCAAAGCAGGATTACAAGATGTCGTCCTTCATCATGGGCGTCATCAACAGCGCGGCATTTCAGATGGGTCGCGCCGAAGCCGTCGAAACGACGGCATCGCATTAGGTGTGAGTGAATGTTCGACCGAGTTGTCGTCACGAGAGTTCGTCACGACCGAGATGTCGTCACGAGAGTTCGTCACGAGGGTTCGTTACTTAAAGTTCGTTACGACTTAGTTCAGGAGACAGGGAGATCAGGACAATGATCAACACGAAAAAGCACGTTTCCCGCCGCACCGTCCTTCGCGGCATGGGCGTGACAATGGCACTGCCGTTCCTGGACGCAATGGTGCCCGCCAATACACTGCTCGCCAAGACCGCCGCGGCAAGCAAGGTGCGTCTGTCATGCATCGAGCAGGTGCACGGCGCCGCTGGCAGCACGAAGATCGGTATCGAGAAGAACATGTGGTCGCCGGCCGCGGTCGGCCGCAGTTTCGATCTCACGCCGACCAGCTTGAGCCCGCTCGAGCCATACCGTGACTACCTCACGATCGTCAGCAATACCGACGTGCGCAACGCGGAAGCCTTCCTGCCGAACGAAATCGGCGGCGACCACTTCCGCTCGAGCGCGGTGTTCCTCACTCAGGCGCATCCTAAGCAGACCGAAGGGTCCGACGTGCTCGTCGGTCCGTCGATCGATCAGCTCTATGCGCAGAAGTTTGGACAGGACACGGCGATTCCCTCGATGCAGCTCTGTATCGAGAACGTCGACCAGTCCGGTGGTTGCGCTTACGGCTACGCTTGCGTTTACACCGACACGATCAGCTGGCAGGATGCGGAAACGCCGCTGCCGATGATTCGCGACCCGCGTTACGCCTTTGACCAATTGTTTGGTGTGGGCGCGACGCCTGCAGAACGCGCCGCCCGCCGCCGCACCGACAAGAGCATTCTCGATTGGATCACCGGCGAAGTGTCGCGCCTCCGCAACACGCTCGGCCCGATGGACCGCACGCGCCTCGACGGCTATCTCGAGGACGTCCGCGAGATCGAACGCCGCATTCAGCGCGTCGAAGCCCAGAACCTGAGCGGCGAGCATCGCGAACTGCCAGGCGCACCGGCCGGCGTGCCGGATTCGTTCTCGGAGCACGTCAAGTTGATGTACGACCTGCAGGCGCTGGCCTTCGCCGGCGACATCACTCGCGTCTTCTCATTCAAGACCGGCCGTGACGGATCGGCGCGCGTCTATCCGGAGAGCGGCGTCAATCTGCCGTTCCACCCGGCGTCGCACCACGGCGAGCGCGAAGAGCGCGTCACGCAGTTCGCGGCGATCAACAAGTATCAGGTCGGCTTGCTGCCGTACTTCCTGGCGAAGTTGAAGAGCATGAAAGAAGGCGACGGCACTCTGCTCGACAACACGCTGATTGTTTACGGTTCGCCGATGGGCAACTCGAACGTCCATAACCACAAGCGCTGCCCGCTCTTCCTCGTCGGCAAGGGTGGCAACATCGTCAAGGGCGGCCTGCATCACAAGGCGCCGGATGGCACACCGATGGCGAATGTGTTCATGACGCTGGCCGATGGTCTCGGCCTCGAGTTACAGAGCTTTGGGGACAGCACGGGTCGTTTCGACTTGAACGCCGCGGCTGACACGACGGTTGCGTAAGGACGCCGCAAGCTTCGAGTCCACGCGATTCAGGATCGGCGATGGAAGAACAGCGATAGGGAGCGATGACGATGCGAAGACTGTTTAGCGGTTTCTGTTTGAGCGCGATTGGCGCGCTGTGCTTGTCGGCGGTGCTGGTGGCAGCGGCTGAAGCCCCTGTCGCGGATGCGGCTGCCGCGGGCAACAAAGAAGCCGTCCGTGCCCTGCTCAAGCAGGGTATGGATGTCAACGCCGCGCAAGGCGATGGGATGACCGCGTTGCACTGGGCGGCGCGGCAGGGCGACGTCGAGCTCGCGCAGATGTTGCTCTACGCCGGTGCGAACGTCAAAGCGACGACGCGCCTCGGGAGCTACACGCCGCTCTTGATGGCCAGTCAAGTCGGTAACGCCGCCTTGATCGAGATGTTGATCAAGGCCGGCGCGGACCCAAAATCGGCGACCAGCAATGGCACGACGGCACTCATGCTCGCGGCCGTCGCGGGCAAACCGGACGCGGTCAAGGTGCTGCTCGACAACGGCGTTGATCCCAACGCAGTTGAAAATGCGCGCGGCGAGACGGCGTTGATGTTTGCCGCGAATTACAACCGCGTTGACGCGATGAAGGTGTTGCTCGAGAAGGGTGCCAGCATCGCGGTCACGACCAAAGTCGTTGACCTCGCCTCGCTCACCGACCCTCGCGGTGGCGGTGGTCAGGGACAGGGCGGACAGGGGCAGCCGGCTCAAGGCCAAGGCCAGGGTGGACCCGCGGCGCAAGCTGCTCAGGGTGGGGGACAGGGACGTGGTCCCGGTGGTCCACCGGCCGCTGGTGGTGGCCAGGGTCAAGGACAGGGTGCGCCCGCTGCGCAAGCGCAGGCTCAGGGCGGTGGACAGGGACGTGGACCCGGTGGTCCCCCCGCAGCTGGTGGCGCGCCAGGCGGTGGTCAAGCTGCGGCTGCGCAGGCTGGCGGTCAGGGCGGTGGCCGCGGTGGCCCCGGTGGGCCAGGCGGTCCGGCGGCGGCACAAGCCAATCGTGGTCCTGATATCCCAGGTGTGACTCGCCAGTTCCGATTCAACGAACTCGTGAGCGCACAGGGTGGCTTGACGCCGCTTCTGTTCGCGGCGCGACAAGGACATCTCGAGGCGGTCAAGGCGTTGCTCGACGCTGGCGCCGAAATCAATCAGGTGAGCGCGGGCGACAAGACCAGCCCGTTGATGATGGCCGTGATCAATGGCCACTATGACCTCGCCAAGTACATGGTCGAGCGCGGCGCTGACGTCAAACTTGCCAGCGATAACGGTGCGACGCCGCTCTATGGCGTGCTCAACGTGCAGTGGGCGCCAAAGGCCCTCTATCCGCAGCCGCGCGCCTACACGCAACAGAAGACGACCCACCTGGAAATGATGAAGTTGTTGATCGACAAGGGCGCCGACGTGAACGCGCGCTTGAAGAAAAAGACGTGGTACTCCGGTTACAACTTCGACCTCGCGGGTGTGGACGAAATTGGTGCGACGCCGTTCTGGCGCGCCGCCTACGCAAGCGACATCGACGCGATGAAACTGCTCGTCGCGCATGGGGCCGATCCGAACGTTCCGTCGATGCGTCCTGCCGGCCGTCCGCAGACTGGTGATGGCGGTCGTGAAACCGTTGCCGATGTGTCGGGACAGCCGCCCGTGCCAACAGGTGGCCCAGGCGTCCCCCCGCTGCACGCGTCCGCTGGCGTCGGCTACGCCGAGGGATTCGCGGCCAACTCGCATCGCTATGCGCCCG
>WUUC01173377.1_pt1 | contig 19117 bp, 12 predicted proteins | sample 6278441 | NCBI WGS metagenome assembly WUUC01 (sample SAMN13675441, study PRJNA597444) | soil metagenome | isolation source: soil | place: USA: Washington | collected 2017-10 | reverse complement strand
ATGCGGCGCACGTCGGCATGGGCGAGGATCGGGACCTGCGCGTCGGTCGCGCGCAGGCCGCCGCTTCGGCCTTGCGGGCGCGTGCGTGCGTACTCGAGCGCGGCTTGGTACGCGACGGAGGCCGTGGCGACGCCGTGCAGGCCGATGTTGATGCGCGCCTCGTTCATCATCTGGAACATGTAGGGAATGCCGCGGTGCGGCTCGCCGACCAAGTAGCCGTGGCAATCACCGTGCTCGCCGAAGTTGAGCGCGATGCTCGGGATGCCGCGCCAGCCGAGCTTGTGGAACGTGCCCGCTGCAGCGACGTCGTTTGAAACGAGAGAGCCGTCCGCTGTCTTGCGCAGCTTCGGCACGACGAACAGCGAGACGCCTTTGATGCCGGCGGGCGCGCCGTCGATGCGCGCGAGCGCCAGGTGCACGATGTTGTCGGTGAGCGTTTGATCGCCGCCCGAGATGAACACCTTCGCGCCGCTCATCGAGTAGTGGCCGTCGGGCGTGGGCGTCGCTCGTGTCTGCACGTCAGCGAGGCTCGAGCCGGCTTGCGGTTCTGTGAGCGCCATCGTGCCGGTCCAGCGGCCTTCGTACATCGCCTGCATGTATTCGGCCTTGAGCGCGTCGCTGCCGAACGCTTCGATCAAGTGCGCGGCGCCGGTGGTGAGCATCGCGTAGCCGAACGCGCTCAAGTTGGCGGCCATCAAGTACGCGCACGCGGCGCTGTGCACGGTGAGCGGCACCTGTTGACCGCCGACCTCTTCCGGCCGTGCGGCGTTGATCACGCCCAGCTCGACGATCTTCGGCCACACGTCGTGCATGCGCGGGTGCGTGTGCACGCGACCGTCTTTGAAGAAGGCCGGCTCTTCGTCCATCGGCTTGTAGGTCGGGAAGACCTCGTTGCGCGCGACGTCGCGCGCGGCCTGCAAATACAGATCAAAGGTTTGTCGCGAGTGCTCCGCGAACGCGGGCAGCGCGCACAGCGCCTCGGCGCCCAGCACTTCGTAGAGCAGGAAGCGAACGTCGCGATCGTCGAACAGCGGGTTGGTCATGGTGGTTCTTCAGCTCGGTAGACCCAAGGTCAGCATGCGCGGCGGCTCAAAGCCCTGCGTGAGCTCGCCGATGCGCTCGGCGGCGGCGATGGTGGTGAGGTCTTCGAGGTAGGGGCCGATGATCTGCAAGCCGACTGGCAGCCCGCTTGCGGTGCGGCCGACGGGCACGACGGTCGCGGGTAGATACGCGGCGGTCGCGAGCGAGATCCAGCCCATCAGCTCGATGTAAGGCCGCGCTTCACCGTTGATGGTGATCGTGCGTGTCACCGCCGAGCCTTCGACTTGATGCGGGATCGCGGCGGTGCCGCTCACCGGACACACAAGCACGTCGTAGCGCTCGAAGAAGCGCTCCCAAAGCACGCGGTCGCGCTCGCGTCGAGCATGGATGCGCAGCCAATCGGTGTGGCGCGCGGTGGCGGTGCGGCCGAAGTGCGCGAGCGCGTGGCTCGGGTCGTCCTTGCCGATCGCGTGCAGCTGATCGAGCAGCGCGGCGGGGAACGCGGCCGCGATCACGGGGTTCAAGAGCGCTTGGTAGTCGGCGACCACGTCGACGAGCGGGCGATCGAAGCGCGCGTTGCGATCGACGCGCGCGCCGCTGGCCTCGATCGCGCGCACGGCGCCGTCGAGCACGGCGAGCACCTCGTGATCGACGGGCAGCGCGTCGTCGTCGAGCCATGCACCGACGCGCAGCTCGCGCAGCGCGAGCGCCCGAGGCTTGGGCAGCTCGAGCCGATACGCCTTGGCCTTTGCGCGATCGGGCCCGGCGAGCACCGAGAGCGCGAGCGCGAGGTCGCCGGCCGAGCGCGCCATCGGCCCGCACACCGAGAGGTCTTCTTCGACGTACACGCCCGGTGCCGGCGGGATGTGGCCGCGCTGTGGCACGAGATCCCAGCTCGGCTTGTGGCCGTAGATGCCGGTCCAGTGGCACGGGGTGCGGATCGAGCCGCCGATGTCGCTGCCGAGCTCGAGCGCGGTGAAGCCACACGCGACCGACACGGCGGCGCCGCCCGACGAGCCGCCCGGCGTGCGCGCGAGGTCGTGCGGGTTGTTCGTCGTGCCGAAGATGTCGTTGTAGCTCTGCACGTCGGCGCAGTACGCCGGCACGTTCGTCTTACCGATCACGTATGCGCCTGCGTCGATCAAGCGCTGCACGGTGACGGCGTTGCTCGCGGGCACGTGCTGCGCCCACGCCGGGGCGCCCGACGTCGTGCGCATGCCGGCCGTCTCGTAGGCATCTTTGATCGTGAGCGGCAAGCCGTGCAGCAGGCCGCGCGGGCCGCGCGTGATCAGCTCTTCGTCCGCGTCGAACGCCAGCTTGCGCGCGCGCTCTTCGTCGAGCGTGATGACCGCGTTGAGCGCGGGGTTGTGGCGCGCGATGCGCTGCAAGTAGATGTCGAGCAGCTCGCGGCTCGAGAGCTTGCGCTCGTGGATGAGCGCTGCGAGCGCTGTCGCGGGCTGGAGCGCGAGGTCCTGCATGCGGTGGTTCTACACCGAAGCTGGTAAGGTCGGCGCATGAACGCAGACCTTCACTACTTGGCTTATGCGGTGGTCCTCACTTGGGTGATGTTGATGACCGCAAGCCTCGTGCGCGTGCGCGGCTGGACGCCGAAGGGCTTGTGGCTCGCGATGGGCAACCGCGACGACCTGCCCGAGCCGACACCGCTCGCAGCGCGCGCCGATCGCGCGGCCAAGAACATGCTCGAGGGCCTCTTGTTGTTCGCGGTGGTGGTGGTCGTGGCGCGGCTCGGCGGCGTGCCATCCGAGAAGATCGAGCCGGGCGCCGCGCTGTTCTTCTGGTCGCGCGTGCTGTTCTTCCCGATCTACCTCGCGGGGATCAAGCTGCTGCGCACGGTGGTCTGGACGGCGAGCATCGTGGGGCTCGTGATGATCTTGGTGGCGTCGCACTAGAGGATCTTCGCGCCGCGCGCCTCCAGGTGAGCGCGCAGGATCGATCGGTGGCAGCGCGCTTCGTCCGCGCAGTAGCAGCCGATCGAAAGCTCGGTCGTGTGCGAGAGCGCGGCGAAGAGCTCGAGCAGGTGGCGCGCTTCGGGTCGCGTCAGCTCCTTCGTGAAGCGGCGCGCGAAGGCTTTCCACGCGCGTTCGACTTCGACCGCCGCTGGCGCGCTCTTGAGCAGCGCTTCGCTCGGCGCGAGCTCCGGCAGCCAGACGTCGAAGAAGTCGCGCTTGGCCCAGTCGGTCTTGGGTACGCCGCGCGGCGGGCGACGCACGGTGCCAAGGCGCAGGCCTTCGCCTTTGGACCGAGCTTCGCCGAGTCGAACGATGCGCAACGCCATGCGGGAACGGTGCCCGCGCGCGGCCCCGCCTTCAAGCAGGTTTGTATACGTCGCCCGTATACGCGCCGAGCGCGCGCGGGGTGGTGCGGTGCGGCGCCTTCGCCCATGCTCGAGACATGGCTTACCGCACCTTCATTTCGCTGCGCCGCTGCGCGTTTGGCGCCTTCCTCTCGGCGCTCGCCGCGTGCTCTTCGAGCTCGTCCGGTCGGGTGACCGACGCCGGAAACGCAGGGCAAGATACGGAATTCACAACGCAATATCCGCTCGAATACGAGCCGCTGCAGGGTGATGGCGACGGTGATGGCGACGGGGACGGCGATGGAACGGGCGGCGACGGCGATGGGGACGGCGACGGCGACGACGCGCGTTTGCTCGACGCAGGCGTTGTCCTGCCCGTGGGCGAGCGGACCGTCGACGCGGCCGATACGGCGCAGCTCCGCGGCGACCTCTTGTATACGCTCGACCGGGTCACGGGCCTTTCGATCACCGACGTCAGCGATCCCGAAGCGCTGCGCACGCTCGGTCGCTACGCACACGGCGATCTCGACGCGGTCGAGATGTACGTCGAGGGCGATCGGGTGCTCGCGATCTACCACGACGTTCGGCGCATCCTCGATGAGGACACGATCGTGGGCAGCGTCGTGCGGCTGCTCGACGCGGCGGACCCCGAGCACATCGAGCTGCGCTACGAGCTGTCGTTCGAAGGTGAGCTTCACGATTCGCGGCTCGTGGGCGAGCTGCTGTATGCGGTCGTCAGCGAGGTGACGTGTTGGAGCTGCGAGGCGACGCCGACGCGCCTTTTGGCGGTCTCGATCAAAGACGGCGGGCTGGCGCGGGTGGGCGACGTGCGCTTCGACGCCTTCGAGGCGGCGACCGGCATCGGCGACCGCTCGCTCTACGTGGCGCCCGAGCGCGTCTACGTCGCCGAGTCGCGTGTCGACTACGACGCCGAGACTTCGACTACCGTGCTGCAGCTCATCGACACCGCGGATCCGCACGGCCGGCTCGCGCTCGGCGCGCGCGTCGAGGTGCCGGGTGTGATCGAGCGCGCCGCGCAGCTGGACGAGCATGCAGGCGTGCTGCGCGTGGTCAGCGCGACGCCGTTCGCCCTCGCCGGACCGAGCCTGACCGTGACCACGTTCGATGCCGAGGATTCGGAGCTCGGCCAGCTCGGCCAGGTGGAGGTCGCGCTGTCGCAAGCGGTGCGCGACGTGCGCGCGGTGTTCGAGGGCGAGCGCGCGTTCGTCATGGCGGCGGACGACAGCGGCGAGCTGGTGGCGCTCGACTTGAGCGACGCGGCGCAACCGCGGTCGGCCGCAACGCTGAGCGTGGCGGGCTCGATCCAAGCGCTGGTGTTGCGCGGCGACCGGCTGTTTGCGCTGGGCCTGAGGCCCGCGAGCACCGTGAGCGGCTTGCAGCTCAAGCTGTTCGATGTCGCGACGTTGACCGCGCCCGTCGAGCTCGACGGCGTGGTGTTCGCCACCGACGGCGAGGCGTACTTCGCGGTGCAGGGCGGTCGCGAGCACCGCGCGCTGCGCATCGACGACGAAGCAGGGCTCGTTGCGCTGCCGCTCGCGGCGCTGAGCGATGCGTGTGGCGAGTGGAGCGCGGCGGTGCAGCTGATCGACGTCACCGCCGACGGGCTCGTCGAGCGCGGTCGGGCGGCAGCGACCGAAGCGCCGCTCGGCGCGTGGCTGCACGGCGACCGGCTGCTCGTGGGCGGCACGCGCGTGCGCTCGTTCGACATCGCCGATCGCGACGCACCCGAGCTGCTCGACGAGGTCGGCCTTGTCGAGCGCTTCGCGCAGATCGCAGCGGTCGGCGACAAGGTCGCGCGGCTCGAGCAGGGCAGCGCATCGCTCAACCTCGACGCGGTGGCGCCCGGCGCAGCGACCTCGCAAGAGCTCGTGCCGGCGTTCGACGTCGAGGCGGCGGCGCGCGTGAACGCTGAGTGCTCGCCGCTCTGGCAAGTCGAGCTCCTCGGCGATGCAGAGCGCGCGTACGTCAAGTACGACCGCATCTTTGCGGAGACGCTCGAGGTCGCGATCTTCGACGTGTCGCGTGATGGCGCCCCGCGCTTGCTCGGGACGGCGACGTCGCAAGCTTCGCCCGATGTCTACGCGGCGTATCCGATCCTCGACGGGGCCGCGACGACGCTGCTGCACGACGATGTGCTCGCGTTCGAGCGTCAAACGAAGAACCGCGAGGGCGAGCCGACGGGCGCGCAGATCGAAGTCATCGACACGCGCGATCCTAGCGAGCCCACGTGGACGACGCTCGAGCTCGACGGCGCTGAAGGCATGACGGGCTTGCACGCGCGCGGCGCGCGGCTCTACAGCGCGCACTTCGAACGCAGCGGATTCAATCCCCAGGTGCGATTCTACGTGAACCGCGTCGCTATCGACGACCCGTCCGAGTCGCGCTTGCTCGCGCCGATCAACGTGCCTGGCGCGCTCGTCGGCGTGCTCGACGACGAGCAGATCGTCACGCTCGACTTCCAAGACGATACGTTCTTCGTGCGTCGCGTACGGCTGCACGCAGGCCACGCGTCGATCGAGGGCAGCTACGAGGTCGCGCGCGCGCTGCAGCCGGATGGCTTCGTCATGGATGGCGAGCGGCTGTGGATGATCGCGAGCACGGCGCCGTGGGGCGAGCGCAAGCGCGATGTGCTCGTCTCGCTCGCGGTCCTCGAGACGGATGCGTCGCGCGCAGAGCAGATCGAGCTGGCGGGCGGCGCGCGGATCCGCGCGGTGCAGCCGACGGCGCACGGGCTACTGGTCACCGGTGACGAGCAAGTCTGGCTCGTCGAGGTCGAGGCTTCGGGCGAGCTGCAAGTGCGCGCCGAGCTTGGGGCTCATGCGTGCTTGCACGCGCTGCAGGTGGTGGGGGACGAAGCGCTGTGCGCGACCCAAGACGGTCAAGTGCAGCGAATCGCGCTCCAGCCCTAACTTTTTTTGAACGAATCGGCACGAGCGGTGACGGCGGGGGGTGAGGAGCCTCGCGGCAGATTTCGCGCGCCCGGCGGGTTGGGGTACGACTCGGCCGGTGTTACCGGGGGTCGTTTCGCGCGCGGCGGCAGGAGAGCGCGCGGCGCTGGCCGAGCTGTACGACGCACACGCGCCGGCGTTGCGGCGCTTTGCCCGCACCCTGACCGGCGAGACGGCGAGCGCCGAGGACTTGGTGCACGACGTGTTCGTGGCGTTGCCGCGCGCGCTTCAGCGCTTCCGGGCTGAGGGTAGCCTCGAGAGTTTTTTGCTCTCGATCGCGGCGCACAAGGCGCGCAACCATGTGCGGCAGGCGATGCGCGCGCGCGCCGCGGCGGCGAAGCTGGGCCGCTCGCCGAGCATGACCGCCGAGACGCCGGAGCGCGCGCTCGAGAACGAGCAGCTGCGCTTGGCGCTAAGCGGCGCGCTCGATGCGCTGCCGCTCAAGCAGCGCCTCGCGTTCGTCTTGTGCGACATCGAAGGCTTGAGCAGCGATGAAGCAGCGCGCGTGCTGGAGGTGCCGGCCGCTACGGTTCGCACGCGCTTGCACCACGCGCGCGCCGAGCTGCGCGTGCGCCTTATGGCGGTGCGCTCATGAGTGACGAGCTCGAGCGCGCGAAGCGCGAGCTGCTGGCGTTCGCGCGCGCAGTGCCGCCCGAGGCGCAGGCGACGCGCGCGCGCGTGCTCGCAGCGGCGGGCGCACGCAGGCACGGGGCGGTGAAGTGGTCGCTCGCGGCGCTCGCGTTGCTTTTGATCGGAGGGCCCGCGCTGGCGCAAGTGATGGGCGTTCTGCCCGCGGTGGTCGAGCGCATCGCTTCGTGGACGAGCGTGCAGCCGGAGCCCGTGCGCCTGGCGAAGCGTCCGTTGGCGCGCGCACCGCTCGAGCGTGTGGTCGAAGTCACCGCGCCACCCGCGCCCGTTGCGCTGCCGGCGCCGAGCGCGCCGCCCGACGCGGTCGCGTTACCGGCGAGTGAGAGACTCCCGAGCGCGGCGAGCGCTGCGCGCAAGGTCGATCGTGCGATCAGCGCTCGCGCTGCACGTGAGGCCGGAATCGAGCGGGCGCGCGCTCTCTACCTCGAGGCGCACCGCGCGCACTTCGAAGCCGGCGCGCCCGAAGCTGCGCTGCGAGCGTGGGACGCGTTCTTGCAACACGCGCCCGACGACGCGTTCGCGCCCGAGGCTCGCTACAACCGCGCGATCCTGCTGATGAAGCTCGCGCGCCATGCCGAAGCGCTGCGCGCGCTCGAGCCGTTTGCATGTGCAGCCGCGGGCGCGTACCGGCAGCGCGAGGCGAGCGCGTTGATCACACGCTTGCGCGCGCTCGAGCCCGAGCTGCCAGCGCCGGCGTGTGCAGGAGCGCGACCGTGAGCGTGCGCGTCATGCTCGCGTGCTTGATGCTCGCGTGCTCGGCGGCGGGCGCGCGCGCGCAGAGTGCGGCGACGAGCGCGGAGCTGCGGCCGCGCGCGTTCGGAGTGCTGCGGCTCGGCCCCGCCGGTCGCACCGTGGTGCGCGCGAACACGCGTGAAGTTGCGGGCGTTTCGACGCCGGCACCCGGCATCGGCGCGCGGCTCGACGTGCCCATCCTTCGTCAGCTCTTGATCGGCTTCGATCTCGGCATGCTGTTCGAAGGCGAGAGCGAGCTGCGGCCGCAGAGCCCGGACGGAAGCTACGAGCTGCACGCGGAGGGCATGATCTTGGATGCGGTGATCTCCGCGCGGCCGGTGTGGCGGCTCGCGAGCGATCGCATCGAGCTGTACGGCTCGCTCGGCGTGGGGCTCGCGCTTCGCCCTTCGACTTCGTTTACGGGCTTCGTGCCGAGGCGCGGCGAGGAGGACGGCACCGCGTTCTCATCCGAAGACTATCCGGAGACCTCCGGGTTGAACTGGGGTGTTCTCGCGCAAGTGGGCGCCGGCGGGACGTTCTGGCTGAGCTCGCGCTTCGCGGTGTTCGTTGAGCTCGCGATACTGGCGCGCCAGACGCACGCCGTGATCGACGACTCGAAGTACGGCGACTACCTCTTGCGCATCACCGACGCGCAGGGCGTGTTGCTCGTGGGCTTCGGCGCGTCGATCGGAGGCCGCTGATGGGGCTCGCGCGCACGGCGCTGGTGTTGTCGTGGCTGTTCGCGTCGAGCGCGTTCGCGCAAGCCGAGCCCGTGCCAGCGCAGGCTGCACGCAGCGCGCTCTTCGTCATGTTCGACGCGAGCGTCGACGCGACGGCCCAGGCCGCGATGCGCGCTGCGTTCGCCCACGAGCTGAACGCTGAGCTGATCGAGCAGCCGGCCGAGGGCGTGCCGACGCTGCGCATCGCGCGCAACGCAAACGGTCAGCTCGACCTCACGCTCCAGCAAAACCCCGCGCCGCTCGCGCGCAGCGTGCCGTGGAGCGACGACGCGGCTGTGCTCGCGCGCGACGCGGCGCTGATGGCGAAGAACCTCGTGCTCGATCAGACCGCGGACCTGCTGAAGCCGGTGAGCGAACCGAGCGCAGCGCCCGCGCCACCGCCCGCACCGCCACCACCCCCGCAAGCGAGCGACTCCGAGCTGCCGCCGGGCTTCGCGCGCAAGCCGCCGCCCGTACCCGCGCCGCGCGCGCCGCGCGAGGGCCCGCGCGTCGTGTTGCTCGCGGCCGCCAACCCGGCGCTCGCGGTCGAGGTGAGCGCGCCGGGCGCATCGGGCTCCGCCAGCACGTTCGCGTATGGCTTGCACGCGCGCGCGGACGCGCCTTTCGGCGAGCACCTCGCGGCGGGCGGCGGCATCGCGCTGACCACGTGGGAGAACACCGAGTATTCCGACTACGACTACGGGTTGGATCAGACGCCCAGCCTGCACGCCACGATCGTGATGGATGCGAGCGCTCATGTGCGCGCGTTCCTGGCGCTCGGCGCGCGTGCGCAGCTCTACGCGCAGCTCGGCGCCGGCCCTTCGACGTACAGCGTCATGGGCGTCAACGACGGCACGACTCACCACTCGGTGACGCCGTACCTCGGCATGAACGCGGCGCTGCTCGCGGGCGCGAGCTTGCGACTGGCACGCCAGCTGGGCGCGGTGCTCGAGCTCGGGCCGAGCTACCACTTCATGCACGGGCGCGATGTCATGGGCGATCGCGTGCGAGCACATGCGCTGCTGCTCGCACTGCAGCTCGGCGCGATGTGGGTGTTCGATGCGTATTGATCTCGCCCGCGCGCTGGTCTGCGCGCTGCTCGCGGTGTGCTCGGGTTGCGCGCTCTACGAAGCCGCGCCCGACGCGCGCGACGACTACGTAACGACCGCGGAGGACACCGAGATCCGCATCGCCGTGCTCGACAACGACGTCGGCGCCGAGCGCGTGCAGTTCTTCGCGCGCGGCGGGTACGGTGAAGAGGAAGATCGCGGCAAGCGCACCGAGCACGGCACGGTGCGCGTGATGGCGGATCAGACGGTGCTGTACACGCCCGACCGCGACTTCCACGGTGAAGACAGCTTCTTCTACGTGGCGAACAACGCAGGCGGCAACACGCGCGCCCGCGTCGTGGTCGAGGTCATCGCCGACAGCACGCGCTTCGGCGAGCCGGTGGTGCTGCACGAGCGCGCGGAGCCGATTCGCGCGTGGCCGGCACAGCTCGATGGCGATGGTTTGCTCGACGTGGTGGTGCTGCCGCAGGAGCTGGACGCGCACATCGAGGCGCAGCGCAACGCCGGCGGCTTCGAGCTCGAGCCCTTCGAAGGCTGTTGCGAGCACGCAGCCCACGAGCTGCTCGTCACCGACCTCGATCGCGACGGCTTGAGCGACCTGATCACGACGGGCGCGGTCGAAGGCCTGACCGTCCACCTCAATCGCACCGCGCGCGGCAGCACGCGCCTGAGCTTCGAAGCACTGCACACCAGCTACTTGCCGGAGAGCGGGCCGACCATCGTCGGCGGCGTCTCGAGCGTGTGGCCGAGCTCGGCCGTGAGCGCCCACTTCGACGCCGACGACGAGCTCGACGTGGCGGTCGGCTTCGGCAGCGCAAGCGGGCTCGTCGTGCACTTCGGCATGAGCGACGGCGTGCCCGATGCCTCGATCGCGCTCGAAATCGACAGTACGCGCGCGCTCGCGGCGGGTGACGTCACGGGCGATGGCCGCACCGACCTCGTCGCGCTGCGGCTCGATGGCGTCGTGCAGGTGTTCCGCGGAGATGCCGAGCTCTTGTTTCCGTCGTTCGAGCACGCGGTCGCGAGCTCGAGCTGGAACGACTTCATGCAAGTCGCCGACCTCGATGGTGAAGGCGCGGACGAGGTCGTGCTCATGGTTGGCAGGGAGCTCGTTACGCTGCATGCGGAGCGCGATGGCGAGCGCGTGTCGTTCGACGAGCGCGCTACCGCCACCGTGTTCGGCGATTTCACGCTCGCAAAGCTCGACGCAGACGAGCGCCTCGATCTGCTCAGCCTCGACGAACAGGGGCGCGCGCTGCGCTTTTTTCGTGGCGTCGAGCGCGAAGGAGCGCCGAGCTTCGAGCTGGTCGCCGACTTTGCCGCCGCACGGCTCGCCACACCGCTGCACGCCGTCGACTTCGATGCCGACGGCGTGCTCGACGTGCTCGCGCGCCGTTGCACGAGCGCGCAGAGCTGCGAGCTCATCGCGATGCCAGGGACCGCGGCCAGTAACGAGTGAGCGCAGCGCTCCAAGCCGGTGAGCGAAGCGAGCGGCTTGCCGTGGCTCGCACGTTAGTGCGAGCCACGAGCCTCGCGAAGGGGTGGGCCCCGCTGGGCTTTCCCCAGCGGGCGGGGAACGGCGCACGTTCCCCGATAACTAGTACTTCGCCTGCGCCCGCAGCCAGAAGAAGTTGTTCTTCACTTCCGGCTTCTCGAAGCGCAGCTCGTAGGCGGCGGTCAGGCGGAACATGCTCGCGGGGAAGGCGTGGGCGACGAACGTCACGGCTTGCAGCGTGTCGTCGTCGGTGTCGAGGTCCGGGTCGAAGTTGTCGTAGCGCACGCCTGCAGCGAACAGCTCGCCGAGCTGTTGCTGGAAGCCGGCGTAGAAGCCGAGGTGCTTTTTGTCGGTGACGTCGTCGGTCGCGACGTCGTCTTCGATCACGACCTCGGGCCGGTTCGCTGCCGCCAAGCGATCGAGGTTCTGGGCGTAGCCGAGCTCGCCGAGCAGCATCAAGTCGCCGAGCGGCGCGATGTCGACCGTGAACACGGCATCGAAGCCGAGCGCCCAGCGGTCGTAGTCGATGTGGTCGTGCGTCTCGTCGATGTCGTCGGTCTCGGCGTCGTCTTCGGCCGGCGCGATGTAGCCCTCACCCATCAACGCCGAGACGCCGCCCTTGAAGCCGCCGAGCTTGGTACCGACGCGCGCGGTGATGTCCTTGAAGCCGTTCGGGTCGAGCCCGGGGAAGGTGGAGTCGCCGATCGGGTTACCGTTCTGCAGCGCGAGTTGGTAGATGAGCGCTTCATTCCACGCAGCACCCCAGACGCGCGCGCCGATATCGCGCACGCCGGGGAAGAACCGCGAGATGAACATCGAGCGCTCCGGGAACGGATGCACCGACATGCTCTCTTGCTGCTCGAAGCCGAACGGGATTCGGAACAAGCCGGCTGTCAGCTTGGTGTACGCGTCGCCTTCCCACTTCAGCTTGCCGCTCACCTCGGCGTCGAGCAGGCGAAAGCCGCTCGGCAGCGCGTCGATGTGCAGGACGGCTTCGGCGGGATCTTGACTGTAAGTTAGCTTCAAGCGGCCGCGGCGGATCTCGAAGCGATCGCGGTTCTGCGGCGCGCCCTGCGCGTTGACACCCTTGCCGGAGTCTTCGGCGGCGGTGAGCTGGGCTTGGATGAAGCCGCTGAGCTTGATCGAATCGCTCCAGTGCGGCTTGGGCTCGGGCGGCGCAGGCTCAGGCGCAGGCGGCGCGGTCTGCGCGAAGGCCGCGCCGTGCGCGAGGAGGATGGAAGCTACGGCGAAGGCTCGAATCGACGGACGCATGAAGAGGCTCCTTGCCCGGTGATGGCGTGCGAAAGGCACCGGGTTTTCTGCGTGGCGCTAGAGCAGTCGCTGTGCCAACGCGGCTCACACACGATTCGCGCGGGATTTCAGCCGCCGGCTCCTGTCTTCACGCTTCGACCGTGAAGCGCCGCGGTTCGCTGGCCGTGGTGCGCGAACATCCGTGATGGATCACGGGCCAGCTGTCAGCGTCGTCTCAACGCCCGCGGCGGCGTCGACCACCGCGGGCGATCCGCTGCCGCCTCGACAGGGGTGCGGTTCTTGGCAATAAGCGCAGCGTGCGTTCGAGCGGGATGCGGTCCCAGATTTTCTGGCTTGGGCTGTGGGCGGCGTCGCTCGGCGGCTGCTTCAACGTGCGCGAGGTCGAGCCGCCGTGCGTCTGCGTGCCGGGTGCTCGGGAGGCCGGCACCGACGGCGAGACCGGCGGCACGACCGGCAGCGACCAAGGGCCTGACGACGACGGCGGCGAGCCGGACGCCTCGAGCATGCAAGCGCCGAACGAAGACTGCGTGCAGTGCGTGCCCAGCGCGCCGGTCACCGGCATCGACTTCGTGCCGCTGCGCACGCGCACCGAGTCCGGCCAGACGGTGGCGCACATGGAGCTGACCGGCATCGGCTTTCTGCCGCGCGATCACGGCGTCTTGATCTGGGAGAAGAACGGCCGCATCGCGCACTACCGCGTCGCGGGCGACGACCTCGTGCTTCGAGGCGAGACCCACGTGCCGCACACGTACACGATGACCGACTGCGGGTTGTCGTGGGTCGTGCTCGACCCGGATTGGGAAGACAACCACTTCATCTATGCGTCGAAGTGCCGCTCGTTCACGCACAGCGACGTCGTGCGTATGGTGTTCGACGGCGAGCACATCGAAAGCGCCGGCAAGACCGCGTCGGTCGTGCTCGAGGCGGGTGACGACGATGCGCGGCGCGCCTGGCACAACGTCGGCTCGATCGGCTTCTTCGACGACGCCGAGCGCAGCATGTGGATCCTCATGGGCGAGAAGGACATCGCCAACAACGCGCGGACGGCAGAGAACAACTTGGGCGCCGTGCTGCGCATCATCCCGCGCCGCGAGGCGGGCAGCGAAGGCTACGACCCGCATCCGGACAACCCGTTCGCTACGCCGGGCGCAGACCCGAGCACGATGTCAGGGCCCGACGTGTACGCGTGGGGCCTGCGCAGCCCGTGGCGTGGCTCGCTCGATTCGCGCGGCCGGCTCGTGATCGGCGACGTCGGCGCCAAGCACGAAGAGATCAACCTCGTGAGCGAAGCGGGCCAAAACTTCGGCTGGGGCACCGCCGGGGACGGAGCGTGTGAAGAGGACTGCGACGCGCTGACCGATCCGATCCTCTCTTGGGATCACAGCTCGAGCCACGCGTACCGCGTCGACGACGCCGAGGCGACGCCCGTCAGCTCGCGCGCGATCTTCGCGGGCATCACCTACGAGCCGAACGCGCGCGACCCGTACCAAGGCTTCTTGGACGACTCGATCTTGTTCGGCGACATCTGCATCGGCTATGTGCGCGCGCTGCGCTTGGACGGCGCGCGCGGCGTCGAACGCGACGAGCACGTCGGGCACATGGTCGGCATCACGAGCGTCGCGCAGAGCGGCGATGGTCACCTGTACGCGACGTCGTACGGTTCGTGCGAGAGCTACAAGTTCGGCATCGGCGGCGGCATCTACCGCGTCGTGCCGCGGCATCGCGGTGAGGCGATGCCGGAGCGCCCCTTGGGGCCTTCGAGCGAGCCGATCATCGACGAGCCGCTCGGCCCGCTGCCGCTCTTGATCTCGCAGACCGGCATCTACGCGGACGAAGCGCTCACGCAGCCCATCGATCGCGCGTTTCGCTACGAGCCCTCGCTGCAGCTGTACACCAACGGCGCCGACAAGGACCGCTGGGTGCTCTTGCCCGAGGGCGAGGCGATCGACAACTCCGATCGGCAAGCTTGGCGCTTCCCGATCGGTACGCAGTTTTGGAAGACCTTCTCGTTCCTCAACCATGCTGGGGAGGATCAAAAGGTGGAGACGCGCGTCATCCGCGTGACCGCGGAGGGCTACGACTACGCGGTGTACGCGTGGAGCGATGGCGACGCGACGCTCTTGGCGCTCGAGCGCGAGATCTTCGCGGAGGTGTATCTGCCGCCGAACAAGACGCGCTTCCTGCACAACATCCCGAGCCGCTTCGATTGTCGGACCTGCCACGAGAGCAACCGCACCGGCATCATCGGCTTCGATGAGCTGCGCTTGAACGCGCCGCGGGCAGGCGAGAGGCAGTCGCAGCTCGAGCAGCTTGCAGCGATGGGCGCGTTCACCGAGCCGCTGCCTCTGCGGCCCGAGGTCGTCTCGGGCGACGATGCAGCGACGCGCGAGGTGCTCGGCTACTTGCATGGCAACTGTGCGCACTGTCACAACAGCTCGAGCAACACCGTGAGCCCGCTCTCGCTCGAGCACGACGTCGCGCTCGCGAGCACGATCAACGTCGAGTCTCAAGGCAGCGGCCAGGCCGCGGGCGTACGCATCGTGCCGGGCTCGCCTACGCGCAGCATGTTGTTTCAGGCGTTTGCAGGCGGGTCGGAAGACGAGAACATCGAGCCCATGCCGCCGATCGGTCTGCGTAAGATCGATGCAGACGCGGTGCGGATGCTGAGAGACTGGATTACGGCGCTGCCTGCACCGTGAGGGGAACGGGGGTCGGTCGGTGAAAGAGCTCGAAGGTCGCGACTCCGACGTGCTCTTGGGCGGTCGGCTGCGGATCGTGCGCCGCGTGGGTGAGGGCGCGACAGGCGTCGTCTACGAGGCCTTCGATCGCGAGCGCGACGCGCGCGTCGCGTTCAAGACCATGAGCCGGCTCGACGCCGCCGGCGTGTACCGCATCAAGAACGAGTTTCGTGCGCTCGCCCATCTGCAGCACCCGAACCTCGTGCGCTTGCACGAGCTGTTCGCGCAGAACGGCACTTGGTTGTTCACGATGGAGCTTGTCGAAGGGGAACGCTTCGATCGCTTCGTGCGGCCGGCCGGTGCGCTCGACGAAGCGCGCTTGGTCGCCTCGCTCGTGCAGCTCTTCGCCGGTGTCTTCGCCATTCACGACTCGGGCAAGCTGCATTGCGACCTCAAGCCGAGCAATGTGCTGGTCGAGCCGGGTGGGCGCGTCGTGCTGCTCGACTTCGGGCTCGCGGTCGGGCCGGACGCAGGTGCAGCGGGCCAAACGCGCGGTGATGCCGGCGTGCGCGGGACGCCCGCGTACATGGCGCCCGAACAGGCGGCGGGCGAAGCCGCGCGCGTAGCGAGCGACTACTACGCGGTGGGCACGATGCTGTTCGAAGCGCTGACCGGGCGCTTGCCGTTCGAAGGACGAGCGGGCGCGGTGCTCGCTTCCAAACAGCGGATCGAGGCGCCGCACGTGCTCGAGCTCGCGCCGCTCGCGCCGCTCGCGCTCGCTTCGTTGTGTACGCAGCTGCTCAAGCGCGACCCCGCAGCGCGCCCGAGCCGCGCGCTACTGCAAGATGCGCTGAGCAGCTTGAGTGGGACCAGCTTCGAGCCGATCACCGGCACGCGCTCGCTTCCCGCGAGCCTTCTGCCATCCGACCTGCTCGGTCGTGAAGAGGAGCTGGACGCGCTGCGCGAAGCCTACCGCACGACGCTCGCCGGTCGGCCGTGCGTGATGTTTCTGACGGGCGAGTCCGGCATGGGCAAGACCGCCCTGATCGAAGCCTTCGCCGCGGAGCTGCGCGCGCAGGGCGAAGCCGTCGTGCTCGCAGGTCGCTGCCACGAACGGGAGAACGTGCCGTTCAAGGCGTTCGATGCGCTGATCGACGCGCTCAGCCGGCACTTGCGCAAGCTGCCGGCGCAGGACGCCGCGGCGCTGATGTCGCGTGAAGTGTTCGCGCTCGCGCGCATCTTCCCGGTGCTCGGCCGCGTGCCTGCAGTCGCCGACGCGCCTCACAAGCACGTTCCCGACCCGCAAGACCTCAAGCGCCGCGCGACCGAAGCGTTTAGTGAGCTGCTCGGCCGCATGCGCGATCGCAGCCCGCTCGTGCTGCTGATCGATGACCTGCAATGGATCGATCAGGACTCGGCGCGCTTCATGCGCGCATGGCTCGCCAACGGCGAGACGCCGCCAATCTTGATGGTGTGCGTGCATCGCAGCGAGGGCGCGCAATACAGCAAGGTGCTGCAGTCCGTGCACGAAGCCGCGCGCGAGCACGCGACGCTCGAAGCGCGCACGCTCGAGCTGAGCGCGCTCGCGCCGCAGGCGCTTACCGCGCTCATCGAGCGCCTCCTACCGGAGGGCATCGATGCGCGTGCGGTCGCGGACCTCGCGCGTGAAGCGCACGGCAGCCCGTTCTTCGCCAAGGAGCTGGCGCGCGCCGCGCCCCTGATCGGGCACGGCGCGCAGGAGATGACGCTCGCCGACGCGATCGCGCTGCACGTGACGTCGTTGCCGCTCGAATCGCAGCGGCTGATGGCCGTGCTCGCGATCGCGGGAAAGCCGCTCGCGACCGCGGTCGCGTTCGACGCAGCGGGGATGTCGAGCGGCGCGGCGGCGCTCGATCGCCTGCGCGGTGACCAGCTGGTGCGCGTCTCGTTCGATGACGGCGGGGCGCGCACGCTCGAGTGCTACCACGACAAGATTCGCGAGCAGGTCGGCAGCGCGCTCGACGCGCTGGCCGCCCGCGAAGTAGCGCTCGGCCTCGCCCGTGCGCTGCTGAAGCTAGAGCACGCGGACCTCGAGCTCTTGGCGCGCGCGCTCGAGCTCGCTGGCTTGCCCGAGCAGGCGGCCATGCACGCGGTGCGCGCAGCCGAGCATGCCTTTTCGCTGCTGGCGTTCGACCGCGCAGCGGCGCTGTACGAGCGCGCGCTGGCGCACGGTCAGTTCGATCACGGCGAGCAAATGGGGCTGCGCACCGCCAGGGCCGAAGCGCTGGCGTGCGCGGGCCACGGCGAGCGCGCCGCGAGCGCTTTCTTGGAGGCCGCCGAGCTTGCGCCGGCCGAGCGCAAGCACGAGCTGGCGCGGCGCGCGGGCGAGCAGTACTTGCTGCGCGGCGATCACGATCGCGGTCGCGTCGCGCTGGCCGAGGCGCTGCGCAAGGTCGGCGTCGCGTTTCCGCGCAACCTCGCGTGCGCGTTGGCTTCCGTAACCTGGTCGCGTGCACGGCTGCGCGTGCGCGGCCTTTCGTACGTCGCGCGAGGGGACCACGCGCCCGAGGCGCTGCGCGAGCTCGAGCTGCTGCGCACCGTGACTCACGCGCTCGTGCGCAGCGATTTCTTGTGCGCGGCTGACTTCAGCGCGCGGTGGCTGAGGCGTGCGCTCGATACCGGCAACGAGATCGAGCTCAGCCGCGCGCTCGCCTGGGAGCTGATGTTCGCCTCGCTCATGAACGCGCCCGACGCACGCGTCGAGGCGATCGACACGGCGTGCGAGCAGCTGTGCGAGCGGCTCTCTGATCGAACTGCAATGTTCACCCTCGCGTACGCGCGCGGCATCCACAACACGATGCGCCTGGCGCGGCCGGATGATGCAATCGCGTACTTCGATCGCGCGCTCGAGCTGCTCCAGGCTCACCCGAGCTCGACTACTTCGTACGATCGGAGCTGGGCCCACGCCTATCGCGCGGGCTGCCTGCTGGCGCAAGCGCGCATGCGCGAGGCCGAGGAGAGCGCGAACGCCCACCTCGAAGAGGCGATCGCGCGCGGCGATCACACGGTGAGCGCGTTCCTCACGAACGTCGCCTGCTTCTGCGCGCTCGCCGCCGATCGACCCGAACAGTGCCGTCAGCTGGTCGCGCGAGCCGCCAGCCGCTTTCGCGGCTTCGAAGGGACGCTGCAAGAATCGCTGTGGCACATCGTGCAGCCGCTGCCCGCGCTGTACGAAGGCAACGCGTACGAAGCGTGGTACGGGGCCGCGCCGCAGCGCGAACGGTTCATGCGCACGTTCACCGGGCGCTTCATGAGCCCCGGCTTGCTCGAGCACCTGGGCTGCGGCATCGCGGTCGCGGCTGCCAAGCACGCCGAGACCCCGAGCGAGCGCAAGCTGCTCGAACGCACGGCCAAGCGCCTCGCACGGCGAGCGCGCGGCTCGCATGCGATTGCGATGGGTGCGCCGCCCGAAGCCCTCGCGTGCCTCGATGGCGATCGCGACAGAGTGCTCGCGCTCTTGCGTGTTCGGCTGCAGCAACCGATCTCGCCGCTCTCCAAGCTGATGGTGCAGCGCCGGCTCGGCGAGCTCGTGGGCGGCGCAGACGGCTCGGCGCTGATCGCCGAAGCAGACCTCGGCCTCGCGGCGGGCGGCGTCGTCGACTGCGCGCGCTTCACCGCCACCTTCCTCGCCGGCGTCGAGCTCCGATGAGTAGCGGGCTCACGCCGGCGCGAACTTGCGGCGGAACTTGCGCATGCCGCCGACCCAGCGGTCGTAGTCGGCGGTCTTCTTCTGCATGTACTGCGTGACCTGCGGGTGCGGCAGGATCATGAAGCGGTTGTCGGCGAGCGCTTCGATCACGCATTGCGCGACGTCTTCGGGTTGCAACATGCCGTCGTTGGCTTGCGGCGTGTCGCCTTGATTGCGCGTCATGTTGGTCAAGACGCCCTGCGGGCACAGCACCGAGACGCCGATGCCTTGATCGCCGTGCGTAATCGCGAGCGACTCCGCGAAGCCGACGGCCGCGTGCTTGGTGACCGAGTACGTCGCGCTGCCGATCTGGCTCAGAAGGCCGGCCGCTGACGCGGTGTTGAGCAAGTGCCCGCTGCCGCGCGCGATCATCGAGGGCAAGACCGCGCGCGCCGCGTAGACGTGCGCCATCACGTTCACCTGCCAGATCTTCTGCCACTGCGCGTTGCTCG
>WUUC01060192.1_pt1 | contig 19123 bp, 20 predicted proteins | sample 6278441 | NCBI WGS metagenome assembly WUUC01 (sample SAMN13675441, study PRJNA597444) | soil metagenome | isolation source: soil | place: USA: Washington | collected 2017-10 | reverse complement strand
CGTCTCGGCACCGCAGCAGGCGTCGGCGCATCCTCGTCGAGGAGTCGGTCACCGCGCCGGCGCCCCCAAGGGAGGCACGCCGTCCCAGCAATAACCCCCGCCTCATCCGGCTTACCGCCTACGAAATCTGCCGCCTGCTGGTCCTCATCCAGCCGCAACCCCCGCACACCGAACGACTCCAGCACGGCTTGGCCTGGTCCCACTGGCAGCGCAGGCATCAAACCGCAGGCAACAAACCGTGGCCCGGAACCATCACCGCCACCGCAGCCACGCCCGCGCTACCGCCCTGGCCCTCCTGGCGGCCATCGCCGCCGCGCAACCGCCCGACACCCACTGCGACCAGACCCCCTTGACAGTGCCCGAAATCCGCCGGCTGCTGACAGCACTGGTCTTGACCAGAACTCATCCGGTCACAGACATCATGCGCTGGTCAGACTGGCGCCGCCGCCACCAAGCAACAGCCCGGCACTGTCACTACCAACGCAGATCTCAACCATGATCGCGAAGTGTCACTGGAGTGCTAAGCCAAACCAAGACGCCGGACCGTGGTCGGCAAGTCCCCCCACCGTCAACGCCGCTAGTCGCGCTGGGATGCCCAGCGCTGCTCGGCCCATGCGGGGTCGAGTGGCGTGTTGGCGATGTGGTTGGTGTAGTTCGACAGGGTCTTGACGCCCACGCCAAGGATGACGTCCAGGACGTGGCGGCGGGTGTAGCCGGCGGCGAGGAACGCGTCGACCCGATCGCTGTCGACCCAACCGCGGCCCTCGACCACGGCGTGGGTGAATGTGTGCACGGCGGCCAGCTCCGGGTCGTCCAGCGGCTTGCCGTCACGCAACGCCGCCACCGCCTCTGGCGTGAGGGCGCCGCGCAGGGCCATGGTCGAGTGCGCGGCCACGCAGTACGCACATCGGTTGGCGGCACTGGCGGTGATCAGCACGACGTGCTTGGCGGGATCGGGCAGCGACGAGGCGAGGAACTGTTGATACAGCGCGTTGTACGCGGCGAGCAGCTCCGGCGACTCGGCCATCACCCCGCTCAGACTGCTGACGAAGCCGAGCCGGCGTTCGGCCGCGGCCAGCATCGGTTGGGACTGCTCGGGGGCGGTCTGCTCGTCGTAGACGGTGAACTCAGCCATTCGTGGTCAATCCCTTCTGGTCTTCGCCAACCTGGAACGACCGATCCAAGATAACAGTCGAACGGCACCGATGCCGGCCATGACCTTCGGGGAGTTCGAGGGACCAGCCGAGGGCGGTGGCGGTTCGCTGAGCGCAGGTGAGACAGGCGTCCCGAACCGCCGGTGGCTGGCCCTCGCCGTTCATATATTCGTCCTTTCCTTGCCAGACAAGGCAAAAACGGACGGTGCGTAGCAACGCTAGAGACTCCGGCAGCGGCGAGACACTGAACGTGGGGTCCTGTAAGCGAATGGTAAGAGCCCGGGTAAAATATCTTGAACTAGCTGTTCCAAGTTCACTGGTGAGGCGTTCCGTGGCCGACGTCAAGCATTTCAACCAGACCGCCGTGCTGGGCACGGTGGTGCACCTGTTCTGGCGGCAGGGACTGGCCACCACCGGCATCCAGGACATCGTCAACGCGACGGGTGTCAACCGGTCGAGCCTGTACGCCACCTTCGGCGGCAAGCAGGAGCTCTACCTCGCCGCGCTCGACCACTACCTTGACGAGCAGGCGCTTCCCGGATTCACCCGGCTCGCCGGCGACCCTCGAGGATTACCCGCGATCACGCAGTTCTTCGGCCAGCTGATCCGCGCCCGGTGCTCCGGTGAGCGCGCACGATGGGGCTGCCTGATGGTCAACGCGCACGCCGGCCCGGAAAGCACCGACCCCGACGTGCGGCGCCGGCTCGACCACCACCACAAAAGCCTGCGCAATGCCCTCCGCGACGCGCTCGGCACCGCGCACCGACTGGGCCAGCTCCGCTCCACAGTGGACATCAACGCGTCCGCCGGACAGCTGGCATTGCTGGCCTACGGGGTCAACCTGCGATCCCGAGCCGGCGCGTCCGCCGCTGAGCTCAGACGGACGGTGGACCACGTACTCACCACACTCACGGCTGTCACGAGTCCGTAAGGTCTGATTTCTCCCTGACCGGGCAAGATTCGGGAAGACAACAACGCGGAGGAGGCCACGTTATGCGGCGGGTTCAGGTGGTGGCGGCAGCCGTCTGTGCGGGGATCGCACTTGTCGGGTGTGGTGCCCAGACCCCACCGGCGAGCCAGCCTCCCCCGCAACCCACGATCACGACCACGACCGAGGTCGGCCCGGCCGCGACGACGTCGACCGGAGCCTCGGTCGCGGTGCCCGAGCAGTTGAAGTTCACCACCAAGACCGTGGACGGCAAGGACTTCTCCGGGGAGAGCCTGGCCGGCAAGCCCAGCGTGCTCTGGTTCTGGGCGCCATGGTGCCCCAAGTGCCGGGGCGAGGCCCCCGGAGTGGCCGAGGCGGTCAACTCCGTCGGCGGCACCGTGACCTTCGTCGGGGTCGCGGCGCGCGATGAGGTGCCGGCCATGCGCAAGTTCGTCGAGCAGTACGGGCTTGGCGGCTTCGCCCACCTCGCCGACACCGACCTGGCGATCTGGAAGCGGTTCGGGGTGGTCGAACAACCCGCCTACGCCTTCATCACCAAGGACGGCGCGGTCGAGGTCGTGACCGCCCGAGTCAGCAAGGACGACCTGACGCGGCGGGTGCGGGCCCTCGCCGGCTGAGCGTCCCGATGACAGAAGAACTCACCCTGGCCCTGGTCGCCGGCATGCTCGCCACCGTGAACCCTTGCGGGTTCGCCATGCTGCCCGGCTACCTGGCGCTGGTGGTCGCCGGTACCGAGGGATCCTCCCGCTCCGCCCGGGTGGGCCGGGCTTTGGTGGCCAGCGGCCTGATGACCGCCGGCTTCGTGGCCGTGTTCGGGATCTTCGGCCTGCTCAGCGCGCCGCTCGCGAACGTGGCCCAGCGCTACCTGCCGATCGTCACGATCGTGATCGGGCTGGTCCTGGTGGTCATGGGAGTGCTGCTGCTGGCCGGCAAGGAGATCTTCCTGCTGCTGCCCAAACCGAAGCGCGGCGCGCCAACGACCAGGATCACCTCAATGCTCGGCTACGGCATCGCCTTCGCCATCGCGTCGCTGTCCTGCGCGATCGTTCCGTTTCTCGCGGTGGCCGGCGTCGCCCTGCGCGGCGGTGACCTCGGCTCCGGCATGTCCGCGTTCGTCGCCTACGCACTGGGCATGGGTCTCGTGGTCGGCGTCCTCGCCCTCGCCGCGGCGTTGGCCAGCAACGCGGCGGCGACCGGCATCCGCACGCTGCTGCCCTATATCGGCCGCATCGGCGGTGTACTGCTCGTGATCACCGGCGCCTACGTGGGCTACTACGGGATTTACGAGCTGCGCCTCTACCACGCCGAGGGCGATGCCGCCGATCCGGTCGTCGACGCGGCCGCTCGAGTCCAGGGCATGCTGTCCGACTGGCTGGACGCCATCGGCCCCATCCCGGTGGTCATCGCCCTGGTCGTGCTGACCGGCGCGGCGGTACTGCTGCGCCGCCGCCGCTCGACTGGCGCGGGACCGGAAGATGTTGCTGCCGATGAAGGTGACACCGGCCGCCAGCACCACCCCGCCGGGTAGGGCCAGCCATCCGGCCCGCCAGGTGGTGGCCGCGCGGTTAGGTGGGTGTGCTGGTCTGACGGGCGGCGAGGTTGGCGGCGGCTTGGTCGAGCAGGCGGCCGTTCATCCTGATCGACATCCGGCGTGGGATGAGTCGGGCGAGGGTGCGCAGGCGCCGGTCGGGCACGATCGTGGGTTGCCCGGCGTGCAACGCGTTGACGGTCTGCCGGATGGCGGTGGCCACCGGGAACGGCCGGATCGGGAGACGGGTTCGGTCAAGGCCGTACCGGTCGATGATCGGCGTGTCGACGTTGCCGGGCAGCATGACCGTGACCTTCACCCCCGCCGGGCGGAGCTCGTGGTGCAGCGCCTCGCCGAGGTTGAGGACGTAGGCCTTCGCGGCGCTCTCGTGGGCCATGTTCGGCAGTCCGTGCACCGCGCCGAGGGCGGAGACCAGCACCATGGCACCGCGACCGCGCGCAACGAACCGCCGGCCGAAGGCGTGGGTCAGTTCGAGGTGAGTGGTGGTGTTGAGGGTGAGCCGGTGGTGGAGGTCGGGTAGGCCCTGGTCGAGGAACCGGCCGGGATGTCCGTTGCCGGCGTTGGAGACCAACAGCCCCACGTCCAGGTCCTCGCAGGCGGCGAGGAGATCCGCCGCACCGTCGGCCCGGCTGAGGTCGACAGTGACGACGCGGTGGTCGATTTCGTGGGCGAGGGTGAGCGCCCGGCCGAGATCCTCCAGCCGGTCGGTGGAGCGCGCGGCCAGGACGAGGTTGATCCCGTCGGCGGCGCAGTGTTCGGCAAAGGCCCGGCCGATTCCAGATGAGGCTCCGGTAATGACGGCCCAGGGTCCGTAGGCGGAGAGATCGGTCATCGATCTCACGCCCCGACCGCAGGTGGCCGGGTGATGCCGGCCCACCCGGCCTGCACGCTGGTCCGAATGAACAGGTATGTCTGCGCCGAACCGGTCAGGGTCACGATGCCACCTCGTCTTAGTTAGTTGACTGACTGGCATGACGCTAGCAGCCGCGACACAGCGGGGCTAGGGTTTAAGTGAGATGACTGACTCACACGTTGCGGGTGGCGGCAAGCGCGGCCGGCTCGTCGCCAGCGCGGGCGAACTACTGCACCGCAAGGGCGTGGCCGCCACCACGCTCGCCGACATCGCGCAGGCCGCCGGTATCCCCGTCGGAAATGTGTACTACTACTTCAAGACCAAGGACGAACTGGTCAGAGCCGTGATCGACGCCCAGACCGAGCGGGTCGAGGCGATGCTCACCTCACTCGAGAACCTTCCCCAGCCGGTGGAACGGCTCAAGGCTCTGGTGCGACGCTGGGAGCAGATGCGGGAGGTAGTCGCCCGATACGGCTGCCCGTTCGGCACACTCGCCTCCGAACTCGACCGGCGCGACGACGGCCTGGACCTCGAGGCGGCCGGCCCGATCCGGCGCATCCTGGAATGGGCGGAGATCCAGATCCAGCACTTGGGCCCGCGTGACGCGCGGAATCTCGCGACCGCCCTGTTCGCAGGCGTCCAAGGCGGCGCGCTGCTGGCCAGCACCCTGCGCGACCCCGACCTCATGTCCAGCCAGGTGCGGCACCTGGAACGGTGGATCGACACCCTCGCCGCAACACCGTCGACGCTTACGCCTGGATCTGGCGATCGCCAGGTGGGGTGTTGACATCGACAAGTCCGGTTGTGATGGGTGACGGCTTGAAGCCTTTGACGGCCATCCACAGGCCGAGGGAGAGCTCCACACGAAAATCGGGGCGAGGGCGATGATCGCCCACACCGAGGTCCGGTCGAACGCGCCGAACATCACCGCGATCACGGCGCCGAGAAGCAGTGGGGCTCCGGCGAGCCCGAGGGCGGGAATGACCCGTGGCACCAGTCCGGACCGGTACATCAGGTAACCGAGCAGCAGCGCGTTGATGCCCGGGATGGTGCCTTGGCCGAGCAGGAAGGCCCAGTCGTGGATCGCGATGAGCGAGCGGCCAGCGGTGGCCACCTGTCCGCATCCGGTCCGGTGGCTTCGGGCTGCCGCAGGGTCACGACCGCCAGGTAGGCCACGACGTTGACCACGACCAGCGCCGCTTCGACGGTTCGAGCGGCGACGAAGCCGAGCGCGAGCGCCTCGCTCTGCCGCTTGACCACAGGAAACAGCACGATGGCTGTGCCGATACAGGCGGCGGCGTTGATCAACTCGAGGACGCCGCGAGCACCGGGTCAAGCAGGACGAGGCCCGGCAGCGAGGCGATGAAGGTGATCCGGTAGAGCACGCCCGCGGCGAGCGCGGTCCTGCGCAGTGGCTGCATCGATAACTCTCCGGTTCTTTGGTGGGGACTGGAAAGTCAGGTCAAAGGTGATCGAGGACGGCACGATCACCCAGGTCGTCGACCGAGCCTTTGCCTTTGGTGGTGCCGAGCGCTGCGCGCCGCGGTGGCGCTCGCCGACGAGGCCGGCATCGAGGCGGTGAGCATGCGCAACCTCGCGCAGGCGTTGGGTGTCGTGCCCATGGCGCTCTACAACCACGTGGCGAACAAGGACCAGCTCCTCGACGGCGTGGTCGAGGTCATCGTCGGCGAGTTCGACCCACCGATCGACGGCGTCGGCTGGAAGGACGCGATCCGGCAGCGAGTCCTGTCGGCCCGACAGGCGCTGCTGCCTCACCCACCACGCGATGCACGCGCTCGGCAGCAGGTGTTCCCCACACCGACACCACCTACCGACCCGGACGAGCGTGCCGCCATGTTCGCGCAGGTGGCCGCGAGGTATCCGCACATCGTCGAGATCGCCACGGTCGGGTCCCACGACGACGGACGGCAGGTGGGCCGGGGCTGCGACGACCAGTTCGAGTTCGAGTTCGCGCTGGACATCCTCCTGAGGCCGCGGACGCGGTGCCATACCACGGGGTCAGCCGGCCGACAACCCCGGCTGACCCCGCGGCGTCATAGTTAGCAACCGGTGTTGACCTTGGCGAGGTACTTGGCGCCAGACCATCGGTTCGGACCGAGCTCACGGAACCCGGCGGTCACCTTCTCTGATGCGCGCACTACTTGGCCGTGTTTCAGATACCCGACGATTTTGGCATTGTTGCTTGGCGCTTTACGGATCCTGAGCGCATGCGGGGTCACCTTGTAGCAGGCGGTCGCGGCTTGAGCTTGCGCCTGGACGGCCAGCGCGGTGGTTACCGCTTGCGTCGGAGCCGCTGCGGGCATGCGTGAAACTTCCGGGGCGGCAGATGCGAACGGGGCGGCGACGAATCCGAGTGCGACCACCGCAAGTACTCCGCCGGCGAATGTCGTTTTCATCATTGTCATTCCTCTCCCTCTCACCTGCGAGCGTGTCCTGGCGACTCGCTCGATGGCTTCACATTCAGCCTGAAGTTTCCGCCACGGGATCCGCAAGGCATCGGAATGCGAACTCAGCCGGGTGCGTGACAGGTTCATGCGACGGTCAGGCGACATTATCGGTCAAGAAGCGGAATGTGACGTGCTGTGCTGAGTTACTCGTAGCAGGCTTGGTCGGCTGGTTGCAGACTGATGGATTCGACCTCGCCGTTTCGAAAATCGAACCGATACACGGCGGTTGGGTTGCCCGGAACCCGGATCCGGGTCGCATTCATTGTTGACTCCCTGATAGTTGGACGGCGCACCTCATCCCCAGTGGAGCCGGTCCGGGGAACGGCGGCTAGGTCTGCCCACGGTTGCCACACGCCCGGTACCCCTACATGCCCGGTCGAGTGGGTGAAGCGCCCGGCGGAGTCACAGATCGTCCCGCCCAGCCGCACAGCAAGGGCGACGTTGGCGGCAGTGCAGATACGCAAGGCAACAGTCGATATTTCGTAGAGTGACGGCGTTGTGTCGCACGATAGGGGTCCGGGATCGCCAGGTTGGGCTGAGCGGGTGGGGCGGTTACTGGGTGTTCAAGGTGCGGCTACCAATGCGAGTGGCGGTTCGACACGACCCGGTGGCATGCCTTGCGTCGTGCAATATGCGTGGGAATAGTCGTCACTGCGGGAGCGCAAAGGCTCGTGGCAGGGCCTGAGAATATTTGTTCAAGGTCAAGGAAAAGGAGACCGATCACCATGACGTCCCTCGACGCTGACATCGCGGATGCCGTAGATCTGGGTGAGGCAGGGTACGGCGGTACCGAGCCTGTTCCGGAACCCGAAGTAGAGACGTACTCCGCAGAGGTCGCGGGCAAGGTCCAGTACGTGACTTTGTGGGGAAAGGGTCCGGCGTACATCAACCCAGACGCTAAGCCCCCGGTGGCTCCGGGCACGAGCGGGCCAGGCCGCAGGGCTGTTCTTGGTCAACGGAACTTCCAGACGAAGTTTTCGATCACGCACAAGGGCAAGACGTACTGGAACACCTGGTGCGTGTGCGTGGCGCAGGACGACCAGGGGAACAAGGCTCGTTGGGTGTCCGCCATTTTCGTAACCACTGGCGGAAACGGCCAGGAGGTTCCTGGCATTAAGCACATGTAGCCTTGACTCGGCTGCTTTAGGCACCGAAACAGCTGTAGCGAATGCCCTCGGCGGGGTCTACCTGCCGAGGGCATTCGTGTTCTGAGGATATCTCTGAAGCGGCGGCTTCTCGCATTGTGTCTAGTCACGTTTGGTCGCTCTCGATCGTGTGACGCTATACACCGTGTGGTGCGAGAATCGTGAATACGTACTGCGTGGATTGACCTGTGGGCGACAGCGTGTTCACTCATTGGTCGGTGATCTTCTGTTTGGTATAGCGCCGTGCGGATTGGGAACTAATCTGGCATATGTGATACGTCGGTTTGCCGTGTCACGGTCAGTGAGAGTGAGAAGGGTGTGAACGATGGTGAAGATGAGGGGAATGTTCGTTACGGGCGCTAGCGTGGCTGCCCTGATGGTGGGAACGACATCCTCGGCGATAGCCGCGCCGGCGCTGGACAAGGCTCCACCGCCGAAAGCATCGCTCTCGGTGTCTCCGGCGTCCGCGAAGCCAGGAGCGTCCGTGATGGTGAAGGTGACGTGCGCTGGCACGATCACCGACAATCCCGCGTCGGGTGCGTTGACCAAATTCGAGAAGGTTTCGGGAGTCGCGGCACCGTACACCACTTGGAAGGCGACGGTGAGCAAAGTCAACCCCGGCGGCTACGCCGTGGGCTTCACGTGTAACAAAGAGACGTTCAAGGACTACCTCACCGTGCGGAAGGCGACGGTTGCCAAGCAACAGGTGAAGAAGGCACCGAAGGGCTCGGTGCGAACGGGAGGCGGTGGCGCGGCGATTGCCGTTGTTGACGCTGATGGCGGCTCAGGAACATTGTGGGCCTACCACGACCCGCTTCGGCGGTTGCCGCGGCTCGCGATCACCTACGTAATGGGCCTGCACCGGTGATGGCGGCTGATGAGATCGCAGGTCAGGGTCGGGTCGACCGCCCGGCCCTGACCGGCCGCAAGCGCGGGCACCGTGGTCTGTCCATGGTGATTCTGGTGTTGCTGGTTGGTGCTGGCCTGATCGCCTGCGGCCGGTCTGGCCACATCGAGCCGGCAACGGGCCTCGATTCGGTCGCGCAGGCTGTCTCGCCGCAACCGCCGGTCGGCACGCCGGCAGAGGCCGCCGTCGGTTTGCCCAAGTCGACGCCGGTTCGGGTCACCATTCCCAAGATCAACGCTGACTCGTCGCTGGTGCCGCTCGGACTCGATCCCGACGGCACGCTCCAGGTCCCGTCGGTGAATGAGCCGTGGCAGGCCGGTTGGTTCACCGGTGCGCCAACGCCGGGTGAAGTTGGGCCAGCGGTTATCGCCGGGCATGTCGATGGGCGGAAGATGAAAGGGATATTCTTCCGGCTGCGTGAGCTCGTGGCGGGCGATGTTGTCCTCGTCGGTCGTGCGGACGGTACGACGGCGACGTTCGTGGTATCGGAAAGGCAGCAAATAGCCAAGTCACGCTTTCCCACCGAACGGGTGTACGGCGACACGCCCGGGCCAGAGTTGCGACTCATTACCTGCGGTGGCGCGATTGATCGGCCCAACCGCAACTATCTGGACAACGTCATCGTCTACGCGAAACTGAAACAGTGACTGGGCCGCATCCCGCCGCTGCTAGCCGATCGGCTTGTTGATAATGGAGGAAGAAAGCCTTGTCAATATTCCTCTGGTATGTGGTCAACCGACCCCTGCCGACCCTGGTTGCCGCAGCGCGCCTCGCCGCGGCCACCGCCGTGCTGGCAGCGCTTGACGTACTGACCGGTCTGATCGTGAACAGCCAGGTTGACGCCGTGGTTCGGGAACCATGGTCGCGATATCTGCCCAGTGTGCCTGCCGTCATTGTCTTCGCCGCGCTCGCCGTGGCGCTTGTGCTCCGAGCGGCGTGGGCGCGCACTGTCACGTTCCTGATCTGCGGAGTCTTTTCTTTTCTTACCCTGGTCAACTTTGTCATTCTTATGGCAATCCAGACGGCGGGGGCAACGCCCGCGGTGGGACCATCGTGGTACTTCCCGTTCCAATGCGGCCTCGCTCTACTCAGCGCCATCTTGTATGTCGTGATCATCATCATTCTCATGCCACCGTCCAGAAGAGGGGGTTGGTCGGAATGAACCCGCTCGACTGGTCGCTGGTGGACGGCTGGCTGCCGACCGCGTTCGCGGCGCTGGGGTTGAGTGCCCTGGCCGGAATCCTGCTGTCCCGACAGCGATGGTGGTGGATCCGGGTGGTGCCGATCGCGGTCACCGCGTGCACCGTTGTCGTCGCCGCGCTGGTGTTCGTTGTGGACGTGTGGTGGCGGCCGTGGCCGGATCCGCTGCCGCCCACGGTGATGGTGTGGGTTGGGATCAGCCTGCTGGCGTTCGTGCTGGCGGCGATTCGCTTTGCTTCCCTGCGCTGGCGCGGCCGGGCCGCGGTCGTGCCGGCGGTCCTGGTGGTCGTGGTGGTCGTCGCGACACAGGCCAATGCCTATTTCAGTGCGTACACCACGCTGCGTGCCGCGCTCGGCATGACCATCACCCCGACGCCGTTCGAACAACTCGCCCACCCGGCGCGTGAACTGGTCAGCGTGTCGCCGGACCGCCGGCTCAGCGACGTGTGGCGGGCGCCGCCGGGAATGCCGGACAGGGGCGCCGTTTCCGAGGTCGTGATCCCGTCATCTCGCGGCTTCGCCGCCCGACCCGCCTGGGTGTACCTGCCGCCGGCTTACCTGGCCACACCGCGGGCGAGACTTCCGGTACTGGTGCTGGTCGCCGGTCAGCCGGGCACCCCCAAGGACTGGATCGACGCCGGCCAGCTGCCCCCGATGCTGGACCGGTTCGCGCGGGAGCACCGTGGCCTGGCGCCGGTCGTGGTGATGCCGGACCATCTCGGCTCGACGCTGGCCAACCCACTGTGTCTGGACTCCCGGCTGGGCAACGTCGAAACCTACCTGTCGACCGATGTGCCGAACTGGATCAGACACAACCTCGAGGTGGCCGAGGACCCGAGAGCGTGGGCAATCGGTGGCTTCTCCCAAGGCGGTACCTGCGCGCTGCAGTTGGCCGTGCGGTCGCCCGGCGTCTACCCCACTTTCGTCAACATCGCCGGTCAACGTGAACCGACGCTGGGTACCCGGCAGCTCACCGTGAACAAGGCATTCGACGGGGATGCGGCGGCCTTCGCCAAGGTCAACCCAGTGGAGGTGCTGGCCAGTACCCGGTTCCCGAACAGCGCCGGCGTGATCGTCGCGGGAGGACACGACGCCCGGTACAAGCCGGATGCGAAGGACGTCTTCGAGTCGTGTCGCCGCGCCGGCATGGACATGCACTGGATCGAGTTGCCCGGCGGGCACACCTGGGCTGTCTGGCGACCCGGCCTGGACGCGTCGCTGCCGTGGCTGGCCAGCCGGTTGGGGTTGAGCGGACCGTGACCACCTACGCCCGGAGCGCGCTCGCGTTGCTCATGCGCGCACCGATGACCATCGCCTTCATCGTGCTGCTCTGGATCGTCGGCGCGGCAACCGGAGCCCTCCAGTCCGGACCACCGGACCCGCTTCTCGGACAGGTCGCCATGAGTCCAGAAGGACTCGCGGCCAGCCACTGGTGGGCTGCGTTGAGCTCAACATTGTGGTGCGACAGCCTGGCCGGATACCTGATCAGCACCGCGCTACTGCTCGTTTTGGGCGCGCCCGCGGAACGCCGGCTGGGTGCCGCGCGGACCATGCTGCTCTTCCTGATCAGCCACGTGGTCGGCGCGCTGGCGGGTACCACGCTGGTGCGGGTGGGCTCGGACGCCGGGTTGTGGTGGCCGGCGGGCATCGCCGCCGAGCATGCGCTCGGCCCGTCCATCGGGACTGTCGGGGTCGGCCTGGCCTTGAGCTTCCGGTTGCCCGCGCTGTGGCGCCGCCGCGTCCGGGTCCTGCTGCTCACGGCGTTGGCCATGATGGCGCTGTACATCGGTTCGCTCGAGGACGTCCTGCGGCTCGGCGGAGGGCTGGCCGGTATGGCGGCCGGGCTCGCGGTACTCGGCCGGACCCCACGCGGGCCGGTGCTCCCCTCGTCCCGGTCGGAGACCCGAACCCTGATCGCGCTCGTGGTCGCCGCGTCCGCCGTCGGGCCACTGATCGCGCCGATCACCCGCAACGCGTTCGGGCCGCTCACGGAGATGCAGTTCCTGTTCAGGTCCCCATCGGTGGATCCGTCCGCCGTCTCCGAGACCTGCGCGGACCCCGCCAGCGACACCGAATGCCGCACCCTGCAGGCCATGGTCCGCGCCGGCGGCCTCGGGCCCGCGATCACCTCGATCGTCCCGGTTCTGGTCATGATGGTCGCCGCCGAGGGGTTGCGCCGCGGCCGGCGGTTCGCGTGGTGGCTGGCCATGCTGTTGCACCTGGGATTCTTCGCTCTGATGGGCATCGAGTTCCTCGACGCGGTAGTCAGCCCCGCCAGCGATTTCGACGACCTTCCCGACTGGGGTGGCAAGACGGGGTATCTGCTGTTCCTCACCCCGATGCTGCTTCAACCCCTCGCGGTTGCCGTGGTGCTGCTGCTGACCAGGCACCAGTTCGAAGTGTCGGCGCCCCGGCGGACCTACCGGACGTTCTGGTTGCTCGTCGGGGCCACGCTGCTGGTCACGTCGACGCTGGACGTGCTCGGCGGCTATCTGGTCCGCGGCCAGTACAGCCCATCACCGGGACTGGTCCAGCTGCTCGCCGACCTGCCGGCCCGGTTCATCCCGCCCGGCTATCTGTTCCTTGACACCGCGTCGTTCCTGCCGGTCGGGCCGCTGGCGTCGATCTTGTACGACTACACCGGGGTCGTGTTCTGGACGGTAACGTTGGTGGCGGTGCTGCTGACGTTCTGGCGGACCAGCCTGCGCTGCCAGGAGCAGGCCGCGACCAAGGCTCGCGCCATCCTGGTCGAGCACGGCGGATCCTCGCTGTCCTACCTCACCACCTGGCCGGGTAACCATTACTGGTTCAGCGACGACGGGCGTTCTGCCGTGGCGTACCGGGTCGTCGCGACCGTCGCGCTGACCACCGGGGATCCGCTTGGCCCGCCGCAGGCATACCGCGAGGCGTTCCAGAGTTTCGCGTCGTTCTGTCGCCGCAACGGGTGGACCGCGTGTTTCTACAGCGTGACCGAGCAGCTCAAGAATGTCGCCGTTGCCGCCGACTGGAGAACGGTGCAGGTGGCCGAGGACACCGTGCTACCGCTGACCAATCTGACGTTCACCGGCAAGAAATGGCAGGACGTGCGCACCGCGTTGAACAAAGCGGCCAAGAAGGGTGTGGTCGCCGAGTGGTGTAAATACTCCGAGGCGCCGCTGGCCATCACCGATCAGATCAGGACGATCTCTGAGGAATGGGCGGCGACCAAAGGGTTGCCGGAGATGGGTTTCACCCTCGGCGGGCTGGACGAGTTGACCGACCAGGAGGTGCGCTGCCTGATCGCGGTCGACGCCGACCGCACCGTGCATGGCATCACCAGCTGGCTGCCGATCTACGGCGACGGCCGGCCGGTCGGGTGGACGCTGGACTTCATGCGCCGCAGGGCACACAGCATCGCCGGATCGATGGAGTTCCTCATCGCCTCGGCCGCGCTGAACTTCCAGGAACAGGGCGCGGAATACCTCAGCCTATCCGGCGCACCGCTGGCCCGTTTGGACCGCGGCGAACAGACCGGGCCAGCGCAACGAGTGCTGGACACCATCGGCCATGCCCTGGAACCCGTGTACGGCTTCCATTCCCTGCTCGCCTTCAAGGCCAAATTTCAACCGGTCTACCAACCCCTCTACATGATTTACCAAGACCCCGCCGCACTGCCAACCATCGCCAACGCGATCAGCCGCGCCTATCTACCCAACCTCACCCCACACCAAACACTGCAGCTGGCAAGCAAGATCATCAGTCAGCATTGAGGCGCGGCCTGGCTCCCTTGTGGATGGATCGTCACTGCGGATGGTCGGCTGAGGTGCGCCAGCCATGATCGTCTACAGTGGACCCCATTAGCCCATTCGGCCTAGTAGCGTGATCTAAATGGAGGGTCCCCGTTGCGCATCGCCGTCGTCTTCGACTGCCTGTTCCCTTGGACGATGGGGGGCGGGGAACGGCTCTACCGGGTATTCGCCGAGGAGTTCGCCGCGGCTGGCCACAAGGTGACCTACCTGACCCGGCAGCAGTGGGACGGCGAGCCGCCGGTGGTCAAGGACATTGACGTCACGGTGGTGAGCACCGACCGCGAACTGTACGACGCCACCGGCACGCGCACGCTCGGCCCGGCGATCCGGTTTGCCCATGGCCTCTTCAACCATCTCCGCAAGCACCGCGCCGACTACGACGCGGTGCTGGTATGCGCGACGCCGGCCACCAACGTGCTCGCCGTGCGGGCCGCACTGGCCCGGACGAAGGTCATCGTCAACGTGGACTGGCCGGAGGTGTGGCGGCCCGACCAGTGGCGCGCGTACTCCGGGCCGGTGATCGGCAGGCTGGCGAGCGCCACCCAACGGCTGGCGGTACGCCTCAGCCCGATCGCCAGCTGCCATTCCCAGCTCATGGCCGGCCGGCTGCGAGAGTGCGGGCTGCGCACCGAACCCGTCGTCAGCCCGGGCCTCATCCACGAGGAGAGTGCTCGCGAGCCGAACCTGGACGAGGCGGTGCCGCCACGAGTGATCTACATCGGCCGCCACATTCCGGACAAGCGCGTCGAGTCCCTGCCCGCCGCCATCGCCTATGCCCGCCAGTATGTTCCGGACCTGTGCGCGACGATCTTCGGTGCTGGGCCGACACGCGCGGCGGTCACCGCCGAGGTCGACCGGCTCGGCTTGGACGGCGTGATCCGCACACCGGGCTTCGTCAGCCAGACGGAGTTGGACGAGGCCGTGCGTACCGCCTCGTGCCTGGTCAACCCCTCGGCCCGGGAGGGATACGGTCTCGTCGTCGTCGAGTCCTGCGCGGCCGGCACTCCGGTGGTGCTGGTAGCCGGTGAGGACAACGCGTCGGTGGAGCTGATCGATATCGGGATCAATGGCCAGGTCGCCCCGTCGACCGCGCCCGCCGACCTGGGAGCGGCCATCGTCGACGCCGTGGCGGCGGGCGAACCACTGCGGAAGACGACGCTGGAGTGGTTCGAGACGGCGAGCAGGACGAAGACCGTTCGCGCCGCGGCGGCGCAGATCCTGGGCCGGCTGGAGGCGGACTTCGATGAGTCGCACACCCCTTCGTATCGCGGTTGACCTGGTCTTCTACACCGGGCGTAAGGGTGGCACGGAGAGCTACGCGCGCGGGCTGTTCACGGAGCTGGCCCACCACGACGACCTCAGGTTCGTGGGGTTCGGCAACCGCGAGCTGGCCGCCGGGCCGCCAGCCTGGTTCCCCGGCGAGATCGTGCCGCTGCCGGTGTCCGGGGAGAACCGGGCGGCGTGGGCAGCCGCGGTGGCCATGGCGGTCGGGCCGCGCGCCCGCGGTATCGGGGCGGACGTCCTGCATTGCCCGTCGAACTTCGGTCCGGTGCTGCGACTGCTGCCGACCGTGGTCACCGTGCACGACATCCTGGCGATCCGGCACCCGGAGTGGGTGCCGGACGGCCGGGCCCGCGGGGTGCGGACGCTGACCAGGGCGACCGTGCGGGCCGCCGACCGGATCATCACGGTCAGCCACGCGTCCGCCGCCGACCTGCACGATCGGCTCGGCCGGCCGCTGACCGACATCGACGTGATCCACCTCGGGGTGGACCCGGTCGACCCGCTCACCCGGTCGGCCGGACCGGCCCGGCCGTACCTGCTGGCCGGCGGCAATCGCATGCCGCACAAGAACTTCGACCGGCTGGTCGAGGCATGGGCGCTGATCCCCCCGGCCGAGCGGCCCAAGCTCGTTCTCACCGGCAGCCACGGCGCCGACCCGCTGCTGCCGGTGGTGCGCCGGCTCGGCCTCGAGCAGGACGTCGACCTGCGTGGCTGGGTGAGCCCGGCGGAGCTGGCCGGGCTCTACGACGGCGCGAGCGGCTACGTGTTCCCGACCTTGTTCGAGGGATTCGGGCTGCCCGTGCTCGAGGCGATGGCGAGGGGCTGCCCGGTCATCGCCTCGGACATCCCGGTGCTGCGCGAGGTCGGCGGTGAGGACGCGGTCTACGTCGACGCGCTGGAGCCGGCGGCGATCGCGACCGCGGTTCGCCGGCTCGTCGCCGACCCCGCCGCGCGGGCGACGCTGGCCACCGCCGGACGCAAGCGGGCCGCGACGTTCACCTGGCAGCGCGCCGCGGAAGCCACCGCCGCCGTCTACCGCCGGCTGGCGAGCTCGCGGTGAGCACCGCTGTCAGCGGGCGGCGGGCCGGCCTGATCGTCCTGATCGCGAGCTTCGCCGGGCACGCGGGCAACTACCTGTACTACGTGATCGCGGCGCGGATGGTCACGCCGCCGGAGTTCGCCGCGATCTCCGCGTTGATCGCGTTCGGCACGATCGCGATGATGCCGATCAACGGCGTGCAGGTGGCGGTCGCCCGTGACGTCGCGGTGCTGCGCACGTCCGGCAGCGACGCTGAGCTGTCCGGGTATCTGCGCCGGCTCGGCCGGCGGATGGGCGTGGCCTGCGCGGTCCTGCTGGTAGCGATCAGTGCGCTGAGCCCGGTGCTGGCCAGCCGGTTCCATCTCGGCTCGGCGCAGCCAGTCGTGCTCGCCGGGGCATGGATCGCGGTGACCGCGCTGCTCGTCGTGCTCACCGGCGTCGTCCAGGGCCTGGAGCGGTTCGCGTTCGTGGCGTTCACGCTGGCCGGGCCGCTCGGCATCCTGCGGCCGGCGCTGCTGCCGCTGTGCGTGCTGGCGGCCGGGATGGCCGGCGGTATGGCGGCGATGCTGCTCGCGTCGGTGGTGGGACTGGCCGTGATCCTGCGGCCGGCCGCGGGCAGTGCGCGAATCGCCCCGGCCGAGCCACCCGCGATGCCGAGCACGCTGGTCACGATGATCGCGCTGCTGGCGTTCTCGTCGCTGACCAACGTGGACCTGTTGGTGGCGCAGGCTTTTCTCGCCGAGTCGGACCGCGCGCACTACGCCGGTGCCGTGCTGCTCGGCAAGATCGCCCTGTTCGGTCCGTCCGCGCTGGCCCTAGTGTTACTGCCGAGGGCCACGGCGGCACTGGAGCGAGGAGCTCGCACCGAGCGGGCCGTGCTGCTGACGATGGCGCTCACCGCGGCCTGCGGGCTGTGCGTCACGCTGGCGCTGTGGATCATGCCGACCTGGGTGCTGACCGGCATGTTCGGCCCGGCGTACGGCGCAGCCAAACCGCTGCTCGCGCCGCTGGCCCTGGTGATGACGGCCGCGGCCGTGCTGTGGGTGCACCTGACCTTCGCCACGGCAAAGCGCACTCGGCTGATGACCGTCGGACTGGTCGCCGCCGCCGTCACGCACTGGATCCTGCTCGCGGTTCTGCACGGCTCGCCGGCGCAGATCATCACCGCGTCGGCGATCGCGATCGGCGGCAGCCTTGTCGTGATCGAGATCGTCTCGAACAGCAGCGTCCTACGCATGGCCACGCGCCGGCCGCCAGTGCCGGCCTAGCGCGTACTCATCAGCACCCGGGGCAGTCCATGGCACCGCCAACGGCGAACATGGCTACGCAGCCGGGCAACACAACGACGCAGATGGGAGACACGCCCACAACCCAGCATGAGCTGCGTGTCTCCCATCCACATAGCCATGTCACCCGTCTACGTAGTCGTGATGCCCATCCACGTTGTCGAACCCGATCGCGCACGCGGCCTAGCTGATCATCCCGACGTACAGGCCGTTCGCGGCGGTGAACGGCGCGCCATACTCGCGGGACAGCGCCTCGTCGCGGTCGGTCGCCACCCACTCGTTGCGCCGGTTCGTGCGGACCAGCCATGCCTCCCGAGGGAAGCTCACCTCTCCCGCGGCGAGCCCGGCGTCGAGCACCTCGTTGTAGCCGATCGGGATGGTGACCAGAAGCCGGCCGTCGCCGGCGACGCAGCCGCGGATCGCGTCCAGCGCGCGGAACACCTTCCGCGGCTCGCGCGGCTCCTCGTCCCAACCGACGTGCTCGAGCGTCGAGATGGCAACCACCGTGTCGTATTTCCGCTCTGGCACGAAGTCCACGATATCCACGTTGCGCACGCCGGGGACGGTCTCGTACTTGTCCACCACCGTGTGCCCGGTATGCCCGTAGTGCGCGAGCACATTGCCGACCTCGAGCATCCGGCCTGTGCGCACCGCGGCCAGGAAATGCTCGGCTATGGCGATCTCAACCGCTCGCTCGTTCAGGAACGAGTTGTTGTACCGGGCAAAGGCGTACGGCAGCGCGGTGCCGAGGAAATCGAACCGGTCATCCCGCCGCCGGGATCTGATCAGCGGGTAGGCAAGCTGCCCGCCGACGACCGCGGCGACGCGGCCACCGGTGCGAATCAGCCCACGCTCACCGATCCGCTCGCGCAGTCCACCGACCGTCCGGCGGAACTCGGTGCGCAGTCCCTGGATACTCGCCACCTCGGATCCTCTCACTCCGGCCGCAGCGCCAACGCCCACACATTGCGGCGCCAGCCAGGAATCCAGGCGGCGGCGCGCAACGGAAGCGGGCGGCGCTTGGCCGGGAACCAGCCAGACACGATGCCGGTGCCGGGCATGACCGACTCGTAGGACACGGTCCGCACGTCGAAGCCCTGGTCGGCGAACAGCCGGCGCATCGAGATCCTGGTCCACGGACGGCGGTGGGTGTAGTCGTGCCAAACCCACCGCTGCGCGTCCGGCGATGACGCGAACACCGCCCCACCCGGCCGAAGCACCCTGCCGACCTCCTTAACCAGGAAAACCGGGTCGAGCAAATGCTCGAGTACGTCCTTGAGCACCACCCCGTCGAACTCGGCGTCCCCGACCGGAAGCTCCCGCTCCAAGTCGGCCAGGCGGACGTCGATCCCCTGCTCCTTGGCCAGCTCCACAGTGGACTCAAAATTGTCCAACCCCACGTAATCGGGGAAGAACTCGGCAAGCCACGCCGTACCGCACCCGACATCGAGGATGCGGGAACCCGGCGCGAAATGCCGAACAACGTCGTTGTAGCAACCCG
>WUUC01068147.1_pt1 | contig 19136 bp, 32 predicted proteins | sample 6278441 | NCBI WGS metagenome assembly WUUC01 (sample SAMN13675441, study PRJNA597444) | soil metagenome | isolation source: soil | place: USA: Washington | collected 2017-10 | reverse complement strand
TACGAACAGTCAATAGAGTTGAATCAATGAGCAAGTAGTTACCAGGCTCATCGTGAGCGAAAATGTAAGCGATTGTACGACTAATTCCAGGCATCTGATAGAACTCATCGCCAATATGAATCACAATGAAAGGTTTGTCGTCTGGCGCAACCGTCAAGCTACCGGCACCGTAGATACTGAATTCATCCGGCAGCAAGTCGAGCAACGCCTGACTATTACGAAGGCGATCCCAAATCCAAATGCGCCAATCGACGTCACTCATGGTTTATCCCGATTCAAAATACCACGGAGCTGGTCAATCACATTGTGAGCAGTGCTATGCACTGTCGGCATAATGATTTCATATTGAGCGCTGTTACTAGTCTCTAAATAGATGCCATAAGAAACAGTGTGATACAGCACCAAGCCATGATCGTCACCGCTAACGAAGCGCTGAGCGAACAATCCCTGGCGTGCGTTACCCGTGCGATCGGTCCACGAAGCGTTCAGTCTCATACTGTTCTGCGCCGCAGGCTCTTGAAATTCCAAAACAGCGTCGAGCTTACGAATAACCTGCTTGTCCACGTCGGCTAGATTCGCACTAAGCGGATTACGTTTATCCCAGATGACTTCAGCCACTGCGAAAAACCTCCGCTTCGGTAGACATACGGGTAACGACTCGACTGACCTCCCAGCCTTCCCCTTCGTAGTCGAACTCGTCTTTAACTTTTACGTCAGACCCTATTGGCATTATTAGGCTTGCTTCATTTAAAATTACTGCGCCATCAGGGGATACTCGACTGTTCGCATTGCTAGGGCTATTACGCATAACAAGGCGAGCCTTCTGCGGAGGCAGCGTGCGGTCTACCACCCACTTGAAACCACCGCCAGCAACAGTAACCTTCTTCTTCCTTTGCAGGCGCACATCGAAGCTATTGAAGTCAATGAACGCTTCGGTGTTATTGTTGAAGACATCAATATTATTCATGATGTCCTCCGGATGACGCTGACTTCAGCAGGCCCGATGGAAGGCACCGGGACAGTAGGCGTAACGCCACCCTGCTCCTCCCAATACGCAGCCTGCTGAAGCGCCTTTGCCTGCAAATCACTCAAAGCCTGAGAAGCCCCAGCTTCACTAACGTTCACTAGATCGGCGTACTTGGCAGCCTTGCTGCGCCAGATGTCAGCGATAGCAAGAAAAACATCGCCAGTTTCATCGATCTTTACGCCGATAGCTTCATCGCTATATGGCTCATTAGAGAAGGTGTTTGTCTTCTCTCGAACGAAAGTGATCTCCCCAGATGTAGCCATTTAGTCTTCCTCCGCCTCATCGTCTTCTTCGAGAAGCGCAACGAGATCATCCTTGTTACCGGTGCGAGAAAGGTGATCCTCTTCATCCCGCATCTCATTGCGATTATCGATCTCGGCCTGAAGATCGGCCTTAGTCCAGCTGGCGTAACCCTCTTCTTCAAGCTCAGACTCAACCTTGGGTTCCGACCTACCCCTAGACGGCTCTTCGTAATTTCCGCCATTTTGAACAGGCCTAAAACCAAACTGCTTCACTTGATCTAAAGTGAGCTTGCCACGATCCTTCAGGTAAACCAGTTCATCCCATTCAAGCCCTTGAAGTTGAGAAGTACTAACCTTCTCGCCCAAACCACCAAATTTCTTATCTAGCTTTTGATTACCCATCAATCAAACCTCCTCAATAGTGACCTTATAAGTCTTGTCATTTTCAAACAGATCACCGACATCATTCACTACCGGAGGAGTGCTTCCAGAGCCACCGCCGAAGATATGTCCCACTACAGCAACGACTCTAACCGGAAAACGACGAGTACCAATGGAACCACTAAAATCACCGGTCACAGTACGATGACCCACTAATTCAACAACCGAATATTCATTAGCCTTCGGCTCAGTAGCCCCGCCAGATTGATTAAGACCTGCGGCTTCTTCAATTTCGCTATAGCTACCAGATGCCTCGTAAGAAACTTGCATTTCCAACTGATCTAAAATAACAGGCAACTTGTCTCCTTAGAGCATGCGTAGCCCTGTCAAGTCTCACGGCTTGACAGGGCCACACGATCAGGCATACGCAGTTGGAATGACATAAGCGCCAGCCGCAACCTGCGAAATGACGCCAGCGCCACGATGACGCACACCCGTACCAAAGCCACGCTGGTAGTAGCTCTCGATAAGCGGGTAATCCGGCTCACGACCCTTCACGAGCCGCAGCCCACGCAGGGAAGGATTAGCATGCTCACGGAAGCCCACGGGGTTAGTAGCGGCATTGTCGCCACCTGTGGCGAATCCGAACATGTAGCCAGCAGGAATATAGTCCTCTTCGACCACAATCCAGTTGCCATAACGGCCTGCCACACGCATACCACCGAACACGGTAGGAACACCTGCGCCCTGCGGAGACACGACACCCCCCGTAGCCGTAGGAAGCAGCCAGGGAGGCTGTCCAGCGGCGGGGATGAAATCGTAGCTAGAGCCAGTGGCAACACGGAAGTTACGAATAACCGCAAGCTCGGCCGTATTGACCAGCAGGTACATGGTGGAATTGTTCTGGGCACCGTAACCGTGATGCTTCAGATGTGTTTCCATAGCGTCAAGGTCGACGCCGGTAATGGGGGCACCGCCAGCACTGATGTAATGCTGATGAGTACCGTCATGAGTATCGTTCTTCCAAGGCGGAGGAACGGTACCGTCATTATTATAGAACGGATAAACGGTGAAAGGCTGATTACGGATATCCGTCGCACGATTGACGTTATTGAAAATGGCCTTGAGCACCCGACCAAAGACGAGTCGGTTATCGGCCTCAAGCGCCATGTTCTGGACAGCGTCCACCTGAGCAGCCGTGGCCTCAGCCAGGAACTTCCAGGTGAATCGAGCTGCCAGATCATACCACTTGAAGTCATAAGCCAGTGAGAAGAACGCCCCACCACGAATGGCCTTGGGCACGCCGAACTCGCTAGCTTCCTCGAAGTCATCAGTCGTAACCTGCGGAACATCTTCGACTGGCTGAGCAACCTCGAACGTCAACGCACCCACAATAGAGCTGCGCAGATCGTTCCAAAAGTTCAAGAGGCGCTGGAAGTCGGCCCACATATCGTTCAGGTCACGACCATCAATGGTCTGGGTAAGGACGTCGCCTTCGGTATTATAGCCACGAGCCATACCCGTAACTTCACTCAACACCTGGGCGAAAGCAGCTCGCATATCCTGCGGTCCGTACAGCGGAACTTCACGATCAACTGACGGAGGCAGGCAAAGCGGAGCCTTACGGTTTTTCAGTAAAGCAGTCATTAGAGGCTCCCGTTGAATCGAACGACCAAGCGACCAGCCTCAACAGTATGGCCAACACGAAGGACGCCAGCGCCCACCGCACCTTGGCCAAGAACACCTGTGGCAGTAGTGACTACAACTTCGTCTCCGGCGACAGTAAATGGCGTAGCCATTTCAACAATTTCACCGTGAGTCATCACGTCGACAACGTCACCTGCCTTTAGGTTCTTTGTAGTGCAAAGAACCCCAACGATTCCAGATGTTCCGGGTCCAACCACAACCCTACCGCTAGCATTCAATCCAACGCCGACAGGATTGCCTGCGCCAGTGTCTTCGGTAGCGGTTAAGTCGGCTGCAAGTGGAGCACGAAAGCCACCCGAAATCGGGTTATACTTATCGTACCTAGCCAAGTTCTGAATCCTTTCTATGGAACGGCCGAACGCTGAGTGAGCGCAGGGAAGCGCTTAGCCATAACGGCTACGTCACTTTCATCCTTACCCTGCTTCTTCTTTCCACCCAGCCTTGGGCTCTTAGGTGTAGGAGCAGGCTTCTCGCCCTTATCAGAGCGGTCGTCGCCACTCTCAGCCGGTTCCTTCTCAGACTCGGCTCGCATTTCCTTGGCCAACGCCTTCACGGCGTCCTCAAACTCGTCAGGCAAATCGCCTTCCTCGTCAAGCTTCAGTAGGCCCTTTTTCCGAAGCTTGAATTCCAGGAAATCAACGTCTCCTGAAACTTTGTATTCGATCGCCTTCTCTAGAACGATATTGCGAATCTTGACCTCGTTAAGCTCTGCGCTAATAGGCTTGAGCTTCTCGATCTCGCTCTTGAGACGATCAATCTCTGGCTTTTCCTTTTCGGCCTGAGCCTCGGCTGCCTTCTCCTTCTCACGAAGCTGGCGAGATAGGTCCTTAGCCTTGAGCCGATTCTTCTTAGCCTCTTCCTTGAGGCTACGAATGTATTCGTCTTTGTTGCGCCCGCCTCTTTGACCGGTGTCCTGGTCATCAGGCTCGTTTTCATTATCTTCATCTTCGACTTCGTCTTCCTCATTATCTTCCTCGCCGGCAGCCATCACGGGGGAGAGGAAAGCGAAGCGAAGGTCAAAGATGTCTGAGTTCATTTAGTTCTTCCTTAATTCGACAGGTAAACAATTGTGGAGAAGGGTAGCGGATGATTTGCCAGAAAGCAACTAACGACGCCGCTTCTTTTTACCCATCCTTTTCAGCGCTCTATTGGCCTTGGCCTTGATCTGAGCGGCCTTGGATTTAGAGAGCTTTCCTTTCTTTACCATCTGAGTGGCACGGGCCTTGGCATTGACGGCCCTTCCCCTTGTATCTACTGGGTATTGGTTTTTCGACTTGTTCGGAGCCTGGCCCTTGGGCGAGGCGAACTTACTCTTGGGTAACTTTTTGCGCCTTGCAGCCTTCATCGCCTCCTCCTCCGTCGCCGCCCCCGACCTCGGCCCTTACCGGCCAGGCTCAGGGCTATGGCGATCGCCTGCTTGTGCGGCTTCCCCTTACGCATGAAATGGCGAATGTTTGCGCTAATGCCCTTTCTACCTCTAGCGGCAGCACCCTTACGAGACGGCATCAGAGCGGGCCGTAGATTTCCAGACGCAGGTTCGTCACGTCGCCACCTGGATAAGTGATGTTGACCCAACCGTTGGCATCGGCAAAACGATCAGCATTTACCAGATATTCCTGAACGCCAGTAGTGGCAACCGTGTTGACCACGACATCAGGGTCCTGAGCGGTAACTGCTCCGACAACCCCCACGCCACTCGTAGGGTCATCCAACCGATAGTCGTGAGCAGAAGCGTCCGTATTGGCACTACGGATGAGATACCTACGCCCTCGGGTAACAGCAAAACGATCTCCACCAGTGTTAGTAACATTAGAAGTAGGAGTCGCACCACTCACTTCATTAGGCGGAGTAACTACGAGATCAGCCATTCTCTTTGCCTTTCTTGTTCTGTCCGCCCTTACGGCGGGGCTTCTTCTTTGGTTTAACTAAAGCTGGACGCCCTCTTGGGGGCCAACACTTCGTCCACCTAGATAATCGTCGTAAACTCCCTTTTCGAACTTACGAAGAAAATCCTTAGATGACTCTTGCTCAACAGTTACAAAACATAACCCGTTCTAAGCACTGCGGATGGGGTTTATTCGGAACATTCGCAGTGCTAAAAACCTCCTTATCCGCATAGGTATTGCAGATGTCCGGGCGAGGGTGGCTACCACTCAAGTTCCATTTGTACCCCTTAACCCACGGGCGCTCTTTGCTCACTCGAATCGTGGTGTCATGATGAGCATTGTTGATCTCCGTGCGTGCCAGGCGCATAGCTGCGTACGACGCTCCGCCTGGCACGCTCGGATGATAATACCCACGAACCTGGGCCGCTATCTCACGAGCGCTGAGCTGAAGGGCCAATCCACGATCAACGATCGTACCGACAGCCATAACACCTGCCTGACTATTGCGGTAGATACGCTGACTAAGAGTGAAGCCATTAGTCCTTCTAGACAGTATGTCATTAGCAGCTTGCAAGGCATTGAAGTGAAGACCGGGAAGCAATGTTTGCAACACATCGTCAGGCATCCCTAGCTGAATCTCACGCAGGAATTGCTGATCAACAGCTAGAAGCGCAGCGTCTTTAACACCTTGCTGGATCTGCGTATTGATTTGACTCCACAGTTCATTTGACAGACTACCAATACCAACCATCGCACGCTCAAGCGACCTCGGTGCGACCACTCCCTGCAAATTACCCGATATCGTCTCAGCCGCTTGAATAGAAGCCTCACGCAGGATGGTTGCAAGCGCACCTCGGGTTAGCTTCGTCGTAATCTTGGCAGGTTCGATCAGACCCATCGTCCGAGCAGACTTCTTTAACGCATCATCTAGCCCTACGATTGGGTCCGGAATAGACATCAGCTGATCTTTGCCATAACGGGGATGCGATACACATGCACGCCAGTCGGCTCGGGAGAAGGTCCCGTGCCAGCGCCCACAGTAACTTGGATGTCCATGTATAGATCGCCGGCTTCAGTTTTAAATAAGCCAACGATGCTATCCACAGTCAACGGATTCGTACTTTGATTAGGCACATAACCTCCTCAACACGTGCATTTGCTAGTAGCTTTCATGCAACCTGTGCATCGAATAGTGTTGCCATCTTCGTCGAAGTTACAAATAATTGTTTGCCATTTACCGCAGACGCACTGCGGTAAGGCTGTACGACGACGTAGCTCAGCCTCAAGCTCATGTGTAGATACTCGTGAAAGGTCAGTCAACGAGCACCTTCTCGAGCTGGTCCGCACTAAGCGTGATCTCCCCCTGGTGGCCACGTGGTCCGTGAACCAAAACACGAGCCATACCGTTATCGCTATCCACGTTACGAATCTCTGCTCTCTGGTAATTGCGATTGAGTAGCTGGTTGAGATTCTCGACTGCCTCTGGACGCAGCAACCCTGCCATGATTTGTCTCCTTAAGTCACAGTTTCCGCTTCGGTTTCTGTCTCTTCTTCTTGACCATTTTCAGATGGCTCCCCAGCTTCCCCGATCTCGCCTTCGATACGACTAGCCATGGCATCTGCCTCAGCCGTGCTAGCGGCTTGTCGCTGCTCGAGAATAGCCGCCAACATCTCTTCGTTCTCGGGAAGATCATATCCGATCTTGCGCAACTCGTCCCACGCAACGTTCAAGGGAATGATAGGCATGGGCATAGCCGTCGCCATCGCCATAACTTCGGTGAACCGTTCCTTACGATTCATGGGGATCTTGTCGCCATAGACCGGTATAAAGCGAATCTGATCCATGAGGAACGACCATTGCCCACCCTCGTAAGCAACGATCCACTTAGACAGATCGAACATATAGTTCGTAATCACGTCAGTGATGATCTGCTCTTTCTCGGAAACCCGAGCCAGTAGCGGACCCATCTGCAGCAGTAGCGAGACCCCTGACTCTGCGGTCTGCACGTCGACCTTGCCCTTGGCGACAGCAGGGGTGCCCGCAGACTCGTCCAGGCGCTCGTGCAAGTACTTCAAGTGATCTTGGTGCGGCGCAACCGTGGTCGTGCCCGTGACCCTAACAAATTGACCCTGGCTACCCAGCCCCGGAATCTTCACCACACGACCAGGACCCAGATCCCAATCAATCGGCTCTCCCGATTCAGGATCGACCGGGTTGTCGGCGTTCGTCGCATATACGCCCAGCCCGTTCAAGACGATTTCAAGTTCTTCATCGGAAATAGCTTGATCAACGTGAGCCATCAAGGACTCAAGGCCACGCATCTCACTTGATCCCCAGAGGAAAGAATCGTTTTCCGTGTTCTTGACGTGGTAAATGGGAAGCTGGTCAATAGGCGCAGGGAACGCAGTCTCGGACTCGATGCTGCGAACCATCTTCTCCTCTTGATCGGCGCCACCCCATGCATTGATCTCGTACAACCCCACCTCGAACGTGATCGGACTCGGCCCGCCTGTCTCCGTCGTCTTGCGGTACGTGGTCCGCTTGATCAACTCCGTCGTACCCTCAAGAACTCGCTCGATAACGTGCCAGCCGATGACACTGTTCTTGATCTCGTTACCGTCGTCGTCTAGTTCATAGATAGGGAACAGTGACCCGGGATGGATTGTCTCAATGGATACCCGAGAGCCTTCGAGGCGTTCCGGATCTCCACGCATATGAAAGATCCAGTCACCACGAATGATACCCAATCGTTTGTTCATATTGAACATGGAGTAAAACCGCTCTCGCCTCACCATGTCCGTCCAGAACAAGAGCGCTTGCTGTTGCTGACTGGTTGTGCCGAACTGGGGGTCCGGGATGATCTTCATATCATTTGCCAAATAACGGTGCAAGGTCTCTACGATGGTCCTTCCCGCAGGAATGTAGATAGGGTCTTCATCTGAACCCCTTTGCACTAACTCGAACGTATCGGGATGACTCCAATAGATCATTTCATACATATCATAGGAGCCAACCCGGAACTGTTCCAGCGTATTGGTGATCCAAGCCGGCGCCTTCGGCAGCATCGGCTCGGCAGTGGAATACGGATGATAATCCCTAGCCATCTTCTTCCTCTTCCTTTCCTGCCTGGATCACATCGGAGTAGAAGTCAATCATTTGCTCGTGAACGCACTGAATCATGCCCCGTGCTGTAGCAAACGCTAAGCCCTTGGTAGTCGTGTATTCGTATCGCTCGCCGAAGCCCGTGTCTCCGTCTTGTAATTCTCCACCAACGTTGACGATCCTGACTAAGACCAAGGCGTCAGTGATCATCTCGCCCTCGTTGATCTCAAATTTAACCGGGAGATTCTCATTTAGAAAAGGCTTCAGCACATTTTCGCTCTCTTCATTTTCCCAATGCTGCTCTATCTCTCCTGTCATCTGCGTCTCCTTCTCCTGACCGGTCTAGATTTGACGCCGCCGATGTTGGCTCTACTGACCTCACTACGACCGCCTTTGCCGTCGAGCGATGGCGCCCCGAAGTAACCACGGAAGAACCTGCCCAGTGCTTCAGGTCCGTGATTATCCTTGTCCATGGGTTCCTCTGGGTCAGGCCTGATCTCGCTCTTGTTATCTGGGTACCGGTAATCCTGCATTTCCCGAATAAGCCCCTTGCATCTACGATCGATGAATAGCTTGGGTTGCTTCTCGGGGTGGTCGTCTTCCAGGTGCTCGGGCACTCGTTTCAGCGATCGGCGAATGTAGTGTAGCCGCCACTTTAGCTCTCCGCCCGTATCCGGGTTTACATTGCACTTCAGCGTCTTGCTGAGAATGTGGGCGCTATCAGGTTCCGCAGGATCTGGATACAGCGTAACGGCGTGGCGAGCTAATGGCCATTCGTAGATTTCCTCTGCGATTTCCGGCACATCTTTGTGCGTGCAACGGTATTCGCCGAGAACGTAGACGTTATCCCATACGTCGATTTGAATTGCGAGCCAGACGAATGGATTGGTCCATCCGAAATCACAACAGCCGTAAATTGGAAGGTCACGCCGGTACTGCAAGTCCCGGACGTGTATCTCCTCATCGAAGTCCTTGAAAACAGCACCGACGTAATCAGTGAATGACGCTTCAATTTCTTGCTCTGCCCGCTGGTCGGACATCTCCGCACGCATCTCGGCCACCTCAGGATCATTAGCCCCGAGCGGAAACACGTACGGGTTCTCATAGCTCGGCATGCGCCAGCTTGACCACGTAGGGAAGTCAGGATCTAACCCCCGCTGGTAGGCCTCGTAGAAATGGTTCTTGCCCTCCGGCGTGCTGAGCCACAGCGACCAGCCCTGCCCGAAGCGTGCTTTGTCGGCCAACGCAGGGCGAATGTACTTACCCCAGATCGTTGCCTTCATCTTGGCGGCCTCGCACATGACCACGCCAGTCAATCCCTCGCCCACGAGCGTATCGGGGTACTTGCTGGATTTACCGTGAATGAGAAGCTTGCCTTTGAAAAGGGATGCAACCATATCGCCCGTCTCGGCGTTGTAGTAGCTACCGGGCCGATCCAAAGGCAGTTCCATGCGTTTGATATCGTTCCAAACTACACGGAACTCCTTCTCGGCATCACTGTACTCCGGTCCGACCAGCCATATTTCATCACGATTGGCGCCGTCGAAGTTGTGCATAACCGCTTCGGTAAGCACAGGCTGGAAGGACGTCTCGTGACCTCCGATCACTGACTTACCGAAGCGGCGGCCACACGCAGCTACCCGATGTCGAGCTTCGCTTCTATGTATCTTGGCCTGTCCTTTGTGGGGATCGTAGCCGAGACCTTTGAAGTGTCTGCCTATGTCCAGCTCGATAGATACATCGTTCATCTGCCGGCAACTGCTCCTATGACAGCGATCACGACACCAATGAGTAGCAAAAAGCCACCTAGTTCACCAGCGCTCAACAGCATTAGAACAGCCCCTATAACGATCAACGTAATTCCTAATCCAACCATCAAATAACCTCCAGTCCCTCTTCGTCAACTTCCCATACATCTACGTCGGCACCGTTTGTCAGCCGACCGTAGAACCTGTAATTACCGGCAGCCAGAACCACCGCATCGCCGATACGTGGCGTGAGCGCTTCCCGATAGTAGATACCGTCACGCAACTCTGCGTCACCAAACCAAGTGCCTCCGACCCAGGTACTAGGTCTCTGGCCACGGAGAGGAAATGCGAAAGCCACCGTAGCGGCAGCTGGGTCCGTGGCAGTGTTGACCTCCACGCTGAGGCGTGACTTCGCCTCTCTGTTGATCCGCATCATTTGACTGTTGCCCTTCCGCTTCCAGTCCTACTATGAGATCCCCGTGGGCTGCCAGTACGTCGCTTAGCCATAGAGACTCCCACGATTTCGCTGGGATGAGTTTCATCAGGGGTTTCCCCGATAGCCATAGAAGTAAATACAAAGGTAGCCGTAGCAGAACCATATTTTCTCACCCTCCCCATTGAAGATGCAGAAAACTGAAATTGCCCTAACCCAATGCCTAACTCATGATGCTGTACAACGCCAGAGCCAGATCCATTAAATGGAATTGTAGATGTAGCAACCCCGACCTTACGAGCAATGCCGTTCGCCGTAGCAGTGAGAGTTACAGAAACACTAGCGATAGCAAGAACTCTATGAGTGCCCTGTCCCGTCGCCGTAAATGCGAAGGTTGCAGCCGCTTCACCTACCACAGGTGGCGTACCTGCGAAGCCATCTCCCTGCCCAGTAAAGGCAAAGGTCTGGCTTATACTTCCAAATACCTCTCTTTGACCAGTCGCCGCAGTAATTAACGAGAAGGTAGTAGTGGAAGATCCAACCTTGCGAGATATACCGCTCGCACTGGCGCTGAACGGGATTGTCTGATTTGCAATCCCGACCTTCCTAGCAACGCCCTGCCCGGAACCTGTGAACGTTATGGTCGTAGTGGCGACACCTCTCGCACGTCGTATTCCCGTAGCGGTTCCAGAGAACTGATATATCTGAGACACGGTTCCAGGGACAGGCGGAATAATGCCGTTACCTTGGCCAGTAAATACGAACGTCTGCGCAACAGCGCCTATATGCCTCGGCCGACCGTTAGCTGTACCCGTGAAACTAATCGTTTGACTAGCAGATCCCACCTTGCGTGGTCGGCCGTTAGCCGTACCGGTAAATAGAATCGTCTGTGAGGCAGACCCTACCTTCCGTGGGTTACCTATTGCGGTTCCGGTAAAAGTGAATGTTTGGCTAACAGATCCCTGAACCGCCGGCTGTTGGGCTACACCATTACCCTGCCCTGTAAACGTGAAAGTTCCGGCGCCCAAGCCAAGCGTAGTCGTAAGCGAATTATCCCCCAGCATAGCGCCGTACGAACAATGGCCCTCAGGTTCAAGACCCATATGCGCAGCAACGATGGCAATGCGCCCGGTACCTCGTGGAGTCGGCATGCTGGCGAGGCTGGCAGCGTCGACCGCCCCGCCCACACGAGTGCACGTGCCTGTGCCCATGTCCGCATCATTAGCCCCAGTATTCAAGTAACTAACAGTCGTCGCTGTGATAGCGCTAACGGTTCCATTGCTGGTATCACCAGTCGCATCCGTGATATCCACATTGATGCGATTTCCCACCATGAAATCGTGAGCGCCGATGGTTAGAGTGGCAATATTAGAAGTACGACTAGACGCAGTGACCGTATAGTTCTGATTGACCTTGTCTAGATCAATCACAAGCATTCTTCCATCGGGCACAGTCCACGACGGAGCAGTTTGATGGCGACCCCAGCAACGCACGTAGACGACAGTGCCCTCAACCTTCACTTCCATATAATAAGGGAAGTTACGGGCGTTCTGAGCAATAGGACTAGTCCCCATTGACGTTAGATTATGACCGCCGTCTACGTATTTGAAAGTGTTGGTGGCAACCTCAGAAATCTGAACTTGACTGTAGTCGTTCGACTGATCCTTGACTGTAGCTGTCCCAGATTCATTAGACCCCGTCTGCGCCCAAGTAACCGTCGTCGCACCAACCCCAGTGAGATTGAAGGTACCGCCGAAGGAGCCAGGGCTTGCACTGCCGATGTTGACCTGATCTCCGGATTGAAACTCATGACCAGAAGGAAGCGTTGCCGTAACTACGTTGCCGCTACGTGTCACCGCAGCGCTGGCAAACTCACGAACCCAGGCGATATTGATGTACTCACCAACCAACAAGCCGTGCGCCGTGCACGTGGCTGTAACAGTTCCGCCCGTCCTAGTTCCAGCCGTGATGTCGTAGTTCTGTGCCAGGCTCATTGTGAAGTTACCCTGGCGGTTGCTGAAACCAGAACCATCAAGGTTACCCTGCCACACGCCTACGTTGATCGCATGAGGGTTACCGATGACAACGTCGTGCCAAACGATGATGGCTCGACGCTTCGTATCCTCTTGCGCACGTAGACCAATGCCATGCTGTGGAATTATCTCGACCCCCGTAAGCGCCCCCGCTTCTCGAATATCAAGTGAATAGCGCTCAGACTTTATTTCCAATAGAGCGTGAGCTATCCCCCATAACCCCGTCTCAGGAATGGTGAATAGCTCACGCTGATTAGATGCGAACTCATCCCCAACATTGGCAGTAGTTAAGCCAACATTCATCTCTCTCTTAGCGGGGGTTACCGTATGATCGCTGACGTCTGCGCCGTCCTGCGTATATATCCACTTCGTAACTTTATCTTCTTGGATGACTTGATCCCAAGAGTAACCCGCCGTGTTATAGCCAAAGAAGTAATCTGTCACCGCCTCCCAAAGGAATCCACGAAGCTCAACGGCGTTCTGACGAAAGGCACGATCCTTTCCCGCTCCATTAAGTAATCTTCCAACGCCAGAGACACGACCCATAAATCATCAGCCTTTGGCAATCGTTAGCTCGCCATTAATCTGACCAGTATTCGTAGCTGTGCATTGCACCATCATCGCCAAGCAAGCGTCGTCTGGAATCTCACGAAGACCAGTAGAGAAGGCATCGTAAACGGCAGCAACATTGACCTGAGGAAGGGGAATCGTGACGAGCCGTTTCACCAAAGTCAACCCGATACTTCCTGCGCCAGTGCTGACGCTGAACGTAGCGCTAGCTACCGCTCGCACACCATAATCACCAGAGGCTAAAACGAAAGGAAACATCTGACCTAACGTCAAAGCATTCGCAGGATGAGCATAGGTAGCGCTATTCCCCGTGGTCCCATCTTGGTCTGTATAGCTCACAGTTAAGGTAGAAGCAGTGGCGCCGGTAGCGGTATAGACTTCGCCCCATAATTCAACACCTGCGCCATCTGTGAATCTAGTTAGAGCGGGCTGAGTAATGTTCTGAGCAGAAATTGATGTGGCGCTAATAGTAGAATTATGCCATAGCCTGTCATAAAGGATGAAAGTACCAGCGGTACTAGAGGCAGCCGATATATACCCAAGATAATTATTCGCCGCTCCAGCCGCATTGACGAATGGAAATCCTCCAACCGTCGTATCATTGCAAATAGCACCATTAAGCGAACCTTGGGCAGCGCCAGCGCCAGGATATCCAGTCGCTGTCCACAAGCTATGCCACGTGCCGGCGCCCTCAGAAGTCTGGCTACTCTTCATAAAAGCTTTAGTCTCGCCCGCAGTCAAAGCAGCAACGAGACCATCCATTGTAGAAACAGCCATCTACTTCTCCTTAAATTTACGCACAGCCTCGTTCTTGATGGCCTGGAATAGCTTGGACGGAGCTACGCCATCGTGCACGGCATCAAACATCAATTCATCTACCGCCTGAACGTCTCCGCTCAATAGACGCTTGTTGCCTTCCTCAACGATGGCTTTGGCCACATCGTCTGGCGACGTCCCCTTCTCTAGTTCTGCACGAATAGCCCTTCTCTTTGCGATCATGTCATTGCCTTGCAAAGTCTTCTTCAAGGTCATGCCATGACACCGAACGCAAGAGTGAAGCTACCAATAGGGAACGTGTACTCGTCTGCTATCTGAACGGCGTTACCCGTAATGAGACCACTGCCCTTGACAACGCCAGCCGTAACAGCGTCCCAAAGGCTGAAATGGGTGTAGTCCTCGGCCGCATCGACTTCGGCTGTAGTCCAGGTGATAGCGGCATCGTTCGTCATGGAGCCACCAGAAGGCGCACCAAAAGAAATAGACTTTCGAGTATCGTTACCGGCGACGTTTGCTGTACCAGCGGCGCCAGGATCACCGATATGCAACTTCACGAAACAGTTGGCAATAGGGATCGTTGTAAGTGCGCTGTTATTTCCAATCGCATCCAGAATATCATCGGCCACTGCTACTGCGAGTCCAAGGGCCATTAACTTTTCCCTTCCTGTAGTTCGGCGATGTTGGTTTGGCGAAGACGATCTTCTAGTTGAGCCGATAGCTCATCTATCTTGGCTTGAGTGTATTCAATAGCTTCTATTGCTTCTTTGGAAGGCTCACGTCCGGCTGACCTGTTAAGCTCAATCACTTCTTTCATCATCGCCAGCTCACGGACGATAGCATCCTTCTCGGCTTGCATAGCGGCCGTCATGTTGCTGTTGACCAATATATGAATGGTCTCCAACTTGGTGTTGGTCAACTCACTAGCGCTCAGCACTTGGTCGGCAACCTTGTCTTGGCGTTCCATGTCCACCTTACGCTCGCCAGCCTGGCGCTGTTGCAAGGTATGCGCCAACAGCACGGCTACCACGCTAGAAAACAAGGTGGATAGAAATATAGCTAATACGATCATTGCGCTTGCCTCTCTCGTGCCTCCTGTTCGCAATCGCGATTGGGCACGGCTTCCATCAAAGCTGCGCTGAAGCGTCGCTGAAACTCCACTACTCTTTCAGCTTGTGGGTCTTCACTAGCCTCGACAGCCAGATTAACGAATAGCTCAAACACACCACGCAAACGCACACGGCTCTCTTGGCTGTTCTCGCAAGTCTGCATAGTGGTCTGCTCGAAGTTCTGCGCTAGCTGATCCCTTGAATTACGGGCGGAATTCCAGGCGAAAAAGCCAATACCGATCACTGCCAGGAACACGACCGCAACCACGGCGAACAAGATCTTATTGGTACGATCTTTCTTTTCCAGCCTCTCAAGCTGCCCGGACACCTGGTCTAAGGAATCTTTTACCTCTTCAATCGACTCTTGTAGCGTACGCTGACCGCCCACATTCATAGGTTCGTGCCTTTCTCTATGACCTTCTCGGCTTCATTTAACGTCTCGCGAAGGTCTTCCATAACAATGCGAAGCCGCTGTTTGACACGTTCCGTCTCGTCTAGTTCCTTCTGAGTCTCCTCTATAGGTCTTACCCAAGGCCATTTCATGAAAAGTTCCCCCGCTGCATACGAATGTCTCTCAAGACTTCGTAAACATCGACCATCAATTTATGGTTCTGCTCATCAAACACTTTACGGCTTTGGATAACTTCCGTAGAACGTTTGATCAACGGAACCAATTCAACCATATGACCTATCATCTCCTCTCTCTGCTTGACAAGTTCATCTCGCTCTTTGATCAGCCTGCGGAAAAAGAAGATGATTACCCAGGCCATGACCAACACGGCAAGGCCAAGCAAGCCCCGATCAAGCAACATAGACGTTGGGTCTGAACCTGCTTGAGCCAGCATTACCGCCTCCGAAGTTTACGCAGAGATGTTCGCAGGAGATTACAGCCGGGTTTCACCTCTGGGTCTGGCAACGGTTCTATGTCGACCCGGTCCAGGCTGACGCAGTACTCCCCTCTGTCTTGCAACAATTCCCACAATTCATTCAGCGTTATAAGCTGAATGAATTCCATTTGGTCAAGAGTCATTCCCAGGTTCGATAGCTCTAGCAGAACTGTCTCGTCCGTGATGTTCGTTACCGGCCCCCAGCTCTGATAGATGATGGCAGCGTCCAGCTCAAGGCTGATACCACCGATGCAATAGGCGTGCCCGCCGACATTCGCACCTGTGGGATAGATGAACCCACGCTCATCGCTATCGAACATGCCTTGGGTCCAAATGGAACCGACGACGCCAGGCCCGACCCAACCAATACTACTGACGAATTCCTCATAGGTTAGTGCCCACCAGTAAGAACCTACGTAGCCAAGCTCTTGCCCTGCCTTCGCAGCGGCCAATACAGAGCTGCCTTCGTAAGCCTCGCCTGGCCATTCATCAAGATACCTGGCTCGCTCATAGATGGCATAAGCCGAACGCTGGTCTATATCCATGATCTGCGGCTCGGCGTTGCACGCATGCGCTCGTGAGAAGCCGGTACAACTAGAAGGGTCCCAACCGACTACGTCGAGTGGAAGTCCCTGGTTCATGAACTGTCTGATAGGCCATATCTTCGAGCGAGGTTCAGGCGGCGCCAGCAATGGCAGTATCGGCGCAAGACGGTAGCGCTTGGACTGATCATCGAATTCAACGTGACGCCCGAGCGGATGCGGCAGGCTACTCACTTCAGATCTTCTGCGGGGGCTGCAAAGCGAACTTGTCATGTTGAGCAGCTGCTGCGTTGGCCAGGAAGCTACCAACCTGAGACCTGTTGCGACGATCGTTGACACGATTCACCGCAAGCTGCGTACGAATGATGTAGTCGATGACCGCTCGGTTCGTAACCACGATGACGCCAGCTGCGATGTTGAGAGCGTTCGTTGCGGTCGCTGCCTGATTGGGAATGTCCTCGTTACCGAGCCACGTACCGCCGGTGACAGCGGTCCAATAGCTGACCCAAGCGTATGATTCAGTTGTCGTAACTTCACCACCAGTGTAGGCGATAACGGCGTCTTGGGTCAGACGCCAGTTCTTAAATCCACCAACGAGTGTTAGCTCATCGCCCACACTCAACTGCTTACGGGTTGCGTTCGCCGCAGCATTGGCAGTACCGCCAGCACCAGGATCGGCAGTATGCATCTTCACGAAAACACCTGTCATACTCATAGCGATTCCTTTCTAGTAGTAAGCGATCTCGCCCGTAGAGGCGAAGGCTGCGCTCTGACGGCTGAAATGTGTGCGCTGCTGCTGACGAAGAACTACCATCAATTCTGCACGATCGCTGATCTCCCTTTGAGTCGTATTGGGGTTCAGATCTGGCTTACGCCCACTGACTGCGGTCTCGATAGTCGCCTTGGGTCTAGGTGCCATTAGCCATGCGCTCCCTGGTTCCTCGTTACTGCGTCGTCTCGGGCTAGCGATTGTGTAGCGAAGTTAGCCACGACGCCTTGCGTGCGGGTATCGACAACGTTCCATGAGTTGTCATTTACCTTGACAACCTGGAAGATAAAGTCGCTACCAGGCGGGATGGATAGGCTCATGTCATCCGCTTTCCATTTCCTCCCACACCTGCCCCTTCTCGAGCTTGCCTTCGCTCTCGAGAATCGCAAGCTGTTCGGCCTCGGTAAGCAGACCTTCAAAGGCAGCGTGCTCTTCGTCAATAGGCTCGTACACACCCGACTCGCCGCCGGTTTCATCGCCCGTACGGTAGATGACGCTCAAGCGCTCGGCCGCAGTAGGGCGATGTGGAAAGGGCTGGATCCCCAGCTTATTCGTCTTCCCGCCAAATTCAGACGGGGGTAGGTCACTCATGGTATTCACCTCCGGTCGATATGGCGCAGAAGTGTACCAGATCCAGCCCCAGAAACCTATATTCCCCCAGCTTCTACTTATTGACTAGACCCCAGCCCTTGCAATTCATGCACACGATATAGCGTGTAGGCCCCGTTATCGACGGCTTGGCCCACTGCGTTCCACTGCCATTACAAATCTTGCAGCGTACGTAATGCGGCTGACCGTCCTCGGGACTACCCATCACCGAGAATAACCACACCTGGTGAAACATACCAAAGGTGTTATCCATCCGCCTGTTCCAACAAGGCGATGATATCGCCTGCGTTCTTGGTAACAATTCCACCGTGATCGGTATATGCATAGGCGACAACTTCAACATCAGCCTGCGGTTTTTCCACTTTAATCCACCGATGTAATTCTTCAATAGCGTGCTTCACATTCAATTGATTGCCGTATGATTTGAACGCTAAAGCCACGACGACAGTGTGCTCACATTCGACACCAGGCGATTCCTGCTCGTGCATAGCAACGCCGGTTCCGGTGAAGTCACGGACTTTGACACGTGGATAGTTAGTCGTATTCGTTGCGATATTAGCGTCGTCTCCGGCTAGATCTTTCATTGGGTTAGGCACTAAGACATGCGCTCCGCTGATATGAGCCGTATTCTTGCTAAGGTAATTGAGCTTCCTATCTGCTACTTCGTCAGGGATGTCCTCGGGGGCTATAGCGCCTCGGGTCTCGATCGTTGTATCTACCTGTTGCCCAGCCATAGGGCTAAACACAGCATCGTCACGCTCATCATGATTACTATCAGAGTTTCCTGCGCCTCCGTTAGCGCAATTATCGCAATTGGTTTCACTGGCGAATAGATCCTCATCATCGAAGTCAACACGTTCTTCCGCTGTGTAGTGCTGGTCGTGACCGCAGTTACAGGCGCCTATGCATGTGTCGTGATCGTCTTCGTCGCAAGCCTGGCATATTGAGATCGAACTACGATCAAAGAACCCCTCTACTTCACCCGGCATTATGCCCTCCTAGATAGGTGTTACTCCATCTGCTCTATATTGAATACCCAGTTCTTGACAAGCACAGCGATAGTGACGCACCACACCATTGTCAATGATAGACGCTAATTCACCTTGGCAGATACCGCCACGACAATAGAAACATATAGTTGATCGCTTGGCCCTGAATGTAGTCAGACGCTTCCGAGCCTCATTCTCTTTCTGTATCCTCTGCTCTTTTCTCATTTTGTCTTTTCTTTCTCTGTCTAGCCTGGCGCCTAGCATCGTTAGCCGCCAGTCTCTTCATCTCTTTGACTTTTTCATCCTTCTGCTGTACGACGTCTGACG
>WUUC01055470.1_pt1 | contig 19149 bp, 20 predicted proteins | sample 6278441 | NCBI WGS metagenome assembly WUUC01 (sample SAMN13675441, study PRJNA597444) | soil metagenome | isolation source: soil | place: USA: Washington | collected 2017-10 | reverse complement strand
CGGCTCTGAGCGACGCGGAGAAGCGTTTATGCCCGGATTGTGCGGGCACTAACTTCTGGTATCCGGAAGGCCCTGACAAAGGCGTCGCCAAGTGCACACACTCGAAACTCACCACTATCCCTGCGGATAAGGAATGACTACCTCTAAAGCCTCAAAATGATGTCCTAATAACCTCTTGAAGATGACTCCCAAAACTTTGTTACACGCTAGGTTTCACGTCCACTAATTCTAGCTCAACACCAATTAAAAAACTTTGCTTACATGCACACAAGGTAATTCCGATAATACTTGTTTTACGAACATCACTGTTGAAGGTGTCTATTCAGGAGGTGGGCTAAACTCAGTTAAAAAGCGACTTCAGCGACACCGGGAGGCCATTTGCGTTGGCTATAAGCCATCTTCTCTCGCGATGCCTCCTCTGGAACTGAGCTTGTGCGAAATCTGAACCGAATCAAGCTATGTTTACTCAGATGCAAACAGCCGCTAGGTTAAGAAAACCATCGGTTCCAATCTGAGATTGTTGAGCGTTTTATCGTGCGCCGGCCACATATGTTCTGCTTTGTTGATAGGCTACATTGATGAAGCGAGTTGTTTCGGTTCCGTTAGGATTCACTCGACTCGAAATTTGGAATGTGATCAATTGCCCGCCCTCCAAAACAGTCGAAGAGGTCTCAACCTTTGCGCCATTAAAATCGTCGCAAACCAGAAGGCAGACCGCTAGAAGCAGGTTGTCCTCTTTGCGACGAACCTCTAACAGTTCATCTCTCTCGTTGATTTCAACCCGAACATCCTTTTCCGTGCGCGGGTTCAAAGTGGCCCTCTCTACTCCGTCTACGATGAGGGATAGCAATGATGCATCCATCTCACGACGGAGCGTTTCTTCCTGGCGAAGGCTCTCGATAATTCGGGTTACGTCCTCTTGTTCTAAATTTTTCCGATAAGGGCGTTCGCTCGGGGGATCATCCTGACCGCCATCGCCGCCGGGCAGGAGGAATTGAGGGACTTTCAGCTTTTCATCAGGCGGCGCAAAATCCAGAGCGGCGACAAGGCCGGAGAAACATGCGTGGTGAAATAGCGTATGGACTCGCTTCGCGTCCACTTGATGACCGTGATCTGGGTTTGTGCCTGTGAAGCAAAGCGCGGGTATCGTTTTACTTTTCGGTCCGAGCGGGTTGGGCATTACACAAGAGGTTTCCCAAGGCATAAATTCCTCCAGGCTATCGGTTACTAACAACAAATATTGTCCGGGGTCTGTCTCGAACCGGAAATACCTACTCCCCTTTGTTCCGGCCTCCTCCGCTAAAAGGCTGCCGAATCTATCTTTCAGACAATTCATCAAAACCGACTTGCATTTTCGAATGGCAACTTCGTCGGTGTACCGATCAGGACCTTGGAGTAATACATCGTAAAGGGTTCTTGACTCGTGCGTGTCGTACCTGTATACGAACCGACAAATACCGACCGTGCTGTAGAAGAGCGGGCGGCGGCGTGTGACTTTTGTCAGATGCTCCAGATAGCGCACAACGAAGTCTTCCTTGCGTAATAGCCCAAGCTGCTCGGCTGATAGCTCCTGCCGTCGCTCGTAGAGTCCTGACTCGTAGCACACGAGCCACTGAAGCAGGTGCCGATCATTCAGGAGGAGCGTGCATCTGGATTTCCCTTCGCCCGGTTTATAGTCGGTTCGCTTCTCCTGAGACCTGCTCACCACACTCAACTTGGACAGGGCTTCTTTCGTCAGACGCCGCGCAAGGTTGTCTCGCCCATGTATGAAGTAGGCCAGCCGGAAGGCCGCGCACAGTATCTCTTCGTTGAACTGATTCCGACTCATATCAAGTCCTCCTGTCGCCAGACCGCGTCAGGCCGAGTTGTATGAGCCTTCAATGACTCAAAGAACGGACTATGTCCGTGATCTTATCATCGTGAGGCTCGTCTAAGCGTACCGATTTCGGGGAACGTTCCGCCTAACGCTCGTTCAGCGGGTGGCATTATGAGGTTTCAAAAAGAGGTACGCTTGTACACCGAATGGACGGCACCACGTACCAGGTGATCGGCATCAAAGGTGCCAGAGGGACGGAGAAATATTCTCCGCGACCGGCAAAAGAATTATCAGAGCATGGGTAGACTCTCTTCTGCATGAGTGAAGAGCTTCCGCCATGAGGCCCATGAAAGCCGAATCATAAACCCTCTGCATCACTTGTCAAGAGTGAATTGGTTAGAGCGACATCTCTCTGGTCGTAAAACAGTAAAAGGGTCTTAGTCCGAAAGCATCGGTAAATAAGGAGCCGACGCTAAGGGACATTTTGGTCGCCAAGGGGGAACCAGAATATGTTCACTTCACTCAGTTATGCGGTTGGTTGGGTTATTGTCGGCGCTTTCGCGATTACCTTCGTGGTAACTATCGCGGCGCTGATTGGAGTAGTGGGTATCCAGCCACAATACCTTTCCAGGTTATTCACTAAGCTGATCCTTGAGATCATCGCGGCGGGGTTGTTTCTCTTTTACAACATGCTCGGGCATTCCGGGTTGCCGCCGTATGGAGGGGAGTGGAAAGGAACTATCTACTGGTATGAAAGTTATGCCCAGACCCTCTTCAACTACAGAGACGCGGACCCCGAGTTCAAGCCGGTCAATCCGCGTTCTGAAGGCAACTTGTATTTCTACCGTTCGACATCGGGCGTATATGAGGGCTTCAGCACTTGGGAAACCAAGAATGGAGAGCAGACCTATTCGAAACTGGTTGTCTTACAGAGCAACTTTAAGTTTGACGATTCCGGTCGGCTCGAATCGGTCTGCGTGAAGACAGCATTCCGAACTGCCTTGATCAAGTTTAGCTATGGCCCCTTCACACGCTATCGCATGCAATTTACTAATGTTTCGGAGTCTCATATGCAGGGGAAGATGATCGTTTACATAGAGGGGCAGGAAGTGGAGGTCGGAGACGTGGTACTGGAGCGGAAGTGATCGCTGTCAAGGCAATTCACCCTTCTCAACGTACAAACGGCGGGCAGTATCTTTTCATCCTGTGAAGTAACAAATGCCTCCGGATGAGCGGCGTTTTTATCAACAGAGATTGAATATGGAAGTCTGCGCCGCACGGCTCTCATCAGCTTCTTGAAGCAGCCGCCTTTTGTCGTCTTATGGATTACTCGCAGGTGCGAGGCGTAGTCTCTCAGCCGTTTTCACCAGGTCGGCGAGGGAGTCGGCCTTCATCTTTTGCATCACCCTGCCCCTGTGTGCCTTCACCGTGATTTCGCTGATGCCGAGCCTGAAACCGACTTGTTTGTTCAACAGGCCGGAGACCACCAACGCCATGACTTCACGTTCGCGCGGGGTGAGTGAGGCGTAACAGTCGCGTAGTGCCCGTATCTCCGTCTCGTTCCCGAGTGCGCCGGCGCTGCGCTCGACGGCTTGACGGATGGCGCCGAGCAGCACCTCGTCGTCGAATGGCTTCGTCAGGAATTCGACGGCCCCCGCCTTCATGGCCCGCACCGTCATAGGGATGTCGCCGTAACCCGTGATGAAGATGACCGGCATGTCCGTCCGGTCGGCGACGAGCTTCTGCAAGTCGAGTCCGTTGAGGTCGGGAAGAGAAACGTCAAGCACGAGGCAGTTCGGCGTGGAGACCCGCGGGCGGGCGAGGAATTCCCGCGCGGACGCGTACGTCTCCGGCTCCCAACCCGCGAAGCGGATCAGCAGTTCCAGCGATTCGCGCACCGATATGTCGTCGTCAACGACGAAGACGATTGGCTTTTCTTGTGACATGGCCGATGGCATTGCCGAATCCACCTGGACCCCTTGACTCCATGTTCCAAGTGACGAAATAGGTCAGTTGATGCGAAGCGCCGCGTTGAGCGCCTCAAGCAGCGCGGTCTCGCTGAACGGCTTGAACAGGCACCCCACTGCGCCGCGTTCGAGCAGGCGCGAGCGCACGGCGTCATCCCTGTGAGCGGTGATGAAGACGATGGGAATCTCCTCCCGGCGGCGCGTCAATTCTTGTTGAAGGTCGGGGCCGGACATGCCCGGCATGGCAACGTCCAGGACCAGACACTTGGTCTGGCCGAGGAAATCAGACGCGAGGAACTCTTCCGCCGAAGAGAACGCTTCCGTCGCGAAGCCGAACTCCCTCAGCAGGTCGGGCAGCGACTCGCGCACGGATTCGTCGTCGTCAACGACAGATATGAGTGGACGTGTGGACATCATTTAATTCCCGTAAAGCGCTCCGCATCCGTCGAGGCAGGCGTCGGAATCGCTCCGACGCCGGAGGCGACCGTCGCTGCCTCGGATGCACGAGGAAGAGTGAATGAGAAAGTGGCCCCCGGGCCGTCATTGGGCGCTGCCCACAGACGGCCTTGATGACTCTCGATAATGGAGCGACTGACGGAGAGGCCGATCCCCATGCCGTCATTCTTAGTTGTGTAGAATGCTTCGAAGAGTCTGTCCGCCGCTTGAGGGTCGAAGCCGACCCCTGCATCCTGCACGCTCAGACGCACGCATTCGCCCTCGTCTCGTTCGGTCCTGATCAGCAACTGCCTCGGACGATCTTCGACGCCGCTCATCGCGTCCGAGGCGTTTCGGAGCAGGTTCTGTATGACCTGTTGAAGCTGTACGCGGTCGCCCGTGACGGGCGGGAGGTCGTCTGCAAGTTCCGTACGCAGAATTACGCGGTCTCTCTGAAGCTCACTCAACGATAGCGCGATCACCTCTCGCGTCGCATCGTTGAGGTCCAAAGGTTCGGTCGCGGCGCCCTTCTTGCTGAAGAGAGCGCGCAGCCGCGTGATCACGTCGGACGCGCGGTGGCCGTCGCGAATCGTGCGCCGCGCGGTTTCGAGCGCGCCTTCGACGTTCGGAGGGTCCGCGGCCAGCATCCTCAGACAGGTGCTGGCGTTGGTGATGATGCCCGAGAGCGGCTGGTTGACTTCGTGTGCGATGGACGCCGTCAAGGCTCCAAGTGTCGCCACCCTGGACACGTGCGCGAGTTCCGAACGCAGATTGCCGAGCGCCTCTTCCGAGAGCCTGCGTTCCGTCACGTCCTGCACGGCCCCAATGTACTCCGGTTCACCATCCCGGTCTCGGGTCGCGTGAGCGATCACGTGCAGGTACTTGATCGAGTGGTCGGGCATTAGCAGACGGTGCTCAAACTCAAAATCGCTGCCCGCGACGCGCACACGGTCGAACATCTCTTCGAACAATGGGATGTCTTCGGGGTGAACCCGGGTACGAATTAGCTCCGACGTTATGGGCGCAGCCGGGTCAAGCTCAAAAATGTGGTAGGCCTGCTCTGACCACGTAATTTCGCCTGTCACGACACGCCAGGAAAAGCTGCCGGTTGAACTAAGGTGTTGCGCTTCGGAGAGGAACGCCTCGCTGCGACGCCGTTCTTCCTCTGCAAGTTTTCGGGGCGTGACATCGGATGTGAATCCGACCATGCGGAATGGTTTACCTTGATCATCGAAAAACATCTGACCATTCGTGGCAAGCCAATGGAGGCTGCCGTCGGGCCATATGACGCGAAACTCCACCGCCACTTCTCCGGTTTCATGTGCATGTTCGATGGCTTTGAGAAGGACGGGCCAGTCGGGCGCGTAGATCAGCTTCTTCCAACTCTGGTACGTTCCGTCGAAGCTGCCGGGCTGCAAGCCATATAAGGATTCCTGCTCGGGCGACCAGAAGTTGACCTCTTGTTGGATGTGCCAATCGAAAGCCATCGCGCGTGCGGACTTCTGCGCCAGGTCGAGCAACTCCTGCTGGGCTTGCAGTTCTTCGATGGTACGGTCGCGCTGAGCTTCGGCCCTCTTGCGGTCGTCAATTTCAGTGTTCGTCCCGTACCATTTGACGATGTTGCCAGATTCATCGCGCAAAGGGTGGGCACGGAATAGAAACCAGCGATACTCGCCGTCGTGCCTGCGCATTCGCGCTTCGGCCTCTCCCGGCGCTTCGGAAGCCATGATGCGTTGCCACGTCGCAGCCAGACTGTTCAAGTCGTCTGGATGAAGCGCAGCGGTCCAGCCCCAACCGCTCGCCTGTTCCGCAGAGAAGCCCACGAAGTCCAGGTAGTGCCGGTTGAAGAACTCGGCGGTCCCATCCGGGCGCGTCGCCCACGCCAGCACGGGAATCGTGTCTATGATCAGTTTGAGGTTGTGTTCGCTCGCGCGGAGCGCGTCCTCTGCGCGCTTCCGTTCGTCAATGTCCGTCAACAGCACGCACCATCGAACGATGTGGCCGTTCGTATCGCGAAGCGGGTAGCCGCTGTTCTGAAACCAACGGTAGACGCCATCCGACCGCCGGAAGCGCTGCACGATTTCATAAGGGCTGCCGGACGCGATCGAGCGCGTGAAGACTTCTATGACGTGAGGCAGGTCGTCAGGATGGACCGTGTCGGTCGTCCCCCAGTGCCTGAGTTCGTCCAGTGTCTGGCCGAAGTACTCAAACACCTGCCGGTTGACGAATTCAAGGTCGCCCGTCGCCGTCAGCAGTGCGACCAGACCGGGGATGCTCTCCACGATCAGGCGCGACTCGCGTTCGCTGTCGCGCAGGGCCTCTTCTGCTCTTTCACGTTCCGCAACTTCCTTCTTCAACGCCTCGTTGGCCGCCGCAAGTTCACACGTTCTTTGCGCGACGCGTTCGTCGAGTTCGCTGGCGACGCGCCTCTGTTCACACAGGAGAAGCGCCTGCTGCAACTCGATAGCCGCCTGATTTGCCGCCACGCTCAAAACAAGCCTCTCGGTCTGCTGCGGGAAATCCGCACGCCGCGACCCTGCTACGATGACGCCGATCTCGCCTTGAAGCCCCAGCCGCAAAGGCACGAGCGTCAAGTCTTCGCCTCCGATAGTGTTCCGTGCGAGCGGAGGCCATTCTTGCGGGTCATCTCCCAGACAGCGTTTGAACAACTCTCCGATCTCTCGTGGCCCGGCCCTCAGGCTTCGCGATTGAGCGGACCGTACCATCTCGACCGGCGTCTCGTTGACCGCGACTCCCAAACGCACATAGATGAGGTCCAGACGGAGCATGCCGAAGAGCACCTCGATCAAGGTACGAACAATCTCCGCAGGCTGGCTCCCGTTCCAGACGGCGGGAAGAGCCATGACGCTGACCAAGTCATTTATGCAGCGTTGAAGGCGCTTGATCTCGTCGGCGTGATGTTCGAGTTGCACTTCCATAACTCACACCGCCATCGGCGCGGTCTGCGCGGCCCGCCGTTCTCGAAGCTCAGACAGGAATTCCTCCGGCGGCACGAAGAACGGATTCTGCTGGAGGCTGCCGCCGATGACGATCAGAGGGTGCGTACGCATGATGTCTATCACCATCTCCCCTCCGAATTTCGTCAGGTCGTACACGCAGATGACCGCGTCGTCGTGGCGACGCCACACGTCGTTTACGCGTGATTCGAACTCGATAACGTCGGCGACGTGTGAACGGTCTTCAGCCACCCAGTCCATCTGGCAGATGATGCGACTGAGCGGAAAGCTCCGCTCGGCGTTGCCGCCGGACAGTTGCTCAAACGCCTCAAGCATCCGGTCCTGATCGAAGCGGCCGTCCTGAAGGTATGTTTCGGTGCTGGTCCTAAGCTCTAATTGCCCGCACTGCGCTGCGGCAATCGGGTCAATCCCTATCGCGGCCAACCGCTTCAGATGGTCGCTTCGTCGCTTTGGGCTAACGACGTGGATCGCCTTGTCGCCGCACTCGAACCCGTCCTTGATGAACGGAAGCAGCACGCGGTATTCCTCGTCCGCGTTGTGGAAGAAGGTACATACATGCCGGGGTGCGCAGAGCTGTGAACCGGCAAAGCGAATGGGGCGCGCGGCGGTGTTCATAGGGTGCTCCTCCCGTGCATTTACACAACGCGTGTCTTTACAAAGTCTTGGTATGTTACCAGGGCGGGGAACCGTATTGACGCGTTTCAACTCGTTCTGAATTCCAGTACATTCCAGGCATTCCTCGACGGCGCCAGCATGCGCCATTCACACGGGCATTGTCTAGCATACTTTAGTATTGGTCCGCGCCCGTTGACAGTGCCGCCGCAGCGCGCGCGCGGGCAATAATCACGCGCCCCTCTCTCAATATGACGCGAAGATACCTGCCGATACCTTCGTCTAATAGACGCGCCTTCACGCTCGTGGTCTACTCCCGCACGTTATCGCATCCGTATGAATCGGAAGCCTGCAACGGACAGTTTTTCAGCAAGGAGCATAGACCATGCAATTAGAAAAAGTGCGGTACACGACCAAAGCATGCGCTGCCGTTGGCTCCGGCCTGCTCTCGCGATTCCTCGTCGTGCTCTTTGCGGCAACGATGCTTCTGTCGCCGTCCGCCGCCGTGCTCGCGCAGCAACCCGCTCAGGCCGCCGTGCAGACTCAGAGCATGGACGCAAACACTAAGACCCGAACGGAGACCGTCACGACACAACCCGGAACTGTGCGGTCCACAGACACAAACGCAATCCGCCCCTTCAGCATCAAGGTGCCGCAAGAGGCGCTTGATGACCTCAGACAGCGCATTGCCGCGACCCGTTGGCCCGACCGTGAAACCGTCAACGATCGATCTCAGGGCGTGCAGTTGGCTAAGCTCCAAGAGCTCGTGCACTACTGGGGCACGGACTACGACTGGCGTAAGGCCGAGGCGAAGCTGAACGCCCTGCCGCAGTTTGTGACCAGCATCGAAGGGCTCGACATACACTTCATACACGTCCGCTCTCGTCACCCGAAAGCACTGCCGCTGATCATCACGCACGGCTGGCCCGGCTCAATCTTCGAACTCCTGAAGACCGTCGGCCCGCTCACAGACCCGACGGCCCACGGCGGACGCGCGGAGGACGCCTTCGATCTCGTCATCCCCTCAATGCCCGGCTACGGCTTCTCAAGCAGGCCGCAGGAGACGGGCTGGGACCCGGACCGCATCGCGCGCGCCTGGGCCGAATTGATGCGGCGTCTGGGCTACAAGCGCTACGTCGCACAGGGCGGCGATTGGGGCGCGCCCATCTCCAGCGCGATGGCGCGACAGGCACCGGCGGGCCTGCTCGGCATCCACATCAACTTGCCCGCGACGGTACCGCCCGAGGTGGGCGCGGTGCTCGCCGGCGGCGGGCCCGCTCCGGCAGGACTTTCCGAGAAGGAACGCGCGGCGTTCGCATCGCTCGACACGTTCTACAAGAAGTACAGGGGTTACGCCATAATGATGGGCACGCGGCCCCAGACGATAGGCTACGCCTTGACCGATTCTCCAGCCGGGCTTGCGGCCTGGATGTATGACTACAACAACGGCGAGCCCGAACGCTTACTCGCCAAAGACGACGTGCTGGACGACATCACGCTGTACTGGCTGACGAACAGCGCGACCTCCTCAGCGCGGTTGTACTGGGAGACCAAGGGCCAGAGCGTTCTTCTCGCGGCAGCGCAGAAGACCACAGATATCTCGCTCCCGGTGGCTATCACCGTATTTCCGTACGAGGTCTATCGAGCCCCTGAGACGTGGGCGCGACGCGCTTATCGCAACCTGATCTACTTCAACGAGGTCAATCGGGGCGGCCACTTCGCGGCGTGGGAAGAGCCGCAACTCTTCTCGGTTGAACTGCGCGCTGCGTTCAAATCCCTTCGCTAGTTCGTGACTTCCCGCCAGTGCGGAAACGGGCATTTCAATATCCGGTTGAACCGTATAGCCTCGACAATTGGTTGAATGACACAGATTGAAAGGAGACACTGTATGAAACGTAGCACTCAATTGCTGTTTGCGGTTGCGATGGTGGTAGGCGTTGTCGCCGCCTGGGCTTGCATATCTACACGCACCAGTGCACAGTCCGCCCCTCAGAGCGCGAAGGAGATTCGCGGCGCAACGCCATACGCCGAAATCAAGAACGAGCCTGCGCCCAAGCTGTTCGTGGACCCGCCGCTTCCAGACCTGCTGGCTCAGGGCGTCGTCTGGGTCCAGTGGCGTGTGGAGAACGTGCACGTCGTACCGGTGTTCGGGAAGGGCGCGCTCAACGCATCTCCAAGGGTCGGGCATCTGCACGTACATGTAGACGACCTGCCCTGGTGGTGGGCGGACGCGAGCAACATCAATACGATTGACCTCGCCGGAATGCCGCCCGGCCCGCACAAGATACGGATCGAATTGGTGAACGCCAACCATGAGCCCTTCCCCGGACAGTCCAAGACAGTGACGTTCACAATACCTGAGGGAGCGCCTCGCTCTCATCACTCTCACTAGCGACAACGCGCCCACACATCATAACCAACACAGCCCTCGGAACGGGCTCAAGGTTGCACGCACGGGCCGTTCGTGCGATCCACGAACCGGGTACGTGCACGGACAAGTTTCACAAAGGAGAAGACACAATGAGTGAACCGGAAAAAGCACAAGTAGACATGAAGCTCGAAGTCGTGATGATCGGCGTCTCCGACGTTGATCGCGCGAAGGCGTTCTACCAGAATCTAGGCTGGCGGCTAGACATAGACTTCACTGTGGGCGACAACTTTCGCGGCGTGCAGATGACGCCGCACAACTCGGAAGCCTCGATCATCTTCGGCAAGGGAGCCACGTCGGCCAAGCCCGGCTCGGCGGAAAGCCTGGTCCTCGCCGTGAACGACCTCGACGCCGCACGCGAAGAGTTGATCGCCCGCGGCGTCGCTGTGAGCGAGGTCTTCCACTACGCCGGCGGCCCCTTCAACAACACCGGGGAGAACCCGCTCGTCAGCGGGCGCGACCCTGAAGGTCGTTCCTACTTCTCATTCGCCTCGTTCGAAGACCCGGACGGAAACGGCTGGCTGCTACAGGAAGTCAAGACGCGGCTTCCCGGCCGCGAGTGGAAGTAACGGGGGTTACGAGTCATGGATGTCTCAACCCTTGCAGAACTCCTACGCGAGACGGCGGAGCGACACGACCGTTACGAGAAGACGCACGCCGAGCACCACTGGTGGGACTGGTATGCGCCCTACCTGAACGCCCGTCAGAACGGCAGCAATCCGGAGGAGGCAGCCGCCGCCGCCGACCGCTACAAGGAGGAGGTCCTTCAAGTTCTTCCTCGTTGACGCCGTTCGAAATGAGTAGCCGACTCTGAAACCGGCTGAATGTCAGGGAGGATTCAAGCAAGGCGACCTGCGCGCGTAGAGCAAGCTGTTCCGCAGAACAGACCGTGCAACTCTTAAAAGCACGACACAGTGTCGCCGTCTCAAGCGCTACGCGCGGCAACATCAATCGTAATCGAATTGGAGAGTGAACAATGTCCGAAGAACTCCACAATGATTACCGCTCACTTTCGACCACTGCGGCCGACGGCATGCGGCCCACGCGCCACAGTGAGAACATCGCCACGATGAACACGCGCGTCGCACGGCTCTTGCTGGCCTGCCTGCTCGTCGCCACCGTTTGCGCGTCCGGCTCTTTCGCTCAATCCCGCGATTCGAGTGGCGAGCAGGGAACGGCGGGAGAGCCGTATCCGCAGATGCCGTCGGTCGCGGCGATAGGCGTGAGGACCGGCAAGTACATGGACGTACCGGCCTCGGCTAGGGGCACGGCTGTAGACCCCGCGAAGGGCTACCGGCTACAGGATTTTGGAGGCGGCCTGTACATGATCACCGACAACGCGTACCAGTCCATGCTGCTCGTTTACGACCGCGGCGTCGTGGTGATAGATGCGCCCCCGGCCTACGCGGCCCACATCCCGCGGGCCATCGCAGAGGTGAGCAACAAGCCCGTCACGCACGTCGTCTACAGCCACTCTCACAGCGACCACATCGGCGGCGCGAAGTCTCTGGGCGGTCGTCCCGTCATCATCGCGCATGACGAGACGCTCCGGCTGCTCAAGCGTGCCGCGGACCCGAACCGCCCGCTGCCCACCGCAACCTTTTCCGACAGGTACACGCTGCGTGTCGGGAACAAGGTGTTAGAGCTCTCCTATCACGGCAACGCGCACGAGCCGGGGAACATATTCATTTACGCGCCGTCGCAGCGTGTGCTGATGGTCGTAGACGTTGTGTTCCCGGGCTGGATGCCCTGGCGACGCTTCGCCCTCGCGCAGGACATCCCGGGTTATTTCGCGCAGGTCGAAGAGATACGAAAGATGGATTGGGATACGCTCGTCGGCGGCCACGTCGCGCGCACAGGCACGCGCGCCGATGTGGACCTCCAATCAGAGTTCAACGCGGACGTGAAGCAGGCGGCGGCCACGGCGTTAGCTTCGACCAAATTCGGGGAGGGGCTGAATTCGTTGGATAAGTCTAACCCATGGGCGGGCTTCGATAACTACATAGATCGTGTCGCGGCCCAATGCGTCAACACACTGACGCCCAAGTGGTCGTCCAAACTCGCAGGCTTCGACGTTTACATCTGGGACCAGTGCTACGCGATGGAGCAGAGTTTACGCATCGAGTAGGTACGTACAAGCATGCAGCGCGCTGGTTGAGGGAGAAAAATCATGAATACAAGTTCGAAAGGCAAGGCGCTGATAATGGGCGCTGCTTACGGCATCGGCGCGGTCTATGCCGACGGGTTGGCGCGGCGCGGCCATGATCTGATTCTCGTCGCAGGCAGCCGGGAAATGCTCGAAGCGTTGGCAGCACAAATCACCTGAGTCAGCGCGGCGGAACTTAATACCGAAGCTGTCGCTCAGTTCTCCCGCGCCACGGTACCGTGTTCCCGCTTTGAATTCAGTCGGGGGGTAGCTGAATGTCCGTAGAACTCAAACATGATCGCAGACGCTTTCTCGCCGCCGCTGCCATGACCTTCGCCGCCATCCCGTTCGGCGTGACCGGCTGTGCGGCGCGGCGGACGACGAGCGCGGATGCCGAACTGCCGGTTGAAGGCGAAATGCCCTCTCTCGGCGGCGCGAACGCGTGGCTCAACTCGCAGCCGTTGACGGTCGGCTCCTTGCGCGGAAAAGTGGTCCTCGTCCAATTCTGTACCTACACGTGCATCAACTGGCTGCGCACACTTCCTTACGTGCGCGCGTGGGCAGAGAAGTACAAGACTCAAGGGTTGGTGGTCCTCGGCGTGCACACGCCCGAGTTCGCATTCGAGAAGGATGTGGATAACGTACGCCGTGCAGTGAAGGACCTGAGGGTCGTTTACCCAATCGCGCTTGATAGCGACTACGCGATCTGGCGTGCTTTCGAGAACCAATATTGGCCCGCACTCTATTTCGTAGACGCGCAGGGGCGCGTTCGACATCATCATTTCGGCGAGGGCGATTACGAACAGTCGGAAAGGAGCATTCAACAACTACTGTCTGAGGCCGGAGTCGGCGGCGTCGGTCGTGAATTGGTTTCGGTGGATGCACTTGGTATCGAAGCCGCCGCAGATTGGGGCAGCTTGAAGTCTACGGAAAACTACGTCGGCTACGAGCGCACCGAGAACTTCGCGTCTCCCGGCGGCGCGATACCGGACAAGGGCCGCGTCTATGCCGCCCCCGCGCAGTTGAGTCTCAACCAGTGGGCGTTTTCGGGCGATTGGACGGCGGGGAGACAAGCCGCCGTGCTGAACAAGGCCGGTGGGCGGATCGCGTGCCGCTTCCACGCACGCGATCTTCATCTCGTCATGGGGCCGCCGGCGCGTGGAACTTCCGTGCGTTTTCGCGTGGCTCTTGACGGGCAACCGCCGCGCGATGCTCACGGCGTTGACGTTGACGTGCAAGGCAACGGCACGCTTACCGGGCAGCGTTTGTATCAACTGATCCGGCAACCGAAGCCCATCGCCGCGCGGCATTTCGAGATCGAGTTCCTCGATCCGGGCGCGGAGGCTTTCGCGTTCACGTTCGGCTGATTGACGTAAACAAATTCGCGTTCGCGGCGAGAGACGAGAAGGGAAAGCGATGAATGAATGCTTGGCGAGATTCCTGAGCGGCGGCGGAAATGATCTTTGTGTCCCGGCGTCGGGCTGACGCCGGGACAGTGCTAGCGCTGAAGCGGACGCTTCTCAATACTTACTTTTGCGCGGCCGACTTGTTAGAGGCTCGCGATTTCGTTGATCCTCGCGCGCAACGATTGCGTGAGCAGCCGCACGTCCTCCGGACCATAGTTGGCGGCGCGGAAAGCGTCCTCTAGCTGCTTGTCCGAGAGCTTCGATAGTAGCGCGCCGATCCACTTTGCATCCTCGACCGTGATGTTCTTAAACAGACCCGTGTTCTTGCCGTCGTAGCTGAAGGCGACTTTGCCGCCTTCGACCTTCTCGACGAATTTCGACTTGGCGAAATCTTTCGGCTCGTTGCGGTTGTGCGTGATGAAGTTGCCCGTCTTGCCGAAGGTCGCGCCGAGGTCGCTGATGATGTAGTGCAACTCGTCCTGCCCGGACTCGCCGCCGGGTAGCGAGACGATCTTGTTGTTCGCGTCTTTCAAGTCCCAATTATTGATGAGCGCCATCATCACGATGAGGCCCTTGAACTCTTTGGTCCCGGCGAAAGGGTTGTTTTCCCAGCCCCACTCGGTGTGACGCTTCACGCTCTCAGGCCGCGCCTCGAACCTGACGTTGGCGAAGCCTTTGCCCTCGCAGCGGTCCACCTCTTTGCGTGGTTCGGGCGCACCTGTGATCTGTACGCAGGGCACAAGGTAGTTAGTCTCGCCCACATAACCGACAGCCCATACGAGTCGCGCCGCGACAGTTTCGGGTTGCGCTTCCTTGCCGAGTTTAGCCACCCAGATTTTTCCCGCGCCGTCGCGCACGCGAAACTTCGGAGAGTACCCGCCGGTCTCTTCTTCAAGGAAGGTGACGCTCGTCAAATTCGGCTTCATCTCCTCGCCGCCCGGCCCGTTCAAAAGGTTGCGCGCGGCGATGTCGCCCGGGTCGCGCCACAGCACGGGAGTGCCCGCCGGAGCAACTTTCTCTTTATCCGGTTTAGCTTCTTGCGCTGGTGCAGGTTTAGCTTCTTGAGTTGGTGTAGGTTTAGCTTCCTGGGCTGACGCAGGAGCGTGTAAAACGCCGAGTGCGAGTAATAAGACCAGTGTTGCCAGAGAACGACTGTTTCGTAATATCATTTTTTCACCCTTATGGTCACGCCTGCGCAGGCGTGACGTTAAAGTTTGTGCAAGCTGCGCGAGAATTTTGCAACTGTTGCTTGAACCCTACGGCTTATGTGACGTTTGCGAGTTCGTTAATCCTCGACCTGACGGCGGCTGTGAGCAGCCGCGCCACATCCGGCGTGTAGTTAGCCGCACGGAAGGCGTCCTCGATCTGCCGGTCCGAGAGGCGCGAAAGTATCTCTCCGATCCACCTTGCGTCGGCGACCGGGATGCCGCGCATGAGACCGCTGTTCTTCCCACTGAAATGGAAACGGACCTGACCGCCTTCGACTCCCTCTATGAATTTGTCCGAGACGTAGTCGCCCGGCTCGTTGCGGCTGCCCTTGACCTGTCTGAGCAGCGCCATCGGCGAATTCTGACCGCCCGTCTTGCCGAACGTCGCCCCCAGGTCGCTGACGACGTGGTGCAACTCACCCTTCACGAAGATCAACTGGTTGTTTGAATCTTTGAGGTCCCAGTTTTCGATAAGGGCCATCAGGATTTTGAGGCCATTGAACTCACGCGTCCCTGTGAAAGGGTTCCTGTCCCACCTCCACTCGCCCGCACGCTCCACGCCCTCCGGTCGCGCTTCGAACCTGACGTTCTCGAACGTGCCTTTGCCGGGGATCGTCGCGCTCGGCGCGAGGTGCGTGATCTCCGTCACGTAACCGGCAGCCCAGAGGAGACGGTTGGCTGCGGTCTCCGGCTGCGCCTCTTTGCCTATCTTGGCAACCCACACACGCCCCTTGCCGTCGCGCACGCGATACTTCTTCGAGTAGCCGCCCTTCTGTTCCTCTATGAACGTGAGGCTCGAAAGATCGGGCTTCATCTCCTCGCCGCCCGGACCTGCGAGCAGGTCGAAAGAGGAAACATCGCCCGGGTCGCGCCACAGCACGGGCGTGCCCGCCGGAGCTTCTTTCTTCTTTTTCTTCTCGCTCTGGACCGCATGGGCCGGAAGCGCGAGACTCAAGAGCAGCGCGAGCATTAAAGCGTGTGATAGATGAGTTCTTCCTTGCGACATATCTCTACCTCTGTTTGCCGTTCCGGCGAATTTGATTCAACGCCCGCGTTGATCACAGGCGCGTGAGTCGGTTGATGCGCTCACGCCGCACGCGGACGTGAGACTTCATTTGCGTCGAATATCTTCAGTCCTTCAACGGATATTCGCCAACTCGTTGATACGCGCGCGCACGGCCCCCGTTAACAAACGGACTTCCACAGGGCTGTAGTTGGCCGCGCGGAAGGCGTCGCCAATCTGCTGATCGCTCAGGCGCGCGAGCAGACCGCCGAGCCACGCCGCTTCTTCCACGCGCAGGTCGTCGAAGAGACGCTGGCTCTTGCCCTTGTAGAAGAGGAAGACCCGCCCGTCCGTTACGTCTTCGAGGAAGGGGTCTTCGGCGTAGTCCGCGGGGTCGTTGCGGTTGCGCTTGATGCGCCAGATGACGGGCGCGTCAACCTTCACGCGCCCGAAGGTCGCGCCGAGATCGCTGACGATGTAGTGCAATCTGTTCTGACCCGTCTTGAGGTTGGGCACCAGCAGCACTTTGTTATTCGTGTCCTTGATGTCCCAGTTGTTCAGGAACGCCATCATGATGACGAGCGCGCGCAACTCTTTCGTGCCCGAGAAAGGATTCCTGGTCCACTTCCATTCGTCGAGCCGCTTGATGTGTTCGGGCCTCGCTTCGAGCCTCACATTCTCGAACGTGCCTCTGCCCTCGATATTGAGGCGCGGGATTAAATAGTTGATCTCCGTCATGTAGCCGATGGCCCAGAGCAGGCGCACCGCCGCCGTCTCCGATTGCGCCTCCTTGCCGATCTTCGCCACCCACTCCTGATCGGAGGCGTCGCGCACACGGTACTTCGTAGAGTAGCCGCCCGTCTCCTGTTTGATGAACGTAACCCTTCTTAAATCCGGCTTCATCCCCTCGCCGCCGGGGCCTTGAAACAGGTCTCGTGTGCTGATGTCGCCCGGGTCTCGCCACAGCACGGGTGTGCCTGTGGGTACAACTTGTCGCTTGTCCTGTTTAGCCTGTTGCTGTGAGAAAGATGGAAGGCTTAAAACCAGAAGCGCGGCGAGGGCCACGAACGGACGCATCCTGTTACTTCTACTTAAATTACTTTTACTTAAATTACTTTTACTTAAAATCATTTTTATGTCTCGCCTCAACGTCTGTTCAAACAATCAACTGTCAATAGCTTAAATGGCCTCTCTCCCGAAAAATAATTCGAGTCGCGGACCACCGACCTGATGTTCAATCTTGCCCTGTGAGCACCCCTAGAAGCTGCGCCTTCCTCCCTGCGTCCTTCTGCCGTTCCCGCTGCCGCTCGGCCTTCTTTCGTAACTCTTTACGCGCTCGCTCGGCCTCTTCTTCAGCTTCCTCGCGCCGTTTCTTTTCCTCTTTGCGTCGTCGCTTCTCCTCCTTGCGCGCTCGCTCCTCCAGCTCTTCTTCATCCAGCTCTTCTTCATCCAACTCTTCGCGTTTAACATTTTCCCTGTCTGACCAATCAGGCGCTTCCCACGTAGGCGACGTGGCTCGCGCCTCGGTTATCTTCGCGGCACGCGCCGGGGCGACGGGGATTTTTCGACGCGCAGGCTCAGGGGTAGCCGCTACTTCTCCGCTGGCCGTGCTTTCCGGGGCAGTTTGCGGCGCGACCTGCGGCCCCGGCGTTTGCGCGCCCCTGTAAATCGCGATCCCTCCGGCAGCCAGCGTCGCTAACACTGCCCATGCGAGCAGCAGGTGGCGGGAGTTGGCTCGCAAAGAAAAGCCGCCCGCGCCCCTTGTCGCGGCGTTATTGGAGCCGCCGAGCGGCACGACTGGACGGGCCGTCGCTTCCTCTCGTTCGTCGAACCGGGGCGCGAACACGATTGCGTCGTCTGCCGCAGACGTTTCGCGCCGGTTCCCTCGCGCCTCGCCGTCTGATTTAACTTCGGCCATAAGTATTATTTCCCCTTCCGGCACAGGGCTTGAAGTGTTCAAACCATGTAAAAAAAGCCTTGATACCTACCGGGATGGAGAGCCCGGGGCCTTTCCTACAGACGCGAAGCGATACGGCAAACGCTCTCAAACCGCCGACTTCGTAAGAGTTTGGTACGGCCTCGGGAAGATATGAGGGAGGGGAGCGACTCGCGTGCCAGAATCCTCTGGAAAGTCCTGCCAAGTCGCTTTACGGAAGACCTATTACATTAGGCGGTTAAAGTTTGTTCACGTTGACTTGTGCGCCGCCGCTTTCGCGTATGCAAAAAGGGCGTTGAACTGGCGACGCTGCATCTCGGATAATTCCGTTAGACGTATAGCGAACCCGAAGTGTGGTTGACAGTAGACGACTTCGCCTTGCAGCGGCAGCCAACGGCCCCACGGCAGTTGAATCTCGAATCGCACCTGTTCGTGAAGTTGCACCTGCCCGATTGACTCTATGAAACAACCGCCCGAACTCAGGTCGGAGATGCGCGCCTCGTGCCTGCCCGCCAAGCCTTCCCACCTGGCTTCGAGGACAAATTTGACCCGCTCTTGTGCTCTGCGTTCGTCCCCCATCTTCTTCCGCCAAGCGCCTCCAATTCGTTTACATCATCGCTTCTCTTCAAGGCATCGCAGGTGATTCTCAATCTGCCATAACAGCGTCATCGCTTCAGTATGACAGTGCCGATATGTGCTCATCTCTCACAACCTCTCCGTATCTCCCTCGACATCGTCTTCTCGTTCACCTTTACGGCGGTGCAGCCTGTAGCCCCTGTAAAGAAGCGCGACGCCGATCCAGACGAAAACGACGATGAGCGGATAAGCCAACAGTCGCGGGAAGAACGCGAAGAGAATCGCCAGAGCCATTAACAGCACGCCGCCCGTCAGCATGATGCGCGCTTCGACGGGTTCGAGCACGCGCCTGTTCGTGAAGGCCGCGCCGACGGCGTGGCCGATGCGAATCGCCCCGGCTGCCGCGCGTCCTGCGCTTCCACCGCCGCTCGTTAATAAGGGGTGCGGGTGTGGCGGCTCGCCGGGAGCGCGCACCTTTCGCTTTTCGTCGAGGACCACTTCCGTCGCGTTCGTTAAATCCTGAAGGTACATCTCTTCCATACGGCGCGCGAAAAGTTCGTCTTCGACCACGGCGTCCAACTCGCAGTTGCCGAACCAACTCGCGATGTTGAGATTGGTCGAACCGACGCGCGCCCACT
>WUUC01030111.1_pt1 | contig 19150 bp, 15 predicted proteins | sample 6278441 | NCBI WGS metagenome assembly WUUC01 (sample SAMN13675441, study PRJNA597444) | soil metagenome | isolation source: soil | place: USA: Washington | collected 2017-10 | reverse complement strand
GCTACCGAAATCCCAAGCAGTGGCTTTGTGGGATTGATGTCACTCCAATTCCGCTCTTGAGCTTAGCTTATTACCGGCAAGCCGGCCTCGGCGGCCAGGCTAAACAGCAGATCAGTATGACACTAACTTACCGCTTTTCTCTTCCATTATTGCAGCAATTAGATCCGCGCCAGGTTACTCAATTGCATTCAGCAGATGGACAACAGTTGGCACGGGTGCATCGTGAACAGATGTTAGCTTTAAAATATGCAAAGATAGCCGATCCAGCAGCACCACATAACGGCGGTGGCGGTGGCGGTGGCGGTGGCGGTGGCGGTGGCGGTGATGATGATGATGATGATGATGATGATGACAGCGATGGCAGCACCTACAAAGACTTCAGCGACGATGACTCCAGCGACGATGACTCCAATGGCAGTGAATACGACTACGAGGACCTCCTTAGCTAGGTGGGGCAATCGGCAGTACCTTGAAGATGGGCTCGACTCCAAATAGCCAAATAGCACCAGTTCTAAGTGATAATTTTTTGAATGCAGGCTTCTGGAGAGCATGCGTGCGGCAGACGCCAGGCTCCTGCAGTGGTTGATCCCAGGTGGCTCCCGGGCTAGGGTAGCTTTTGTCTGCGGGCGTGCATCATCACAGCTCCCTCTGTTGCTCATTTATCGGTACCCTCAATAATAGGAGTGCTCACCAGCTTGGTGCTCGGTCACATCTTGGACGCCGGTTAATTCGGGAAACTGTACCAGCAGCTCCTTCTCAATTCCCTCTTTTAAAGTGACATCCACCATGGCACAGCCATTACAGCCGCCGCCAAATTGCAGCACCACGCGACCCGCGTCAGTGATCTCCACAAGGGTCACTCGACCGCCATGCCCGGCTAATTGTGGATTCACCGTCGCTTGTAAAAAATAGTCGACTCGATCGAACAGCGGAGCATCATCTGCCACCTTGGCCAATTTGGCATTCGGCGCTTTAATGGTTAACTGTGATCCCAAAGATTCGGTGACATAATCAATCACCGCCTCTTGCAAAAAGGGAAGCATCGGCGAATCAATATAAGCAATAAAACCCTCAAAGGGGATCGGTTGGTCTTCTGTGTTCACCGCCTCCGGTGGGCAATAGGAGACCCCACACTCCGCTTGTACGGTGCCGGGATAGCTCACATAGACCCGAATCTGGGTCCCCAGCGGTTGATCTGCGAGTAGTCGTCGAAAATGAGCCTGGGCGGCTTCGGTGATCTGAATCATGACAAGGGATCTCTAAGCTAAATATGCAATAAGGCTGCGCTGATCTCGCTACATTACCATAAGGCCCGGGTCCGACCTAGCGTCCAAATGTGGATTTCAGCCACCCCAGCCCGCCGAAGCAGCTGGCTTAAGGCCCACACGGTGCTGCCGGTGGTGACCACATCATCGATCAGTGCCACCCGCTGCCCCGCCAGCCGCGCCTGGGCGCCCGGCGCTAGCGCAAAGGCATGGCGCAGGTTGCGCCGCCGTGCCATGGCAGGCAGTTGCTGCTGTGGCACCGTTGCTTGCACCCGCTGTAGCAGTGTGGCATCCCACGCTATCCCTAACCAGTGGGCTACAGCAGCAGCTAATAATGAGGATTGATTAAAACCCCGTCGCCATTGGCGCCACCAATGTAGTGGAACAGGCAGCAGAAGATCGGGTTTTTTGAGAGCTAACCGGCGCTGTTGGGCTAACCAACCCAATAGCAGCAATCTGGCCAAGGTAGGGGCCAGCTCAAAGCGCCGCTGAAACTTAAACTGGTTAATCAACCGACTCACCGGCGGGCCATAAGGCGCCACTGCGAATAGGGTATCCCAAGGGGGTGGGTTTTGAAGGCAACGGCCACACAGCTCTTGAGGGAGAGCAGTCTGTAGCCCGCAACAACGACAGCAGGCCTGGGCTAGGGCGTTCGGTAGCCACTCGATGGGCCAACAAAAACTACAAATTCCTTGGGCAGCCGACCAAACGGCTTGCCGACATAACCGACAACAGCCGGTTGGCTTGATTCGATAGAGGGGCCAGCGCATTCTGGCAGAATAACCGGTGATCTCTCAAAAAACACTCTCTTCTCATGCTGCACCGCAAAGTTTTAGAAGTAGATCCAGATCTACACGCCAATGCGACGGCTAATCCCCCTCAAATATACTACGCGGCTCAAGCGACATAACGGTAGTAACAGCGCCGCTGACAAACCCGTGCCTGGCCACAGCCGACACAACCAAAGCAGCCTCGCTTCACAGTCGCCTCTGGCACCTTTTCTACTTTACCCAAAGCAATCAACCGCTCTAACAGCGCCGTGAGTAACTGGGAAGAGACATTTAATTGGCGACTCAGCGCCTGTATCTCTACCACCCCAGACAGTGCCACGGCATCACGAAGCTGTAATAAGCTGATCACCCTTCCTCCTTCTCTGCGAGCTGCAATGCGGCAGGCCGCTGACACCACAAGCCAGCACCCTGCAAAGTGGGCCAATGCGTTACGATCCAAAACAGTAGGGCATTAAATAACAGGATACCCCCAATCGTATAACTACTCTGCAGTGGGTGTTGGCTAAAGGTCACAATTTGATAGTAGAGCGTTGCCAACGAATAGGCGACATTCACCCCCCAAAACAGCGAAAACCACATCCACTGACACCCACTTTCACGCCCAATAGCGCCTAGAGTAGAGACACAGGGAATATATAACAAGACAAAGATCAAATAGCTATAAGCGGCTGCCGGGGTCGCAAATTTACTGGCTAAAATACTGCGAGATAGAGGAGTCATCTCCTGATCACTGCTGCTCTCTTCTTCTGCTCCACTAAGGTTCACGAACCCATCAAGCTTAAAAAGGGTTAGCAACCGCTGACCCGTCTGTTGGAGTGCCTCTCTAACTTCCGGTAGCAGCCTAAACTGAGTGTTCTCTAAAGGTTCATAGAGCGGATCTTCTGCCGAATAGAGCGTCCCCAAAGTACCCAGCACGACCTCTTTGGCAATAGCTCCCGTGAGCAGTCCTACAGTTGCTGGCCAATTCTCCTCCTGGATACCGAGCGGTTTCAATAACGGGGTGAGCGCTTGGCCAACGCTCTCCAACGCCGAAACTGGCTGCTCAAGGCTCACCAACGTACCCGTGATCGTGCGGGTTTGCAAACCGCCAATCACCAGGTTGACCAGAATAATGACTTTGCCTGCACGCCAGATAAACCCCTTTAAGCGATGCCAAATTTGCACGCCAACCACGCTGAGTGAAGGCCTCTGGTAGAGAGGCAGCTCCATTACAAAGGGTTCACTGGCGCCCCGCAACAGCGTCCGCTTCAATAGCAATCCACTCCCCACGGCTACACCAATTCCTAATAGGTATAAAGCAAATAGTGGAAAGACCCCATAGCGTCCAAAAAAAGTGGCAGAAAACACAACAAAAATCGCCAAACGAGCACTGCAGGTCATAAAAGGGGCAATGAGGACAGTGAGCAGCCGCTCCCGTTCCCCATTCAAGGTGCGGGTCCCCATAATTGATGGCACATTACAACCAAAGCCAATGATCAGCGGTGCGAAAGCTTTACCTGGTAATCCAAGGCGCTGCATAAATCGATCCATAACAAAAGCAGCACGCGCCAGGTAGCCTGAATCCTCTAATAGCCCCAGAAAGAGATACAACAAACCAATTTGTGGAATCAATGGCATCAAGGTATTCATGCCGCCTCCCACGCCGTGAGCCAGCAGATGGGTTACCCCCTGGGGGAGCCCTAGCCACCCTCCCAGCCAGTAGCTACCCTGGATAAACAGGAGCGCTGAACTCCGCTCAAATAACGGTTGTAGTGCCTCACCAAGCCGAATCGATAAGAAAAACATGACGTACAGAACAGCCAGAAATAGTGGAATTCCTAACCATCGGTTTAAAAAGAGGCTATCTAGCTGGTGCATGAGGATATGAGCCCCCCCTGGGGGGGTCTCTAGCCCAGCACACACCCTGGCGATCGTGGAGTAACGCGCATCGGCAATCAGTAGTGCAGCCTCCTCACCCAGCTCCTGTTGAACGGCCTGCTGGGCGTCACTCAGCAGTGCTGCCAAATGCTCACTGAATTCACTGGATCGATCGCCTTCGAGCAGCTGTAACGCTAACCAACGCGCTTGCTGATCAGATGGCTGCTTTGGCAGCTGCTGAACAATAGGCGGGAGCTGCTGTTCGATGACAGCTGGGTAGGAGACCTGCAATGCAGCCTCTTGGGCGCTGTGATCATCAATGGCTTGATAGAGCTGTTGCACCCCCTCTCCACGAGTGGCTACCACTGGAATGACTGGTACCGCAAGCTGTGCTGAGAGCTGCTCTACCACCCCACAGCGAGTGACCAGATCAAACCGATTCAGGACGATTAGACAGGGAATCCCTCGCTCCAATAGTTGCACGGTTAAGTAAAGATTACGAGCTAAATCAGTCGCATCTAGCACATTGATGACAAGATCAGCCTCTCCTAAACAGAGATAACGGCAGGCAATTTGTTCATCGAGTGCCGCTTGTGGGCAGGGAGTGATTAATGAATAGATTCCCGGTAGATCGACCAGCGTTATTTGATAATGCGCTGTACAAAACTGCCCCTCCTGACGCTCTACCGTGACACCAGCCCAGTTCCCTACACGCTGGTTTAAACCCGTCAACCGATTAAATAAAGTGCTCTTCCCACAATTAGGATTGCCAAGCAGCGCCGCTGTCAGCGGACGCCTATGATTAGGCAACAGCATCGACTGGCACGCCAACCGTCAGTTGCTCCAAATCCTTTTTGCGTAACATCACATTCAGTCGCCCAATCTCAAGCTGTACCGGATCCCCCAAAGGAGCAATCCGCACGATCCGAAACCAGATACCCGGGCGTATCCCCATAGAGAGTAGTTTATGTCGATAAGCTGGAGTCATCGTTGCTGCAAAACCTGTCAGCTGATAAGCCTTTTGTGGTTCTAACACACTGATAGGCATACTTGTTCATTCTCCATAGGCGACTCTCTTTTAGTCGGTTAGCTAATCTTCCTATTATCCACGGTTCCCTGGCCATTTGGAATGCAAATGATAGTAAGAAACATTACCATATATAATCAACCGCACCAGCCTTATGTAACGAATTATTTCTAAAAAATCTCTATCCAGGGTGCTCGGGGCCTACTGTTGATAAAGGGCACCTCCCGAAAAGAGGTCGCTCGCACTAGCATAACCATCCGTAGACTTAACCAATAGTTCATGTTATTAGATCCACTGATGTCCGAAGCAACGACAGTGCGATGAACGACTTCATTAAAATCCTGATAGAGTAGCTGCGGACTGTTATGGTTTTTATAGTGGCGTTTAAAAAATCAAGAATTGTATCAACTATCAGGTGTTGTTAAATGGCAGGGAGAGACTACATCACTCGAGCAGGTTGGCTCCGATTGAAAGAGGAGTTGGACTATTTATGGACAATTGCTCGTCCAAACGCGACACAGGTCGTTGCCGAAGCTGCCGCCTTAGGTGACCGATCAGAAAATGCGGAATATCTATACGGTAAAAAAGCATTACGCGATCTGGATCGCCGCATCACTTTTTTGCGCAAGCGCTTGGCGTTACTGCAGATTGTTGATCCACACCCACAACAGGTAGGACGGGTATTTTTTGGTGCCTGGGTGACACTGCTGGATCGGCAAGGAGCCCAGTCGTGCTACCGCTTGGTGGGTGCTGATGAATTTGACTTAAGCAAGCACTGGATCTCTATCAATTCCCCTGTAGCCCGGGCCTTATTAGGAAAATACGTTAACGATTTCATAACCCTCTTTACCCCGAAAGGCAAAATAACCTACTGTATTCTAGCTATCGATTACCAACCACCTAAAGTTTAAAGTTGTTGTGTTGTTTTTCATAAATTATCGCGACCCAGTATTTAAGTTTTTACAATGAGCATACGCAGTGAGCGTTTGGGAGTCAAAGGAGCATGCACGAGCACCACAAAGTTTTAATTGTCGATGATGATATGTGTCTACGGGCCCTAATAGAGCGGTATCTTAGTGAACAGGGCTTCCAGGTACGTGGTGTGGCCAATGCAGAGCAGATGGATCGGTTGCTAACTCGTGAATCTTTTCAATTAATCATTCTTGATTTAATATTGCCGAGTGAAGATGGACTCTCTATCTGTCGCCGTCTACGTAATCAAAATAATCTCATACCAATCATTATATTAACGGCGAAAGGCAATGAAGTGGATCGTATCATTGGTTTAGAAATGGGTGCTGATGACTATCTGTCTAAGCCCTTTAATTCCCGTGAGCTGTTAGCACGCATCCGTGCAGTACTAAGACGACAATCCCATGAAGCACCAGGTGCACCTAAACAGGATGAGGCCCTCCTCACTTTTGGTCGTTTCAGGCTCAATTTAGGAACGAGAGAAATGTTTAAAGATGACAAACCAATTCCTTTGACCAGTGGGGAATTTTCCGTTCTTAAAGTGCTGGGGAGTCACCCTCGTCAGCCGTTTTCACGTGACAAATTAATGAATTTAGCCCGCGGTCGCGAGTATAGCGCAACGGAGCGCTCAATTGATGTGCAGATCTCTCGTCTACGCCGTGTACTTGAAGAAGATCCGGCCAATCCTCGCTATATTCAGACAGTCTGGGGATTAGGCTATGTATTCGTTCCTGATGGTCATTGCGTATAAAGCGCAGGCAGTACTGCTGAGCTTCGCCTAACCTTAGCCAGCGTGATGAAAATGCTTCTAATGAAACCGATAGACCGACCTGAGGATCACTCGGCGGCAGAGATCTTCCATGATCTACAGACCCTGCTAGCCCGAATTCGACTAGCAACTGACCTGCTACAGTCCCAAGATCAAGCGCTGCTGAGAGCCATTCACCAAGATATTGCTACCTGTCAAAGCCTCATTTGCCAGCAATTTTCTCCCACTGATTGCGCCGCAGAGAGGCTAGCCTCTACTGATCTCAATACATTAATTCAGGAGGAGCTTGCCCTGCTGGGGATAGGTCATCAAATAGCGATTGAGCAGGATTTATGTGCCGGAACGCTCTGGGTAGAAATGCAGCGAATTGCTATAAAGCGAGTATTAACCAATTTACTGGTGAATGCATTCCACTACGGCCAAAGTTGGGTGCGGATCAGCAGTGGAAGGTCTCTGGAGAGTGCCTGGTTCCAAATAGACGATGATGGTCCAGGGATTGATCCTGACCAACAACGTCAGCTATTTCAGCCCTGGATTCGTGGCGTCGAGACACTGGAAAGCAATAACTTTGCAGGAGGTAACGGTTTGGGTCTTGCTATTGTTAAAAAGATTGTCGATAACCATCACGGCTGTTTGCACCTTAGCCGTAATACCCATAATGGGCTCACCATACGAATCATCCTACCGATCCAACAACAGCCCTTTCTGCAACCGTTACCTGATAGTGCTCTCTTAAATCAGCTACTCCTGGATCCTGTTTAATTTCGATAACGCGCCTAGTCCGAATAAAACCTATGGCACCTGCACTTAGGATCAGAGCAGCCCTTCAATGCTCGGTGCTCAGCGAACCACCCTGCATGAGATCATCGCCGAGCACTGATTAACCACTAAACAGTTATTTAGGCCTCATGGTCTCGACTGCTTAACAGCTCTGCAAGGTTAGCTGAAGCCATCTCATGGCTAATCACAGGTTGCTGTTCCTCCTGAACGGCTGTTCGACGGCGCATTCGGGTCTGATGATGTGCATAACCAGTTCCTGCGGGGATCAGTCGACCGACAATCACATTCTCTTTTAATCCACGCAGCTCATCACGCTTACCGCTCACCGCAGTTTCCGTTAATACACGAGTGGTCTCTTGGAAAGAGGCTGCAGAAATCAGGGACTCTGTCGCTAACGATGCCTTAGTGATCCCTAATAGCTCACGTGTATAGGTCGGCGGAATCTTACCTTCCGCTTCTAAAGCCCGGCAAGCGATCTTAACCCGCGCCACTTCAATCTGTTCTCCTTCTAGGAAACTGGAGTCGCCCGGGGTGACAATCGTCGCTTTACGCAGCATTTGGCGTACAATCACTTCAATGTGCTTATCATTAATCTTCACACCCTGTAGACGATACACCTCCTGTACTTCATTAACGATGTAACAGGAAACCGCATGCACACCACGTAACCGTAAAATATCTTGTGCCGCTTCCGGACCATCCGAGATCACATCGCCCCGCTCAACCTGCTCTCCCTCAAAAACATTCAGGTGTCGCCACTTGGGGATCATCTCTTCATAAGGATCACTATTATCTACCGGCAAAATCTGCAGCCGACGTTTCCCTTTGGTCTCTTTACCAAAGGAGACCACCCCACCGATCTCTGCCAAAATAGCGGGCTCTTTGGGACGCCGTGCTTCAAATAGATCAGCGACTCTAGGAAGCCCGCCAGTAATGTCGCGCGTTCCACCTGACTCTTGAGGGATCCGAGCTAAAGTGTCTCCGACATTGACCACTGCCCCATCTTCTAACTGAATAACAGTTTTACTCGGCAAGAAGTACTGGGCCGGAACATCAGTTCCAGGAATCAGCACCTCATTGCCCTCAGCATCTACCAGTTTCAATGCTTGGCGTTGATCTCTACCGACACTGGTGCGTTCGCTACCTTCTAAGACAACGATGGAAGAGAGCCCAGTCAATTCATCTGTTTGTCGGGTAATAGTCTGCCCCTCAACCATATCGACAAATTTCACAAACCCCTGGACTTCAGAGATCACCGGCATGGTGTGCGGATCCCAATTGGCTACAATCTCACCGGCTTCTACTTCATAACCATCCTGATGGGTCATCACCGCGCCATAAGGAATTTTGTGCTTCTCTTTGGTACGCCCCAGACTATCGAGTAGTACCACCTCTGCATGGCGCGAGGTGATCACTAACTTGTTGTCACTATTGAAGACAAATTTTGCTTTCTCTAACTTCAGCTTTCCACGATTTTTGACCTGAATCGTTGACTCAGCTGCTGCCCGCGAAGCTGCACCCCCAATATGAAAGGTCCGCATGGTTAACTGAGTACCCGGCTCCCCAATCGATTGCGCTGCGATGACGCCGATCGCTTCTCCTTGATTAATCAAATGTCCACGAGCCAAATCACGGCCATAACATTTAGCACAGATCCCAAAATCGGTCTCGCAAGTCACGACAGAGCGGACTTTGATCTGATCAATTGAATGCGCCTCTAACTGATCACACCATCGCTCATCCAGTAAGGTATTTCGTGGCACCAGTATATCGGCACTGTGCGATTGTAGTAGATCTTCAGCAGTAACCCGACCGAGCACCCGCTCTCTTAAGGGTTCTTTAACATCCCCCCCCTCTATCAGGGATGTCATCACAATCCCCTCTTGCGTGCCGCAGTCCTCTTCAATGACCACCAAGTCCTGGGCAACGTCTACTAAACGTCGGGTCAAGTAACCGGAGTTGGCTGTTTTTAGAGCTGTATCTGCCAACCCTTTACGCGCACCATGCGTTGAGATGAAATACTGTAAGACGTTTAACCCTTCCCGGAAGTTGGCGGTGATCGGTGTCTCAATAATCGAGCCATCTGGCTTGGCCATGAGCCCACGCATCCCTGCCAGCTGCCGGATCTGCGGTGCCGAGCCACGAGCACCTGAATCGGCCATCATAAAAACACTGTTAAACGAGGCTTGTTGCTCTGGTTCTTGATGACGATTCGGCACCATTTCCGTAGAGAGGTTCTCCATCATCGCTTTGGCTACTCGCTCATTGGCCGCTGCCCAGATATCGATCACTTTGTTGTAACGCTCACCTGCAGTGACTAATCCTGATTGGAACTGCTCCTGAATTTCTGCAACTTCAGCTTCCGCCACGCTGATAATGCTAGCCTTATTATCCGGAATCACCATGTCATCAATACCGACCGAACAGCCTGATCGTGCTGCATAGGTAAATCCGGTATACATGATCTGATCAGCTAAGATCACGGTTGGCTTCATCCCTAATGTGCGGTAACAGCTATTAAGTAATTTTGAAATCGCTTTTTTCCCTAGCTGTTGGTTAACCAGAGAAAAGGGCAACCCGTGCGGAATTACCATCCACAAAATCGCACGACCTATGGTCGTGTCGACTAAGGCTGTCTTGGGCTCTAGTATTCCTTGGCTGTTTGGATGATATTCTGTAATACGAACCTTCACTTGAGCATGCAACCCAGCAGCGCCGGTACGATAGGCCTTCTCAGCCTCTTTAGGCCCTGTGAGCAACATCCCCTCACCGAAGACATTGATTTTAGTTCTGGTCATATAATAGAGACCTAGAACCACATCCTGTGAGGGCACAATAATGGGCTCTCCGCTAGCCGGAGAGAGGATATTGTTGGTCGACATCATTAAGGCACGGGCTTCTAACTGCGCCTCTATTGTCAGCGGAACATGTACGGCCATCTGGTCACCGTCGAAGTCGGCGTTATAGGCGGCACAGACTAACGGATGCAACTGAATCGCTTTCCCTTCAATCAGCACAGGTTCAAACGCTTGAATACCCAGTCGATGCAAGGTGGGCGCCCGATTTAATAGCACCGGATGTTCGCGGATTACCTCATCTAAAATATCCCAGACAATAGCATCTTCTCGATCGACCATTTTCTTAGCGGCTTTAATCGTGGTGGCTAACTCACACGCTTCCAACTTACCGTAGATAAAGGGCTTGAAAAGTTCTAATGCCATTTTTTTAGGTAAACCGCACTGGTGTAGCCGCAAATAAGGCCCAACGGTGATGACCGACCGCCCAGAATAGTCCACTCGTTTTCCCAGCAGATTTTGGCGGAAGCGCCCCTGTTTCCCTTTGATCATATCGGCCAGTGATTTTAGGGGCCTCTTGTTGGATCCGGTAATCACACGACCACGGCGACCGTTATCCAATAAGGCATCAACCGCCTCCTGTAACATCCGTTTTTCATTACGTAAGATGATGTCGGGTGCGGCTAAATCGAGCAGGCGTTTCAAACGGTTGTTCCGATTAATGACCCGGCGATAAAGATCATTCAAATCAGAGGTGGCAAAACGACCACCATCCAGAGGCACCAGTGGGCGCAGATCGGGAGGCAAGATCGGCAGTACATTTAAAATCATCCACTCCGGCCTATTCCCTGATTGAATAAAAGCTTCTAGCAACTTTAAACGCTTGGTAATTTTTTTGCGCTTGGTTTCAAAGCTGGTCTCATTCAACTCTTCACGTAACTTGGCACATTCTGCTTTTAAGTCGAGGGTATTGAGCAGGACTTGAATAGCTTCTGCTCCCATCTTGGCTTCAAATTCGTCACCAAACTCTTCGAGCGCATCTAGATATTGCTCTTCAGTAAGAATTTTGCCACGCTCCAAGTTCGTCATCCCACTTTGAACCACGACATAGGATTCGAAATAGAGCACCCGCTCAATGTCACGCAATAACATGTCCAACAGCAGACCAATCCGTGACGGCAATGATTTGAGGAACCAAATATGCGCTACCGGTGAGGCTAATTCGATATGCCCCATACGGTCACGCCGTACCTTACTTTGGGTGACCTCGACCCCACACTTCTCACAGATCACTCCACGGTGCTTTAAGCGTTTGTATTTACCGCATAAACACTCATAGTCTTTAATGGGTCCAAAGATACGAGCACAAAATAGGCCATCACGTTCCGGTTTAAAGGTACGGTAGTTGATGGTTTCTGGCTTTTTAACTTCACCATATGACCAAGAACGGATCATCTCCGGTGAAGCTAACCCAATTTTAATAGCATCAAATTCTTCAAATTTATTATGGGTTTTTAAAAAATTCAGTAGATCTTTCACGTGTTGGCCCCTGTCGGCGTTAAAGCAGTACGAGCTCCCCAATTCGGATCGGGCGACCTCTAGGTAACTTTATGCTAACTGTTCACTACAATTTAGTCGCTTTCAAGCTCAATGTTAATGCCTAGTGAGCGAATTTCCTTTAAGAGTACATTAAATGACTCTGGCATCCCTGGCTCCATTTGGTGATTGCCATTGACAATGTTTTTGTACATTTTAGTACGTCCATTCACATCATCGGATTTTACTGTCAGCATCTCTTGAAGCGTATAAGCGGCTCCATAAGCCTCCAGAGCCCAGACCTCCATTTCACCAAAACGCTGGCCACCGAACTGCGCTTTACCCCCTAGTGGCTGCTGCGTCACTAGGCTATATGAACCAGTAGAACGGGCATGCATTTTGTCATCAACTAAATGATTTAGTTTCAACATATACATATAACCAACAGTGACCGGCCGTTCAAATTGCTCCCCAGACAAACCATCATACAAAATGATTTGGCCAGAGGTGGGTAACTCCGCTAATGTCAGTAGCTGCTTAATCTCCTGCTCGCTGGCACCATCAAATACCGGAGTCGCTAATGGCATCCCATGACGCAAATTCTCTGCTAACCGCCTGACTTCAGTATCGCTTAAACGACTCAGATCCACTTTACGCTGCACGTCACCTAAATCATAAATACGTTGCATAAATTCACGCAACATGGCGACAGTTTGTTGCTCACGTAGCATCTGATCAATTTTGTCACCAAGGCCCTTAGCTGCCATCCCCAAGTGGGTTTCCAAAATTTGACCAATATTCATCCGAGAAGGAACACCCAGGGGATTCAGTACAATATCGACTGGCTCACCTCGATGGTCATGCGGCATATCTTCTATTGGACAAATTTTTGAGATAACTCCCTTGTTCCCATGGCGGCCAGCCATCTTATCGCCCGGTTGAATCTGCCGTTTAACCGCCAAATAAACTTTAACGACCTTTAAAACTCCCGGAGCTAAATCATCACTTTGGGTGATCTTGCGTCGTTTACTCTCTAGCTTTTTTTCAAAATCTGCGGTTAGTTCATCATACTGCGCTGCTAGCTGCTCTAGTTGCCGTTGTTGTGCCTCATCCGCTAAGACTAAGGTGAGCCATTGCTTTGGTTGCACTTGATCCAATTTTTCTGCAGCAATTCCCCCACTGATCAGCAAATCACGCATCCGTGAGAATAGTCCAGCCTCTAGAATTTTCAGCGCCTCGGTCAGATCCTTTTTCACTTCACGTAGCTGCATGCCCTCAATTTCTAAGGCACGTTGATCTTTTTCAATACCGTCTCGGGTGAATATTTGCACATCAATGATGGTACCTGTCACCCCATTAGGCACCCGCAAGGAGGAGTCTTTGATATCAAAAGCTTTTTCACCAAAAATAGCCCGCAGTAACTTCTCTTCCGGTGTGAGTTGGGTTTCACTTTTCGGCGTGACTTTACCCACCAAAATGTCACCACCCGTGACTTCAGCACCGATATAGACAATGCCCGATTCGTCTAATTTAGAGAGTGCCGATTCCCCAATATTAGGGATATCCGCAGTGATCTCTTCTGAGCCTAATTTGGTATCACGCGCAATACAGGCAAGCTCCTGAATATGAATGGTGGTAAAACGATCTTGTTGAACCACCCGTTCAGAGATCAGAATGGAGTCCTCAAAGTTATACCCATTCCAGGGCATAAAGGCGACTCGCATATTTTGCCCTAATGCCAATTCACCTAAATCGGTGCAGGGACCATCCGCCAGCACGTTGCCACGTTCTACCCGTTCACCTAAGATAACGCAGGGTTTCTGATTAATACAAGTACTCTGGTTTGAACGGGTATATTTGGTTAAGTTATAGATATCGATCCCCGCTTCACCACTCTCCATCTCCTCTTCATTGACGCGAATCACGATGCGCGCTGCATCCGCATACTGGACACATCCACCACGCTTGGCTACGACCGTCACACCAGAATCCACCGCAACCACACGTTCCATCCCCGTCCCAACTAACGGTTTATCAGTACGTAAAGTGGGAACTGCTTGTCGCTGCATGTTAGCGCCCATTAAGGCACGGTTCGCATCATCATGTTCAAGGAAGGGGATCAAAGCCGCTGCAACCGAAACAATTTGTTGTGTAGAGACATCCATATAATTGATCTGGGAGAGGCCAAATAGGCCCGATTCACCCCGATGACGGCAGGTGATTAACTCATCGGTAAAGTGATTGCTCTCATCTAAGTTGGCATTCGCTTGGGCAATCACATAGTTGCCCTCCTCTATCGCAGATAAATAATGGATCTCATCGGAGACTACGCCCTGAGTTACCAGTCGATAGGGAGTTTCAAGAAAGCCATACTCATTGGTCTTGGCATACACTGATAGTGAGTTTATCAACCCAATATTCGGTCCTTCAGGCGTCTCAATAGGACAGACCCGACCATAGTGGGTCGTGTGGACATCTCGCACCTCAAAACCAGCACGCTCACGAGTCAAACCACCTGGGCCCAAGGCTGAGATACGACGCTTATGGGTAATTTCAGACAGAGGGTTATTTTGATCCATAAATTGCGATAATTGACTAGAGCCAAAAAACTCTTTTATCGCCGCTGAGACTGGTTTCGCATTAATCATATCTTGCGGCATGAGGCTCTCTAAATCCCCCAGTGATAACCGCTCTTTGACCGCCCGTTCAACCCGCACTAGGCCAATACGAAACTGATTTTCTGTCATCTCACCCACTGAACGGATCCGCCGGTTCCCCAGATGGTCAATGTCGTCGATCTCGCCTCGTCCATTACGGATCTCAATCAACTTCTTCATGACCTCAATAATATCTTGATGGGTTAACACCCCAGATCCTTCAATCGTGTCACGTCCTAAGGAGCGGTTAAATTTCATACGACCGACCGTAGAGAGATCATAACGATCAGCTGAGAAAAAGAGATTCTCAAATAGATTTTCTGCAGCCTCTCGGGTGGGCGGTTCTCCTGGGCGCATCATCCGATAGATCTCTACCAAAGCACTTAATCGATCGGTCGTCGGATCAATTCGCAGCGTTTCCGCAAGGTAAGCACCTTGATCAAGTTCATTGGTAAATAAAGTTTCAATCTGCTGATGCCCAGCTTGAGTTAATTTTGCCAATAGCTCCAGCGTCAGTTCACTGTTGGCGCTACACAACAGCTCTCCATTACGACTATTCAGATAGTCTTTCGCCACAACTCTACCCAAGAGGTACTCCAACGGCACGGTCAGGCGCGATACACCATCTTGCTCTAACTGGCGAATATGCCTAACTGTAATACGCCGTCCCTTTTCGATATATAGTTTGCCATTGTATTCAACATTAAAAGAGGCAATCTCACTGCGTAATCGTTCCGGGACTAAGTGCATCTCTATCTGATCACCAGCGATTTCAAACAAAATTTTGTCAAAAAATAGATCTAAAATTTGTTCCGTCGTGTAGGATAAAGCCCGTAAAATAATCGTTGCCGGCAGTTTACGACGGCGGTCAATCCTGACAAAGAGATTATCTTTTGGATCAAATTCAAAATCTAACCACGAACCCCGATAGGGAATAATTCTAGCGTTGTATAATACTTTTCCTGAGGAGTGAGTTTTACCTTTATCGCTGTCGAAAAAGACCCCTGGGCTTCGGTGTAATTGAGAGACAACAACGCGTTCCGTACCATTAATGATAAAAGTACCGTTGTCGGTCATCAGTGGGATCTCTCCCATGTACACTTCTTGCTCTTTGATATCTTTTACCGTCCCCTCGGGCGCCTCTTTTTCAAAAAGCACCAACCGCAACTTAACACGCAGTGAGGCAGAAAAGGTGACCCCGCGTATTTGACACTCTTTCACATCAAACAGCGGCTCACCGAGACGGTACCCGACATATTGCAATTCAGCACTACCGCTATAACTGCGTATAGGAAATACAGAGCGGAACGCAGCTTCTAAACCCTGTTGCCCCTGCAGATCACGCTCAATAAATTGTTTGAACGAGTTCAACTGGATTGAAAGTAGGTAAGGAACCTCTAATACTTCCGGTCGCTTACCAAAATTTTTACGGATACGTTTTTTTTCGGTATAAGAGTAAACCATAGGGCCTCTCAACGGACTGATCAATGACTCACACACGCGTTGTGCGACTGGATGCGTTCACTATTAGGTTGACGCTACCTCTAACGCAATGCTGATTGGTGACCGACCAGTTGCCATCGATAACCATCGGTAACGCAAAAAGGCCGGTAACGAAACGTTACCAGCCCAGCACTGGGTAAAATTAAGCAATGGAAGCAGGAAATAGCTTATTTAATTTCAACCGTTGCTCCCACTTCTTCAAGCGCCTTTTTCAAAGATTCCGCCTGTTCTTTAGAGATAGCCTCTTTCAGAGTAGCCGGGGCCGCTTCAACAACATCTTTAGCCTCCTTTAACCCTAGACCCAGTTCGCTACGGACAACCTTGATCACAGGCACTTTGTTATTACCAGCCGCTTTCAAGATAACATCAAACTCTGTTTGTTCCTCAACTGCTTGCGCTTCAGCCGGGCCTGAAGCAACCATCGCTGCAGCGGCTGAAACCCCAAAACGCTCTTCCATTAAAGTGATTAACTCAACCACATCCATAACAGACATCGTCGCTACGCTGTCCAGGATCTGCTCTTTAGTAATAGACATACTCTGTTCCTAACAATAAAAATAATGATAACCAGTCAGCTTATATCAAACAATCATTGTCCACTGACTCTCAAGCAGCTTCTTGTAGCTGATCCCGCAGTGCTGCAAAGGTGCGAACTAACTTACCAGCAGCAGCTTCACGCATTGTTGCCATCAGGCGTGCGAGCGCTTCTTCGTAAGTCGGTAACAACGCCAATCGATCAATCTGCTCTGCCGAAATAAAATTCCCTTCAAAGGCTGCTGCTTTAATTTTAAATAGGGCATTCTCTTTGGCAAACGCCTTCAATAACCGCGCCGCCGCACCAGGGTGATCATGAGAAAATGCTATCAACGTCGGACCAACCAAGGTCGATTGCAAACACTCGTAGGCGGTGCCTTGAAGGGCACGCTTTAGTAGCGTATTACGCACCACGGAGAGCGAAACACTGGCTTGCCGACTCTCTTGTCGCAATGTCGTCATCTTATCAACCCCAATGCCACTTGGATCAGCTATCACGGCTGATCGAGCACTGTGGGCCTGCTCATTGACTTTGCGTACAATCTCTTGTTTGCCGTGCAAGTTTAGTGCCATGGCCAATTTGCTCCTGGATACACGGGTAAAACCCCTTAATGAAATGATTTACTTTCAATTAATACTCAACAATACGGAGCACAAGATCCAGAAAACAGAGCCCTGCCACCGTCTACGCAGGATAATTAAGCCTGAATTAACGATAACAACCGTTAACAAGCCCCTACGGTCTTGGACGGAAGCCTGTTATTCACAAGCTTCAACCCGCCTAGGTTTCAACACCTTCATGACACCTAGAAAACGCCTCAACCGAGCGAATCAGCGCACACTAGGACTTAATGTGGTTTGATCGATGGTAATTCCAGCTCCCATGGTGGTTGAAATTGCTACCTTTTTAATATAAACCCCCTTTGAGGTGGTAGGTTTCATTTTTTTCAGCGCAGTCAGCAGCACTTCGAGATTTTCTTGCAAGTGCTCTACCGTAAAGTCAGCTTTACCAATGGTTGAATGAATAATACCACTTTTATCGTTCCGGTAACGAACTTGTCCCGCTTTAGCCTGCTGCACTGCGTCGGCAATATTAGCCGTGACGGTGCCTACCTTCGGATTGGGCATCAAACCACGCGGTCCGAGAATTTGACCCAATTGACCCACGATGCGCATAGCATCTGGAGAGGCAATCACCACATCGAAATCGAGTTTGCCCTGCTTGATCTGATCTGCCAACTCTTCCATACCCACCAAATCAGCACCAGCTTGCTGAGCAGCCTCAACATTTGCACCTTGGGTAAACACCGCTACCCGCACTGTGCGTCCAGTACCATTCGGCAGCAAAACCGCCCCACGGACGTTTTGATCAGATTTTCGTGCATCAATCCCTAAGTTAACCGCCACGTCGACGCTTTCAACAAATTTAGCTAAAGCTACCGATTTAAGCAGAGTTAACCCTTCTTTAATCTCATAACGCTTTAGAGGGTCTACTTTATCGCGAATCAGCCGTAACCGCTTACTGAGTTTGGCCATGTTCTATCCCTCTACCCTTAGCCCCATTGACCGGGCTGTGCCCTCAATGGACCGCATCATTTTTTCCACAGTAGCACCTGTCATATCCGAGGACTTTTGCTCAGCAATTTTCCGAACCTGATCAGACGTTACAGTTCCGACTTTCTCTTTCTTAGGGTTGCTAGAGCCTGATTTAAGATTAGCGGCTTTTTTTAGCAACACAGAGGCCGGTGGTGTTTTTGTGATAAACGTAAAGGAACGATCACTATAAACCGTAATGATTACCGGTATAGGCAATCCCTTTTCTAAATTTTCCGTGCGGGCATTAAAAGCTTTACAAAATTCCATAATATTAACCCCCTGTTGACCCAATGCTGGGCCTACCGGGGGACTTGGAGTGGCCACGCCCGCCGCTACCTGCAATTTAACATATGCCTGAACTTTTCTGGCCATCGACTGTTATATCCTCATTGTGGGTGCAAATGCCGTTAAAGGCTCCCCAAGTCACAAAAAAGCAGAAAATTATAAGGAAATCATGTTTGATTTACAAGTAGGATCAGCCAAAAAAGCTCACCTGGCTCTATTGGACTCAATTTTTCTCTACTTGACTGAAATCAAGTTCTACCGGGGTCGCACGACCAAAGATAGAGACTGACACCTTTAAACGATTTTTTTCGTAGTCAACTTCCTCAACCACCCCGCTAAAATCAGCGAAAGGCCCATTATTGACTCGCACTAACTCACCAGGCTCAAACAGCGTTTTCGGTCGAGGATGGTCACTGAGTTGCTGCAAACGATTCAAGATAGCATCCGCTTCTTTATCTTTGATCGGAGCTGGGCGATCCGGTGTCCCTCCGATAAAACCCATCACCCGCGGAACACTCCTTACCAAGTGCCAGGTCGTATCGTTCATGGCCATCTGCACCAAAATATACCCTGGGAAAAATTTTCGATCGGTTTTACGACGTTGCCCGGCCCGGATCTCAACCACCTCTTCTGTCGGAACCAATATTTCACCAAAGTAATCGTCTACGCTATTTGACTTGATATACTCCTGCAGCGATTTGGTGACCCGGTTTTCAAAACCGGAAAAGGTTTGGACGACATACCAACGTTTTTTAGGAGTGTCTACCATCTCAAACCCTCAAG
>WUUC01136800.1_pt1 | contig 19161 bp, 11 predicted proteins | sample 6278441 | NCBI WGS metagenome assembly WUUC01 (sample SAMN13675441, study PRJNA597444) | soil metagenome | isolation source: soil | place: USA: Washington | collected 2017-10 | reverse complement strand
GGATCGCCAGCATCGCCAAGGCCTTCAGCGGCGCCGTCGCGCTCAACCTGGTCCGCGCCGGCAAGCTCGGGCTCGACGACACGATCGCCCAGCGACTGCCGTCGATGCCGGCGGCCTGGGGCGCGGTCACGGTGCGGCAGCTGCTCAACCACACCAGCGGCGTGCCCGACTACACGCGCTCCAAGCCCTTCGCAGAACAGGCGGAAAAGAACCCCCGCGGCTACGTCTCGCCACAGACGGTGATCGGCTGGGTCCGCCCCGACCCGCTCGTGTTCAAGCCCGGCTCCAAGTACGAGTACTCGAACACCGACAACATCATCGTCGGCCTGATCGCCGAGGCGGTCAGCGGCGAGCCCTACGGCACCCTGCTGCAGCAGATCGTCTTCGACCCGGCCAAGCTCGGGGAGACCACCTTCCCGAGCAAGGTGGCGTTGCCGAAGCCCTTCATCCACGGCTACGTGGTCGAGCCGGGCGAGGAGCCCGCCGACGTCTCCACCTTCCTCAGCCCCAGCGGCGCCTGGGCCTCCGGGGCGATCGTCTCCACCCCGAAGGACCTCAACGCCTTCATCCGCGCCGACCTCGGGCTGAAGTTCTTCGACCGCGCCCAGCAGCGCGAGCAGATGCGCTGGGTGCCCGGCGGCGAATCGAGCCCCCCGGGCCCGGGCAAGAACTCGGCCGGCCTGGCGCTGTTCCGCTACCAGACCAAGTGCGGCACCGTGTACGGCCACAGCGGCAACTTCCCCGGCTACGTCCAGTGGGCAGCCGCCAGCGCCGACGGCAAGCGCGCGGTGACCACCTCGCTCAACATCCCCGCCCCCGAGGGCAAGCTGCTGGCGCAGCTGCGCGGAGTGCAGGCGACCGCCGTCTGCGCCCTGCTCGGCAAGTAGCGGGCGCCGGCCGCGACCGCGGCACCGCTCGCGACATTGACCCGACCAGGGTGGGGTCAATGTCGCGAGCGCCTCAGCCCTTGGGTTGCGAGCGAAGAATCTGGGACTTGGCGGCGGCGAACTCCTCCGGGCTGAGGTCGCCGCTGTGGCGCAGGGCGCTGAGGCGCTCGAGCTGGGCGACCTCGTCCTCGGCGGCACTGCCGCCATCCTTGCCGGAGGAGCGTCCCGCCCACCAGGCCCGCAGCCGGCCGCCGAGCTCGCCGCTGGGGACGTCGGGGAACTCACGCAGGGTCTGCCGGCGCAGCAGCTCGGCCCCGGCGGCGAAGAGCAGGGCGAAGACGAGGAGCCCGAGCGGCTTGCCGAAGGCGGCGATCGGAGCCCAGGCGATCAGCGCCAGCCAGATCAGCAGCGCCACCGCGGCGAAGCCGGCCGGCTGGTCGCGCATGTAGGGCGAGGCGGCGCGGCGGATGCCGGTCGCCAGCCGGGTCGGCCCGGCCAGCCAGGCGCCGAGGAAGACGAGGATGCCGAAGGCGAGCGCCGAGGCGGCGACGGTCGAGAGCAGCGAGGTGCCGATCCCCCAGACCGCTTCCACCGCCGGCTTCGCCGATTCGTTGGCGACCAGCGAGTCGACCACGACGTTGCCGGCGATCCCGCGCAGGACCAGGACCAGCGCCCCGGCGACGATGAAGCCGATGCCGGCCGAGCGCAGCGCCTGGCGCCGGCGCGGGCCGGCCAGGTAGATCGCCAGCCCGTAGAGGGCGAGGACCAGGAGGGTGAGCACGATCGGCAGGTCGCGGACCAGCTGGGCGCCGTCCTGGGCGGCCCCGAGCTGATCGGAGCGCAGGATCGTCAGCTTGCCGGCGTCGTCGGGGACTTTTTCGGCGATCGCTCCGCCGGCCCCGAGCTGGGTGCCGATCTGGGCCAGCAACGCGTTGAGGTCGAGGGTGACCGCTCCGCCCTCGGTCGAGAGCGCCTCGCCGCCGCCGTCGAGCAGCTTCAGCAGCGCTTCGTGGGCGGCCCGGTTGGCTTCCGACCAGAGGGTCTGGACCTGGGTCGTGTCGAGCGCCCGTTCGGTGATCTGCGGTGCCAGCTGGCTCAGCCCGCTGCTGGCCGGGCCGGCGAGTTTCTGCAGGCCGGGCGGAAGTTTCTGCTCCAGTTCGGATTCGACGTCGACGTTGGCGAACAGTTCGGCGGCGACGTAGTCGGAGAGCCGCGCCTGCACCTCGTCGTTCTGGAGGATGCGGTCGGCGGTCGAGACCCAGTTGTCGGTGTTGAGCGCTTGCCGGTTGGCCCAGATCGAGAAAATCGCCAGCACTGCGAGCAGCGTCGCCAGCACGATCAGCGCGGCGGCGACCTTCGGGTGTCCTTTCTTGGCCAAACCATGAACGAACCTACGCTATGGACAAGGTTCTCGCATCATCTAATCCAGGCTGATTCCCGCCTGCGGGCGTCGCCATATAGTGGACGGCGTGCCGCAGCCCCAGCCGAAGGCGATGATCGGGCTGCTGATTTTGGCCGCGGCGGTCGGTGTCGGCGTCTCCCTCGCCTCCTGGGCCTTCCTCGAGCTGATCCACCAGCTCCAGGTACTGCTCTTCACCGACCTCCCCCAGGATCTCGGCTACGACTCCGGCCCGCCGGCCTGGTTCGTGATCGTCGTGCTCGGCATCGCCGGCCTGATCGTCGCCTTCGCGGTGGCGCGGCTGCCCGGCGACGGCGGCCACATCCCCGCCGAGGGCCTAAAGGTCGGCGGCGACCCCGTGGCGCCGCTGGAGCTGCCGGGGATCATCCTCGCCGCCGTGGCCACGATCGCCGGCGGGCTCGTGCTCGGCCCGGAGGCGCCGCTGATCGCGCTCGGCGCCGGGCTCGGCATCTTCGCGATCCGCCGGCTGCGCCAGGAGACCCCGGCCGAAGTGCAGGCGGTGATGGCGGCCGCCGGCAGCATCGCGGCGATGTCGCTGCTGTTCGACTCGCCGATCATCGCCGCCGTGGTCCTGATCGAGGCGCTCGGCCTCGACCGCGAAAAGCTGCCGCTGGTCCTCGTCCCCGGCCTGCTCGCGGCCGGGATCGGCTCGCTGATCTCGATCGGGATGGGCTCGCTGACCGGCCTCAGCACCAGCGCCTACGCGCTCGGCATCCTCGCGGTGCCGAAACTGAGCACGCCGACCCTCGCCGACTTCGCCTGGACGATCCCGCTCGCCGTCGCGATCGCGGTCCTCTGCTTCGTCGTGATCCGGCTCGGCCTCGCCACCAACGTCTTCGCCCGCCGCTCGCCCTTCGTCGTCCTCCCCGCCGCCGCGGTCGCCGTCGCCCTGCTCGCGATCGCCTTCCAGGGCACCACCGACAAGGGCCTCGAGGAAGTCCTCTTCTCCGGCCAGGACGCCCTGCCCGGGCTGGTCACCGAAGCCGGCACCTGGTCGATCGGCGCCCTGCTCCTGCTGCTCCTCTTCAAGGGCGTCGCCTGGGGCATCTCGCTCGGCAGCTTTCGCGGCGGCCCCACCTTCCCCGCCCTCTTCATCGGCGCCGCCGCCGGCGTGCTCGCCTCGCACCTGCCCGGCTTCGACCTGACCGGCGCGGTCGGCGTCGGTATGGGCGCCGGCGCCGTCTCCGTCCTCCGCCTCCCGCTCTCCTCCGTCGTCCTCGCCTCGCTGCTGGTCAGCAAGGCCGGCGCCGGCGCCAGCCCGCTGATCATCGTCGGCGTCGTCGTCGCCTACCTGGTGACGGTGGCGCTCGGGAAGCGGTTCGAGGCGCGGGGACCGCAGCCGGCACAGCCAGCCCCCGCTCCGTGAAGCCCGTTCAGGGCCTTTCGCACTGAGGCACGACCATGCGGGGGCTGACGACCGGGAACATCGGGTCCTTGCGGTCGCTCGAGTGGTGGCGGCCGAGCCAGTGCCCGTACTCGTGGACGACGACGAGGCAGCGCATCCGATGGGTCATCCCGCGGGAGATCTTCATCACGCACGGTCCGCTCACCGCGGGGTCGGGGATCGTCGCTTCCCCCAGCACGCGGTGCGGCAGGCGCCCCGCCGAGACCGACTCGGTCGAGCAGTGGGCCGGCGCCGCCCCCCAGTAAGCGGCCGCGGCCTCGAAGTCGCCCGGGAGCGTGGCCGGCGCGGCGGCGGGCCCGGCGATGGCGACCGCGACGCTCGCAAGGACGGTGGCGAGCATCAGCCGAACCCGTTTTCTGTGCAATCCATGCAACAGATGGGACCACAGATATACGAGAACTTCTCTCGTTGATACGTCCGTTCGGGGCAGGACGGCTTAAAGGTCGCCCCCAGCTCCCACGCAGAGCCGATTGACCCAGGCGGCCTGGACCGTTATCCGGGGGTCGAGTTGAGGAATCGGAGGCGGCAGCTAGCCTCTGCACCATGAACAAGATCGACCGTGAGCTCGCCCAGGCCGAAGCCGCGATGGCCGAACGCGCACAGGCCGCCGAGGCCGCCAAGCCCGCCGCGAAGAAGACCGGCTTCCGCGCGACCGTCAAGCGGGTCGCCAAAGACGCCGCACTGCGCCGGGTCAGCAGCAAGCAGTAGGGATGAGGTTCGCGCCGATCGCGGTCGTCCTGGCCGCACTGCTGGTGGCGATGGCGGGCGGGGTCGCTCTCGCCGGGGACTCGCAACGAGCTCCGAAGGGCGACGCCGGCAAGCCGGCACGCGCCCCGGTGGCGCTGCGGATATCCGAGCAGGCCCACGGCAACGTGCTTCTGCGCTGGCGGGTGCGCCGGGACCTGCACACGGCGACGGTCCGGGTCAACGGCCACCGCGCCTGGGTGCGACCGCTGCTGCGCGCCGGACAGCGGGGCACCTACTCCCTCGACGCCGCCGACGGCCTGCGCTTCGGTCGCAACCGGATCGCCGTCGCGCTCCGCCTCCGCGGCGGCAAGCGAGTGGTGCTGCGCCGCGCGGTCGAGCTGCGCCGCGACGCGCCGCTGCCGGCGATCCTCCAGCCCCGCCGCGCCGTCAGCAGCCAGGCGATCCGGCTCGACGGTCGTCGCAGCCGCCCCGCCCAGGGCGGCAAGCTCCACTACCGCTGGCGAATCCTGCGCGGCCCCGCCGGCTCCCACGCGACCCTGCGCGGCGCCGGCTCGCGACGGCCGGCCCTCCTGGCGGACAGCCCCGGCCACTACCGCCTGGCGCTGACCGTGCGGGAACGCGGCGGCGCCAAAGACCCACGGCCGACCGCATCCGCCGCCCCCTGCTCGGTGCTCGGCTCACCACCGCCGCCGCTCGGCAAGCGCCGGGGGCCGCTGGGCTCGACGGCGCTCGACCGGCTGCCGCCCGGCTCGCTCACGGTCAACCCCCGCGGGCGCGCGAAACGCGGTCCGCTCGGCCCGCTCCCGCGCGCGGCCAGCGGTTGCGCCACCGACGTCGAGACCGTCAAGGTCAAGCCCAACGTCGAGCCGATCGGCGTCGCCTTCGATTCGCGGGCTGAATTCGAAGGCCAGACCGGAATCAGGGTCGGCACCGACTTCTTCACGCTCCCGGGCTCCGGCGAAGGCGCGCGGTTCGTGCTCTTCGACGCGCAGACGCTGGAAGTCCTCTCCTCGGTGACCGCCAGCCCCGGCCGCTCCGCCCAGCGCTACGCGGAAGCCCTCGCCCTCCCCTGGTCGAGCGAACACGAGGTCCTGATCGTCGCCGCCGGCCTGGCGGGCTGCTGCCCCGCCGACTCCGAAGATTCGAGCCAGGGCTTCACGCTGATCGAGAACTTCGTCGCGGGGGGCGGGACCCCGAGTGAAAACCAGGGTCAGCCGCTCGCCGAAGGCGGCGGCGACCTCGGGGCGATGAGCGGCTGGCTGCAGCCTGGCATCCCGCTCGACGGAGCGGCGGAACTGTACGCCTTCGTCTCTCCCGAACGGGCCCAGTTCGACACTCAGGCGAGCGGTTCCACGGCCAGCGCCAACACGATCCAGATCGGCGCCAAGATCTATCCCGCGCAGCTTCCGGCCGGCGCCGGGGCCGGCTATGAGGTGCTGGTCACCAACTCCGCCCTGGAACCGCTGTTCGGCTCCCCCACGGCCTTCGGGACCGTCGGGCCGCAGGCCGAAGCCGAAGAGCAGGCGATGGCCAGCCTGATCTACCGCGCCGCCCAGGCCGACGAAGCGACCGTCTTCGTCCAGAGCATCGGCAACCCGACGCCGAGCTCCCCGGCCGCGGCGGGAATCGCCAACCTGCTCGAGACCATGGGGGCGAACCGCTGGCTCTTCCTCAGCCTCGACGGCAGCGGCGGCTACGCCTTCGTCGGCACCGCCGACGCCGCCGCGTTCGAACTCGGCGCGACCAGTGCCGAAGCGAGCAGCCAGTGGTCGCGCCGTGCGGGCGGTGGCAACGCCGGCGGCGAAGGTGCCCTGCGCGGGGTGCTGCGACGGACCAAGGTTTCGGCCTACGCGCCGTTCCTCGCCGGCGCCCTGGAAGCGCCGAACTACGGCCTCGCCGAAGTCGCCTACCAGCCCTCGGTGCCCTGGCCGCAGACCGAAAACGGCGGCCGCGCGGCCGCCACCCGGTGGATCGCCGAAGCGCTCGAACTCACTCCCGGCCCGGGCTCCTGCTACCAGCCGCCGCAGCCGGACTTCCGCTCCTCCTACTGCGACGACTCGCTCTCGCCCCTCGCCCTGCAGCGGGAAGTGGAAAAGCTGACCTATCCGGCCAAGCAGGAAGGCTCCTTCAGCAGGCAGGAATTCGAAGCCGTGCAGGCGCAGCTGCAGCTCGAGCTCGGCTACGTCGCCGACGTCCGGGCGCTGGTCGCGACCCTGAGGGAACCGCTGGGTGAACAGAACCCGGCGGTCGAAGCGAGCAAGGTCGCGGCCGAAGTGATCGAGGCGATCCCAGCGCCGCGCACGAGCGCGACCAGCGGCAACCTCGGCCTCGCCTCCTCGATCTTCTACGCGGCCAGCGAGGTGCCCGAGGTGGGCGAGGCGCTGGGCCCGATCGGCGCAATCCTCGACATCGCCTCCCAGCTCACCCAGGAAGGCGGCCAGCCATCCCCCGACTGGACGATCCAGGCAAGCGCCGGAGAAATCGGGTCGAAGGTCCAGAAGCGGCTGCGCCTGATGTCCGGCTCGCTCGGCTCGACCGCCGACATCCTCGTCTCCGACTGGGGCAAGCTCTCCACCGCGGCCACCGCGGCCAAGGGCAAGTGGGGCATCTCGCAGCAGGGAGTGAGCGAAGAGGCCTCGACGATCGAACTCGGGATCAGCCAGTGGATGTGGACGGCGATCACCCCGGCGGCCTTCGAACTGGTCGCCTTCGACCTCGCCGACTTCCCCGGCGCGCGCGAAGAACCCGGCTCGGAACTCTATTGCGTCTACAGCCGCGCTCCGGAGGAATGGTATCCCTGGCGCAGCGCCTCCCCACGCTCGGTTCTCTATCCCCTGGCCACTTTCGAAAGCGGACGCGCCCGCAACCTGGTCGCCTTCGGGATGCTCAGCGGCAGCTACGCCAAGAAGGGCTCCCCCGCCGTCAGCGAATCCCTCGCCAACAAGATCTTCGGCTCACCGAACCAAGGCGGCGCCGCCCTGATCGCCCCCTGGCTGCTGGAGCGGGCCCGCTGGAACATCGTCGAACCGAAGATGATCGACGAAGAAAACTCGCCGCTGGTCCCAGGCTGGTGCGGCATCGGCTCCAGCTAGCCCTGCGCCGGCTTCCTCAGCAAGAATGCACGCCCCGCCGGTAGGTAAGTAGCCTCGTGGAGATGGCGGGGGTCGAGGGAAGGGCACTGCGGGTGCGCGGCGCGGTCGCCGTCGTTGCCGCGAGCCTGATCGCGCTCAGTCTCTTCCTGCCCTGGGTCGTCGCCGGCGTCGGACAGGAGCCGACTGAGTACAGTGGCCTTCGCCTGATGCCGCTGGCGATCGCGGAGATCCTTGCGGCTATGGCGACTGTGGCTCTGGCCGCAGCCGCGATGGCGCTGGACCGGCCCGGACTCGCCCGCCTCGCTGCGTTGGCCGCAGTCCTCGCCCTCGTCGTCTCGGCGCCGGTGATCCTGATCCTGGAAACGGTCAGCTCGACGCTCCCGACCTCGTTCCTGCCGGTCACCCTGCGCCGCAACGGACTCGAACTGAGCGCTGGGCCTGGCCTCTGGCTGGCCAGCGTCAGCGCCGCCGTTGCAGCGCTTGCGCTGGGCGGTCTGCGGATGCGCTCGATCGAACCACGACTCTGGACGGTGCGGGAGAACCGCGCCTGGGCACTGGCGCTGCTCGCCCTCATGACGTTGACGGGGCTGGCTGGCTGGCTGCGCTACGAGGCCTGGCTCGACGCCTCTGCCGCCAGCCATCACTTCGCCCTGCCGGGGTGGGCGGCGCCCTGGCTCGGGCCACTCTCTCTTTTCGCGATCTGGATGCTGGTCGTGGCCCTGGTCCTGGCGATGCTGGCGCGGACCGAGATCGCCGGGCTTATTGCCGCCTCCGCGGGCTGGCTCCTGACCTTCCTCGCCGCGCTCGCGATAATCGCCGCCCGCTCGATCGGCGGCCTCTCCGCTCTGGCCGGCGGTGAGGGCGCACCTGGATTCGAGGCCACCGGCGCGGTCTGGGCAGTCTTCTTGATCGGGCTGTCCGCAGCCACCGTCGGCGGCTGGCTCGTCTGCCTGCGACCGCCGGTTACAGCCCCCTCCTAAACCAGCGGCTGGGTCGCGCAGGAGGCGAGCTCGCGCGCGGCAAGTGGAGCGGTGACGTCGACCCGATGGACGATCAGCCGCACCGGCCGCAGAAACTCGACCGCCGCCACCAGACCGTCCAGGCGCACGAACTCGAATCCGCCCGCCCCCAGGGTCAGCTCGGGGAAGTGCTGATCGTCCGCGTCGGTCCAGTGCTGGGGCAGGAACCCCATCGGATCCGGGTCTGCCGCGAACAGGGCCGAGAGGAAATCGGTCGGCCTCTGCACGGTGCCATTCGTGGCTGGTGACCGATCCTCGTCGAAAACGACAGCGGTGTCTGCGTCGGCATCCCCGTCGCGCTCTAGCAACTCCCTGACCGCGTCCGCCTCGACCACCGGCCTGATCAAGTCCGCGTCAACCCCAGCAAGCGACCCGGGGCTGCGGTGGACGCCGATCAGATGACCATGCAGGTCGAAGACCGGCGCGCCCGCGGGGCCGGCCAGAGATCGGTAGGTGGCTCCGAACCCACCGCCGCCGGCAGCCTCCCCGTCGCCCTGTCGCACGATCAGTCCGAGCGCGACCTCGGGCTGATCGGGGTCGCGGTCGGGCGGACCGGGCGTGAGGATCGGCTCGCCAAGCCGGGGCTCGCGGGCGCCGAACTCGACCGTCCCCCCGAATTCCCCCGGCATCTCCTCAACCTGCAGCAGGGCGAGATCGCGGTCGGGCAGGGTCCGCAAAACGGTCGCCTCGCAGCGCGCCCCGCCGGCAAGCTGCACCTGAATCCGGGTCGAGCTGGCGACCACCCCGTGGGAGGTGACGATCAGGCCGTCCTCCCCGAGGACCGCCCCGAGCCCCACCTTCAGCCCGAACGACGTACTGGCTGAGATCCGGGCGACGCCCGCGCGGATCTTCGGCACCAGCTCGTCGAAGTGTGGCGGCGGCGCAAACCAGGCGGGGCAGGGCGGCAGCGCCTGCGCTTCCGCGCCCGGCTCGGGCGCCAGCCGCAGCGATCCGACCACTCCAGCTGACGTCGCGTCGAGCGGAAGCTGCTCGATGAAGCGGAGAACCGCCTCGGTCATCTCGTTGTCTTTGAGGTGGCGGCCTTCACCGAGACGGACCGCGTCGCGCAGGACCCGCCGCGGCGAGTCGGGATCGTCGAGCACGTCGGCGTCGGGGTCAAGGCTCCCTCCCTGACCAGAATAGGAGCGCGACATGCTCATTCGGCGACCGTTCTCTTCCAGGCTGCCCCGGTACTGGTCCAGCAGCCATCCGGTGTCGAAGACGTTCGCCCGCGCCTGCCGGGACAGTCGTTCCAGGAACTCCGGCGGCACCCGCGCGGGCGCAAGGCGGAACGCGGCCGGGAGGGTGGTCCGCTCGACCGGGGCCTCGAGCTCGACCCGCCCGATCGGCTCCCCGACCCAGGGGTGATGGGCCATCCAGCCGATGATCTCCGCCCAGTCCAGGTACTCGCCGTAGCGCCTTTCAAGTCGGGGCAGATCGCCGGCCCGCAGCGCCCGCAGGGTCGCTCGGTTGACGACGTCGAGCTGCGCTGAGATTTCTTCCCGCATGATCCGCCGCTCGAGATGCACGAAGCCGAGAATCGACCGCAGCACGGCCGCGGTCCAGGCGACCAGAACGACCACCTGGGCACCCGCTGCGGGGAGCAGGTCGAGCCTGCTCCACGCGAGCACCGAAGCGATCACGGCGAGCACCCCGTACCCGAGCAGGGTGTTGCGGAAGCCGCGCCAGCGCCGCTTCGGAGTGGAGCCGGCCTGTTCTTCTCCGGAGCCGGCATCGGTCTTCACGCCTTCGCCGGCCGCCTCCTTCTCCTGCTCTGCCTCCTGCGCGACCTGCACCGCCGCCTCGGCCTCGAGCTCGGCCGCCGCCTCGCGGGCAACCTCTAACGCCGTTGCGATCTCCACCCCGAACTGCCAGACCAGGGTCTGCCGCGGCTTCGCCAGCCACTCGTTCAGCTCGTGACGGAGCTCAGCCGCCGCCTCGTCCTCCCCCTCCTCTCCGCGCTCCTCCGTCGTGAAGCGGGGATCGAGGGCAAGCGGGTCGCACGGCCGCTCCGCCGCCTGCCGGGGAACTGCCAGCTCGGGATCGGGCACGATCGCGTCGGGTTTGGTCACCAAGATCCGTTTCCCGCGCTGGATGAAGGGCTGTTCGTCCAGCGCCTCCGGCAACGACGATCCGTCGATCAGGCCAAGGGAGGTTTGGCGCAGGTCGCGCCAGACCGCGCCGGTCGGGCCGTCGGGGGTCGGCAACGGGTGCGCCAGCGCGTCGGTGAGGTCGGTGAGGCTGCGCTCCTCGCTCGGTCGCTCGCGCCAGCGCAGGGTCGCCGGCATACCCTCGCCGCGATAACGGTCGATCATCGTCGCAAGGTGGTCGTGGGCCTTGCCCAGCGTGGCGTCGGCGAGCTCGGAGGGCAGGCGCCGAATCCGGGCTTCGATCATCTGGATCAACTCACGCAGGGCCTCGAGCAGCTTCGGGCGCTTCTCCGGCGGCAGCTCCAGCGGCTGGAACTCGGTGAGGCCGATCAGCTCGCGGTGGACGTCGACCAGTCCCCGCGTCGCCGCGGCCAGGACCCGCGAGGGATCGTTCGCCCGGTCGAAGCGGTTCTGGTCGGGGTTGGGCCAGGAGCTGCCCGCCTTGAAGACCCCGGCGGCGACGTGATCGGAGATGTAGCCGAGGTCGACGACGCGTGAGAAGCACCGCACCACTCGCACGGCGGGCGGGTCGATCGCGAACACCTCGCGACCGGACACCGCCGCCAGCGCAGCGGTCGGCTGGACCGCTGCGTTGGCCCAGAGATCGGCGATCGTCGCCAGCGCGTGGGCCCCGTGCCGCGGCAACAGGCCAGTGCTGTGGAGGAGCTGGTTGGCTTCCGCCGGGGCGGCCCGGTCCTCCGGCGCGACGTAGAGGTTCCAGGTGCCACAGAAGACCTCCGGCGAGACCTTCTGCGCAATCTGCTCGGGGACGACCATCACCGTGCAGTCGACCGGGTGCCCTTTCTCGAAGGCGAGCACCATCTTCGCGACCTCGATGCAGCGCTCGACCGCCGCCGCGAAGCGGGGGTCGAACCCCGCATCCGGCCCGGCCGCGTAGAAGCCGACCAGCGCCACCTGGTCGGACGGGGTGCCCTCCAGGGCTTCGGCGAGGGTTCCAGACCTGGCCTTCCCCTTCTCGATCCGCAGCACCTGGTCCGGTTCGGCGCCCGGCTCGCCGAGCGGCACGACCCAGAGGCAGAACGGCGCCAGCAGACGGGCCCGGGACCAGGCCAGAAGGCAGTCCCGGACCGCATCGGTGACCGCCGACTCGGGGGCTATGACTACGCGCATCAGCTCGGCGACGCGGGCGCGGAGACGACGCTCCGTTTTCCGTGCTCCTCAGCGCTGGCGGCCAGCTGATCGATCGCGTCGGCGAGGACGATCGCCTCGCCGCAGACCAGCTCCCAGATCTCCCACGGTGGCCCCAGGGACAGGGTCGTCTCCTCGGTCACCCGAGAGGCACCGACGGTTTCGCGGTAGATCCGCTCGAACTCGCGCAGGCCGGCCGACATCGTCGCCGCCCTCTCTGCCGCGGGCCCGTCCAGGGTCCCGGCGGTAGCCGCCGGGGGCACCGGGGCATCCGGCTTGCCAGGGTCCGGCGACGGCAGCGATGCACTCCGAACCCAGGCGGCGAGCTCGCCGTTCGCCCGCCCGTCGGTGCCGCCTAGTTCGCCACCGGAGCCACCGAGCTGGAGCAGCCGCTGGTACGCCCAGAGCGGCTCGTAGTTGCCGTTGCCGTAGGCCACCAGCGCCAGCGGCAGCGACTCCATCAACGCCGACAGGGACTTGCCCGGATCGGTGATGTCACCCCGCAGCAGGTGGTCCGGGAACTTACGGTAGCCCTGCTGCGTCCAGACCTTCAGCGGTTCCTCGCTCCAGCTCGACCTCAGCTCGGTCACCTGGCCCAGGTGCGTCGCGGTCAACCACCCCCGCACCAGCGCCCCCTGGCGAGACGGCGACAGGGGGACGAACGAGCGCAGCCCGCGCGAGCGCCGAAAGCGCCAGAAGTGAGTGCGGCTCTGAGCGTCGGTGCGGTTCTGCCAGTCCTTCTGGATCGGTGCGGTCAGCGAGTCGAAGACGACCGGGTGCATGCGCACGCCGGCGAAGGAGCTGATCGGCACCTCCTCCCCGGCGGCGTTGGCATCGAAGAACTTGCCGACTTCGCCTTCGCTGATGCCGGCGGCGACGAGCGCCCGCTCGACCCCGGGCCGGGCCACATGTCCGTTCGGAAGCGGGATCTGGCCGATCACGAGCTGCGGCGAAGGCGGATCCTGGCCGTGGACCTCGAGATAGACCTTGTTGTTGATGCTGACCAGTGGCTCCGACATGCTCAGCGCCTGGTTCAGCGCCCGCACGAACCGACCGGCGCGGTCGGCGTGGTCGGCATGCTCGTCGCTCAGCCAGGATCCGAGGCTGCAGTTGACGTATTCGGAGAACAACCCCTTTCGTGATTTGACCCAGTCCTCCGCCGCCCGCTCGAGTGACTCCGGCCGCGGCGCGAGCTTGAAGCTGGGCCGGCTGGAGGCGGCGCCGGAACCGCGGGCCGAGCCCAACCGGGGCGCCCAGTCGGCGTTGCGGACGATCAGGTCCTGCTTCGCCTCTTCGCCCTCGTTCTTGACCCAGGAGCCGCTGACGATCTCGCGGATCGCTTCGCTCTCGGCGCCTTCGGGAGCCATGTCGAAAGCACGCGCCATCTGCCGCGTGTACTCGGCCGGGTGCTCGTCCTGGGACTCCAACAGGACCTCGTTCGGTGCCCGCTTCAGGTGGTTGGGAAGGGCCTCGCTGGACCACTGCCCGATCTGCGACTGGGCGGCCTCCTCGGCCTTGATCAGGGTCGCCATCGCGTTCTGCAGGGAGGTGATCAGCGGCGGCAACAGCTCGTCGACCAGCGAATCGATCAGACCCGCGGCAAAGTCACAGAGTTCCGCATCGATCCTCTTCTTCAGCGCCTCCCGACGCTGCTTGTTCGCCTCGGGGAAGTTCTTGTGCTGGCTCGAGAGCGCCTTCACCTTCCCGACCAGGACCTTGAACTGGCTGTCGGCCGCGGTGATCAGCTTGCGCTCGTCGGCGTCGAAGGTCGCCGCGTCGCGCTCCAGCTCCCTCGCTGCACGTTGTAGCTGCTCACGCAGCGCCTCCAGCAGCTTGATCGCCACCGGTAGACCGTGGTCGCCGACCGCGTCGGCGGTCGCCGCTTCCAGCTGCGCCTGGACCTTGCGGACCCAGGCGCGTCCCTGCGCGTCGCGTTTGGTCCGCTCACTGTCCAGCAGCCCCTCCGCCTTGCCGTCGAAGAACCTGACGAAGACCTGCATCGCCTCCAACGGCGGCCGGGTGCTGCCGTCGCCGCGGAAGCGATCGGCGATCTCGTTGCCGAACTCCTTCAAGGCCGACTCCTGACCGGAATCGCGCAGAGCGTCGAGCACTTCGTTGTGCTCGGAGGTCTCCTCCCGCAGTCCGGCGGCCTCGAAGAACCCGTTTTTGAAGTCTTCGACCCGCTCGGCGATCAGGACCTCGGGACGTTTCACGTTGTCGCCGGTGGCGCCCTCGAGGTGGCCGCGTAGCAGGCGCCCCAACGCCCGCTTGGCAAGGCGCTCGCTGGCGTAGGTGCTGAACAGCGACCGCCCCAAGGAGACGTTCGAGTAGCCGAGCGATGAGCAGGGCAGGTAGTCCGGCGCCAAGTCGACCAGGCCGAAGGAGTCGTTGATCTTTTCCGGTCCGACGTTGGTGTTGACCACCGAGTTGAACTTTTCCTGCACCCCGGCGTTGGTCATGAAAGCGCTGAAGGCCTTGCCGACCGAGCGGTAGACGTCGAAGGTCGTGGGGAACGAGACGTTGCGGTTCTTGCTGCCGACGATGAAGTTGGCCTGGGCGACTCGCGAGCCCTCGATGTTGCCGGTGCCGCCGCCGCGGGCCAGCAACTTGGCCTCCAAGTCGGGCCATGCATCCTCGTGTTCGGCGGCGTTGAGGAACTCGGCCAGAGCGGCGAGGCTGTTCGGCTCCGTTCCCTGGCGCTGGTTCGGCGGCAGGTTTCCGAACACCTCGGCCGTGTAGAGCACGGTGACCAGGTTGGAGCTCAGCCACTGTTTCTGCTGGGTCGAGGCAAGCGATTTCAGCAGGGCGATCACGTCCAGGAACGCACCCGAGCCCGAGCCTCCGGCTAAGGAGGACATCACCACGGCGGTGCCGCCGATGCTGCCCCCGTCTTCGTAGCCGAGCTCCGCGTTGAGGCCGCGCAGCTGCTCGTCCGCCTCGGCGGCCATCATCGCGCCGACGCACTGGTCGACCGCCGCGCCGACGCGGTCGATCTCGACCACGCTGACGACCCTGCCCACCACCCGGCGCTGACCGGCGCCGTTGTTGGGGGGCGTGTAGTTGAGGCTCGGGTCCGGCCGCCAACCCGCCAGCGCCGGCAGCACGTCGGCGTCAAAGGTGACCAGGTCGCGGTCGAAGTCGCGATAGAGCTTCGGCGACCGTGCCATACCGAGGAACTTCATCCCGACGTCGACCGGAACGTCGCCCTCGATCCCGTCGGGCTCCTCGGTGACGTCGATGTGGAGGAACTGCCACGCGGTCGGCATCCCGTCCTGCCAGCCAGCGGCTTTCAACTTCCGCTCAAGCTCCCTCCAGCAGTAGCGAAGGGTCGTCCCTCCGGAACCGCCTACACCGATGAGCAGGAATCGCGTCAGCATCTAATCCTCCTCCCGGGCCGGTCGTGACATATGCACGTCAGGCCCATGGATCGTCGTCGTGGACGGAGTCGCCGACCGGCGCACCCGTCTCCTCGTCTGGTACGGCATCCGTCTCCTTGCGCTCACGCCGGCGGAACCAGCCGGAGCGGCCATCCCCGCCCTCGTCGTCCTCCGCTTCCTCTGGTCGCACGAGAAGGGACTGCCGCGCCTCCTCCTCCGCAAGCACCCGGGCCGCGTCGGCCCACAGCTCTTTGCCCTGCTCGAGGTCGCCGCCATTGGCGATCAGGAAGATCAGCCTTCCCTTCAAATCACCCGCATCCCGGTCGAGCAGAGAGCTCCCGGCGGCGGTGCCCCAGGCTTCGACCGGCTCGCTCTGCTGCTCGTCGAGCACAGGCCCGCCCGCCGGAACGAAGAGCCAGGTCCCCGCCAGCGACAGCGGCACCTCGTGGCGGGTCTCGGCGCCCCACGATCGCAGCGCGCCGGCCTGCCCGCCGACCGCGAGCGGCCCGCCGCCCTCAGCGCTCGCCAGCCCATACGGACCGCGGAACAGGCCGGAGAGACGGCCGCTGGCGACGGTCCTGAACTCCACCCCATCGATCTCGTCAATCAGTCGGACCTTGCGGTTCTCGCCGCTCAGGGTCAACGGCCTGAAGTTGGTGTACAGGGGCTCGGTCGAGGCCCGTATCCCCGCCGGCCCGACCTCGGCGTCCTGGGCCAGGAACAGCAGGTCCTGTGGTGCCGTGAAGCGAGCGCCGAGGTAGTTGAGGAAGTGAAGGAAGCCGACCGGGAAGAGCGTCCCGAAGACGATCAACAGCAGGAAGAGAATGTCGCGCTGGGCCACGTTCGGCTCCGGCGCGACGACGAAGGTGACCGGCACCGAGACCGTGCGGCTGCCGGAGACGACGTCGCTGCGCAGGTGGACCGGGAGCGAGCCGGAGATGTCCCCGGTCGCCGCCGAGGCAGGCTGAAAGCGTATGCGCAAGGTGCGCTCCTCACCCTCGGAGAGCTTGAGGCACTCGCCGGCGCTGCGCGCCGTCGGCGCGACCACCGCCGTGACCGGTTCGCGGTCCGGCGTGTCGAGATCCGGCATCCCGAGCCAAACGCAGCCCGTGGCGACCGAGCTGCCCGTCACCGTCAGCTCCCCTTCGGTGCTCGAGAGCCCCACCACCGAGGGAAGCTGCAGAGATTCTGGCGAGATCGTCGGGAAGCCTTGGCCCGGTGGGAACCTGACCGGAAGACTGTAGGAGCGGTACTGGGGGGCCACCGGGGTGCCTCCAGGAATAGCAAGATGCGCAGTCAGGCCGAGGTAGACGAACCCAGCGGAGGACTGCTCGGGAATCGTGACCGTGGCGGAGAAACGTCCGGCCTGGTCGGGCCCGGTGACCCGGACCGGGTCCGAGGTCCCGGCGACCGGGTCGTCGATGGTCGCGGTCAGCGCCGCGGACTCGAGCAGCGGTCCGGCGCTCAGCGGCTCCCCTTCCCCAGACGCACGCTGCAGGACGAACCGAAGGCGCGTCGGGGCACCCCGGATCAGCGTCGGCTCACCGACTATCGCCGGCTCCAGATCGGCGAACAGCTGGATCGCGCTCCGGCTTTTCGCCGCCGGGTCCTGAGCCGCCGTCGCCGCCGGATCGACGAAAACGTAACTCCAGGCGCCGACCCAGTCAGAGCTGTCGGCGTCGAAGTCACCCTGCACCTCCACCGCGGTCGGCGAGACCCAGCGACTGGTCACGGACACGCCGGCGAGCGAGACACGCTCCGGACCCTCCGGCGTCAGGCGGACCGACTGGCCGTTTGGTGCCTCGAGCTCGAGCTCGGCGTCCTCGATCGCGCTCGAAGCCCGGATCAGAAACTGACTGAGGCCGGGAACCGTCCTGAAAGCCGTGATCCCCCGCACACAGCTGAGACCGGGGCAGACCACTTTGGCGTTGACCGGCACCGGCCCAGAGAGGAGGTCGCCGAAGACGAAGAAGAGACTGTCGCTGTCGCTCGCCCCAAGGAACTCGCCGGTTCGCGGTGAGAGCTGAGAGCCGCAGGACCGCGAGCCCCCGGTCCCGGTCGTGGCCGCGTCGAGAAAGGCGGCGTCTTCGGGCGAGAGCTGGGTCGAGAGTGCAACCGTGAACCTAGTCACACCGCTGCTGGCGAGATCGTCCATGACCCCGCCCGGCCTGCACATCAGCCTGCGACCGGCGGCAACCGCCCGTTCGCCGGCGCCAGCCTCATCGAGACGGACACCCGGGGCGTACGGCACGGTCTTCGGCAGGCCCAGCCCCGCTTTGCCGATCCGACGCGGAAGCGAGTAGCGGCCGTCGGTAAACCAGATCAGCGCCTGGCATGCCGGCGCCGAGCCACTCGTGCTCTGTTCGATCGATCGTTCCCGCAGCAGCTGCCGCGCGCCGAGCAGGGCGGTCCCGTAGTCGGTGGCGCGGCCTTGGTCCAGCTCGGCGTAGTCACCAGCCGCGGCGTTGAGTTCGTCGACGGTGTTGCGATTGACCGGGTTCCAGGCACCAGCACCCACGGGGCCCGTACGGGGATCTGGGTGAACCTTGGCGTAGAAGCCCGCCATCAGGACGGAGACTTCCGGCTTGCTTCCGTTGACCGGCGTTTCAGCCAGATCGGAGAGACCGGTGAGGGCGGCCCGGACCCCGTCCACCCTCCGACCCTCGGGGTCGGTCGTACGCAGGCTTCCCGACTCGTCGATCAGCATCAGCACCGAGAGCCGGCCGCTGTTTTGCACGCACTGCGCAAGCGAGCGCGCGGCCGGTGGCAGCACTGCCAACTCCGCCGCTGGTGCGGTTGGAGCCAGCACGAGTGCGAAGGCGCCCGAGGCGACCAGCATGACCAAGGCTCGTCTCAAGAGAGGTGACTCGCGATATGCCAAGCGTGGACGACAGAAAGAGCGAAGCCACTGACCAACAGGGCGATCGCGAGCATGTTCAACGTTCGCGCCGTGGCAATGCCCTCGCGGGCCTGGCGCTCCAAGGAGCGCCGTCGAAACCAGGCGACCGAGGTGAAGAGAAGCAGCGAAGCGCTGAGGTAACCGAGAACCTGAGCGCCAACTCCTCCGACCAGCGCAACCGCGCTGATCGCCAGCCCGGCCGCAGCCAGCAACAGGAACCAGACCCCGGAACCGCCGCCTTCGTCGGACACCGGGGCGTGCCCGGGCCCGTCGAGCCAGGACTGGTCCCCGCCCTCAAGCCCGTCAGAACTGAATCCGATCTGACCGTCATTCATCCCAGGAGCTCCCAGCCTGAGAGCCGCCGACGTCCTCGATGCCAACGAATGCGGCAGCGGCACGAGCTTCCCGCCTGGTTTCGCGAGTCGTCCAAACGATCCCCAGCCATCCGAACGGCCCCAGCAGCGTTCCCCAGGCGATGCCCGCGGCCGCGGAGCCACCGCGAGTACGCGCGAGTAAGCCGCCAACTCCCCCGAAGACGGCTACCCAGCTGAGCACGATCAACAAAAAGATGCTGAAGACAACATTTAAAACAGTCACGAGACGCCTCCTAAGTACTACAGGTGACGCGCGATACTACGAAAGTAACCATCAATCAAACAGTCATTTACCTAGATGGTTTGATTTTTTGGTAAGGCAGCTTTCGCCCATGCGTGACGTAACAGTTACATCGATATACTGACTGTGTCAGAAGCGGCTACATACAGGTTCGCTTACATGACACACGGGTTCGCTAAATGCACCGTGAACCAGCGTCCCGCCCAGCGCACAGTTCGGGTTACCCTTTCGGCCCCAGACCGCGCGCTCGATCGCACTTCGTCGGCTCCATCCCGGTCCAAATCGGCAAGCGGTGAATTGGGACCGAGCTGGGCGGACCGCAGCTGGGCTTGCCCCCGAAATGCGAAGAGCCCCACGACAGGCGGGGCTCTGAAATACCGCTACGGGGATTCGAACCCCGGTTTCTGGCATGAGAAGCCAGCGTCCTAGTCCCCTAGACG
>WUUC01168460.1_pt1 | contig 19165 bp, 19 predicted proteins | sample 6278441 | NCBI WGS metagenome assembly WUUC01 (sample SAMN13675441, study PRJNA597444) | soil metagenome | isolation source: soil | place: USA: Washington | collected 2017-10 | reverse complement strand
ATGAACCAACTGCAGTTAAAAGAGAAATGACTGAAAAGATAGCAGAACCAGGACAGACTGGAACTAACTCAGAAGAGGCAGCAGAGATTGCTAGGAAGAAAGGTATGGCTAAAGGTACAGCTGGTGCAGGAGAAACTGAGAACGAACACGAATAAGATGCTCCTTAAGCAGATAAATAAGTAGAATAACAATACAAAAAACCCTTCTCTAATTTTGCATCTCAAAACTAGAGAATACTGCTTTTCATTTTTACTACGATTAAAGTAAGTTTCAAGTACGGCTTTGCTTTAATATTGAACCAAATAATTGAATCACTCAAGTAATTTGGGGGCCGAGTGACTATAAGATGATCAAACTATATCTGGCTACAACAATTTAATAAGTTGGCAAAGTTGTTCACTTTCAAATAGGATAACCACTTCCCCCACTTTTAGAGATACATCATCAAAAATTTAAAAGCGAGAGCTATTGTTATGATGAATCATCAAAAAATGATAAATCATTTATAAACAACAGATCCATTTAGACCCCATGGAGCTATTGTAGAGGTTTAAAAATGTCGAACGCAATGAATCTATCTCGCAACAAACATACAATACTTTTATACCAAAACAATTTTAATCTCGACTTCACCTCTGCGCAATGTATCAATCAAGGACTTGAAGAAAAACAACTCTGTGTCTATGCTTCTGTTAATGGTTTTGACACATCTCATTTATCAAATATTTCTTCTCAAATTACGGATTATGAAGAAAGCATTAGAAAGAGAAATTTGCTTATTGTGGACTTGAAACCATTCTATGAATGTGCCTTGATAGGAGACCTGACCCCTTTCAAGGGGCTCGAAATACAATTGCGACAGGAACTAGCAAACAGAGGAACGGCTAATAATAATGATGTACTCATTATCGCTGATTGTGCTGATAACCTCTTTATGAACCAACGCTTTGATCAATGTGAAAAAGTAGAGAACTGGTGGCATGATATGTACAACAGATGGTTAAAAAAACAACAGCAACAAGGAAAAGAACGAAGTCATTTAACGGTTATATGTCCATATTCATCATCATTATTGAGCAAAAATCCATTTGACCAACATAAGCATCAAATTTCTCATAACCATAGCATAGTTATAGACACAACAGGCCATATTGTAACAGAATATACGAGTACCGAAGAAGTAAGAATATCGAATATGAAGCCAGCAGCCTCTCAGATACACCTCTCAAAGAGGGTTCTGATTGCAGAACCAGATCCGGACCTTAGACACTTGTATAGTATTTGGCTACGTCAGATGGGATACAAAGATATAGTAGTTACAGATAGTGGTAGAAAATGTCTTGACGAGGCTCTCAAAATAACACATTCTCAATCCTACCTTGTTATTATTTTAGATACGCACCTTAAGGATATCCCAGTCACTGAGGTTGCTAAGAAGATAATCGACAGGAAGCCAAACCAACATATTGTATTCACATCTACGCTACCCTCAGATAGCCTCAATCAAACATTTATCTCAACAGGACTTAATAACATTAAGGAGACAACAATAACCAAACCCTTTAGGCTTTCGGCTCTATCCGCTGTGATAGACGAGAGTTTTAGAAAGCATCAAGATCCCAATTATTATTTTTCCTAACCATTTTCGTCTGGTTTCAATCCATGTATTGTATGTCATATGAGTCTATCAGACAATATTTAATTTCCCTTGAACTGATAAGTGCTCACAATTACCATGTCTAGTGAGCAGAGTTTACTCATTACACCAAAAAAAAGTTTATGTTCCTATCACAAACTTACTCAATTCGTATTGATTCTTTGCAATCAATGACAACTCTATAGTATCGATTTTAGTTTTCTATTCTAAATCTCTGACACTCTTATAACCAGTCTTTGTTTCTTCTTGCTGTGTGATGGTCCCGCTAGTAGGTCTTTCATCTATTACACGTACGCTTTGGTCATAATCAACACGCGAAGGAGCTTTTTGCCCATGAGGACCTGTCTTAAAAGCCTCGAAATCTTTTGTGTATTGTTCAGCCGGAGGCTCCTCCCCATAAAGATACCTCTGAAGTAGATGTTCTTCACCTACCAGAAGCCATAATGTTTTGCCATCGTAAGCATCAGCCAAGTATTTTGGAATCCAAAAGTTATCTTTACTAATGGTGCCCTTTTCTATCCGTAGAAAATTCTGTGATATTTCTTTGATTTCACCAACTTCTTTTCCGTCATTAGTTTTAACCTTTTTACCCTTGAGCATATTCCATAATACCGTCGGTCCTTCATTTTTACTAGGTGTCGTCAATGTTTGGGAACTATGAAGCATATGTTTTAATGGTTGTAGAAGAGTTTTCTATCAAAAATGGTTATGATATCTCCTTTTTTTGGCTTTTCTGGAGATTTATAGATTAAGTATAACTGATAAATTAGATGTTGCCAATTACCAACCATATGTGCGCTGATGTTATCTCGTGGGATAAAGCTATTGGAAAGGAAGTTAAATCGAGTGATAAGAAAGATGTAGGAAAAATTCAATCTGTGACGACAGAGTATATTACAACAAAGGAAGGTCTTGTGTCCAAGAAGTATTATTTTATTCCAAAGCAATACGTTCAACGATTTGATGGTGATAGCATCTGGATTTCGCTAACCAAAGACGAACTTAAAGGAAGATTTGAAAGAGAAGATGCATCCCAGATACGAGCCGAAGAATTTCAAAGTCAATCGACAACAGCAACAAAAACAACATCAGCAACAACTACAAAAACGGACGCAGATATGGTGGAGATGCCTTGGGAGAAGGTTATTGGAAAGAAAGTAAAATCAAGTGATTCCAAAGACCTAGGTAAGGTGGAGAGTATAGGACCTCATTTTGTGGAGGTTAATGAAGGAATAGTAAGACACAAACATTATTTTATACCCAAATATTATGTTGAAGGATTTGATGGAGACAATTTACATGTAGCCCTTACTAAAGATGAAATCAAGAATAAGTATGAAAGAGATAGCCCACCATCTGAGTCAGAACTGCAGAATCAGGAATATTTAGAACGTAAGAGCAAAGTAGAGTCTTCACATCCACAATTTCTGCATGGAATACCATTTATGGCAAAAGAACCTGGAGTATCACTTAAAAATCAACAATCAGGCCAAACCCTTAACATTCCCTGGGAAGAAGTAATCCATAAGCGTGTGAAAACTACTGATAACGTGGATATAGGAGATGTTGAAAAGGTGGGAAATGAGTTTATTGTTGTTAGAGAAGGCGTAGCTAAAGTGCACATCTATTATATTCCCAAGCCGTACATAACCAATTATGATGGTAGCTCTTTGTATATTAGTGCTCCAAGTGGGTTGGTAAGTGCCAAGTTTGAGAGAGAGACTGAACCAACCCCTGAGGAGATTAGAACACTTGGAAAGGAAGCTGAGAGTAGAACCTAAAGAATAAAAAGATCAGAATAACAAAGCATAGATTAGGTTAACAAAGCATAATCCATTGATAACTCATAAGTGAGGAAACAGGCAATTACGGCCAGACTATCATGTTATATCGACCCTTCGATTTTAAAAATTACTCTAACATTTACTAGAACTTGTAACGTATCTATCCTAATTTTCGATGGACAATCATAGTCGCCTATTGAAAGAAAATATTGCCTATAATCTGAATGGCAAATCCTGCGACCATAACAGCCGCTCCAATCTGAGCTATGCGAGTTTCTTTAAGTCTTTGTCTCTCTTCTTCCGGATTACGTTCTTTATCTGTCCTGGATTCCTTTTGTATTATTTTTTTGCTACGAAAAATTCTTCCATATGCAATCAGAAATGAGGCTATCATGTTAAGTACAAGTCCTAAAATAACAACATTGTTTACCATAATTAGTATCCTAATATAACACAGGAAACACCAATAAGCTATTGTTATCTTCAGCTGAAAAAGAGGTCTCCATGTTGGGGCCTATTTCGACGACCTCCAGTACCTCATGGTTTGTTATTCTATCTTTATTCTCATAGAATTGCTCTCCTAACATATATAGTAAAGAGGTATGGTAAGATGCAGTCTTTAAGTATTTCACCAGCTCTAAGTTCTACTTTTTAGAATATTTTTTTAGAAGTTGATTGATGTTCGCTATACTGCTCTATGATATCTTTCAATAGTTTCTTTCAGCAGTATTCAAGTGGTCTATTTTACCCTGTTACCTTAATAAGATATTGAGTGCAGATAATCAGCATATAGCTGGAGTATAACATGCATTGACATCACTAACGCTGTTACCTATAGACGAATGCGAAGAGTGGATATGTGATATTCTGGATTCCACAATAGAATCTAGCTTTGAATATTTAGCAGATGGAGAAAAGGAATTTCTAATATTCAATACAAATGATTTCCATGCTGACACAAAATCGCTATACAAGATAAGAAAAATTACAGGTATGAGATTAGCACAGATAAGTACCCACAGAAGTTATACTCAACTTTGGTTTTACAGACCAACTTATTCCACGAATAGGTACTAGTGAATAGCCTGACCTGACACATATCCACAAGCATCTATAAAGTCAAATAACGTAATGATCATCTCAAAAGAATGGACGTATGTCAGTCAGGGTTTCATGATCAGGAACTTCAAAGAAGACTAGTGAAAGTTCCTGTTGAGGGTGGTCAGCGTGTTATCCTGTGCGATTTCTGTTTAACTAGAATGATGGAGGCTCAACAACAAGGGGGAGATCTGACAATGACTATTTTATATCAATGGGCAAAAGAGAGTGGTGGTCACGATTCGCAGGTGCCAGAAACACTGATAGGGGACTATATGAAACGATGCCACGTAGTTCAGTTTGTAAATGAGCAACTATTCAAGATAAGGACCACAAACATACATTTTCCTAAGATCCTCCTACATCCAGATGAGAAGGTGAGATTTGTTCGGATATTGGAAGAAGATGAAGGTACTATTCAAAGTATTTTAAGCGATGTTCTGAACGATAGAGAGAGAGGAAATATTGCCTTAAGATTATGGACGGGCTGTCTTTGTGTAGCTAAGGAGTGTAGACGTACTTCTGTCGCTGAACATAATCCTGATGGAACTACTAAAAGAGAAAACCCTTACACTCCGGAGATGCGTGCTGAGAGCTTCAAAAAGATTATGATTACGAGTCGCGAAGATCCAGTATATGAGGCTGGGGTGGAGGCGGCGCCGGTTTGGGAATTAATAGAGAATGCAGGTACTGATAAGAAAATGTATCTTGATGGAATCCCGAACCTAAATGGTTCACCTGTCACAAAATACCTAAAAGATAGAAACAAGACTATCATTTCAGCAGATGACATAGTGATCAACAAATAAACAATCGAGTCTCGATAAGTGTAATTTGTACGTATAGCATAGGTTTCGTTAACTGCTCCAGTTGTCTTGGTGTTCAAACCGTTGAAGAGAATGTATATATCTAATTGTCACATTTGATACTCACTATAAAAACACATCACGTTCTACAAGCCATTTAAGCAATGTAAACCATATTATGGATATGACAGACCCAGTAAAAAAGGTAAAGGATGCGAGTCAAGACGTCGAAGCAAAAATGAAGACTTCAGAAGACCATGCTAAAGGCAAACCTAGCTCAGAAACACTAAACAAAGCCAAGGTTAAAGTAAGAGATGCTTTGACCTAAACATTCTCATTTTTTAAGATATTCTATATTTTATTATGCACTAGCTAGAAGTAGTTTTACATATAGAAACTATTGTTAGTTGTCTCTTCATTGAGATCTCCTGTCTCCTCTTCTTGATCTTCCTCAAGCTGATCTTTGTCTCCATCGTAGTCAGGTTCCTTAGATTCTTTGGGATCTTCTTTACTAGACATCGTTACTTTCTCCCTGTTTGTCTGAACAAACTTGATAGCATCTATTTCGACAACACCATCTATAGTTGGATCCCTAAGATATTTGAAGTTAAAGCCTGTAACCTATTAGCAGGACTACTAGAATCACTCGTCCATAAATCCAAAAATGGATTAGGCCCTTCACATAAGTTATGGTAGGAAATTTTGGCCTAGTGTACTTGGATGTTCCTAGGGTAACAACATGGAGGATCATCCTCTTCTTCCGCTTACACTCTAATTGCTAACGCATTTGGAAGTACCTGAAATGTTGCCGGTAGAATCCCGATAGGTTCACCATCTATTACTACAGATACATTTCTCTCCTTTGATATTATTGAGACCTTCTTGGCCTGTTTATATATTACGTCATCTTCTTTAGAATAATCTCCCTCCCTAATGTTGACGAAATCATCTAACATCTTGAGACTACCTGAATTCTTCAGAATTACAACATCTAGTAAACCATCTGAAAAATCAGCTCTTGGAGCTGCTTTAAAACCACCGCCAAGAAATTTTCCATTTGCTACCACGGCCATGGTCATCTTCGTATGGATTTTTTCTCGCCCGTCATCCAATAAAATCTCAGACATATTGCTTTCATAAGTTGGCAGAGTTACAAATATACTTGCTACTGTTGATAGAAGACGACTTTTAATCTTAGTCCTGACTTTTTTTGATCTATCAATAATTTCAGCCCCTACTCCAATTTCAGCAGTGTTCAGAAAGACTCGTGCCACTAATTTTGAGCTGTTGTCATAAGGTTCAGAACTCGTTACTGTTGCCGTGAGGACATCAATCTTTTTTGGATTACCTTTTGTTAAATTGTTACAACATGCAATACTATCTTGAGGCAAGTCTAAAGATTTAGCCAATACGTTTCTAGTACCGCTTGGAAGCAATCCAATAATAGCGTCAGGATTTATAGGATTCATTGAAGCAGGTCTGGGAAATTTAGTATTGTAGTCATCTTTATTTATCCACTTCCATTTCCTATTTTTCTTCCGTTGAGTAGTAGTACCACTACTTTTGGCTTCAGATGAGTATGAATTATCACTATTAGCCTTTTCCTCTACAAAGAACCCGTTTACAACTTCATTTATGGTTCCATCTCCACCAATTGCGATAATATATTGATAACCTTTCTTTAACAACTCTCTTGCTAGAGTAGTTCCATCTCCAGATTTTTCAGTGAACACGAAATGTGGCTCTTTGCCAAGAGCTTCCTTAATTCTTGTATATTGTGTTTCCCAATCCTTGCCAGTTGAGCCGCCACCGGAAGTTGGATTTACGATTAGTGCGATCTCTGTTCTCTCCTGTCCAATCTCATTTTCTCTACGAAGAGAATAGTTATCTGATTTAGATTTGATAATCTGATCTAATTCATCTTTACTTGTCTTTATCTCTTCTTTTATCAATCCTGTATATGTTACAAAAATATCGTTCTTAAAGATTAGCTAGAAATCAAAAAAAGATAACATATTGATATGCTGAAACTTGGCTGAAACCATTAAAAAATAATTATCATAAAAAATGATGCGATCGTTATGAAGTTTATTCTACTACTAATAATACCTCAGCGTTTTTCAGATTGCCGTTTATTTTGTCTATATGTAGTTGCAATTCTTCTATGGGGACGTGATCTTGAATTAGTTGTCTAAGCTGTTCTCTCAACATTAATTCGGTATTTTGCATTAAGGCTTCATCTTTCTCTGCTAGTGGCGCTTCTATAAACTCATAATTATCAAGATATGCAGTAGTTGCAAGTGCCTCAGCTTCTTCGTAATTTTGTTGCCTATATGCATCGATAGTTTGGTTCAATAGACTTCTTATTTCAGATATTATCTCTCCTGACTCAGTGCCAGTTTCCTGACCACCAAGACTCTCTTCGCTTATCCCCGTTACCTCTGATATTTCGTGAATTAATGCTCCAATAGATCTATCAACTACTTCAGGGTTAGACTTATTCTGTATCGCAGTGTTGAGAGCAGAAAAAAACTGAACTGTCTCCTCAACATTGGGATTCATTTCAGGAGGTAAAGTTGAAGATGCTTGCGAGAACACATTCTGTGCTCTGGAGACAAAGGCTTGACCATCCTGATATTCAACTATTTCTTTTATCGTGCCATTTTCCACTGCTTCACCATACTCGGTTGCAGCTATTGATAATAGATCTGATACAACACCCAGATTGAATGAGCTATTGCTTATAGCTTCTCTAGGAATTATCTGTTGTATTGTTTGGTTCAAAACTCGATTTATTTTCTGACTTTGCGCATCAAATTCATCTATCGAGGAGGTGTTGACCATTTGCGAAAATTGATTAAGATCTGACGCAAGAGTGTTATTCAAAGTAGAGTTAATGTTAGATATCGATGGTTCTATGGTGGAATATATCTCTGCTATTGGATGCAATGTGTGTGCTTTTGCAAGGCTATTATTTCCAGCATCTTTATTCATAATAGCTGCGTTAAGATGACCTCTTATCTGTTCTATATTAGATGCAAAATCAACTTGGGTTGAGTTTATGTTAGTTGTTGTTGTATTAGTACCTGCAGTTAAGGCCGAATCTGATGAGTTAAGATTGCTATTTTGTTCTTGTGCAAATATTGAGGCAAAGCCCGATTGTACAATAACATAAGCGGTCAACAACAAAACTGATAATAAAGTTGTTGCTAAAATGGATCCACCCAGATTTAATATTATATGTGGGTTGTTTTCATCTTGTATTGTAAACATTTTTTTTTCTGATTTGGTGATGCAATATGACACTCATTTATTTTAAATGGCGATTCTACATTTTGAGAACAAGATTGGATAATAAAAAATCTTCCTACTCGATCATAGTGGAGATAGGATTCCACTTGACTTTACTCTCCTATGGGTTGGGGACCGAGTAGGAAGAAGCGATTCGAATGCATGCGTCTAGTACTAGACGCATTTGTTTCATTCGATTTCAGCTCCGCAGTGGTATGGTTAGGTACCGTCTTGTAATTGAAGCCTTACTTACAATTATGATACCACATAATTTATCCTATACTACGATTCTCCATACGTAGAACAAAAAGTGATAACACAAGGTTAAAGGTCATTTATGGTTGTGACAGATATTATACTTAGGGACCAGCAGCTTAACAGATGTAATCTGAAAACTAGATAAAAGGATTAGATGTATGAGTAAAGATTTTTTGAGAAAAGATATCTGAGTAATGGTAACAATAGTTACTTTATCTAATACAACTGAGAGAGATTCAAAAAGGTGCTGTTATCAAAGAGTTGAACTCGTTGGCTATCACTATCTATCATGTAGAGATTGTCTTCTGAGGGATTATAGTCTAAATAATGCAGTCGCTCATATTGTCCCACTTCATCCTCTACACCTCCTCACTTTTCAACATATTAAAATTGGGTAGCATTTACAAAATCCAAACTATTATGGGGAGACAAGATAGTTAATGATGCAGCTGCAAATATTTTATCAAAAAGGCACAAACAGAATCGCGGTAACTAAGCAAGAGTAATGATGGACAAATTATTTACAAGCTTTATACGACTTGAGTTGGTATGATTATTCTAAACCTGTGATCGCGTGACAATTCCCAATGCAATACCTACATTCGTTATCTGGAGTGTCAATCTGTCCGTAAATGTTAATATGATATCCAAAATGCATTTTCATACTAACAAATTCCCTGTGACATTGCTTGATTTTTAATCTTAAGCCTCTATTCCCATTAATAGCCATATCATATCCGATTCCCATTTGAATTTAAATTAGCAGACGATTCTCTACTTGGAGAATTTGTATACTGGCTGCCTCGGTCAAAATCAGTCAAGATATGTTCAATCTATCTATATGTAGGACAAATTTAACACAAACATATGAGATAACTAATAAATTAGTGAAGAGGACTATCTACATAAATAAGATTTATGCAGGAGAACTTTACTGATGTCTAACTGATCACGAGCAGATCCTCTGCTTGATCTAGTCTTTGATTTATATCATTTATGAGTTGCTGTACCTGCGCCGATGGCACTCTTTCCTCAATCAGTCCGCTCAGATCTTCCCTGAGTATTATTTCTGTTTCTTCCATCAGAGTCTCATCCTCTTCTGCCAAAGGGGCTTCAAGAAATTCAAAGTTGTCTATATATGCGACATCAGCAAGATCAGCGGCACCGGTATAATTCTGATTGTTGTATTCAATCATTGTCTGATTTAATAGACCACGAATAGAAGAAATAAGTTCTGCTGGCTCTCGTTGAGACTCCTCATCCCCATCCTCAGTTGAAGCTGACACTTCCCAATTCAACGGTGATGAGATAAAAAAAATACCAGATATCAAACCTAGGGCTATTCCCATGAAAGACTGAATTTTAATTTGCGTCATACCTCCTTTTGTTATGGAATTTGCTATTTATATTGATTGGAAATTCTTAATTGTGAGAATGAGAAAATCTGTTTTTACGATTTTTTACAGATAATGTGTCATTACCCCTTAATTTGCATAATTTAGAGTCGAATTTCTGACAGTATTCATATAAAGAAATAAACATTCTTAACAAATACTATAACCTGTAACAGTTATTTTCTACAACATTGTCCATTTGGTATATCATGATCATGTGGACATTTTCTTGGATGCTTTAACAAAGTACACAGGGCATCTGTAAATTTCTTATTCATATGATGTTCTATCCCACATATCATTTCTTCATCGATATCAATCTTTAGGGCATCCTTCATCATTACTTCTAGTAATCTTGTATTTCTTATCATTTGTCTTCCAGTCCGTTGACCATCATTGGTAAGTTCAACTACATTTTTACCCCCTTTATATTCAACTAGATGAGCAGCATTTAGTTTGTGAAGCATTTGTACAACTGATGGTTGGCTTATACTTAGCAGCTTGGCAATAGAACTTACTTTAACTTCTTCCTTTCTTTCGCTAATTGACCATATTGCTTTGAGATACATTTCTATATGTTCAGCTTCGGCTGTATCGATATAGAGTTCTTCTCTTTCTTCGATATTATTGTTTTTGCTGCTTATCATCGTAGTCCCCCAAAATCATTACGGACAATATAATTACAATTAATAATAATTATTAATGTTACCCATATACTCATTACAAAAACTTTGAAGGATTAATAATATAGATGAATAAATTCAGTAATTAAGGTAAGATAATTAATTATTGTCACTCATTATGCCAAAATTGTAATGAAAATCCCCAAGACGCTTATCTCACATATGGTTAGGCGACCTAATTAGGTGGGCCTAATCTTTAAACAGTCTTGTGCGGTTATCATGAATTGTATATTTCGACGTTAGCGACTTTGAAACATGTTTAGGCGGCTTATCCACTGTATATTCATACATCCTATTAGGTTTCGAATAAACAATTCTTCACTAGTATCAAGTTCTTACTCCTGATTAGAAATCTTTCGATGGTCCTGAAGAGATTATTTTTATGTTGACAAGAAAATTCCAGATCTTTAATTTTGCTAGTTATAAATGGATTTTTGAACAACTGTATGCTTCTTTCATTTAATAAGATGTTGGCATCTTACCTTTTTAAACCATTGCAAATATCTACGTTTTTTGAATTGCAGAAGTAGTTTGCCTTAGTCAGTCATGCTACTAGAGAAGTAAGAGCTATTCTAGTGACTGAATCTAGCTAGGAAACCCTACCTAAAACACTATTCATTACCAATCTACCGAATTCCTCATCAGACGCATTCTTCCTCCTATCCATCATCTTCATAGCATCTTTACCGACGAGGTATCTTGCTTTGGGATTGTCTGATACAGCTGCTTCTAACACTTTCTCTGCTACTACTTTAGGAGAAGAACCTTTTTCAAATCTTGGCTTAAACGCTGAGATTCTCTTCTTAGTTATTTCCGTATATGGAGAATCGTCATTAAAAGTCAGGTTATCATTCCTATTTTGCATCGCAGTAACCTCTTTACCTATCTTCATGTTGTTTACAAAATTTGTCTTTATTACTCCGGGTTCTATAAGTGTAACATGTATCCCAAACTTTTGAACTTCATATCCCAAAGATTCTGTAAGGCCTTCTAAAGCGAACTTAGAACTAACGTAGGCTGAGGATAAGGGAAATCCAATCCTGCCGGCGAGTGAGCTTATATTTATTATCCTCCCATAACTTTGTTTTCTCATTATCGGTAATACATATTGAATGAGTTTTATAACTCCAAAGAAATTAGTTTCAAATTCTTCTTTAATTTCATTCATATGAAGTTGCTCCAATGGTCCTAACAGTGAGTATCCTGCATTATTAACTAGGATATCAATTCGGCTCTTTTCACCAATTATCTTGTCTATGGCCTCTGAGATTGAATCTTCATTAGTTACGTCTAAGCGAAGTGAAGTCTCAAATCCTATCCCTGAGGAGCTTCCTGTTATCAAGGCGATTTGCTGTCGTTGTCGTTCGGTTTTCAATATATTATCATAATCTATTCATAGTCAATATTTGTTTTCTGGGAGTGACAAACATTTCGAATCCCAGGTCATCAATATCGATTACGTCAACATTACAACATCCCCTATACCACGCAGATAGTGTTGAGGCTCCTTAGTATTTGTTATGTGTCTACTGACATCTTCATAGAATCAAGAGTTGTTGGTGATAATCTGTCTTGTTCCAGTGTTGCCCTTGATAGCTTTGCATAATATGTATTCATGCATAGAAGCAGCCATATTTCAAGATTGCTGATCAAATTGAAAATTATATTTCATAATTCACCTGCTTTCGGACGAGATGTACTATCATGACATAGCAATAGGTAGGAAGAGCATTCCCTACCATCGCTATGTCCTATTTCCTGAGAGTTTGTCCTTGGATGCCAATCCTGTACTTCCAGACTTTCAGGAACATTAGTAATATTAGGGGGGCCTAATATTTACCAATTAGTACGATTCTAGAGTTTGAGAATCAATATTGATATCTACGGTTAATTTTGAAATCGTTAGATGTGGGGTGAGTCAGTTGTCTAGTCAACGGTTGTTTCTCTTCTTTTCTCCAAATCTGCAATAGATTTTCTTGAGTCTTCAATCCTCTTCTTCTTTCTAGGTTGAATTACAAGTATGTAAAGAGATCCTATTACATAGATTGACAGCAACACCATCTGAGCAACAACTGTTTCAAGAGTTGGGTGAATACCAGTCATAGTTGCAAGGTTGATATCAAATCTTGGAACAATACCTATAAGATGAGTGGTAGGAATAATACCGAGTTCCTGAAATTCCCTAACGGCATTGCCCATAAATGCGATTGATATGTAGGCTCCAATACCCATCGTTAGCCCGAATAATACTCTAAGGGGTAGTTTCTTGCCTAGCCTTCTGACAACTAGTGCTACTCCTATTATTACAACAAGACCTGATATCAATCCGGCTATTACGTACCATTCCATATATTTTGAAAAGGAAAATATGGCTTGGTAGAAGAGTACGGTTTCAAAGCCTTCTCTATACACTGTGAAGAAAGAGAGCATAACAAACACCAACAGGCTTCCAGTTGTAGTCGCTTTCCAAACCTTAGCCTTGACAAATTCGATCCATTTCTTGGTTTCAATCTTATTTAGCACCCAGAAGCTAACCCAGAATAATACTGCAACGGCTGAAAGCCCTGCTATAGCTTCAATTAACTCCCTGCTTGCGCCTGATAATTCAACAATATATTGAGCAATAAACCATGTAACCGCAGTGGCCGCGGCAGCAATTATTATACCATAGTATACGTGTTTTTTGAACCGATCATTTCTAGAAGCCTCAAGATATGTAAGTATTGCTCCAATTATTAGTGCAGATTCCAAACCTTCCCTAAATACTAATGAAAAAGAGGTAGAAAATGCAATGCTAGGAGCTATTATGCCAGTCCCAGATACAAGACGTTCAGATTCATCCAGTCCACTTTTAATTTCATAGGTTTTTTTCAGTACCTGCTCATATCCAGCATTGCTTTGTATGAGGTTTCGAAGTTCCGCGAATTTTATTTCCATATCAAGTGTAAAGTCTGGGTCGATAGGTCGCAATGGGATTTCCACTCTCTCGTAACTATCCAAATATGCAGAACGTGAAGTTGTCAAAGCTTCCTGCATTTTTCCCTCTTTGTATTGTAGTAGAGATTGGTCAAGTTTTATTCTAATCTGATCAATATCTCCTCTTACAGCTGCCTTGGCAGGATCTTCTGCTTCACCCATTTGTCTTCTCTCTCCAGTGTATGTTCCAAAGCCTTGACTTAGTCCCTGAATGTCAGCAAATCCTGGCGGTTGTCCCATAGTAGCGGCACCTGTTTGATTCCGGCTTGTAAGAGAAGGATCGTTTTCCAATAGCTGTTCGGCAGTTGTTAGTTTGACAAGTATGCCGTTTACAAAATTCTCTATTGCAGTTGGCGGTTGTTCTTCCTTAAGCATATCCCGCAATTCCTCTCTCATATCGATTTCGATATCTACCATTAGAGTTGAGTTGAGCTTTTCGATTGGCGCTTCAAGGTATTCGTAGTTATCTAGATATGCTGTCATGGCAGCTTTATCAGCGGCCCGATAGTCTTCATTCTCCTTAACTTCATTATTAACCTCTGATAGTAAATCTCTTATAGTTGTAAAATACTGCGAATGTTCGCTCGTCGTCGGTGCGTCACCCTCGCTACCAGAGTTTATTGAAAGAAACTCTGCCAGATCTCTTTCTATTGCAGCAACTACCTGTGAAATTGGTTCCATATTAGCTCGTTGTACGATAGAATCTTCAAGTTGACTAAAGAAGGAGTATACCTCTTGTCTCCTTCTTTCATCTAAGGAACTTGCTAAATTCTCATAGTTTGATTTAGATACATTAACTAGCCCTTGAGCATTTTCATAGTCAACTTTACTAAATTGTTGACTTGAAGCTGCTGCGTTTGAAAGCTCATATGATTGCTCTGCATCTCGTAATAAAAAGACAACAGTATTTGCTATAGAAGTCTGGTTTGATATGAACTGTTGGCCTATGCTCTGATCTAAAATGTTATCCAAAAGTTGGATAATTGCTTTTATATCAGTTTGCGATTTGCCTTGTGGCCCTGCGTTTCCCTCAGCTTTAATACTAATAGGCAAATCCGTTAATAATGACTCGAGCTGAGACGCCGATTGTGAACTAATTGCACTTAGCTGGCTCTTAATTGAAGGAAATATTACTGAATGTGGGATATAAGAATGTGCGAAGGCCATATCCTTATCTCCTGAAATCAAACTCTGATTAGCTAATAATATCTGGGTTCGAATCCTTTCTAGGTTAACTAGTATGATGAGTGAATTCTCATCATATAATGATGTAGACGTTGCATTGGATTGTGCAAAAGCTCCAATATTTGAACCAAGATTTGAAAACAAAGTCAATAAAAGAACTAGTGAACCAGAAAGTACTGCAAAATTGAAAGGCATATTTCTTTCTCGTGATCCTCTTGACTTCAATTACTTTCTCCTCCAGGTTTATTTTAGAACTGGATTTGCATGAGGTTGCATTACTATTAGTCTTAAAATTGAGAGAATATAAGGCATATTTAAAAATATGTCGGATTCTATAGTGTGAGAATTAGAGCGTCAGATTAGTAGCAGCTTCCACGGCTTTCACGGGGTGTTATCCATATGAGAACACACATTAGTATTAAGCCCAACCCCCATTTATTATTGATAATTCGTAAAGGAAATATTCCGTTTGAAATTACGATTTCCACGCAAATCCGGACAATTTTTGACTATTTATGTTGAAAATTTAGATGACTAGTGCGATCCCCACCACTTCCTAATTAGTTGACAAATCAGTACGAAAATCGATAACTAGAATAAATGCATCAATGGCTAATGCAATATACTTGAAGCTAACTTACTGTACCAAATGTAAAAGAAATGTAGAGATGATAAATATCAGATATAACAAGCTAGCAAATAACAGGCTTGCAATAGAAGGCTATTGCATAACGTGTTCGTGTAAACTTCTTAAAACTAAAGTTATGCCAAAATCTGGAGTGAAGAGAAAGAAATTAACAAAAGTACTAAAAAGAAAAGGGATAAGGATTCGGAATAGGCTAGGTTTCAGTTAGCGAATTTCAAGCTTTGCCAAGATATCTTCAATATCTTGTTCATCTTCAAGTTCTGCGTTGAGAAGCTCTAACGCAAGTTGATACGTTCCATGATCTTTGTCCTTGGTACTATTGGCCAGATCATTGTATAATCCAATTACTAACCTTTCAAATTCCAATGCTCTTTCGAGGGCGCTTCTGAGGGTGAGAAACCGTGAGGGCTGAAGTTTACCCAGGCCACTATCCTGTTCCCATTGAGCAGGATCATCTATTGGTGTTTCTCCCAATTGCATAAGTCTAAATGCAGCTTTCTTCGAATGACCAAGTTCCTCATCTGCTCGCTGCTCAAAGAACTTCGACTCTAATACTCCTAATCCCTCTATGTTTTGCGAAATATACCAAAAGTAATGAAAAGCTGAAAGCTCTCCGCCATATGCTTTTTTTAACATCGCGATTGTGCCATCGACACCAGCGCCTGCTATCTCAATAGACTTCTTTCCCATACTAAACTAATGGACTTTAACCTATTTAAAATTTTATAATATTGTTAGTACAAACTAATGTAGAAAAGCAAAGAACCAAGCTTTTTTATGATGATTTTATATAATATTTTGCAAATATTATATATGAAATTTGGGGAGTTTTTCAATGATTCCTTCGATGTAACTTGCATTCAGATTCACAAATTTGAATGGAATTCATGAATTTATTATGCTATTTGATTCTCAACATAGAGAATTGGAATTGAACTTAAAAGCTGAAATGATGTCCTATGATGACATATTGAAATGGATAGATCTATTCGGGATAGCATAGATATTCAGCAGGAGTCTCTTTATATTGACACTGCAGAAGCCGAAAGTGTGGAGATGTATTTGAAGGCCATATGGTATATTCGTGAGGAAGGAGAAGATGTAAAGGTAAGCTCTATTGCCAAATTATTGAATGTAAAGCAACCTTCTGTGGTTCAGATGCTACATAAACTTAATGAAGGCAATTTAGTCGAATATACTAAAGGAAGAAATCTAGTCAAGATGACACCTAGCGGGGAGAGAATAGGTAAACAAATGATTCGAAACACTCGCCTTCTGGAAGTACTGATGAGAGATGCACTCAAGATCGAGATAGACGAGGAAATGGTATGTGGTATCGAACATCATATGAATAAGAAATTTACCGACGCTCTATGTACCCTACTAGGTCATCCAAGAGAATGCCCTCATCAAAAAGATATACCAAATGGAGAGTGCTGTGTAGGATAAGGTTGAGATGAATGCATTTGCAACTCAAATATTGAATATTCAAAATCTGTTCAGAAAAAAATCTACCATGGAGCTAATTTGATGTAATAATGGTGCATTTGTAAAATTCTGTACAAATTGTAGAAGTTGCACCTTCGATTTGGAGATCTATTAAATTTCTTATTCTTTCTTCCTAAGACTGGGAAGATCTAATCCAATGACTCCCATCATGGACTCGCCTATCGGTTCAAACAACGTTCGCAGAGAATCATTGTCGTAAAATTGGGCAATTTCCGCCAACTTGGTTTCTATCTTTTTTTGTTCTATTTTTAGAAGAATATATCTAGCTATTAGAGCTTTAATCTCATCTGCCTTATCCTCTTGGATTATGTGTTTTGAACTCATATTCACAGTGGGACATACTAAGGGGCATTTTTAAGCACTATTACTGATCCATATCTAACTTGGGTTTCATTTAATGCGTATGTCATCTGTTCCATAGGATCTAACACGCAATCGGTATTTTCACATATGTAGATGGACACTTCAGGAATCAGTTCATTTTCCTTCTCCAAAACAGGGACATGGTATTTTGCCATCTACGTGTCCTTAGGTGCGCCTAATATTTAAACAGTCTTATAGTCCTAATTTAAGGAATCTAGTTTGAATTCTTTCTTAAACATCTAATTGAATCGGTTAGAAACGCAGTTCATCTATTTGAGATCTTAATAAACGGTACAACTGGTTAAATTCAAGTACGATCCTCTCAAAACTCAAAATATTCTACTAGTAGCGAATCGATGTTTAAATCAGATTATTCAAGCTTTAAACAGAAATTGCAGAAACATACGAGATAAGATCTATTTTCGAAAGCTCGTATATCGTAGCAGAATTTAAACAAAAATGGCCATACAACAAGAATGCATATCCATATACTTCCTTAATAGAGAACTATGGTATTGGCGGTGGTACAGTTAAGCTTATCACAAATTTTTAGGCTTAATTTTTCTGGACTATCTGAATAAAATCAATATTTCTTGTACTATTTCCTTCAGATAATCTAATACAGCCCCTATTTGTAATAATTCTAGGACTCATTGCAAATAGGTAACTGTAGTATGGTTTCTTTATAATTGCAAGTGATCCTGTATTTGTCATTGCTTTACATTCGATTCCATTTTGAATAATCTCTTGAGCCAATCTTTCATTCGGACTGGATGTTTCTTCGTTTTTGAGAACTATATCAGAAGATGATGGGATGGAGGCAGACTCGGAAGCTTTGGTCTGCTCAGACGCCATATCTTGCCTGATAACATAGATCTTTTCTTCTACAACTCTCTTCGCTTTTCCGTAGAAGAGTATAGATAGACTCTTCACTGATTGTGCAATCCTTAAGATAATAGGGACTCCTTTGGTTGTCAGGTTTTGGGCAATAAAGATAAGCAATACTTTTGATATTTGTCCTGCTTCCATAACTTTGGGCCTACCTGCTTCTTTTAATTTTCTGACTAAAAATATAGTTTGGTTCTTCAACCAACGAGCAAGCTGTATAGATTTAGGTATCCCATCAGTTTCTGCCTTTCTGCCAAAAGCCACAAAGAGACCCTTCAATAAATGTCCGATCAGAAGTGCTATTGTCCCTAGACTCCTAGATATAGTATACAAGGGATGTGACATGAATCTCTTATGTTATTTTTCATTTTAAGCATAAAATAACTTGTAGTCAAGAATCTATGACTGTCTTGTGGATTAAAATAACAAGATAATCTGGCAATTGTGCTACCGTCATTTAACTTCCTTGTTCCTCTTCGACCAGAAGGTAAAATAAATAGCTATTCCTTAAGTTCATCATTGACTCCTTCGGGATTATTAGAAATCAGTCTTCCCATAAGCTACAGTGGGAGAAGGAAAAATAGAAGGAAAATAATAAAATAATATGCAAATATGACAGAATCGTAT
>WUUC01173116.1_pt1 | contig 19167 bp, 8 predicted proteins | sample 6278441 | NCBI WGS metagenome assembly WUUC01 (sample SAMN13675441, study PRJNA597444) | soil metagenome | isolation source: soil | place: USA: Washington | collected 2017-10 | reverse complement strand
TCGGCGCCGCCCTCTTCGTCCTGGTCGGCTTCTGGCTCACCCGGCGCCTGCCATCGGAGCCGCTCGGCGGGGCCCCGGTTCGCGGCGACCCAGCGCCCGTCCCGGCCTGAGCCAAAGGGCTGGTCGATCGGGGCATTGCCGCGACACAAGTGCTAATCGACGTAGCATCAGACACACTCGTGGATTCCCGGTGGACACAGGTCACCCCCTCGGAGTTCCCGTGGGAGCGCGAGGCGCTCGCTTTCCTGAAGGAGCGACTGCCCGACCACGAGCCATATGCCGCGTGGGCGAACTTCGAGTTCATCCACGATGGCGCTATCGGCGAGGTCGATGTGCTCGTAGTGGCGCCGAGAGGCGTATTCCTGATCGAGATCAAGAGCTGGCCAGGGCGACTGGAGGGTGACGCGGGAACTTGGCGAACGACGCGGCCAGGAGAGACTCGCAGCCGTCGCTTCGACAATCCGCTCCTGCTCACCAACCGCAAGGCCAAGCGACTCAAGTCGCTGCTCATGCGCCAGCTCGCGTTTCGCGGCCAGCGCGTGCCCTTCGTTGTTCCGCTCGTGTTCCTCTCCCACCCGGAGCTTGACTGCGCGCTCGACGCCGACGCTCGCGCCGGGATCTGTGGACTCGACGAGACGTCGTCGCAACGCGGTGGACTGCCTGGGATCGTCGCCAAGCTGACGGGCATGACGGCCGAGGAGCGAGAGCGGCTCGGCAACCGTCGCATCGACCGGCCGATGGCCAGGCGGCTCGCGACCGCCCTCGAGCAGGCGGGAGTGCGTCCCTCGCAGCATCACCGCCACGTCGGCGATCTCGAACTCGGTGACCTGATCGAGGAGGGTCCGGGCTATCAGGACTTTGCGGCGGTGCATCCGCGCTTCGAGCGCACGCACCGCCGCGTGCGCATCTACGGCACGTCGGACATGGCCGGCCCCGACGAGCGGGCGCAGGGCTTGCGTGCGGCGCAGCGCGAGTTCGAGCTGCTCTCGCCTGTGACCCATCCGGGAATCGTGAGCGCGCTCGCCTTCCATGAACACGAGCTGGGACCCGCCATCGTCTTTGACCGCGACCCCACTGAAGTCCGGCTCGATCACCATCTTGAGCAGGTGGGCGGGACACTCGACCTGGACTCGCGGCTGGGACTCGTGCGTGAGCTCGCGGAGACCGTCGCCTACGTTCACGGCAGGCGCTTGTTTCACCGCGCGCTTTCACCCCGCAGCATTCATGTCGCTCGTCCCGCGACTCCCGACCAGCGCTGCGTCGTCGGCAACTGGCAGACGGGCACCCGTGCCTCCGGCGGAACGCTGGCGGTGACGGTCGAAGGCACGCGACACGTCGATCAGCTGGTCGACCAGCAGGCTGCTGCTTATCTCGCGCCGGAGGCGTTGACACAGCCGGAGGCCGACCCCGAGCTGCTCGACGTCTTCTCGCTCGGCGCGATCGCGTTCCACGTCTTCACGGGCCGGCCGCCCGCGGCGAGCCTGCCGGGACTCGTCGAGCTGCTGCAGCGCGACGGCGCGCTGGAGGTGGCTGGGGTGCTCGACGGTGCAGGGCCGGCCCTCTCCGAGATGGTCCGAGCGGCCACGGCCGCCGACGCCTCTCAGCGGACGGAGTCGGTCGACGACTTCCTGGTGCTGCTCGACCTCGTTGAGGACGAGTTGACGGCACCAACAGAGACAGTTGCGCCGGAGCCGTCCCCGTTGGAGGCAGGCAAGGGCGACCTGCTTGGGGGCTTTCTCGTGGAGCGCCGCCTCGGGCGCGGATCGACGGCGATCGCCCTCCTCGTCACCGACGCCGAGGACCAGCGTCGGGTACTGAAGGTTGCGGCCGATCCCGACAAGAACGATCGGGTGCGCGAGGAGGGCGAGGTGCTCACGGCCCTCCGAGATCGCACCATCATCGCGACCTATGGCGAGCCAATCGATCTTGCGGGCCATACGGCGATCGTGCTGGCGCACGCATCCGAGGGCACACTCGCCAAACGCTTGCGCGAGGAGGGGCGACTTGGGCTCGAGACCCTCGAGCGTTGGGGACAGGATCTCTTGTCATCGCTCAACTACCTCGAGCAGGTTGGGATTCCGCACCGCGACATCAAGCCCGAGAACCTGGGGATCATGGAGCTTGGCTCGCGCAAGCAGCGTCAGCTAGTGCTGATGGACTTCTCACTCGCACGGGCCCCCGTCGACCAGATCCGTGCCGGCACGCCGCCGTACCTCGACCCGTTCCTCGGTACCGAGCGGCGGATGCGTTGGGACCTCGCCGCGGACCGCTACGCGGCCGCGATGGTCCTGCACGAGATGGCCGCGGGGACGCTGCCGATCTGGGGCGACGGAAACAGCGCCCCGCAGTTCGCCGGCGTGGAGGAGGTCACCGTCGATCGCGACGCGCTTCCGCGGGAGCTGGCTGTGCCGCTGAGCGACTTCTTCGCCCGTGCGCTGCGGGCCAACGCGGAAGAGCGCTTCGATACCGCCGACGACATGCTCCGCGCCTGGCGCCAGATGTTCGCGCGCCTCGATCGCGCGGAGGACACGCGCAAGGAGACCCACGAGCAGGTTGAGGAGCGGCTGGGCGCCGCCACCGTCGATACGCCACTCGTCGCGCTTGGCCTGAGCGCCCGCGCCACGAATGCCCTTGAGCGTGTCGGCGCGCTCAATGTCGGTGACCTACTGACGATCCGGACGATCGAGCTCAACCAGCTACGAGGGGTCGGCCTCAAGACGCGCAAGGAGTTGGTGGCTGCCCAGCGGGCGCTGCGTCCCCTGCTCGGGATGCCCGAGCCGGCCGACCGGACCCGGCGGCCGCCGACGACGATCGACGAGCCAGATGTCCAGTCGCTTGATGAGCTGGTCGAACAGCTGCTCCCGAGGCAGACAGCGCGCAACGTGACGGAGGTCTCCGCCCTGCGTTTGCTGTTGGGCCTGGATGAGCTGGAGCAGCGCAGTGGCGACTGGCCGAGCCAGACCGATGTCGCAGGTGCGCTCGACGTGACGCGTCCGCGGATCGGGCAGATTCTGGCGAGGGCGAAAGACCGCTGGCGCCGCCTGCCGGCGGTGACGCGTCTGCGCAAGGAGATCGCCGAGAACGTCGAGCGGATCGGTGGTATCGCTGGGACGCAGGAGATCGCGCGGGCCATCGCGGCGGAGCGCGGCGCGGCCGAGCCGGCAATCGCTGTCAAGCTGGCGGATGCGGCTGCGCGCGTGGCAGTCGAGGTCGAGCTGGCGGGCGACCAGCCGGGGCTGCTGCAGCGTCGCACCGGCGGGCGCGTCCTTATCGCGAGCGCTGGTGCGAGCGCCGACGAGTGTCAGCAGGCACTCGAGTACGCCGTTCGGCTCGGCATCTGCGCGGACGAGCTCGCGGCCGAGGACCCGCTGCCCGGCCCGGCCGACGTGGCCGAGCGGCTGCTCGCGGTCCCAGCGCCGGAGTGGGTCGTGCTCGGGCAGGAGCGGCTCGTCGCGCTCGCGGTCGCCGCGTCGCAGCGGGCGGCCGTCTCGGCGCGGCTCGAGCTGCACCCGCGCGGGATGGCGGCGGCACGCGCGCTCACGCTCTCGCGCGGAGCGCTGCTCGGGAGCGACGAGATCCACGAGGCCGAGCTCCGTCGCCGCGTCGCCGCACGCTTCCCCGATGCGGAGCCCCTGCCAAAGCGCCCTGAGCTCGATGCCCTAATCGAGTCCGCCGGCCTGGACCTGCGTTTTGACGCGCGGACGAACTCCTACTTGGCGCCTGAGCGTTCCCACCTGCTCGGCTTTACGAGCCTTTCTGCGCCGACGTCGCTGGACCGCCATGCGACGACGCACACGACTCGCCACGTGCAGCGCGAGAATCCGAAGGTTCGTGAGGCGGACGCATTTGAGCGGCGGCTGCTCTCGGCACTCGACGACGGAGGCGTGCTAACGCTGATGGCATATCCGCAGCAGCTCGAGGCGGCTGAGCGGGAGCTGCGACGCTTCGACGTGACGCCGATCGACGTTGACGCCCTCGTGCTGCGGCGGCTCAGTGCTGCCGCGAAGGAGCGCAACGTGCGCTGGGACCTGGTGCTCCGAGCGGATGGAACCGATCGAGCGAGCGCCGACTGGTCGCGTCTCACGGCGCTGGTCTCCCATGCGATGCCCGCGATCGATGAGGAGATAGCCACGACGCCAGGCACGGTCCTGCTTGAGCATCCCGGCTTGCTCGCCCGCTACGGGCAGATCGGAATAGTCGACCGCCTCCGAACAGCGGCCATGGGATCCGCGGCGATGCGCGGCGCCTGGCTGCTGCTACCGGCGAGCGATCAGGAGGAGCGGCCAGTGCTCGACGGTGTTGCGATCCCCGCGCTGACACCGAACGAGTGGGCACGGATTCCCAGGCCTTGGCTGGAGAACCGTCATCGCTCCGCCTCACCTGAGGCGGCATGATCGACCGCGCACGCCTGTTGGCGGACCTCAAACCGGTGCTCATTGCGCTCGAGGACGACATTCGCGAGCGTGTGGCCGCGGTCGATGACCTTTCGGCGCGTCTCGCCCACGAGCACGAGCAGGCCGTCGACGCGCAGCGTACGGCGATGTCACTTGAGGAGTGGTCGGAGGGCGAGATCACGCAGGCGGCGGTCGCCTGGGTGCTCGGTTGTGTGTTCATCCGTTTCCTAGAGGACAACCTGCTGATCGACCAGGCGCTGCTCTCGGGTCCCGGCGATCGCCGGTCGGCGGCGCTGGGGCACCGTGAGGAGCATTTCCGCCGCCATCCGGAGCAGAGCGACCGCGAGTACCTGGAGGCGGTCTTCCGCGACGTTGCGCACCACCCGGCCGTAACGGCGCTCTACGACGAGCGCCACAACCCCCTCTGGCGGCTGGGCCCAACGGCGGACGGCGCGAAGGACCTACGCGAGCTGTGGACCCGGATCGACCCGGTGACAGGGGCGCTCGTGCACGACTTCACCGATCCCGAGCTTGACACGCGCTTTCTCGGCGATCTCTACCAGGATTTGTCGGAGGCCGCGAAGAAGCGCTACGCCTTGCTGCAGACGCCGATCTTCGTCGAGGAGTTCATCCTCAACAGGACGCTTGACCCGGCTATCGTCGAGTTCGGCCTCGAGCAGGTACGGATGATCGACCCGACGTGCGGCTCGGGCCATTTCCTGATCGGCGGGTTCCGGCGACTGTTCGGACTTTGGCAGGAGCGCGAGCCGGGAACCAACGTCGCGGTCCTCGTGCAAAGGGCGCTCGACGCGGTGTACGGCGTCGACATCAACCCTTACGCGGTCGCGATCGCCCACTTCCGGCTCGTGATCGAGGCGCTGAAGGCGAGCGGTGTCGGACGGATCGTCGAGTCACCCGCTTTCAAGCTCAACCTCGCGACGGGTGACAGCTTGTTGCACGGCGCGCCACCCGGGCGGCTGTTCGGTGGCGCTGTGGTCCATCGCGAGGGAATCCGACATGTCTTCGACACGGAGGATCTGGCGGAGCTCGAGCGGATCTTCGGGCAGGGCTATCACGCCGTTGTCGGTAACCCGCCGTATATCGCGGTAAAGGACAGCGCGCTGCGTGACGCTTATCGCGAGCGCTACGACAGCTGCCACGGCAAGTACGTGCTGACCGTGCCATTCATGGAGCGCTTCTTCGAGCTCGCTGAAGTCGAGGCGCCGAACGGCACCGGCATGCTCGCTGGCTTCGTCGGCAAGATCACTGGCAACAACTTCATGAAGCGCGAGTTCGGCGCGCCACTCGTCGAGAAGTTCATGACGTCCGTCGACCTGCAGACGGTGATTGACGCCAGCGGCGCGTACATCCCCGGGCACGGGACGCCGACGGTGCTGCTGTTCGGCCGGATGCGCCCGCCGGTCAGCTCCAACCTGCGAGTCCTCGACGGCATTCGCGGCGAGCCGAGCCAGCCGGCGGACCCGGCGCTCGGACTCGTGTGGAGTGCGATCGAGCGGCTCGTCGACTCACCGGGCGAGCAGGACAAGTTCGTGCGCGCGAACGACATCGAGCGGGCAGCGCTGCTGACTCACCCAATGACCTTGGGGGTGGGGCGGGAGTTGCGAAAGCGCCTCGAGGACTCGCGCGGTCCCGCCGTTGGTGTTGTCGCCGCTGCCGTTGGTATCGCGTCTGTAAACGGGGAGGACGATCTGTACACGGCGCCCACCGCGGTGGATCTCGAGCGCCTCGGAGTGCGGCGCCAGCGGGCGCTGGTCGCTGGAGACCTCGTCCGCGACTGGACGGCGGCCCATATCGCCGCGATCTGGACCTTCGACGACGATTTCGATGCGGTCGCTCCGAGTAGAGGAAGCGGCGACGAACGCATTCTCTGGCGTGGCAAACCCATCATCCGTCATCGCAAGCGGTTCGGCATGCCAATGGTCGCGCGTGGTCTCACGTGGTTCGAGTGGCAGGAGCTGTACGAAGACAAGCTTCGCAGTCCGCTCACCATCACCTGGGGTGAGGTCACGACGCACAACCACTTCGTGTTCGATCGGGGCGGCAAGGTGTTCAACCGGACCGCTCCGGTCATGAAGCTGCCAGAAGGCGCGACGGAGGAGGAGCACCTGGCGCTGCTCGGTGTGCTCAACAGTTCGGTGGCGTGCTTCTGGCTGAAGCAAGTGTGCCAAAACAAGGGCAGCACGGTGGACAACCGTGGAGCGCGCCAACGCACTGCCCCGTTTGAGGACTTCTACCAACTGAACGCCACCAAACTGCGAGGGTTTCCGCTTCCAGCGCAGCGTAACGCCATGTTCCCTGCAGCCATCGACAACAGCGCGAGCGAGCGTGCCGGGTTACTCGACGACCTCGCCACCTTTGACCTTGGCGGGATTACGCTTGGCGACTACTTCGAGCAGCGAGAAAAGCGTCACGTGCAGCTCACCACCAAGATGATCTCGTTTCAGGAGGAGCTCGACTGGCAGGTGCTGGCAGCGTACGATCTCGTCCCGAGCGACCTCTTTCTCGGCCTCGACGCACCGCCGATCGAGCTGGGACAGCGGGCCTTCGAGATCGTGCTGGCTCGGCAGGTGGAGGCGGGGGAGACTGAGACGACGTGGTTCGACCGGCATGGGTCGAAGCCGATCACGGAAGTGCCGGCGGAGTGGCCGACCGCGTACAGCGAGGTAGTGCTTCGTCGAATCGAGCTGATCGAGTCCGACCCGGACGTGGGCCTGATCGAGCGGCCTGAGCACAAGCGTCGCTGGGTCCGCAAGCCATGGGAGGAGCGCCAGCGCGAGGCGCTCACGCGGCTTGTGCTCGACGCGCTCGAGGAGCCGGAAGTGTGGAGGGACGGGCGACTGCGTTCGACCGCCGAGCTGACCGACGAGCTGCGTCGGGATCCCCGCCTCGTCGAGGCGCTCGAGCTGCTGGCGATCGGCCGCGACGAGGATGTCGGCACGACAGTGGCGCGACTCGTGGTCGCTGCGAGCGTCCCGCAGCTCGCCGCCCAGCGCCTAACGGACAAGGGACTCGCCAAACGCGCCGTCTGGGAGCGCGTCTGGGACCTCCAGCGTGGGGAGGACCGCATCGACGCGCGCACGGACCTGCCCGAGGACGACCCGTCCCATCTCACCGTCGCAGAGGCCGAGCAGATGAAGGGGGACGAGGTCGGCCGGATCCCGGTACCGCCGCGCTACGGCAAGGGGGACTTCCTTCCTGGAGCGACGTGGAAGCACCGCGGCAAGCTCGACGTGCCGAAGGAGCGCTTCGTGCTGTTCCCAACCGCCGGACGCGGTGCGGACCCGAGCCCCGTTGTTGCGTGGGCCGGTTGGGACGAGCGCGACCTCGCCCGCGCGATCGCCGGCCGCGTGCTGGAGCTGCGCGACCAGGACGCGGGGGACGGTGAGCAGGTCATCCCGCTGCTCGCCGGAGTGCTGGAGCTGCTTCCGTGGATTCATCAGTGGCATCCAGACGTCAACGCCGACTACGGCGGAACGCCTGGCGAGTTCTTCGAGCTGTGGCTCGACGGCCAGATCGCCGAGCTCTCCCTTACCCGCGACGCACTGCGAGATTGGCGCCCGCCGACTCCAGCCCGTGGACGTCGTAAAGCGGCGGCGTGACCTGCCAGATGGTCGAGTTCGTCGCACAACCAATGGATGATCGGCCACACCAACGTGATTTATCGGCCGTATGAATGTAAGCTATCGGCCGCACGCGCGCAGACGATCGGCCACACCAATACATGCCCACCACCTCGCTTCGCACCCTTGCCCGCCATCTTGGCGTCCCCGAGCGCACGTTGCGCCGGGCCGCTGCGGAGGGGCTCGTCCACGGGATGCGCACCAGCGCGCGCCGCTTCGAGACATCCCTGCGCGAGGAGGCGTACCTCCGCGAGCACTGGCCACTGCTGAGCGAGCTGCGAGCGGCCCTGCGGACGGAGCCGAGCGTACGGCTCGCCGCGCTGTTCGGGTCGCTCGCGACCGGACGGGGCCACCAGGGGTCGGACGTAGATCTCCTGGTCTCGCTCGTGGACCCCGAGGCTGGGCGCGTAGCCGAGCTGACCGCTCGTCTCGAGCGACGGCTCGGCCGCGAAGTTCAGCTCGTACGGCTTCAGGATGCCGAGGGTGCGCCCCTGCTGATGTACGAGGCGTTGGAGCGGGGCCGGGTCATCGTCGATCGCGACAGCGAATGGCCCCAGCTCAGGTCCAAGTTGGCGACCTGGCGCCGGCGCTCGGCCGCGGCCGAGTCACCCCTGTTGGACGCGATGCAGGACCTCGACCCCGGGTCGCGGGAATGAGCCGGTCGGCGCCGCCGGATGCACCGCTCGAGCTCGACGATCCCGAGCGCGCACGGTGGCTGAAGGCGAAGATCCGCGACCGCATCTCAGACGTGCGCCGCCATCTCGTAGCGCTGCGAGCCGCGATGACGGAGTTCGGCGAGGACTTCGACCTGGACGCCTTCACGGCCGCCCACGACTCCGACGATCCGGCGCTGCTCAATCAGGTCAACGCCGTAGAGCGCGGCGTCGACAAGCTCTACAACACGATCGCCGAGCTGACCGCGTTCGGTCTTGAGCTCGCGGCCGTGCGCCCACGGGGAGCCGATCTCAACGCCCGTCGCGACCTCAGCGACCTCCGCCGGATCGGCGTGGTCGGTCCCGAGCGCGCGCGCCGTCTCGAGCGGCTGCGCGAGCTGCGGCGCCTTCTCGTGCACGAATACGCCACCGCGACCGCCGGGCAGATCCATGAGGCTGCCCAGATCGTCGCGGACGAGTTCGTTCCCTTCTACGATGCCTACCGCAGCTGGATCGCCCGTGGATTCAGTGCCCAGCCCTCCGAGAGGACCGCTTCACGATGAGCCCCCTGCTGCGCGACTTCATCGACATTCCGGAGTCCGTCCACAAGGGCGATTTCGTCATGAGTCTCGCGTCGGGCGTGGCGAACAGCCACGACACCATCGCGGACTACGTCGTCACCGAGCAGCTCGCGCTCGCCTATGACAACGCGCTGAGGTTCATCGCGTCCGCGGTTCGCGAGAGCACTAGCAAGGCCGCGTACCTCGACGGTAGCTTCGGGTCGGGCAAGAGCCACTTCATGGCGGTGCTGCACCTGCTGCTGCAGGGCGACCCGGAGGCGCGGGCGATTCCTGAGCTCGCACCGGTGATCGCGAAGTACGACCCCGTGATCGAGGCCACGTCATTCGACCTGGTGCCGTTCCACCTGATTGGCGCGGAGTCGATGGAGCAGGCGATCTTCGGCGGCTATGTCGAGCACCTGCGGGAGATTGACGCGTCGGCCCCGCTCCCCGGAATCTATGCGGACGGTCCGCTGTTCGAGGAGGCGGAACAGCGGCGGGCGGACCTTGGTGATGAGGCGTTCTTCGCGCGTCTCAACGGCGGTGACGGTGAGGCCGGCGCCGACGAAGGGTGGGGCGACCTCGCCGTCGCGTGGGACGCTGAGCGCTACGAGCGTGCGAAGGCGGCGGACGTCGGCGACCCTGATCGTGGCCGTCTCGGCGGCGCGATCGTGGCGACGATCCTCCCTGGCTTCCGCGAGGCGATGCGTGGCAACCCGACCGGATACGTCGACCTCGACACCGGACTAGCAGAGCTAGCTCGCCACGCTCACGATCGCGGCAGCGACGCACTGATCCTCTTTCTCGACGAGCTGATCCTCTGGCTTGGAAGTCGCATCGCCGACCCCGCGTTCGTCGCGCGCGAGGGGCAGAAGCTGATCAAACTGATCGAGTTCACGACGCCCCGACCGATCCCGGTGATCTCGTTCGTAGCGCGTCAGCGCGACCTGCGCGAGTTCGTAGGTGACCAGATCCCCGGTGTGGAGAAGCTGTCGTTCGCCGATGCGTTGCGCCATTGGAACGACCGCTTTCACCTCGTCTCGCTCGACGATCGCAACCTGCCGAAGATCGCCGAGCGGCGGCTGCTCCGCCCGCACGACGAGTCGGCGCGGCAGGCGATCGACAGCGCGTTCCGGGAGACCGATCGGGCGCGCCCAGAGGTGCTGGACGTCCTGATGACCGAGGACGGCGACCGTGAGGAGTTCCGCGCTACCTACCCGTTCAGCCCCGCGTTCATGAAGGCGTTGGTCGCCGCCTCGTCAGCTCTGCAGCGGGAGCGGACGGCGTTGCGTGTGATGCTGCAGCTGTTGGTCGACCGCCGCGATGAGCTCGAGCTCGGCGATCTCGTCAGCGTCGGCGAGCTGTTCGACGTCCTCGCGCACGGAGACGAGCCGTTCGCGGAGGAGATGAAGCGCCACTTCGAGCACGCGAAGGAGGTCTACCGCGACCAGTTCCAGCCGCTGCTGGCCGCCGAGCCAGCCGACGGCGGCGATCCGTCGCCCGCCGATGAGCGCCTCGTCAAGACGCTCCTGCTGGCCGCGCTCGTCCCGCAGGCGGCGCCGCTGCGCAAGCTCGACGTAGCCAAGCTGACCGCGCTCAACCACGGGTCGATCGCGTCCCCGATTCCCGGCCAGGAGCGCGCGATCGTGCTCGGGAAGCTGCGCAAGTGGTCGGCTCAGATCGGTGCGCTCAAGCTCGGTGAGGACTTGCAGAACCCGTCGGTGGAGGTTCGCCTCACCGGCGTCGACGTCGATTCGATCATCGCGCGGGCGGACAGCGTCGACAGCGCCGGTGAGCGGCGACGCCTCGTCAAGGAGCTTGTGCTCGGCGAGCTCGGCATCGCTGTGGACACGCAGCTCTTCAGCGAGCACCGGGTCTTGTGGCGTGGAACGCGACGGACTGTCGACGTCGCTTTCGGCAACGTGCGCGATACCCAGGACCTGCCCGACGACAGCTTGGCGGCCACCGACGACCGCTGGCGGATCGTCGTCGACTACCCGTTCGATCCGGGGCACACGCCGAACGAGGATCTCGAGCGGTTGGCGCTTTGGCGGCAAGAGCACGGAGCAAGCCGCACCGTCTGCTGGATTCCCGCGTTCTTCTCACAGGGCATGCAGCGGGACCTCAAGCGGCTCGTGATCGTGCGGCACGTGCTCGCGGACCAGCGACTCGATCAGTACGCCGATCACCTCAGCCCACAGGATCGCCAGCAGGCGCGCGGGATCCTGGGCGACATGCGCTCAGCGCTCGAGCAGCGCATCAAGGCGGCGATCCGTCAGGCCTATGGAGTCGAGCGGGCGCTGCCGGACACGATCGATGGGTCGCACGGCGTAGAGGAGCGGCTGCAGTCGCTGTGGTCGGGCTTCTCCCCACAGGTGCCAATCGGCGCGCAGCTCTCCGATGCCCTCGGCGGCCTCGTCGACCAGATGCTCGCGAACCAGTACCCGGGCCATCCGCATTTCGAGACCGAGGTCAAGGCGCGTGAGCTGCGGATTGTGCTCGAGGAGGTGCAGCGCGCCGCCAATTCACCTGACGGGCGAGTCGAGGTGCCGAGCGATCGGCGCAAGGTGATGCGGCAGGTCGCGACGCCGTTGCAGCTAGGAGTTCAGCACGAGGCGCCGTTCGTGCTTGGCACCTATTGGAAGGACCACCTCGACAAGGCGATTGCCCGAGCCGTGCAGGGAGACGCGGCGACGATCAAGGTGCGCGACTTGCGCCAGTGGGTCGAGGAGCCGCACGCGCTCGGCCTGCCGCGCGACGTGCAATCGCTGGTCGTGCTCGCCTACGCGGCGCAGACGAGCCGCTCGTTCCGTCTGCGCGGCGGGCCGGTCCAGCCGACCGTTGAGCAGCTCGACGACGAGTTCGAGCTGGTCACGATCGACCTGCCGAGCGAACATGCCTGGCGCATGGCCTGCGAGCGGGCGGCTGGGATCTTCGGGCTAGCCGCAGTCAATCCGGCGCGCAACGCCGCATCGTTCGAGCGGCTCGTCGCCGAGCTGCGCGAGCACGGAGCAGCGCTGCTGTCTGCCGCCGAGCAGCTCGTGCCGTTGCTCGAGGGACGGCTGAAGCAGTTCGACGTCGACCCGGCCCAGGCGACACGGCTCAGCACGGCGGTTGACGCGCGCGACCTCGTCGCTGGTCTCGGCTCCGGGGTAGAGGGGGTGACGCTCATCGAGCGGTTCGCCGGGGCAGCACTCCCGGGCGGAGTGGAGACGGTCGGCAAGAGCCTCAGCTCCGCTTCGGAGGTGGTTGCCGCGCTCGAGAATCCCCACTGGCAGATGCTCAGCGTCGTCGGCGAGCGTGCACACGACGGCGACTCGGCGCACCAGCGCATCGTTGACGAGCTGGTGCAGGTCCTGGTGCGGGACGAGTTCGCCGCGCCGGTCGCCGCGGCCGTCGAGCGCGCTGCGAGCGCTGGCATCGAGTTGCTGCGAGCCACGGCTCCGCCACCCGCCGTCGAGTCCGCGCCGATCGCCGTCGATGGCTCCGCGGGGAGCGAGCGGGGGGAGGCACGGGCACTTGACCTCACCGCGGCCCGAGGCAAGCTGGATGACCTAGAGCGTGCTGGTGGTGCCTTGAGCATCGACCTGACTTGGACAATCGCGACCGAGCGCGACGAGGCGTGACGACCGTCGTCACGCCGGAGCGGCTGCGGCCGCAGCTGCAGGCATGGCTGGAGGCCAGCGAGCCCTCCAAGCGTCCCAAGCGCCCTGTCTTCGCGATCCACTACGACGGTGTCTGGAACGGCCCAGACGAACTTGACATCGGCGACAGCCGTGTCGATGTCCGCATGTGCCCCTCGGAGCTCGCGGTACGCGAGGCGCTCGCCGCTCCACGCGAGGACGAGCGCGGACTCGTGTTGCTGACAGCCGCCGACCAGCTGGGCGCGGATGTGCTCGCGCGTCTCGGGCATCCGCGCGTCCATCGCCTGCTGACCGAGGACGCGCTGCTGGGTTTGTTCGGCGTGCGGTCGATCGATCCCGCGGTGACGGCGCATCGCTGGCTCGTGGATGCCCTCGTCGATGCTGCCCCGATCGAGGGGTATGAGCGCACCGGAGCGCGTGAGCTCGACCGGGATCGTGCATGGCACGCGCTGCTGCGCCACCGCCACGGCATCAAGCTCGACGCTGGCTTGGACGGGCTGCTCGTCTGGGCGCGGAGCGTGGACCGCGAGCGACTGCGAGATGCCGATGAACGCGAGCGCGACGCCATCGTGTCGTACCTGGCGACGCGCCTTCCGGGCGCCGCGCCGGTAGTGGCGGCGGTGCTTGCCGGAGCGGGCGACGAGGTCCTAGCCCTGGGCCTCGTCGCACGTGTCCTCACCGAGGCGCCCCAGGGCTCCGACCGGGTGGCGGCGAGAACGCGCCTCGAGCTGCGCCTCGACGGTTGGGACTTCGATCTGCACGAGGCGAGCGCCTGGGCGCGCGCCGCCGAGATCCACCTCGATGCGGCACTGCCCGACGCTGCGACTCGTGCCCGGACGCTGCAGGCCGCCGATAGACATCTCGAGCACCTGCAGGCGGCTGATCTAGCGGGCTGCAGCGACCATCTCGTTTCGGGCCTGCGACAGCGGCTCGGCAAGCTGGCCGTCGCGATCGACTTGGCTCTGGACGGCAAGGGCGACCCGGCGGACATCGCGGCAACGGCCGATCGCGTCAGGCGCCATAGGGGGGCTGCTGACGGCGCTGGTGCGACCGCGACGATGGCGATGCGGCTGTTGCGTTGGCTGGAGGGCGTCGATCGTCAACCAATCGAGGAGGGGGACCTGAGGGAGGCCGCGGACCGCTACGCGAGCCAGGACAGCTACGCCGACTGGGCGCGCGCCGTGTTGCGCCAGGGGAGCGGCGATCCGCGCTTCGACGAGTCGGTCCGCAGACTCCTGAAGCGTGCGGATGCAGCGCGCGAGACACAGGAGGCAGCATTCGCGCGCGATCTCGCGGCATGGGCGCGACATGCGGCGACGGATGACGCCCTACTTGGGGTCGAGCACGTCCTGAGCCGGGTCGTCGCGCCGCTTGCGCAGCAAGCGCCCGTGCTCGTCGTGGTGCTGGACGGCATGAGCCATCGGACGGCGAACGAGCTGCTGGACGACGTCCTCGGAAGGGGGTGGATCGAGCTTCGCCGTTCGGCGCACCCGAGGCGGGCGCTCGCCGTGTCCGCGTTGCCGAGCGTCACCGCGCTCTCGCGCACGAGTCTGCTCAGCGGAACGCTGCGCGCCGGGGTCGCGGCGGACGAGCGACGAGCGTTTCGCGAGCATCCAGAGCTCGTGGCCGCTGGCGGGGCCGTGGCGCCGCGGCTGTTTCACAAGGGCGACCTTACGAATCCGAACGGGGGCCTCGCGTCAGACTTGGACTCCGCGATCTCCGGCGATGGACGGATCGTAGGCGTCGTCGTGAACGCGATCGACGATCACCTCGCCCGCAGCGAGCAGCTGCGAACGGCGTGGTCGGTGAGCGACATCCTTCCCCTGAGCTGGCTGCTCGAGGCGGCTCGCGATGCCGGACGGATAGTGGTCCTGGCATCTGATCATGGCCACGTCCTCGAGCACGGCACGGTGCTGCGCACGGTCAAGGGCGATGGCGGCGAGCGCTGGCGTGCTGGCGGCGACCCTGTCGTCGAAGGGGAGATCGAGGTCGAGGGCACGCGCGTGCTCGTCCCCGGCGGTCGCTGCGTGCTCACATGCGGGGAGCGGATCCGCTACTCGCCCAAGAAGAACGGCTACCACGGTGGGGCGACCGCTCAGGAGGTGCTCGCGCCGCTCGTCGTGCTGGCCCCGACGCTCGTGGAGGACCTGGAGGGCTGGAACGAGGCGCAGTACGACTCGCCGGCGTGGTGGCTCGGCGGTGACGCCGTCGTGTCTGACGTCGGGGGCTCGGTTGAGCGCACTACGCCGTCGGTCGCTCCCGGTGAGCAGCTCGCGCTCGGCTCTCAGGCGACTTCGCAGACCGCCTGGATCGAGGAGTTGCTCGCCAACGAGCTGTTCCGGTCTCAACGGGCAGCGGCCGGTCGCACGCCAGTCCCAGACGAAAGGATCACCGCCATCCTCTGCGCGCTCGGCGCGCATGATGGACCCGTGCTGCGCGAGGCCCTCGCTCGTGCCTGCGGCATTCCGCCGATGCGCCTCACAGGAACGCTTGCTGCGCTGCGCCAGATTCTCAACGTGGACGGCTACCCCGTTCTCGGCGTCGACGACGCGGGCGGCGACGTCACGCTCAACCGGACGCTGCTCGAACAGCAGTTCGAACTTACGAGCCGATGAACGATCTCCCCAGTCCCAGGCGACGACGCGAGATCGTCGACGCCCTGCGACGGGGGACGGTGCCCCAGCAGGGCCTGGATACCTTCGCCGTCGGGCTCGACCAGTTCGCGGCCACGATCGACGACGAGCTACGCAGCGTCGCCGGTGGGGCAGGGCAGTTCAAGGCGATTCGCGGCGACTACGGCACCGGCAAGACTTTCTTCGCTCGCTGGCTGGCGGAGCGTGCCAAGCGTGCCGGGTTCGCGGTCGCCGAGGTGCAGATCTCAGAGGGCGAGACGCCGCTGCACCGGCTGGAGACTGTCTACCGGCGCATGATCGAGCGACTCGGAACCGCCGATGAGCCACAGGGGGCGCTTGCATCGGTGCTCGAGCGGTGGGGGTACGCGCTCGAGGGGGACGTGCTCGCGACGGGCGACGTTGGCGAGCAGGAGTCGGACCTGCTCGAACGTCGTGTCGGCGAGCTGATGGAGACGCGCTTGGCTGAGGTCAGTCGCAGCGCGCCCGCGTTCGCAACTGCCCTGCGGGCGCATCGAGCCGCGCTGACCAGGGGTGAGGTGGCGACCGCCGAGGGAATCCGTGCCTGGGTGGGCGGGCAGCCCAATGTCCCGGCTGCGATCAAGAGGCAGGCCGGTGTGAAGGGCGAGATCGACCACTTCGGTGCACTGAGCTTCCTGCAGGGTCTCCTCGCCGTCCTGCGCGACAGTGGGCACGCGGGGCTGCTCGTCGTGCTCGACGAGGTCGAGACTCTCCAGCGGGTGCGCAGCGATGTACGCGAGAAGGGGCTCAATGCGCTGCGCCAGCTGATCGACGAGGTTGACGGGGGACGGTTTCCAGGCCTGTATCTCACGATCACCGGGACGCCAGCATTCTTCGACGGGTCCCAGGGGGCGCAGCGGCTGGCGCCGCTCGCGCAGCGGCTGCACACGGACTTCGGGGCCGACGCGCGTTTCGACAACCCCCGCGCCGTCCAGCTACGGCTGCCGCCGTTCGACGCCGACCGCCTCGTAGACGTCGGCGGCCGCGTACGAGATCTGTACGCCACCGGCCGCGACAACGAACAGCGCATTCGTGCGAGTGTCGACGACGCCTACGTGCGCGCGTTGGCCGAGGCAGTCGCGGGTGACCTCGGTGGCTCGGTCGGCATCGCGCCGCGCGTCTTCCTCAAGAAACTCGTTGGCGATGTCCTCGACCGCGTCGACCAGTTCGAGGACTTCGATCCCTGGCGCGACTATGCGCTGACGATCACGGAGAGCGAGCTGACGCTGGAGGAGCGCGAGGCGCGGCATCCGCGCACAGCAGGCGACGTGCCGCTCGACCTGTCATGAGCGTCGCGTTCGAGCGGCTGCATCCCGCCGTCCGCCATCACGTCGTGAACTCGCTCGGCTGGCGCACGCTGCGGCCGCTGCAGGACGCGGCGATTGCTCCCGTGCTGGCTGGCGAGCATGCGTTGCTCGGCGCGCCGACCGCCGCGGGCAAGACGGAGGCGGCGCTACTGCCGCTGTTTTCGCGCATGGTCGACGAGCGCTGGGCCGGCCTGTCGGTGCTTTACGTCTGTCCGCTGCGAGCGCTGATCAACAACCTGTACCCGCGCGTGCAGCAGTACGCCGATCTGCTCGGGCGCCGGGCGGCGCTGTGGCACGGCGACGTCGGAGTCAGCGAGCGCAAGGCCATCTTGCGCGACCCGCCAGACCTGCTGCTGACGACGCCGGAGTCGCTCGAGGCGATGCTGATGTCCCGTACCGTCGACGCACAGCGGCTGCTCGGCGGCGTCGAGGCCGTCGTCGTCGACGAGATCCACGCGTTCGCCGGCGACGACCGCGGCTGGCACCTGCTGGCGGTGCTTGCGCGGCTCGACGAGCTTGCCGGACGCGAGCTGCAGCGGATTGGGTTGACCGCGACCGTTGGGAATCCAGACTGGCTGGTCGACTGGCTCGCGTGCGGTGGTGAGCGAGCGCGCCGGGTGGTCATGCCCGCTAACGACTGTTCCAGCGAATTCGACCTTGCCGTCGACTGGGTCGAGACTGTCCCCAACGCCGCGAAGGTCATCGCCTCGTTGCACCGCGGTGAGAAGCGCCTCGTGTTCGCCGACAGCCGGGCCCGCGTTGAGGAACTCGCCGCAGCGTTGCGTGCTGAGGGGACGACCGTGTTCGTGTCGCACAGTTCGCTCAGCCGCGACGACCGCCGGCTCGCCGAGCGGGCCTTCGCCGAGACGCGCGACTGCGTCATCGTCGCGACTAGCACGCTCGAGCTGGGCATCGACGTCGGTGATCTCGATCGCGTTGTTCAGATTGGTGCGCCCACGACGGTTGCGTCGTTGTTGCAGCGGATGGGGCGGACGGGGCGCCGCGCCGGCACGGTACGCAACTGCCTTTTCCTCGCCACGAGCGAGATCGAGTTGCTGCAGGCGCTTGCGCTCGTACGGCTTGTCGGCGACGGGTGGGTGGAGCCACTCGAGGCCCCGCCGGAGCCGGCGAACCTCGTGGCGCAGCAGCTGCTCGCCCGTGTGCTCGCAGACGGACGGGTGGGTCGCAGCGCTTGGCCCGGGGCGTTCGAGCGAGTGCGGCATCAGACCGCTGTCGACGCGAGCCTGCCTGACGAGGTACTCGAGCACATGGTCGCGCGCGAGCTGCTCGTGGAGGATGGCGGACTCGTCGCGATCGGACCTGCGGGCGAGCGGGAGTATGGGCGCCGCCACTTCATGGACGTCACGTCGATGTTCCTGACCGAGCCACTGTTGACCGTCCAATGGGGCCAGCGCGTGCTCGGCACGGTCGATCCCAGCTCGCTGGCGACACGTGACGGTGCGCGACCGACGATCCTGCTCGGCGGTCGCGCCTGGGGGGTGGGCGAGATCGATTGGAATCGACGCTTCGTCTGGGTCGAGCCGACGGAGGATCCAGGGGCGTCGCGCTGGGCTGGCTCTGGCGCTGCGCTGTCGATCGACGTGTGCCACGCGATCCGTGCGACGATCGCCGGTTCGACCCCCACCAATTTGAGCGTGACGCGGAGAGCGGTCGACAAGCTCCGGGCCATTCGTGACGATCACTGGTGGGCTCACGATGGCGAGACGGTCCTCGTCGCCGACGAGGACCGTCAGCGGACGCGCTGGTGGACGTTCGCCGGCGCCAGGGCCAATCGTTCACTCGCGCAGGCGCTGGACGGCGCAGCGATCCCGACTCTGTCGCACGACGACCTCTCGATCGGGTTGCGTGGCGTCGTGAGCGCAGCTGCGGTGCGCGCGGCTATCGGCGCTCTTGATCCCGCCACGGCTGTCGCCCCCGTCGACCCGGGTCGCTTCGACGGTGTGAAGTTCGCATCGTGCCTGCCACACCGTGCGCTGGAGGTGATGCTCCGCGCTCGCGACAAAGACGTGCCAGGCCTAGCGGCGGTCATATCTGAACCAGTCGTTGCGGCAAACGCGGGCGACCCGCTCAACACCGCATCTCACGCAGGAGGACGAGATGCCGCCCACTGACGACCAAGCCCCGGACAAGTCTCCGACGATCAGCGAGCTGGGCCGCAACACACGGGCACTGGCTCGCACCCACCCCTGAGAACGCAAAAACCCGCTCAGAGAGCGGGTTCTTGGCAGTACCGCTACCGGGATTCGAACCCGGGTCTCCGCCGTGAGAGGGCGGTATCCTAGTCCCCTAGACGATA
>WUUC01115052.1_pt1 | contig 19167 bp, 22 predicted proteins | sample 6278441 | NCBI WGS metagenome assembly WUUC01 (sample SAMN13675441, study PRJNA597444) | soil metagenome | isolation source: soil | place: USA: Washington | collected 2017-10 | reverse complement strand
CCGAAGTCTCGGCGGCGCTCGTTCCAATCGCGCGTTCGACGAGCGAGAGCCCTCCCTTCCCCGCGCCGACGCCTCCGGCCAGGGCAGGAAGCGCCATCCCGGCAACCTCGCCTGCAAAGGTCGCATCGGGATTGGCTTCGCGCGCGAGGTTCAGCGCATGACGCGTCACCTCCGCTTCTTCGTCGCCACCCAGGGCCCGCGAGCCTTCGACGTAAAGCTTGTCCGAAAGTCCGAACGTGGCCGTGCGCGCCGCGCCAATGGCGGCGGAAGCAACTTGTCCTCCGGTCCCTTTCTGAGCGCCGAAATATTCCGCCTCCGTCGCGGGTCGCGCGCCTTCGCCTTGGGCCGCGGACAAGTCCTCCAGCGGGATTTTCGAAACGGATCCGTCCGTATCGCGGATCGCGATCTTGCCCGGTTCGGGCGCGTACGCACCCTCCGAGACGGCGAGGGCGGGTTCGCCCATTATGGAGCCTCGCGCCGGACGCGCGATCCTGTCCGGCTGTTGCTCGGAGCGTTCGTCCCGCCGATGGGCTCGACGCTTTCATCGGCACGCATTCGTACGCGTACGCCGGCGGCCTGTTCATCTTCAACCTTCAGTCCACGCTCAAGGCTTCGTTTGAGTTCCAACAGGCGCTCCTCCGACCGCGAGCCGATGCTCGTCAAATCCCCGATAACTTCCCCGCCAATTTCCTGCGCGCCCTTGTCGAGCGCGCCAAGCTGACCGGCCTGCTTCCAGTCGACGAGCATTTGATTGCTGAGCGACTTGAGCTGCGATTGCCACTCGGGCGTATACAGAAAGTTCCCGACACCGCCGGTGTTGACGCTCCGGCCCAGCGCACCCTGCTCGTTTCGGATCTCAATGGCGCGATCGATCTTGCTGAGGAGTTGCTGCGCGGCCGTCCGTGAGGTCTCGCGTTTCGCGGCCTCTTCCGGATTGCGCGCGAGATAGCCCGTCGGCTCCCCCGTCTCTGGATCTTTGCCCGTGGCCACCATGCGCGTGCGGAGCTCCGACTGCGCCTTGCCCGCGTCTTTGGTCGCCGCAAGCCGGTGCGTTCCGGCCTCGTACACCTTGAGTGAGTTTTCGAATTCCTGCTGTTGCTGCTTCGCACGGGCGGCGGCGGCGGCCCCCGCGGCGGCTTGCGCGGCTGCAGCATTGCGCGAAGCTTCGTCGAGCTTGAGTCCGTCCTGCGCGCGGGCAATGACGGCAATGCCTTGGTCGGCCTTGGCTTGGATTGCGGGCGAGTCGAACGTGGCGGCTTGCGCGGCGAGCTGTTGCTTGATGCCTTCGTAATAAAGATTCTTCGCTTGCGCCGTCGCGAGCGACTCGTCTTTGTAGACGGAGCGCATCTGACCCAAAAGGCTTTGGCGCCCTTCAATGCTGCGTTCGGACCGCGAGAGATCCTCTTTTTGAAGAGCGATATCGCGATCAATCGAACGATTCAGATCATCCAAAAAGGGATTGCTCTGAAGTTTGTTGAGCCCTTGGTAGAGGCCTCCTAAAAGACCACCGATAAGCGCCATCGCCTTTTGCCCGTCGTCGTAGAGGAGACGATTCGGATCGACCTTCTGCTCGCGCACGGCATCAAGCTGACGTTGCGTCTCGTCCATGTGCGAGCGGTAGAGCGCAGCGGACTCGGCGGCTTCGGCCGCTTGTCTCTCGGCCTCCATGCGCTGTTGATCGGCCAGCGTGGTCATCCCGGCCGCCACCGTCTGCGACCGTGCTTGTTCAATCTCCGCACCGGCTCGCATGCCGGCTGCTTCGGTGTCATACGTCCCGTAAAGCTCCTTTCGGGCGGACTTGACGCCGAACGGATCGGACGTTCCTCCGCTGGCTTTGGACGCCGGCGCAGGCTTTGGAGGAGACGGCGGCGGGGGCGGTGAGGCTGGGCGCGTGTCCCTTCGAGGAGCGATCGCAATGGCGGGGAGATCCCCGGCCGGCGGCGAGGCAGGAGACGGCGGCGGCGGTCGTCCAAAGGCCGCCATCCCGAAGTCCACGGGCGGCGGCGGGGGCGGGGCCGGCGCAGGTGGAGGCGCGGGAGGCGGAGGGGCTCCGAAGGCGGCCATCCCGAAGTCGACGGGTGGCGGGGGCGGCCCGTAGTAGTCCGCGACCGTGAAATCCGGAGGCGGGGGCGCCGGCGTCGTGGCCGTTGAAAAGTACGAAAGCGGATCGAACGGCGGGGGCTTCATGCGCGCTTCCGTTTCTCGAGCCCGTCGACTTGGCGTTGCAAGTCCGCAAGCCCGCCCATGACGAGTTTGAGGCCCTTGGTCTTGTCGATGGCGAGAAGTCCCGTCGTTGGATCTTTCACAATGGCGGTTTTCGCCACGGGATCTTCCGCCATGGCATTGGCCATCGGACCCACGTTGACTTCACCCGGCGCCTGCTCTTGAGGCGTAAACTCGGGCTTGTATTCGTACGAACTCGGAGCCATCGACCGATTGGCTTCGGCCATCGGTCCCCCGAACGTCGGCTCGCCGGCGACCGGCGCGATCTCCGCTTTGGAACGGACGTCCGACGTGGAATACGGATCGTTCGGATTCGACTGCGTCGACTTGAGGTAAGCGCCGGCGGCGCCCTGAGCGGCACCGAGGCCGGCACTGATGTAACTTTGCGCACGCTCGCGATCTTGCTGCGCCTGCGCAAGGGCATTGGCGCGCGAGGCGTTCGCAGCGGCGTCGTCCGCCGCGCTTCGATTGAGTTTCGCGCTGAGATCCGAGCTCTGAACGCCGAATCCGCGGCCTTCGTAAAACCCTTCGCGTTGATCGTTGGCGCCCCGCTGCGCGGCGTCGAGTTGCGCTTGCGACGACGCCAAACCGAGTTCTTGTCCGCGCTGCGCCGAGGCTCCGCCAAAGTATTGATTGGCCGCGTCCGCCATTTCGCGCGCGCGGAGCGCTTGCTGATCTTGGGCGCCCATGGCGCCGACGCGTGCCCCTTGGCTCACCGCGCCCCGCGCGGCCGCCGCTCGTGCCATCGCGCCGCCTTTGATCGAAGCCGCTGCGGACGAGAGACCGTTGACGGCTCCTTGCGTCTGCTGTTGCGCGAGCTGTTGCGCCGGGGTCATGCCTCCTACGGCGCGTTGCCGTAAGAGACCGAGAGCTCCGGTCTGAAGGCTGCCCGACTGGTCGCTCGCGCTTCGGTCAATGGCGGGACCGTTCGCAAAGAGCGGGTTTTGGCCCATGTCGCGGTAGCGGGCGACGTCCTCGGCGGCTGCGTTCGTGCCGAAACGGACCTTTCCGGTTCCTGGGATGATCCTGTCGCCCATGCCGCCCCACACGCCGGCGACAAAGTTGTTTCGGTCGGGAGGGGCCGCGCTCGGCGTATGCGGGACCCATGCCCCTTGCCCGTTCGGCCCGCCGTTCGGATCCCACACTTCGCCGTGGTCGCCGCTTCCGCGGTTCGGATCGCCCCAGTCCCCCGGGCGACGTTGATAGCCGCCGGAGGGATTGGACGTGTCGGGGGTTGTAAAGTTGGTCGCTCCGTTGGGCATGTCGCTACCTCCCGCCGCCGTACATGAGGCGCGATAGCGAACCCATCGGCACCACGTTCTGCTTCATTCGAGGATCCGATCCCATGACGCCCACGGTCGCGCCGACCCCCATGTTCACGGCATTCATCATGACCGCATCGTCTTCGGCTTGCTCCGCCATTCGCTGACGCGCGTGGGCGTTGGCTTGCGCGGCTAGCTGCTTTTGCCAGTCAATCGCGGCTTGCTGTTGCGTCTTGCGGGTATCGAATCCGAGCTGCTCGTATTCTTGTTGGCGCTTTTCGTTCAACGCGCGCTGTTGCGCCTCGAGCTGCGCGTTGGTGGTCGCCGCACCAATGTCCTGCCCGCGCATCCCGGTCGCGGCGCCCGAAAACGCGTTTTGTCCTTGCGACATCTCCTGCGCGCGAAGGGCCGCGTTTTGAGCATTCGCCTGGAGCATCGCGTTCGCGGCCGCGCCTCCCGCCGAATTCGCGGCGACAATTCCCGATCCAATACGCTTGGCGCCCGCGGTTTGCGACGCGGCACCTTGCGCGGCGTTCTGATTCGCCCGTTGCGCCATGATCGCGGCGGCGGACGGCGCGGCGCCCGTGGCTTGGTTTTGCAAGAGCGAAAGCGCCCCCATCTGCCGAGCGCGCGCCGCGTTCGCCGGCCCTTGATCCAACTGCACGGCTTGCCGCGCCTGACCCTCCGCCCCCATGCCCCGATAGCGAGCGACGTCTTTGTCATAGGCACTCGTGCCGGCTTGTTTCCAATTATTGATGACGTCGTGACCGGTGCCGTCGGGCGACCATGCAGGCCCGCCAGAGTAAGAGCCGCGGTCGATCTGCGCGCCGACGAAGCCCGCCGCCAGATCGTCGGCCGACGCTGCCCCTGGTGATCCAAAGAGGTCTTCCCCCTGCCTGTGGCCTTCGAAGAATATCGGCATGGGATTCTAACCTTGTTGCTCGGCGGACGTTTTGGCGTTGTCCGGTTGGACGCCGACGCGAAGTGCGAGCGCCTCGATGATGGGTCCCTCGCCCGTCGTGACGGGATAGGTGCTTGGATCCGTGGGCGCGAGATCTTGAAGCCGGATCGTGACCGCTTGGCACTTCTGGTTCGTCATCCCGACGCGGCAAAGCTCGTTCGGGCCGGCGGCCGTCACGCGAGAGCCCGCGAGAAAGGTCTGCGTTTTTTCGTAGGTCGGGTCGTAATTCCGAGCGAGGCTAACTTTGAAATCGTGAGGTGTGAGGCTGGTACCGAGCACCGAAATATCCTTGACGCGGTGCCATGCGAGATTGCCGCCTGCGCTAATCGGCGCAAACACGATATCGCGCGCCACAAAGGCAGCGTCGTTTTCAAGCTTGTGCGCCGCAGTCTCTCGATAAATCTGAGCGGCTTCGGTCACCATCGTGTAGACGCCTCCAATCAAGGCCGCGTCCATAAACGGCACATTCACGACGCCGCCCGGTGAGGCTAAATCCGTATACCGGCGGACAAACCAACACTTATGGAGGTAATTCCACGCAAGGACAATCCCGGATAAGCCATCGGCCGCATTGCAGGTAAACCGCACTTCGGTTTCCTTCGCGCAAAGCGTCGCGCTCGTAAGGATAGGATAGGCTGCGAGCGTATCGGTAATCCCTTCCCCCGCCCACGACACCTCAAGATTGCGACCCAACACCTCGAGGCCGCGCGTCGACAGAAACATGACGCCCATCGGGCACGTCACGGTGCTTCGGGGATTGATGCACCCTACATCCGTTTGCACCGATTGGATTTGCCACGTGTTTTGGTCGCCCTTGTCGTCGGGCCCGTCGCCGAAGACGACGTCGATGGTCGTCTCGCCGAAGACCACAAGCTTTTCATCCAAGCTCGCGAGCGCAATCTTGTCGCTCGCAAAGGCGAGCGTGAGAGCTTCGTTGAACCCAGGCGCGAGCGTCGCATCGAGCGTCGAGTCTTTCGAGAACCAAACCGTGCGCACGTCCGGGGCGAGGCCCACGAGCCGCCCGCGATGCGTGACGACCGTGACGAAGGCCGGCGGAGGGACGTTGGCAAGCTCTCCCACGTCGGTATAGAGCTGCGCTTGCGCACTCAGGGGCAGGGCCGGGGCGCCGGAAGCGATGTTGGCGTCGGCCTTCGTATCCGTGAGAGAGATGTCTTTGACGTGTGGATTATTGAGAAGAAATTGGTAATTGGGTTCGCGGCTAAGACGGTAATGCGCGCTGGTCGCGCCCACGGTCGTCCGCCATACTTCGATAAGAATGGGCGAGGGCGAGTAGGGCGCGACGAGCGCGCGCTGCTTGCTGGATAGGGACGCCGCGGAAACGGTGAGGATGAGAGAGAGATTGGCTCCGGCCGTCGTTCCGGTTTTCGGGGGCGAGGGCATCGAGCGATGCAAAAGCCCAAGGGCGTCCCGCCACGCGTAGGTGACGACGTAGCTGTACGTACCGACGGCCATGGATCCGCCCGCCGCGGGCTCGACGGAAAGGATCGCCGGCGCGTGCGGAAAGCCATAGGGCATCGCCGATTGGCCGTCGTACCAAAAGGGCGCGCCCGCGGCGCAAAGCACGCCTCGCCCAAGTTGCGCACTGCGAAAGAGATCGCGCCCTCCGGTCTTCATCTGAAAGAGATTCCACGCGACCGGCAGACGCAAAAAGGCGGTCGTCGGTTCGAGGTTCCGGAAGGGCACGGGCAGATAAACGTTTCCCTCCGCGTCGACCGCGGGCTTCATCAGGTATTGATTGACCGGCGGCCACCACCCCGTTTGGTTTTCGAGCATGGCGACGAGCGGATGGTTGCCGTTGCTCGCGCCCGTGATCGAATCGGAGGTTTCGATCTCCACGACCACGCTCGACGGTTGCGGGATGGGATCGGTGCTCGTGAGATTGTACGAATGAAGGAACGTCGCAGCGCCCACGTACCAGCGCCCGCCGACCTTCCAAGGCTTGCTCGGCGCATGGAGACCAAACGTGATGCGCGCGGACCCGGGGAACGTCAGATGCGATAAGGTCTCAACCCGTTTGGTCATGAAACGCTCGGCGTCGGCCCCGCCGTCGTCATCGGTCCACCCCATGATGAACGATTGCGAATCCGCCACCGCAACGAAGACCCAATTCGGCACGAGAAGCGAAAACGTGTTTGGGGCGATGAGCACGGAAAGGTCCGGGCTCAGCGTCCCCAGCTTGGCCACGTCCGGAAGCGCTCCGTACATAACGTGCACCTCGGTGGGGGATGCCGCGATGCAAATGCATCCCACCGAGCCGGACGACGTCGATAGCGTGGCGTTGTCTACGTTAGCGAGCGGAAGAGTCTCGAGCGTGTAACTCCGAACCGCCACCCGGCTTGCTCCGGTCAATAAACCATAGGCCACATAGAGCGTCGGCACGCCGCCCGAGGGCGTCTCGATCACCGCGTCGAGCGGGGCATGCGCGGCGGCGTCGCTCGCCGCGGGATAGAGCGCCGAGGGCGTCATCGTCAGCAAGTCGATCGCCGCGTAATAGACGCTCCCGCCATGGCTTGTGGCAAAGACGTACGCGGTTGACCCGTTCAGAACCAAGCGCGGGTAGGCGACTTGGTCCACGATCAACACGGGCGGCATCTCGACAACGCCCGTACGGAAGTTTTCCGCTTTGACGAACAGCGTCCCGCCGTTGGTATTGTATCCAGAGATAAAAGCCGTAATGAGCAGGTCGCCGTAAATGCAAATATCGACCGCGGTGACCGTGCCCGCCGAATCAATCAGGGGCTTACGGGTCACGAGCAGGCTCGACGGGCGATCGATGTCTTGCCACTTGCCGAGTGCTTCGGAGTGCGCGTAGAGCATCTCGCCATCGGCGAGCGCGAGATCGCTCCCCCGCGTGATCAGACGCGACGCCGACGTCAGGCTCCCACCATGCATGCGCGAGCGCGGCAAGCTCGTGGTGCCGGCTCTTTTGACGAGGCGGCGGGCCTTGTCCATGGCGCAATTGTCCGCGAGCAAAAGCGTACCCGGCGGAACCGCCTTGGGATCGTCGCCCTCGTTCAGGGCTCCGATGGGGACTTGCATCAGGCGCGTCGCCATCAGAAAAACCACAAATCCACCGTCGCGTTGACGGTGGTGAGGAGCCATATTTGGTTGTTCGGATCGGCCGGGATCGTGCCGGATTCGCCCACCACGTTGGCCACGTTCAATCCGTAGTTGCGGGTAATCAGGTAACCCTTCGGCCGGTATCCGAGACGATGCGTCACGAGACGTCCCACGCCGGCGGCAAAAAGAACGCCCCGCACGGCTTTCCCGCGGATAAAAGGACAATCGTTGACGACCTGCGCAACGTCTTCGCGCGCGCGCTGGATCGACTCCATTTGTCGATCGCCCGTGTGCACGCGGACGTCCGGTAGATTCTTCGATCCGGACATTAGCGCCAGCCTCCGAACCCTCCGCGTCTCACATCCTTGACGCGTTCGGCTCGGAACGCGTCACGCCCACGGGCGAGCTTGTCGATTCGCGCTTTGAGCCGCCCCATGTCTTGGCGAATCGTGTTCACCACTTGAAGCTCATCGTCTTTCGTCAGCATGCAGCATGCGGCGAAGTCGACGACGTACTCTTCCCAGCCGTTGATCCCGTCAAAACCCGAGTCCGGGCTATCAGTCAGATCGGTCATGATCGGGATGTAGTCGACGACGAGCGTTTGACCGGCCGAATGCATCGGCAGGATTTCGATATACCCCGGCTGAAGTTCGTAATGCGTCGGGGTGCCTCCTCCCGAGGCCACCGACCGAAGCCACGGCTCCTCCATCGAGGTATAGGGGATGAGCGAATACCCCGTGGGTCCGCCCATCCTTACCGAGATAAGGCGATAAAAGGAAGGGTCCAGCGCATATCGGCTCGTGCCCGACGCGGTCGTAATGACGTGCGGCGGCGCGCGGTAATACGCTCGGCCGCGCGCCTCCACGAGCATGTCGTAGACTTCGGCCGCCCCTTGGTTGACATACCGAAGGACGTCCGAGCGCGGATGGCGATCGGTCAAAGCTTCGCAATCGGCACGACGATAAGCGTCATTGATGAGATCTGCGCCGCTTCGCGTGCGTGCCATGGCTAATCCTCCGCGGCGCTGTCGTCCTCGTGGGTCTTGTGCTCATCCATGCAGGCCTCGTAGGCCAGCCGGAAAGCGGTCGCGAGGGCGACGGCGTCGTTGTCTTGGATCGCTTCAAGGATATCGGAGGCGGCCTCTTTCAGACCGCCGCCCCCCGCGTCTTCGTCGTCCCCTTTGGGCGCGCCGAGCATGATGGCGAGACCTTTCGCCATTAGGCCGCCCCGCCCGTGCGATCGCTTTTGTTGACGAGCAGAAACCCGCCCACAAGCAGGTTATCCGTCGGATCGGTTTGCGTGGCGCCCGTCATGGTGCGCACCACAAAGGTCCCGTCACTGGCGACAGTCGACCAATCCACCGTACCCATCATGTCGACGTCATCGGCCGTGGCGCTTACGCCTGCGTATCCGAAAATGCACGAATAGGGCTTTTGTCCGCCCGCGAGAGTGCAGAGAAACTCTCCCGCTTCCGATCGGGAAACAGAAGCGAGATGGCTTCCCTTCAGCGCGTCCGGGTGCGTGGTGCCGTTGATCGTGAATCCGAAAGGGATCATGACGACCCCTTCCCCGATGCACTCCAGCGGGTTGAGCATACGGTCGAGGCCCATGGCTAGACCGCGTACCCGTCGACGTCTTCTTCCTCGACATCGATCGCCCAAGAGGCAGCGCCGACCGCGACGCCCGCCGCGGCCATGGTAATGATCGCCGCAAGCCACGTTCCGGCCGCGAAGCGATCGTTGTTCGAAGACGTATCCACCGTGAGCGGGTAATTCGTTCCGGCCGCCATGCTTCCGCCGCCCACGACGGTTGTGGATACGGAAGCGATGGTGTTGCCCGCCGTGCCGGCGATCACGGGTTTGAGCGCCAGCGTCGCGTAGTTCGTCCCGTTCGCGGTGGACGCGGTGGTCGGATAGACGTGCACGCCCATGACGCGCCCGCCGTTTTTCATCCGAATGGCCGGCGCGGCGTTCGCCGCAATGGCGTCGGAACCGTTGGCGAGCTGCGAAACCGTGGCGAGTCGGTACGTTTTCCGAATCAGGTTTCGCGCAGCTTTTTTGCTATTCGTGAAACTGGCATTGGAGGCTGTTGCGCCCGCCACCATATCGGCGGTGCGGCTCATGTCGTTCGGATATCCCATGGATCAACCTCCTTTCACGTGAGAGCAAGAACCCAGTTTTGACCGGGTGCGGTGGTGTAAAGCTGCCCGTAGCCGCCCAAGCGGCCTTCGGTCGCGTTGGCGTTTTGCTCGGTCATAAATTGACCTGCGCCGCCGCCGACCTTGTTCAGCCACATCGGGTATTCGCCCGCGGTGTGGAATTTCCACGTCGGGACGTTCAAACCAAAGACGTATTTGGTCGTGGCCGTCTTGTTCCGCGGAATGTCGGCATCCGAATACATCTTGACGGTCTTGCCGCCCTGGCTTGTGAACTCGAGCGCCTTGTACCCCACGGTACCGACCTTTTCGGTCGTGTAGGTTTTGGCTCCCTGAAGGCTCATCTCGATATCGTTGTAAACCTCGGGCGGCGCGAAGATGTGCGTCGTCTCGATGTTGCGGCGATGCGCCTTTGCGAGCGCTTGCTTGATGGCTTCGGTCGCGAGCAGGTTCGACGACGTGAATCGCGAGCCCGCGAGGCGGGTCGGGAAATCCGTGCGGCTCATGCCCCAGATCGAAGCCGGATCGGTCGTGCCCGGGTTCGTCAACGTGGCGTACGCCGGAACGCCGAGGAAGGACTTGGCGTAATCGCCTTGGTGAAAGAGAAAGTCGCCATTGGCAAAGCCAGGGACGCTCGAAACGTTCGCATCGAACGTGATGACGCCCGTGTCTTCGTTCAGGCCGGTGACGCGGAGCGCGCCGATGTGCACGCCGGCCGATCCGGTGTACCCGTCGTCCACGGAAAATTCGATGTAGTCGTCTAAATCGAAGTTCCGGATATCATTGATGTCATACAGCGTGACGGTGGCGCCCGAGCTCGTCGACACGGCGCCGATCGCGCCTCCGCCATTGCGCCAAAGGGCCCAACAGCTCGACCGCTTTAGCTTGGACGTCGCTTTCTCGGTGGATTCGGCAAGGGCGCGGACGAGCGCGCCCCGCTGATTACGGGAAAGCGTAATGAGCTTGTGGTCGACCGACCAGAGACCGAAGTTGTCCCGGGTTGCGATCTGCATTTGTTTGTACTTGGGCGGACTCTTGTTCGCTTTGGCCGCATCAAAGTCGTTCGAGCGACCCGCCATCCCGCCGTACATGACGGTGATGACTTGATAGAGACCGTCCCAGGTTGTGTCCTTCGGAACGATGCCCAGCCACGGCTGGTCTTCGTACATAAAATCGAAAATCTCGTCTTTCCAAACGCTCTTGAGGATCTCAGGAACGTTGACGACGTTGGCTGCGCTACCCATGAATCCCTCGCGGGATCTCGGGAGGAGTTAGCGTTTTTCGAGTCGCGCGATCTCCGCCTCAATTCGCTCTTGGCGTGACAAACGACGGCCCGTTGACGCTCGCTCACCTGCGAGATCATTACCGATGGTCGTACCGGCGTTTCCACGAGGTGCGGTGCCGTTCACCGTAGGCGTCTTTGCGGAGGGTGCCGCGGGGGCGGTCGTCGCTTGAAGGCGTGCGGCTCGCTGCTGTCGTCCCTGATCGTGAGCGTCTTGCGCCGCTTTCAGCACGGTCAGGATTTCTCGCATTGTGAACCCACGGTTAGGGTTCGTCAATTGAACCCCATACTGCTTGGCCGACGCGTGGAAGGCCTCGGGGTTCTGATCGAAGTGTTTCACATATCCCACAAGGTCGACGTCGTCGTATTCGGTCCGAAGCGAAAGGAACTCCGGATCTTGGACTTCGGCCATAAATGCAGTCTGCAATTGGGCATCATGGTCTCTCGCGGCGAGCACGGCGCGCTCGCGCTGCAGCTGTTCGATCGTCTTTTGCAGCGGCTCGAGCTTTTCGCCCATCTGCCGCTCGAAGTCGGCGCGAAGGCGCTTGATCTCGGCCTCGGGCGTATTCGCCTCGATGGCTTCGCGCTGCATTTCTTCAAAGACCTGACGCGGATCGCGTCCAAGCGCGGCGAGCCCTTCTTTGAAGTTGCCTTGTTTCAGCGCGTCAAACTTGGCGCGCACTTCGGCCGCAGCTTGGCGATCCGCTTCGGCCGCTCGAGCCGCTTCGCGCGCGCGTTCGTTCAGTCGCTGGGCCTTTCGCCGTTCGGTCACCTCCGCGAGGCGAGCCTCAAGGAGGGCCCGTTTCGCAGCCTGCGCTTTGGTCGCTTCGTTTTCTTCCGGCGGCGGAGCCGCTTGTTCGGCAGGAGCAACAGGAGCTTCGCCCTCCGTCGTCTCGGCCGGATCGCCCGTCGGGATCGCGCCTTCGGCGGGCTCGCTCGCGGCCTCCTCCTCACCCGCGGAAGGCGCCTCGACCGCGGCGGCAACTTGCGTCATACGAGCGGCGATCGCATCGGCGACGGGCATCTTAGGCAGCTCCGGGGGGTGGCATCACGACGGGCGCTACGGCATTTCCGGGAAGAGGCGCGCCGTCGGGAGGCGGCGCGTAAAGCTCGGCGGGTCCGGGGGGCATCATGCCCGGCGCATTAACGGGCGCCATGTCGTCGGGCCCCGGAGGAAGTTCGCCCGGGGCTTGCGCGCCACCTTGCGGTCCGCCCGTCGCGTCACGCATGGTGCGGGCCGCCAGCACAAATTCCAGAAGAGCGGCCGTGTTTTTTTCCGGCACTTCGTCAATCCATTTCGCCTCGAGATACGCGAGCGTCCCGAGCGCTACGACGATATCGAGGTTCATGGTCGGTTCGGGCATGATCGGTTTCGGATCGTCGGAATCCAAAAACCGTTCGATGATTCGCTCGACGGCGCGGCGCGGACTCCCGCGCAGATTCAGGACGCGTTGCACGTCCGGGAAGTCCAAGAGCGCGAGCATCTCGTCTTGTGAAAAGAGGCCTTTATCGGCCATCTCGCTGACTTGCTGCCAGCGATCTTCCGGCGTGCTCGCGAGGAAACTTGTGGGGAACGTACGAAGGGTGAATTCCTCTCGATCCATTCGGACCTTGTCGTACGAGATGTCCTCGATCGCGCTCCGTCCGTCGGCGCGCTTTTCGACTTTGACGACGTACTTTTCTCCATGCTCCCCAGCCTCGTCATGGATCTCCTCCATTAAGTCAAAGAGCTGCCACGCCGTATCGACCGCATCGCGCTCGTCCTCGCGACCTTGCGGAATGAGATTCTCCGCATCGATATCGTGATACGTGCGAAGGGCTTTCCCACTATCGAGTCCCGCAGGCTTTTCGCTTCGCGAAGAAAGACCGGAGATGCCAGTGATGTCGGCGGCGAAGTTGCCGCGCATCTTTTGGTAGTAATCAAAAAACTGCGGGTGCCACGGACTTGGAGTCACAAACTTCGGCTCTTGCCCTTCGTACCGCACGACCGAAAGCGTACCGTTGTCGAGGGTATCGGTTTCAATTCCACTTCCCATTGGAACAAGGCAATAGGAGCCGGTCATGTAGCCTTGCTCTTGGAGTCGAAGGCCGATCGAATTGACTTCGAATTGGAGGCCCGCAAGCTGCGAAACCATCCCTTGCCCGCGCCAGCCAATGAGCGGCGGCGAATAATCGCTTTTGCTAATCGGATGATAATCGTGGATGTAGTCTCCCTCGTCGAGCGTCGCATTCGAGATGCAGAGCGCCCAGGCTCCGTCTTTGGCGTTCTCTTCGGTAGGCTCGCTGCTCGGAAGATGAATCGCCTCTTCCACGAGCACGACGTCGCTCGTGTCGTCGAGCGAAACATCCCACGAATCATCCATCGTTCGACTATCGGCCTGTTGAATGAGCTCCGCTTTTTGGGGATAGCGATCGATCAACACCAGACGATCCACGTGATGCCGAATGTAAAGGCTTCGCGGCCTCCCGTGCATGGCGTCGATGGGATCGACGCGAAATTCCCAAGGGAATTTTCTTTCATGAAAAAGCTTTTTGCCGACGCGAAAGTTTCGGGCGAAGCCGCTTCCGAAAATGGCGCCGTCGCGAAGGCGGAGCGTGCGCGTTTTCCAGTAACCGACCGAGTCCAAGACGCCTTCGAAGAACTTTGTGAGCGCTTTGGCGCGCCTTTGCGCCCCGTAGTCGCCGCCCGTCGTCAGCGCCATCGGGACGGGACGGTTTTTGGTCATCTTCGCGACGTAGGTATCCACTTGCCGGCGACAAATGTTCGTTGTCATCGTCTGGGGAACCGCGCTCGAAAGCGCGGCGCCACCCTGGATAAGATTGGCCAGTTCGGAGTCATCGTAGAGGCACGCGTAGTAGAGATCTTGCGTCTGCTGCTGACGCGCGACGCGTCCGAGGCGCTCGACGTTGGCAAAGACGGCGACGTGCGGCTCGTCCGAACGCCACCACCGCAAGTCCTTAACCTTCGCGTGTTCGCCCGAGGCGAGGGTCTCGGCGCGCGCACTAACTTTGGATCTCATTTCACACTCCGGAGCGCGGGACGGACGCGCGAGGCGGCAAAGAGGATATCGCGGTGCCGTTCTTCGGCCTGCTCGCGCCTTTTTTGAACTTCTTCCGGCGTGATCACTTTGGCGGCGGGTCCGGGCGCAGGTCCAAGCTCGATATCGCCGAACTTCGTGACGCCAAGCGCCCGCATTCGCGCGACGGTGGCCTCGAGCTCGTCGGGGCTCACGGCTTGAGCCCCATCGAGGCGACGTTGGAACATGGGATATAGGCCGGTCCGCGCATCGATTCGTCTTGTGCCATCAGGCACGGAACGCCGCGAAGCTCGGTGAGGACGATGCGCATCGTTCCCGTCGCGGCAATCGCGCCAACCCTCGTGTGGTCGGAGCCAAGGTTGATCTCTCGCAGAAACGTGGCCCACGCGACGTCGGTTTCCGAGCTTGCTTTGGTCGTCATTAGGAAACCTCAAGGCCCAAGGTGAAACGTGGACAATACAGCCATTTGCGTTCCCGCGGACGAAGGCGCCGCTCGCAGTGCCGCGTAGAAAACGTATAGCGGCGTATGGGAAGGCCTTCGAGCATGTACGGGACGAGGCCCACGCCGCGGAACATGCCGGAGACGTAGACGTAGTGGAGCTCGTCGCCGGTCGCGCAGGCAAACCCCACGAGGGTCTCTTCGTCTTGCGGCGCGCATGCGACGCGGGTCGTGGCTTGCGCGAGCAACATCGAAACGAGGCGTTTCATCTCGCGCGCAAAATGCGGCGGATCGGCGCCGAAAACCGCGGGGCAATTGGCGAGCATGGTCGAACGCCAGGCGTTTTCGATAAAGGGCACGTCGGAGGGACGTGCCTCGCGCACGACGAAGGGCAGCGGCGTCATTGCAGCCCTTCGCGCCTTCCGCACCGCCGCCGATCGTGACCCAGCTTGCGGCAAAGGCCGCACCGCTTCTTGCCCTGATAGCCGATCCTTTCGCGGCCGCGATCCCGCATGCGCCGGCTGCATGGCCAGCAGTAGAGGCGGTCGGGGCGAGCGAGGCGCCAATGGCAATGCGGGCAGACTCCGACCGAGATGAGGCGATTACGAACCTCCACGAGCAGGTCTTTTCCGCGCTCGATCACGCGTGCACCGTGGCGCACACGAAGTCGTCGGGATATCGAACGAGCAGGCGATCGCGCTCGCCGACGTTTTCCCCTGTATAAAGGGTTTTCCCGTCCCCTTCGGCGTACGTGTGCACAAGCACGGTATCGCCGGGAACCAATTCCCGCACGAGCGGGCCGACGCTCAGCACCTTGGCGGGAAAGTAGTCCGGCGTCGCCGCCGTCTTCAGCCGCGCGGAGTGCTTGGCCTCGAACGTTTCCGGAATGTGGATCCCGCCCGGGGTGATCTTCGGGCGCAGGCGCTCGACGTACACGAGATCGCGAAGAGGACGCACCGCCGTGCGCGTTTCGCCCATCATCCAAGCACCACGCCGTACGTGGAAACGGTAACTGGAGGGGTGACCTGACCGATGCGAATGAGCCGCCGGATGATCTCCGAGCGGGTCGTCTTCGCGTGCTCGGCCATCAGCGCGAGTTTGTTGCGGTCGTCGAGCGAAAGCCGGACGACCAGGGGCGAAACCAACGGAGTGGGCGCCATATACATTCATGTACATGGACGTATATATGGTGTCAATACAGCTTATCGGCCGCGCATGCCGGGCCGAAAGGGACGCCGCGCGCGCCGCACGCCGGGCGAGCGCTGAAACTCGACGCTTTGAGAGAGTTCGAGCCATCCGGCGCCATCGGTGGTTTGCACGTTGTCGACGGGAAGATCAGCCGCTGCGTCGCCGAACTTCGCGCGCACGGTGGGCGTGCCCGTTCCGCCCGTGGTCGAGACTGCACCGAGGCCAAACACGAGGCGGTCGCCCTCGAGCGCGGACACCGAGGAGAGCGCCTGTCCGGCGGTAATCACCGTGACGTTGCGATGCGTGGACGTCGGGGTAAGTTCGAGAAGCGTCCCATACTCGCCGAGCGCGAGGAGCGTTCCGCGCACCGTCTGTCCGTCGTTCGACACTACCGACAGCGCGACGCGGGCCGCATCGATGTTTTGCGTCGCCCCCGTCTCACGCATCATGATCTGACAAGCGACGGTGCCGCTGATGGTTTGGGCGGCGAGCGGATCGGAAACGAATTGCGCAAGGAGCACGTTGGCGCCCGCCGCGCTGGTCCCCGCTGTGTTGGGCAAGATCCCGGTGCCGACAAGGGTTGTGGCAATGGGATCGCCCACCTTGCCGGCGAGAAGCCGCCGCCGGACCGCGCCCGTGGTCGAGCCGAAGGCGGCAAACGCAGGCGAGACCGACGCCGAATAGACCGCGTCGTACGGCAGATAAAAGCGCGTGGCCATCAGTGCACGCGACGCGGGAAGCCGAAGCCCGTTCCGATACCGAAGAAGACGTCAAGAAGCCAAAGAAGGATCATGAGCACGACAACCGCGTTCAGGATCGTCTTGACCTTCGCGTCCATGGGAACGAGCTGATTCAGCAGGTAGAGCCCTACGCCGCAGATCACCAGGACCAAAAGCACCGTAATGAGCGACATTCACGAGAAATAGCACACGACGTAACTCAGCGATGAGTTACGGGTAGGCGGCCGTATTTGTCGGCGCGCTCACGCTCTTTTTGCCGCTCCTTGAGGAACTGCCGCTTGGCGTGCTCGGACTCATCGAACGACGAGCGGACGGTGAGGATGGGGGTCGGCGGGGCTTTGACGAGCATGACGCCCATCGCGATCGACGCCGCATGGTCGGAGTGGCGCGAGCCCACGGTGGCGAGCTCGTAGACAATGCCCGAGCGGGTGAGCCGTTCGCGGATGCCGAGCAAATCCGTTTTGACCTGATCGTCGGGCGGAAGTTCGAGCCGCGACTCGCGAACGATCGTGCGTAGTCCGTCGAACGCATCGGCTTTTGTGGAGGCCGACCACGGCGTATCGACGATGAGATAGACCCCATGCTGCGAGGCAATCTCGCGCAGCGTGTCTTCGCTGAATTGGTCGGAGTGGACGTGGCGAAGGTTGTAGAACGCAAGGATCGGAGCCATCTCGGCGAAGACTTTTCCGGCGACGAGCGGCTTTTGCTTCGTGCCGATCCATTCCCGGGTGAGAACGACTTTGCGGATGCGCTCGTCCGAGAGCGTCGTAATCGCGAGCGTCCAGGCGTTGCCACGCGTCGCGGGATCCATCGTGGCGAGGTAGCGGTGCCTCGGGCAGGGAAGACTATCGCTCGACGTCAGCCACGCGGGCTCGGTAGGATCCACGGCGCGCGGCGCTCGCGAGAGCTTATCGAGCGACACTTGCGACAAGAGCGACGTTTCGTTTTCCGCTTGGGGAATGGCGGCATATTCCCGCGCCCACACGATGGGATCGGGCTCTAACTCGTGGGTTTGCTCTTCGGTAATCGAGGGATTGGCCATCCAGGTTTCGGCGTGCGTGATGAATTGAAGGGGCGTCTCGCCAAGCGCGAAGGCATCGGCGTGCGCGTCCAAAAGCCCCATGGGGCTCGAGCTCAGAAAGATGCGCGCGTTGGGTTGCGTGGCGATCGTCGGGCGAACGCTGGCAATGACGACGGTCGCGGGGTTGGCTCCGGTATCGGAGTCTTTCCACTTCGCCACTTCGTCGCAAAGAATGAAGATGCCGGTAAACCCGGACACGCCGGAGATCGACGCCGTGTAGACGGTAAAGGCGATGCGGCGGGAAACGAGTTCGACGGAGTCGCCGCGTTCGATGTACCGCACGTCGATGGCGTCCAAGATCGCCTTGATGGTTCGAAGACGCTCGAGCGCATCGGAACGACGAGCGCTGATGATGGCGACGATGCCCATGTCGCCAGGCGGGATGCGATGCTCGCCGTAAAGCGCTTCGGTCACGCCGAGACGACAGAGGCTCGAACTCTTGCCGCCGCGACGGCCGACGCGACCCACAAGCTGGCGTTTGCCCGAGCGGTAGAAGCGGGTGATGGTGTCGTGCCACCAAGGACTGATCGCCGGGAATCCCTTGGCGACCAGCGCGCGATTGAGAGCCGCAAAGTGCTTGAGAATCTTCTCGGCGTGCGACGTCATTCGGATTCGGCCGTGTCGGGCGCTTGGCTCGGGCGGGGCGGGCGATCGGCGCAAAACGAGCAGTTCGGTTCGGCGCACGGACCTTCGATCCACACGTCACACGCCCGACAGAAGTACGCGTCGTGGCGATGGCTCCGGTCCTCGGGTGGGCTTCCGCAGCGAGGACACGGCCGGGTCGAGCTAACCATCGTTTGGGTCGTCGTCGGACTCGAGCCACGGCGCGAGCGGATCGCGCGTTTGCTGCGGCTTCTGCCTCGCAATGCGGATGGCCATCTCGTAGGCGGCATTGTCATTGACCCGTGCGGAATCTCCGAGTTTGGCGGCGGTCATGGCCAGCTTGGGATCGCACGTCTCGGTGGCCTTGGCGAAGAAGTACATCGCAAAGGCGGTTTCCGCTGCGGCAATCAAAAGACCGTTGGCTTCAATGGGCCCGCACGGCTGGCCTGCGACCAAGGCAACCTGCGCCATCTTCGCATCGAGAAGCTCTTCGGCATCGGAGCGGTAGGGCTCAAACTCTTTGGCAATCGCAGGGCTCCGCATCCGAAGGATGGCCCGCCTCGCGTGCTTGGCCCAGGTCGGGGTCAGACCCTTCGGGAGACCCGTGTCATCGGTGACCCCGGGCAGACTGTAGGACGGAATACGGGGCGGCTTAGGATTCACTGCACCCAGTCTCATCGGGTCCGCTGTCAAAGCAAGTCTGTTCGATGTCATCAAGCGAAGCGAACACCATACGAAGCAGCAAGGCCTCGTCCGAGACGCTCGGATGCACCCGGATCCCCCACTGTCGAATCTGCCTTGCCGTCACCGCAACCCCATCACTAGCCACCGACACGTCGGCAATGGAGGGACGATAGGCCATGACCCAACCAAGTGTAGCGGATGGGAATCCTTGCCGCTCTCTCCCACCCTTACTTTGGATTGTATGACATCAAAGTTTTGGGTGTTCACTGGAGAATTGTCCTCCTACCCATAAAGACCGGGGTGGGCTACCGGGGGTTTTTCCCAAGAGGGGGTGGGAGGCACTGTGGTATCGCGCGCGATACGATCAGTGGGACGCGAGGTGAGATGCCGCAACCGATGCCGCACCAAGACAGTATCCCTTCAAGGCTCT
>WUUC01214081.1_pt1 | contig 19173 bp, 9 predicted proteins | sample 6278441 | NCBI WGS metagenome assembly WUUC01 (sample SAMN13675441, study PRJNA597444) | soil metagenome | isolation source: soil | place: USA: Washington | collected 2017-10 | reverse complement strand
CTCAGCCGGTTAGAGCGTGGGATTCATAACCCCAAGGTCGGGAGTTCGAGTCTCCCCCCCGCTACCAACTTCCCTTTGAGTTTCAATGGTTTACGAGGCCGCGGCGGATAGGTCTTCTGCCTACTGTCTCGGCTTTTGTCGTGCCCGGAGACCTCCGAGTGAGGAGTCGCTCTCAAAAAAAAGCTAAACAAGGCGGACTTTTGCTGTGTTCGTGAGCACTCCATACAGGTGCTCCCAACTAATGCTTATAGTGCCACGGCGTCTCGCTTGACACGTCGGCACTTGTCGGATTTTCTGTCGTCAGTGGCCGAGCGCCCTCCCGCAGCGGCGCAGGTGTGAAATTGTCCACGCGCCGTTCTCGCGGGGAAGTACGGGGCACGGAGCAGAGGATTCCGATGATTATTTAAGGAGCGACCAACATGGCGGGTAACGAAGGAAGGGCGGCGGGCGAAGGGATGGATGCGGTCAACGATCTTGCCGAAAGGGTGAAGTCTACGGATCCCGAGGCGGCTGTGGAAGTGAGAGCCATAGGCGGGCGCGCCGTCGCTTATGGTCTGGAAGGATGCTACGACGAGGCGGTCAAAGAGTATCTGAAGATGCTGGACGTCGCGCCGTTCTCACTACCCGTCTACAGACACGTGGCGCTGGAACTCGTGGTGTTTGAGCGGATCGGTGCTGCGGTCGAGGTCTGCGATGAGGCCGTTCAATTTAACGGCGCGGACGCGGAAGCCTACCGCTTACTGGGAGAGGTCTGTTGGCAGGCCGGGCTGTACGGAGTCGCCGCGTTGGCTTACCACGAGGCGGTTGAACTGGGGGCTTCCAGTGCTGAGGGCGTCTACCTCCCGCTGGGTCATTCTTACTTCAGCCTCCGCCGCTACGAACGGGCGGCGCAGGCGTTCGGTGAAGCTGCCCGCATCAGTTCCGACAGCGCGGAGGCACATCTCTACTTGGGGCACTCTCTCTTCGAACTCAAGCAGTACGGGCGGGCGGCGGAAGCCTACCGCCACGCCGTCGCGCTCGATCCAGATGCGGCGCCGACGCGTCTCTCGCTCAGCCTGACCTGCGTTGAGACTGGGGACAAGGCCGAAGCATCGGCGGAATTAAAGAAGTGTCTGGAATTGGGAGGGTACTATGACGGGAGGCTGCACGGGGCGCTCGGGCGGGCACTCTCGTCGCTCGGGATGTTCGCCGAGGCGGCAAGGGCGTATGAGGAAAGCGTGAGGAGATGGCCCGGATGCGGTGACTGCGCCGCAGACCTTGCCCGCGTCTACGAGTCGGCGGGCTGGCGCGAGGAGGTGGAGGCCTTGAGGGCGCGCCCGGCACGACAGGCACGACAGGCGGACGAAAGCGACCAGCCGTTCTGAGAAAGTCTCGGGGCGCGGTGAGAATGCTCTGCCGCACGCGGACAGCACCCGCACCACCTTAACAAAGGAGAAAACGAATGCCTGAACCTGCCATCCTCGGATCGGGGAAGAATCTCACCACCGGCGGAGTACCTTCTGGTAGCCCCTGCTCGTTGATTCGATGTCACGGCAGATGCACCCGCTCAACAGGATGAATAAGGAACTCTTGCAGCGCAAATTTTCGCCATCTCTTTGGGCCGCAGCCTTTGTCGTCTCGTGCAAGATGAAATAGCTGTTTTGGAATTGTCGGACAAAGCGTCCCGTAGCAGCATGCGGGTGCGGAATAAACCTCCGCGACCAAATCTCGTGAGCGGTCTCTTACCTCATTTCGCAACCTTCTTCAGCTCAATCAACGCGCCAGCCATTTCGGCATCCACCGGCTTGGAGAACAAGAACATTCGCATTTTAATCCTTTGAGTCGGGCCAGTTGCTCAACGGTTTCCACGCCTTCAGCGATCATTTCCATCTTTAAGTCGGGGGATTATGTACTTGACGCAGATCCTTAATCGCCTAGACTACAAATCTTCGACTATTTGGGGCGGATGACTGAGATAAATCACCTATTTTGCTTGAAGTAGATAATCACCATAATTTTCACAGCATGACCGTTTTCCTTTCATGCCGTGCCTCCATCCCGGCTATGTAGTCCGAAGCACCTCGACAATTTCACTTAAGGCTCCAACGCCGGCTCATAGGTCAGGATGAACTCCAGAAACTTCGAGACTTCGATCATATCCTTGCCGACAAATTTGATGCTGTGCGCATCGGTGCGCTCAACGATTGACAGGTAACTGAGGACTTCCGACGGGCGGTAACTCTTGAAGCGCACGTCCAATTGAATGGGCGTCGCGTGTTTGTACGGCTTGAAGTCTTTGATTCTGCCGACGGCCTTTTTGACTTTCTCGCGGATCAACCCGTAAGCGGCTTCGGGCATCAAGGTTCTCGCCGAGTGAAAACCGGAAGACCATTTGACGACCGCCCCCTCCACATCGCCCAACAGCGTGGCGATCTCTTTCACCGCGGCATCGTCGCCGGAGACCATAATCACCGGCACGTTGAAATGACCGGCAATGGCCGCGTTGATACCACCTTCGGGCACCGAGACGCCTTTCAATCGAACATCGGCGAGACGGGCGCTCGACATCGTGTGGGCGCGCACGCCTTGAGGGTTAGTCGTGCCTGTGTGATAGCCGAGGAAGATGACGCCCGCGAAGGTCTCGTCAATGCCCTGCATCATCATCAGCGGGCGGGGGAAAGCCCGCACCAGGGTGATATCTTTATGCAACTTTTCGATCAGCAAATTCTGCCCGTTACCGTGCGAGTCGCTGACGACGATCTCGGTGGCTCCGGCCTCGAACGCGGCCTCAACGGCGGCGTTGACCTCCGCGGTCATGAACTCGCGGAAGCGTTGATATTCAAAGCCCTGTGGCCCTAATTGCTCGCCGGTGACGACGCCGACGACGCCTTCCATGTCCGCCGAGATGTATATCTTCATCTTCTTCACCTCCTGCGCTTTGACCGTGAGCGCCAGAAAGCTCATCAGCAACAGCGTCAATAAGCTCGCACCGTATTTCATTTTTCATCCTCCACCCTATTGAGGTCACGAGCGACGAACGGATGCCCATGCCGGATGTTACTTGATTGCTTGAATCACACGGATGGACTCCAGCGCGCGTAGATATTCCAACACGAGTTCGAGCGGGATGGGGCCGTACACGGCGGACACCAGATCGCGTATCTCTTGCGCCGTGCGCCGCCCGTCTGCAAGATTCAATACTTCGTAAGCGTACTCGCCGCCCGAACCGCGCCGACCCTCAAACTGAAGCAGCCGAATTTGCCTTTCACGTTCAGCGCCATAGCGGTCCGTGAAGTAGTCGTAGCCGAAGGCGGACATCGTCCCCTTCAGTTCAGGGTTGCGGCGGAAGACCAGTCGCCCGTCACCCTGCGCCAGCGCAGGAGGATGTTTGACCCCTCCCCACAGCTTTTCCAGTTTGTCGAGGAATGTGTCGGCCTCGGCGCGAGTCTCTGCGGGGATTTTGCAGAAGCGCCCCATCGAATCGACGAGCGCGCGTTCAGATAAGAGGTGGAAGCGCGCGAGGTTCGCCGCCTCGTCGGCTGAGAGCTGTGCGCGGCGCTTAAGCATTGTCGCCGTTCGGCGCAAGGAGTTAGTTTGCAGGACGCGCAGGAGCGCGGGCGCGTCTTCCGCCTTCGCGTTCGCGAGGAAGTAGGCGCTGGCCGCGCCGATAAAGGCCGCGCGCTTGAGCTTCGTCGGATCAACATTCGCGGGCGTGTCGAAGCTCGTGTGGATATAGCGGTCGGGCCAGTCATTGAGGTAGATGGCGGGAATGCCCCAGGAGCTGTCGGTATAGACCTGATGATCGCTGCCCATCGAGAACTCGGCCATCTCCGCCTGCAACGCTTCTTTGCCGCCCTCCGGCGCGACGAGCGGGAAAGGGACGCTCTCGCCTCCGGCGAAGCGCGCCGATTGTTCGTTCGTCAACTCGCCGAAGTGTTCGGCCACGTCGTTGACGAAAGAGGGCAGGGAAGCCGGGCCGCGTGTGACGTGAAAGATGGCTTTCGTTGCGGGGCCGCCGCCGACCATGTCCATGTGGATCACAGCCTTGATGCGTCGGGCGAGTTCGGGGCGCGCGTTCAGGAGCGCGAGCGTGCCTTCGATCTCCGGGGGCCAGATGAAGCGGATGGTGCGCGAGGGACGCGGGATGCGCCCCTCGCGGATGAGCTTCGAGAAAGTGCGTGCGACTTCGAGGATGGCGACGCTGCCCGATGCGTTGTCGTTTGCGCCCGGTCGTTGATGGTCGAGGTGACAACTGAAAGCGATCTCCTCCGCGCGCAGATTCGCGTCAGCGCCGGGAATCGTGGCCGTCAAGACATCATATGAACCGGGATGCTGACCGGCCTGCACCTTCGCACGTAAGCGAATCTTCGCGCCGCTCGCCAGCCTCTGCTGAAGGTTGCGCGCCTGCTTCAAGGAGATCATGAAGGCGAAAGTCTTCTGCGGCGCGAAGGTGTCGAGGTGCCCCCATCGGACTAAGTTCTCGTCCTCGCCCCACCAGGCCGTGCGCTGGTTCTGCGCGTAGCTGACAATGCCTGCCGCGCCGTGCCGTTCGACGGCGAGACGTGCGACCGCGCCCGGTTGCGACGATGCCAGAACGATCTTTCCGCGAACTTCCTTCCCGGTATAATCACTCTCCGCTGTCCCGCCTCCCACGTCCACGAGTGCCGCCGTCACCTCGCCGCTTTCGCTGTCCTGCGCGAGGCTCACGGGCATCGCCTCCCAACTCGCCAGACGCGAGTGCGGCGTCCACCCTTCGCTTGTCTCGCGCATCTCCCACAGCTCAGCGAACTCGGCGTCCCACGGCGGACGCGAGCGCTGTGTGCCGTAGAATATTTTGCCGTCGGTGGGGAACTGTTCGATGCCAACGCCGGACAGGCCATAGGCGCGCAGCTCGCCGGCGATGTGTTCGGCGGCGGCGCGGAAGCCGCGCGAGCCGCGCATCCGGTGGTGGTGGGCGAGATACTCAAGATGACGTTTGGCCGTCTCACCCGAAAGCTCCTGCGCCAGAGCCGCGACCGTCGGCTCTGGCAGTAACAGAGCTTGTTGCGCGCGAAGCGAATTTGTCGAGAGCAGCAAGCAAGTAATCAAAATCAGCGTCTTTTTCACCGCAAACCCCTCTATTCATCAGTATGCGTAGTAAACTGCAAACAACTCACCGCAAGCGCTCATCAACCGCATAACTCCGGCTCAATATCTGAAACCCCGGCTGTGCGTCGCCCGTCAAAATGGAATCCTTAATGAGCTTGATAGCTGCCGGTATCGACCCGGTCGAAGACATTACGCTGTTGTCCAGAAGCTTAGCCACTATCGTGACCAATAAGATTCAGGAGAGGCGGGAGAGGAGGATGACCAACCTGCATTTATGGAAACCTTTATTGTCCTTTGTAGGTCACTATCGGTTTTTTGTTGACCGACTTGAACCATTGCGTCGAGATCTGTAATCTCCATCGCTTTCCGACTTGGGGCGACGCAGAGGCTCTTGGTACCAGCGCGATCCTGTTCTGTATTCAGCTTCGGTTCGCTCCAGCATGGCGAGAGCGCGCTTTGGCTGGAGGTGAGAGCTGGCGACAATAATTGTATTTATGAGCGCCATCGGAGCCACGTATGAGCCGGTGAATGAAGGGCTGCTGGTTGATGCGATCAAGTGGGCATCACAGTGCATCGCTATCGGGGTGGTGTCGCTGTCGGTGATTCCGAAGGTCGGCACACCCCGCTCACGCGCCCTGAGGACCGCTTCGACTGTCTCTCGAAGGCACCGTCCGAAGCTGATGGCGACGAGCAAATCTTTCTCATGCAAAACATCAATCTTGTGTTGCAGGTTGCCGGTGCCCCCGACGGGTGCCTCGGCGTCGAACCCAAGTGGCGTCAAGCTGTAGGCCAGAAACCACGCGAGCGAAGCTGCCAGATCCACACCAACTACCATAATGCGCCGCGAGCGATGGATGATCTTAGCCAGCTCCACAACCCGATCAGCCTCGAGACTTGATCTGAGCACGCTCAAACTCTCCGTATCCCTTTCCACACAGTGGCGAACCTGATCAGTCACACTTCGTTTTTCTCGGGTGGCAGCTTTAAGCACTGTGTAAGGCGTTATTTGCTTGACGAAATGTTGGCGCAGGTCTGCCGCGAAGTCTGCGAAGTGTTTGTAGCCTAATGCCTGGATGGTGCGCACGATGGTTGCGGCGTCAACGTTGTATCGCTTCGCCATCTCGCGAGACGAAAGAAAGAACGTTTCCCCGTTATTGTCTAGAATTGCTCTAATTAACTGACGGCGGCTGCGGCTCAGTTGTGATTGAGCGAAGCGAACCTCAAGAGACGTAGGTGACTCGTTACCGTCATTCCGGTCTTGCCCATCCAACTCGTTTCGAACCAACATCTTATCCTCCGTGTCGGCCTTCTCCAGTGTTAACGTTGTGTCAGGCGATCATCTTAAAGCACGGCGATGCATCTTCTCCAGAACCGGATGTTCTTGACTCTCCCGGCACTCCCCATGAAGTAAGAAATCTTCGGCCCTGCCCGTCCGCGCGCGCAGGAACCGCGTCGCCGCGACGCGGTTCCTGCTGCCCTGATGCGATCGCCAGCAACGACTACAACCGCAACTGGTAATCGAGCGCGCGCCCCTCAACCATTCATATCATCGTCGCTCCGGTAATTGGGCGAAAAGTTGATCTTTAACTTGCCGCCCGGGGTCTCGGCTGATCGAGAGGCCCGGACACGGTGAAGACAACCACGCTCAGGCCGAGAAACGAAACGAGCAGTCTTTTCATCCCGTGTCATCTTCTTTCTATAAAGAGGAGTATCGCATGGCGGGCGAACGATAGCACACAAGGATTTCGCGGTGCAACAACTGTTGTAATTTTGTTGACACGCTGCAACGATAGGTGTTATATACCTGCCACTTTCATAGAGAAGTGTGAGCGCAACCGCGTTGGATTCTCCGCGATACTCTTAAACAATACGGCATCGAGCAAATTTCCCTTAGAGGAGGCAGAGGTTATGAACAGGACTGTTCCAGCACTAAGCTACAATCTAATCGGAGCAGGCGGGCAAGCCAAACTGAGAAGGTATTGGTCCTCGCTGATAGTCCTTTCTCTCACTCTCTTGCTAGGCCCCATCTTGACTTCGAGCACCACCACAGCCCAGACAACCACTGCTTCCATTGAAGGAACAGTGAAAGATCCTAACGGCGCAGTGATCGCCGGCGCGGAGGTCAAGGCGCGCGGGACGACGCTGGCCGCCGAGCGCAGTACCACGACTGACGATGAGGGCTTCTACCGTCTCACGGCATTACCGGCGGGAACCTATACCTTGACGGTTTCACAGACCGGCTTTGCTCCGAGCACCTCCAACATCGAATTGACGCTCAATCGCGTGGCGACCTTCGATGTCCAACTGCAAGTTGGAAGCGGTGTCGGGGAAGTGGTCAACGTCGAGGATGTGCTGCCCTTGCTGGAATCGAATGCGTCTTCCGCGGGCATGACGGTCACTCCGAAACAGATCCAGGACCTGCCCGTCAACGGGCGGGACTATCTCGACCTGTTGCAGCTCGTGCCCGGAGTAGCCATCAACCGCCAGTCCGAGGGTGACAACGCTAACCCGGTGTTGGGCGAGAGGAGCGGCAATAACAATTTTTTTATTGACGGGCAGCCGAACAAAGACACCGTCAACGGCGGGCCTGCGGCGCAGTTTAATCAGGAGACCATCGCGGAATTTCAGGTGCTGACGACCGGCTATAAAGCGGAGTTCGGACAGGCGTCCGGTGCGATAGTCAATGTCATCACCAAAAGCGGCAGCAACGCTTTTCACGGTGTCGGCTCGCTGTTTCATCGCAACGAGGCGCTCGATTCGGTTAATTCTCTAGACGAGACAGTAAGCGAACCTCCGCTCCTGCGCAGATTCGACTATAGCCTCGCCGGTGGCGGCCCGATCTGGAAGGACAAAATTTTCTTCTTCGGCTCATCGGAACGGATCACGGAAGACCGTGGCATTGATTTCAACTACCCGGTCTTCGGTGCCTCGGGCGCGCCCGTTCTTCAATTACTGCGTAACCAGGAAAATCCGTTCGATCTTCCGCAACGCTCTCGCGAGACGCGAAATTTCTTAAAGCTCAACGAACAGTTCGGACGGCATCAATTGGTTCAGGAAGTCAATTACACCAACGAATACGTCAGGGGTTCGGGCGTCGGGTTGCCGTCATCGCGCACCAGCTCGAGCGGTCGCCGTTTGCTGCTGGCGTTCGGCGACACGATGCTCTTGGGTGATCGGGGCAATCCCTTTTTAGTGACGCTTCGCGGTGCCTTTCGCGGCGAGCCGTCCGAGCGCCAGCCCGCCAATCCGGCGGTCGTGGGCAGTACCACGCTTAATTCCTTCTCCGCCCCTCGAAATTGTCTCCCGACGTGCAGTGCCGCCAATTTATTTGGCGACCTCCCTTCAGTTGCTTTTGGCAATTCCGAGACGGCTTCGAATCTGGATCAAAAATACACGTCGTTCGCCGCCAACGCGAACAAACTTTTTGGCGATCATGACGTGAAGTTCGGGTGGCAGTTCCTGCGGACAAAAGTTGACGGCCTCGATTCGCAAATTTTGACCAATCAGGCCTTTTCCACGGTCAGTGACTATACAGCGTTCGGGCCTGTCAACGGCGGCGTTTTTCTGCTTTTGGAGGCCGGGGGGAGCACGCCCGAGGCTCGTCAGATCCGTTTGCGAAACGATTATAACGGGCTCTATGTGCAGGACGATTGGAAGCTGCTGAAAAACCTGACGGTCAATCTCGGCCTGCGCTGGGAACACGATTCCGAATTCACGTCGAAGACAAACTTCGCGCCGCGTGTTGGCGCCGCCTGGTCGGTGACGCCAAGGACAGTTATTCGTGCTCACTTCGGCAAGTTTTACGATCAGTTCCGGCTGGGGCTGGTGCGCCGGGTTCCTGCGTTCGGCGGCAGTGACCGCCGGGTCGTCCAGTCGCTGTACTTTCCCCGTGGGTTTTATGGCTCTCCCAGTTTTGTAGCCAGCCTGGCCCGTGCGGTCGGCCTGCCGGGGCCTTGCATCTCGAACCACCTGACCGATGCCCAGATCCTCGCCGGCGGTGTGACCTGCCCTACAGGAGGGGGGCCGATTGTCGGAGTTGACAGGCTTAACAACGTGGTCGCGCCCGGGCGCTCTCCCATACCCCCCAATACGGTAATCAACATCAACAACGTCCAGGCGCTGACCGGACTGACGCCGGAGCAGTACGCGACGCAGGCGGCGGCGGCCATCGGCCAGCCGGCGGGATACTTTGTCTTCGGCCAGTTCGGAGTTCTGAATAATCCCATTATCCCCCCGCAGACCTTGCCGACCACGGTGGACAGCACATTCGAAACGCCCCATACGCTCAGTTTCAGCGTCGGCGTGCAGCGTGAGCTATCAAAGGATATGGTGGTCGAGGCGGATTACTTTCACCGCGACATGCGTAACCTGTTGGGCGTCAGGCTCAGCAATCTGGCCTTCAGGTCACGTGTCGCCGGTATCGGCCGCCGTTTCGACCCTCCAAACACCACGGGCGAGATATCGACTTTCGGGCCTTTTTTTGAGGGACAATACGACGCCCTGGTTGTCAGCTTCAACAAACGTCTCAGCAAACGTTACCTGATCGGAGCGAACTATACATACGCCAAGGCCACTGACAACTCGCGCGGCATCGATGTGGCTCCGACGGACCAATTCATCGGGATCGTGCCGGAAGTGACCGAGCCGTGCGCGACAAACAACCCGGGTTGTACGCCCCAGAACAACCGGAATGCGCCGTTCACGAGTAGAAACGGAAACCTCGTCCAACAAGCCGGGACCTTTCATAATGGCCCCGATCTCGACAAAGGACCTTCGGCTTTGGCGCTGGATCATATCTTTCAGATCAACGGGCTGGTGGATCTTCCGTGGCAATTTCAGGTGAGCGGCATCTTCCGGGCGCAGAGCGGTTTTCACTTTAGCCGCTTCGATGAATTGTCGAGGGATCCGGACGGTAACGGTAATTTCAACAGTATCGATTTTACCGCGGGGAGAAATGCTTTCACCGCGCCGCCCTTCGTCAATCTCGATATGCGCTTCTCCAAGCGGTTCGACGTCGGCGAGCGGGTCAGGGTGCAGGTACTGCTCGAGTTCTTCAATCTCTTTAACCGTCAGAACCCAGCCGCCATCTTTAATCGTGAGAACCGTCCGGCTGAACCTTTCGGACAGGCAAGTCAGGTGTTGCCCGGACGGGAAGGGCAGGTCGGAATCCGCATCTCGTTCTGAAAGCCATGACCAAGAAGATAACAGTCCTGCTGGTTCTCATCAGCCTCGCTGTCCAACTCTTCGGCCAGACGCCTGCCAGGGGTCTTGAAGGCTCCTGGCAGGGGACGCTCGACGCCGGCGAAAAGCTCAGGCTGGTGCTAACGGTTTCAAAATCGCTTGACGGCGCATATTCCGGAAAGGTGGAGAGCGTCGATCAGGGGTCCACCATTCCGATTGAAGTCATCAAGGTCAACGGCGATTCAACTTCCAGGTAGGCGACTTCCCGGAAGAGCTTTCAGTCGAGGGCGCGCGGGCGTCCTCCGAGATACTGGCCAACTCAGCAAATAATGAACAACCTCAGTCGCACCTTCGCCTGCACACTCATCTGCCGGATGGCTTTGAGCATCTTGCGCTTTCCAATTGCGGTGCAGGCCGAGCCGCTTTAGGACATTTTGATCCGTACTGGCCGAGTGCTTGATGGCGCAGGCAACACTTGATTTTGGCGGATGTCGCTCGTCTGGAGGCTGACGTTCGCTCTATCTCTAGCAGGTTGAACTCAATGAATATAAAACATCTGGTTCTTGCTCTATTGCTGTGCCTGTCCCTCTCCGCGACGGTAACTGCGCAAGGCACGCGACTGCTCCGTCACCCGACGGTGAGTCGCGACCTGGTGGCCTTCGAGTACGCCGGCGACCTCTGGGTTGTCTCGCGAAGCGGCGGGCAGGCGCGTCGGCTCACCGCCACCCCCGGGCTCGAGATAGAACCGCACTTTTCGCCCGACGGCTCCCAGATCGCCTTCACGGCCACTGTCGCCGGTAACACCGATGTGTATGTGGTGCCGACCGCCGGCGGCGATCCCATGCGGCTCACCTATCACCCCGGTCTCGACCGCGTCCGCGGGTGGTCGCCCGACGGCCGCCGCGTGCTCTTCGCGTCGGTCAGGACCAGCGCGCCCCAGCAAGCTTACTTCCGACTCTGGTCTATCGGCCTGGAGGGTGGACTCCCGGAGCCGCTCCCGGTGCCCCGCGCCTTCACCGGCGCATACTCCCCGGATGGCCGCCGGTTGGCATACGAGGAGTTCTCAACCTTCTTCGTCCCGGAGTGGCAAGAGACCAGCCAGTGGCGACACTACAGGGGCGGCCGCACCCACCCGATCTCGGTCATGAACCTGGCCGACCACACCGTGGAGAAGCTCCCCTGGAGCAACAGCAACGACACGCGCCCGATGTGGGTCGGCGACACCCTCTACTTCCTCTCCGACCGCAACCACACGATGAACCTCTTTGCTTGCCGGCTCGACACCAGGCAAGTGACACAACTCACCCGCCACGACGACTTCGACATCATGACCGCGTCGGCTGGCCCCGACGCCGTCGTCTACGAGCAGGCGGGCTACCTCCACCTGGTTGATACCAAGACGGGCCAGGCGCGACGGCTCGCCATCGAGGTGACCGGCGATATCCCCTGGGCGCGCCCACAGTTCAAGAAGGTGGCCGGCATGATCCGCAGCGCCGCGCTCTCGCCGAGCGGGGTGCGCGCGGCCTTCGAAGCGCGGGGCGAAATTTTCACGGTGCCGGTGGAGAAGGGCGACTACCGCAACCTCACGCAGAGCGCCGGCGCGCACGACCGCAGCCCCGTCTGGTCGCCTGATGGCGCCCAACTCGCCTGGCTCTCGGACGCGAGCGGCGAGTACCAGCTCATGCTCGGCGAGCCGACCGGCGTCACGCCGCCCCGGGCTATCCCGTTACCGTCTACGGCCTTCTTCTCCGCTCCTGCCTGGTCGCCGGATGGGAAGCAAATCCTGCTCCAGGATAACCACCGGAACCTCTGGACGGTCGATGTCACAAGTGGAACGGCTACGAAGATTGATACCGACACCTACCCCGACCCGATGCGCCAGTTCGACGCCGCCTGGTCGCCGGATTCGCGTTGGATCACCTACTCGAAGAACCTGGCCAGCCACCTGCGGGCGATCTTCGTCTACTCGCTGGCGGAGAAGAAGGCGTACCAGGTCACCGACGGACTGGCGGACTCGATCTCGCCCACCTTCGACGCGGGGGGCAAATACCTCTACTTCCTGGCGAGTACGAACTACGGGCCGAGCACCGGCTGGCTGGAGATGAGCTCGCTGGATCGCCCGGTGCGCCGGGCGATCTATCTGGCCGTGCTCAACGCGAACGAGCCATCGCCGCTCCTGCCGGAGACCGGCGACGAGCCGCGCCCCGCGCCCCGCGAAGAACCCCGCGCTGAGCCGACGCCGGCGGCAGTGCCCACACCGGGCGCGACGACCGTCCGCATCGACCCGGGCGGGATCGGGCAGCGGATACTCGCCGTCAATCTCCCGGCCGGGGAGTACAGCAACCTCACGGCCGGCGCGCCGGGGACGTTTTACTATACCGAACCCATGGGAACCGGCGGCCCCGCATCGCTGCGCCTGCAGCGTTACCAGCTCAAAGAGCGCACGGCCGCGCCCTTCCTCGAAGGGATTCGCGCTTACGTGGTCTCGGCGGACAAAAAGAAACTCCTTTATCAGGCCAGTGCCGGAGGAGGAAGCAACTGGGGTGTGGCCGCGACCGAGCGGCCCGCGAAGGTGGGGGACGGGCCGCTGAACGTGGCGCAACTGGAGATGCGCGTCGAGCCCCGCGCCGAGTGGGCACAGATCTACCGCGAGACGTGGCGCATCCAGCGCGAGTACTTCTACGACCCCAAAATGCACGGGGCCGATTGGCAGGCGATCCATGATAAGTATCGCCCGCTGCTCGCCCACGTGGGCCACCGCGCCGACCTCGGGTACATCATCGCCATGGTGGGTGGCGAGCTGACGGTCGGGCACTCTTATCTGATCGGCACCGGCGACGTGCCGGGCGAAGACCCGGTGTCGGTCGGCCTGCTCGGGGCAGACCTGACGGTCGAGAACGGGCGCTACCGGATCAGCCGCATCTACAGCGGCGAGAACTGGAACCCAGAGTTGCGGGCGCCGCTCAGCGCGCCCGGGATCAAGGTCGCGGAAGGCGACTACCTGCTTGAAGTGAACGGTCGGCCGCTCGTGCCGCCCGCCAACCCCTACAGCCTGTTTGAGGGGACGGCGGGGCGGCAGACGCTGATTCGGGTTAACCAGTCGCCCTCCCTGGAAGGAGCGCGGCTCGTGACCGTGGTCCCGGTCGCCAGCGAAGAGGGGCTCCGGACGCGGGCCTGGATCGAGACGAATCGCCGGCTCGTCGATAAGCTCTCCGGCGGTCGCCTCGCTTACGTGTGGCTGCCCAACACCGCGACCCCGGGCTACGCCTCCTTCACACGTTACTTCTACGCCCAACAGGACAAAGAGGGCGCGGTCATAGACGAGCGCTACAACCAGGGCGGGATGGTGGCCGACTACATCGTCAACGAGTTGGATCGGAAAATCATGGGCTACTTTGCGATGCGCGACGGCGAGCCGACGACCTCGCCCATCGCCGGCATCTACGGTCCCAAGGTGATGCTCATCAACGAGTCGGCCGGCTCGGGCGGCGACGCTCTGCCGTATATGTTTCGCCTGCGGAAGATCGGGCCGCTGGTGGGGACGCGGACGTGGGGCGGGCTGGTCGGAACCCTCGGCATCCCGGCGACCATTGACGGCGGCGGTATCACCGCGCCAACCCTGGCGTTCTACAACCTGAAAGGGGAGTGGGACGTCGAGAACATCGGCGTGGCGCCCGACATCGAGGTGGAATATACGCCGGCCGAGGTGATCAAAGGACGCGATCCACAGCTCGAACGCGCGGTACAGGAAGCCCTGAAGCTGCTCGGGCAGACCCCTGTGCGGCGGGTGCCGCGGCCCGCGCCAATCGACCGGGTGTCCAAGGAGCGGGGGAGATAAGGATGAACCTCATACCCGGACCTCAGCGACGGGCGACGGCGGCGATGAAGCGGCGGGCAGGGGCAGGTTCAAGCGCACCGGCCAGACTGTTCTTGCGCGCGCTCGTCACGCTGGCCTGCCTCGCAGCCTTCGCGCCCATCCATGCGCAGCAGACGGATGCGCCCTTCACCCGCACCGAGGCCATGATCCCCATGCGCGACGGCGTGCGTCTCTACACGCAGATATACGCGCCGACCCGCGCCGCCGAACGGCTCCCCATGCTGCTGCTCAGGACGCCATACGGGATCGGCGACTTGAAACCGGAGCAACTGGCGGCCGCTCTCTCGGAGCTAGCGGCGGACGGATACGTCTTCGTCCGCCAGGACATCCGCGGGCGGTTCAAGTCGGAAGGCGAGTTCGTCATGCTCCGACAACCGCGCGACCCGAAAGACGCTAAGGCGATTGATGAGAGCACGGACGCCTACGACACCATCGAGTGGCTGCTCAAGAACGTGCCCAACCACAACGGGCGTGTCGGGATGGCCGGTACGAGCTACGGCGCGTGGCTGACCGTGATGGGGATGCTCGATCCACACCCGGCGCTCAAGGCCGTCGTCCCGCAGGCTTCCCCCGCCGACATGTGGCTCGGCGACGACTTCCACCACAACGGCGCGTTCCGCTTGAGCTACGGCTTTGAATACGCCTACATGATGGAATCGTCGAAGGAAATCTCGGACGTCTCGTCTATCATCGACCGCCACGACGCCTACGAGTGGTATCTGAATCTCGGCCCGCTCTCGAACGCCAACGCAAAGCACTTCCACGGCAAGCTTCCGACCTGGAACGACTTCGTCAACCACCCCGACTACGATGCCTTCTGGAAGCGGCAGGGCTTCGCGCCGTGGCTCAACCGCGTCACCGTGCCGACGCTGAACGTGGCCGGGTGGTGGGATCAGGAAGATTTCTACGGCCCGCTCAAAATCTATGAGCTGCTGGAGCGGCACGACACGTCGAAGCAGAACTTTCTGGTCGTCGGCCCGTGGAACCACGGCGGGTGGTCGGGGGGCGAGGGACGCAAACTAGGCCGCATCGACTTCGGCAGCGCGACGGCGGCGCACTACCGGCGCAACATACTGGCCCCGTTCTTCGCCTACTACCTGAAGGGAAAAGGCAGCCCCGCGCGGCCTGAGGCGCTGACGTTCAGAACCGGCGCGAACGAGTGGGTAGAACACGACGCGTGGCCGCCGAAACGCAGCGTAGTCGGGCGACGACTATACTTCCGGGCGAACCGGAAGCTGTCGTTCAACCCGCCGCCCCCGAGTCCCCCACGCGCGCACGACAGCTACCTCGCGGATCCCGCAAACCCCGTCCCCTATCGTCCGCGCCCGATCGAGTTGCGCTCGGGATGGTCAACCTGGCTGGTCGAAGACCAGCGCTTCGTTGATCATCGCCCCGACGTGCTCACCTGGGCCACCGAACCGCTTCAGGATGATGTCATCGTAGCGGGGCAGATCGTGGCCAACCTCTTCGCCTCAACCACGGGAACGGACAGCGACTGGATCGTGAAGCTTATCGACGTGTACCCGGAGAAGTACGCGCCCGACCCGAAAATGGGCGGCTACCAACTGATGATCGCCGGCGACGTATTTCGCGCACGCTACCGCAAGAGCTTTGAGCGAGCGGAGCCGGTCGCGGCAAACGCGGTGTTAGACTACCAGCTCAGATTTCCTGCCAACGACCACGTCTTCAAGAAGGGCCACCGGATCATGGTGCAGGTGCAGAGCAGTTGGTTCCCGGTGATCGACCGCAACCCGCAGCGATTCGTGCCGAACATCTTCCTCGCGAAAGAGTCTGACTTTCAGACGGCGACACAGCGAGTGTTCCGTTCGGGCCGGTATGCGTCATCCATCGCGGTGCCGGTGGTGGAGACGACGCGGCAGTGATAGTGTTCTCGCAAGCTGACCTTGTCCCTTCAATCTGCGGCGTTTGGGTTATGCACTGTTTCTGTCACGTGAGGCTGAATAGATGATGAACAACCTCCGTCGCGCCTTCACCTGCACACTCATCTGCCTGCTCGCGTTGAGCGTTCTGAGAGCGCCCGTCGCGGCGCAGGACGGCGCACCCGCCTACGACATCGTGATCCGTGACGGGCGCGTGCTTGACGGCGCGGGCAACCCCTGGATCGCGGCGGATGTCGCCATCAAAGACGGTCGCTTCGTCCGCATCGGCAAAATCGACGGCAAAGGCAGACGCGAGATTGACGCGAGCGGCAGATACGTCTCGCCCGGGTGGATTGATATGCTCGATCAATCCGGGAGCGTGTTGCCGCAGAACGGGCTGGCGGAAAGCAAGTTGCTGATGGGCGTCACGACCGGCATCGGCGGCGAAGGTGGAACCCTGGTTCCGGCGGAGAAAATCGCCGAGTATTTCGCCGGCCTCGAAAAAAGCGGCATCAGCATCAATTTCGGGACTTACTACAACGAGACGCAGGCCCGCGTCGCCATCCTGGGTCAATCGGCGAACGCGCCGACCGCGGAAGAACTCCGGCGGATGAAAGCCCTGATGGAAACCGCCATGCAAGCGGGCGTGTTGGGCATGACGACGGCTCTGATTTACCCGCCGTCGAGCTACGCACAGACCGGCGAGCTGATCGAGATGGCGAAAGTCGCCGGGCAATATGGCGGCACTTACGCGAGCCACATTCGCGGCGAAGGCAAGGAACTCGTCCAATCAATCGAAGAAGCGATCACCATCGGCGAGCGGGGCGGGTTGCCGGTCGAGATTTTCCATCTCAAAGCCGCGTACCAGCCCGGCTGGGGCACGCTGATGCGCGAGGCGGGCGCGAAGATCGAGCAGGCGCGGGGGCGCGGCCTGGATGTCGCGGCGGACGTTTATCTCTACACGGCGGGCGGCACGGGACTCGATTCGGTTATTCCGTCGTGGGCGTTTGAAGGCGGACGCGAAAAACTGCTCGAAAGGCTGAAAGACCCGGCGATCCGCGCGCGGCTCAAAGGCGAAATCAAAACCGGCTCGTCCGGCTGGTGGAACATCGTGGAGGCCGCGGGCGGCTGGGACAACATCGTGCTGGCGAGCGCGCGCAACCCGGAGAACAAACGATTTGAAGGCAAGAACCTCAATCAGATCGCCAAAGAATGGAACAAAGAACCGGCGGACGCGGCCTTCGATTTGGTCATGCAGGGCACGGGTCGCGTGACCGCGCTCTACCACATGATGAGCGAGCAGGACATCGTGACCGCGCTCAAATTTCCCTGGACGAGCCTCGGCAGCGACGCCGGCGCGGCGCTCAAATTGAGCGAAGCTCCCGTCGGGGGAATGCACCCGCGCGCCAACGGAAATTTCCCGCGCCTGATCGCCCGTTACGTCCGCGAACAGAAAGTGCTGACGCTCGAAGAGGCGATCCGCAAAATGACTTCGTGGCCGGCGACCAGAATGCGCCTCGCCTCGCGCGGGCTGATTAAAGAAGGCTGCTGGGCCGATGTCGTCATCTTCGATTTCGACAAAATTCAAGACCGCGCGACCTACGAGCAGCCGGGTTTAAGCCCGGTCGGAATTGATTACGTTGTCGTCAACGGGCAAGTCGTCATCGAACAGGGCAAGCACACCGGCGCGCGCCCCGGCCAGGTGATCTACGGCCCGGGTCGCCGTACCCAGTAGTTCGTAGATTATTTCTCGGGTGCGCGGGGCACTGATGAGGAGTGTGGTTCTTCCCGCAGCTTAGGAAAAATTTCTTATGTCTAAACAATCCAATAGAGTAAATCAGTTGGCCGCGCTCTTCGCGCTGTGCCTACTTTTCGCTTCGTCCGTCCCGGCGCAAACAGCCGCCGCCGCGTCATCGCCGCCGCCGTCGGCGCAAGAGATTAGCGCGAAAGTTGACGAGTACATGAACGCCGCGATGCGCGTCAACCGCTTCAGCGGTACGGTTCTCGTGGCTCGCAACGGTCAGCCCGTCGTCAGCCGTGGTTACGGGATGGCGAACCTCGAACTAGGTGTGCCGAACACGCCGCAGACCGTTTTTCGTCTCGGTTCGGTGACCAAGCAGTTTACGGGAATGGCGATTGTGCTGCTGCAAGAGCGCGGCAAACTGAGCGTGAACGATCCGATCTGCAAGCATCTGTCGGACTGCCCACAGGCGTGGCAGCCGATCACGATCAAAAACCTTCTGACGCACACTGCCGGCATACCGAACTACACGGAATTCCCCGATTTCGCCAAAACTGCGGCGGCGGAAACGACCGCGAGTGAGTTGACCGGGCGCTTCAGGGACAAGCCGCTCCAATTCGCGCTCGGCGAGAAATTCGCCTACAGCAATTCCGGCTACTACCTGCTCGGGACGATCATCGAGCGTGCGTCCGGCAAATCTTACGCCGACTTTTTGCAGGAAAACATTTTCGCGCCGCTCGGAATGAAACAGTCGGGCTACGACAACCCCGTCCGCATCACCAAGAACCGCGCGGCGGGCTACGCGCGCACGACCGACGGTTTTGTAAACGCCGCGCCGATTTCGATGTCAACCGCGTATGCGGCGGGCGCGCTCTATTCGACCGTCGAAGATTTGCTCTTGTGGGATCAGGCGCTCTACACGGAAAAACTCGTCTCGCGCAAATCACTCGAGGAAGCGTTCACGCCTTTCAAAAGCAATTACGGCTACGGCTGGAGCATCGGCAAGCGCTTCGACCGGCAGGTGATCGCCCACGGCGGCGGCATCTTCGGCTTTTCGACCTACATCGCGCGTTACCCCGCCGACCGCGTGACCGTCATCGTTTTGAGCAACGTGGAGGGCGCGCCTTCGGGGGAGATTGCCAACAGCCTGGCGGCGATAGTTTTCGGCGACCCGTATGAAATCCCGGCGGAGCGCAAGGAGATCCAGGTCGCGGCGCAGACGCTGGAAAAATACGTCGGCCAGTATCAGCTCACGCCGCAGTTGGTGTTGAACGTCACGCTCGAAAACGGAAAGTTGATGGGGCAAGTTTCCACGCAGCCGAAGCTCGAACTTTTCGCCGAATCGGAAACCGCATTTTTCTTCAAAACGGTTAGCGCGCAAGTCACGTTCGTTGTAAACGCGCAGGGCGAAGTCACCGGATTGGTGT
>WUUC01084054.1_pt1 | contig 19173 bp, 14 predicted proteins | sample 6278441 | NCBI WGS metagenome assembly WUUC01 (sample SAMN13675441, study PRJNA597444) | soil metagenome | isolation source: soil | place: USA: Washington | collected 2017-10 | reverse complement strand
CAAATCAGACTGCGAAACCTCGATACGGAATGGACGCATTCGACGCCTCCCACTGCGGGTTATCTGGTCAATTCCGGTATCACCTTGCTGGCGAACAGGTCGATACTCGACCGGTCGTAGGCGGCGTCGAGGAAGTGACCGATCAGGTAGCCCACCCCGAGCTGGTCCGCCGTGGTCAGCCGCTCCACGATCTGCTCGGGCGTGCCGACGAGTCCCTGCTCGAAAATGTGCAGGTAGGGCTCGAGGGTCTCGGGCGGCACCAAGGGCTCGTAGTGCGCCCTCACCCAGGCCATCTTGTCGGCGACGTCCTTCTCGGTCTCGCCGATGACCACGGTGGCGACCATCGACCGGACGATCGCCTCGAAGTCGGTGCCCACGTCCTTGCAGTGCTCAGCCAGGATCTGGGACTTGCGCGCGAACCCGTCCAGTCTCGGCCCGAAGTTTGTGTACTGCGCGTACTTCGCCGCCGTCCGCAGCGTCTTCTTCTCCCCGGACCCGCCGATCCACAGTGGTATCCCGCCGTCCTGCAACGGCAGCGGGCGGCTGATGGCACCGTCGACCTGGTAGTGCTTCCCCGCCAGCGTGGCCCTACCGGTCCTCCACAGCTGTCGCATGATCTGCACGCCTTCGTCGAGCATGTCGAGCCGATCGGCGACCCGGGGAAAGCCGTAGCCGTAGGCCCGCCATTCGTGCTCGTACCAGCCACCGCCCATGCCCACCTCCAGCCGGCCGCCGGAGATGACGTCGATGCAGGCCGCCGCCTTGGCCAGGTACGCCGGATTGCGGTAGCCCATGCACGTGCACAGCTGCCCGAGCCGCACTCGCGATGTGGACGCCGCGAGCGCCGCCATCACCGACCACGCCTCGAACGTCGACTCGTCGATCGGGGCGGGGATCGTGTGGAAATGGTCGAAAACCCAGATCGACTCGAACGGCCCGGCGTCCGCGGCCTGGGCGAGGTCAAGCATCAGATTCCACTGCTCCGGCACTGGTATCCCAACGAGGTCCAAGTTGATGCCCTGGGGTACGAAGAGTCCGAATCGCATGCCGGGAATCCTATTGAGCGGTTTGTATGCGCTCAACTCGCGGCCTGCGGCTCTTCTCCGAACGTGCTGTTTGTCGCCTGCCGGAGCCGCTACGGTGCCTTCGCTGCCCACCGCCTCATGGCTCTGTCGCAGGCCGCGAGGTGGCGGCCGAGGGCATCCTCGAAGCTGGTGGTCGCGGCATCGAACATCAGCTGCCGGCGGATTGCCAGTTCTCTGCCGGAGAACGCGCTTACCGTCTGGGCCAACGCGGCCAGGGCCGTGGCTGGGTCGTCGGTCAGCTCGTCGACGAGGCCTGCGGCAACACTTTCCGCCGCGTCGATATGGTTGCCGAACAGGATCGCCCGTCGCAGACGGGTCCCGCCGGCCTGCTGCGCGAGTCGAAAGATCGCCATGCTCGGCCAGGTGGCCTCCCCGTCGACGGGCAGGGAGAGGCGGATGCCGGGCGTCGCGATGCGGTAGTCGGTCGCCAGCAGGACGTCCAGAGCGGCCCCGCCGCAGTCCCCGGAGGCGACCGCGACGGTCGTGACGCCGAGACGCTCGAGCCGGCGCAGCGAGCGCTCCCATTTGGTGACCAGCGCCACGTCCAGGCCGTGCGTCCAGTCTCCGCCGGGAGTGCCGGTCACGTACACCGGGAGCAGGTTCGTGGACTTGTCCGAGTCGGACGCCGCGCAGGCGGCCTCCACCGCGGCGACGGACGCCATCGACAGCGGTCTCGCGCCGTCGATGCGAAGCTCGACGGCGCCTCGCGCACCTTCGCCGGCGTGGTGCTCGCTCCGGCCCGTGTGGACGGTGTCCGCGCTCACCATTGGACCAGCGCTGTCTCGATCGTGGAACCAGGACCCATGGTCATGAGCACTCCATAATCGCCGGGAGTTGTGACTCTCTCCTGCTGGAGACGTTCGTACGAGAACAGAAACGAGCCGCTCGACACGTTGCCGTAGTCACGCAGGACCCCGGTGGTGTGCCGGAGTTCGTGGCGGTTCAAGCCCAGATTGACCATCACCGCGTCGATGACCTTCTTGCCGCCGGCGTGCACCAGCCAGTGCCTGACGTCGCCGCGAAGCAGTCCGGTCCCGGCCAGCAGGCGGTCCACCACGATCTCCGCGTGAGCGCCGACGACGTAGGGGATCTGCGGGTCGAGGAAGAAACTGAACCGGCTCTGCGCGTCGTCCCAGTCGTACCGCATGGCGCCGACCGCCTCGGGAATGATGCAACTGGCGAACTTGAGGATGCGTGGCCGGTCCGAACCGTCCAGGGGGCCTTCGCCACCGGGGCGGCCGACCACAGCCAGCGCGGCGGCGCCATCGCCGAACAGGCTGTTTACGACCGCGGTACGCATCGTCGAGTCCAGTACGTATGCCGCTGAACAAGCCTCGGCGCACAGCACCACGGCCAGCTCGCCCGGGTTGGCGACGGACCAGCCGGACACCACGTTCAGCGCGTTGAGGCCCGCGTTGCAGCCCATGCCCACGATGTCCGTTCGGCTGCAGTGGCGGTCGATGCCGAGCTCACGGATGATCAGGGCGCTGAGCCCCGGCGTGAGGAATCCGGTGGAGGTCACGCAGCACAGATGGCGGATGTCGGAGATCGACGCGCCGGCGTCGTCCAGGCACGCGCGCAGAGCGCGTATGCCCATGTCCACCGCCAGCGTCTTGTGCCGGTCGAGCAGATCGGCCTGTGTCTCCGAAGACGGGGTGCCGTCAAGTGCGGGAAGCGGCACTTCGAGGAAGCGTCGCTGGATCGCGCTGTTGAGGAAGACCGATCGCACCTTCGGGTCGGAGATCGCGAAGGCGTCCAGCAGGTCCTGCTGCGAGAAGGACGTGGAAGAAACCGCCGTCCCCACGCCAGCTATCGTGGAATCGATTGGAGTAGGTGGGAAAACCGGAAAGTCTGCCGCCAGTGTCCGATCGTATGTCCTTTGGGTATTGGCGAAGTCAACGGTCACGCGCAGATCTTCCTTCCGCCTCTCAGCCGCCTTGGCGCTTTCCGCCCAGGCCGCCTGGTGCTCCTACGCCGACGATGCGGTTCGAGGCACGAAGCCGCATCTTGGAGGTTGCCGGGCGCCGCATCGAGTGCGGCGGCGCCCCGGCCGAACGTCACATCAGACCCGGTGAAGCGCCGGGGGAGGAGCTGAAGGCGCGCGCGATCTCCCCGAAACCCGCCGCCATGGAGGCGATGGTTTCCTCGCGGAAGAGGTTCCGCTTGTACGAGACAGCGCCGATGGCATCGCCTGACGGATCCTTGTTGACGTCCCACAGCGCTCCGTCAGGTATCGCCGACGTCAGTGTCTGTGATTTGAGCAGCCGGGTTATCCGGACGTATCTCAGGTCACCCGGCGCCTCGACGATGGGGTTGGTGGGCACGCTTTCGAGCACCATCGCGGTCGCGTTGTCGGTCATGGCCGAGTCCATCAGCTGGGGTGCCTCGGCGAAAATCTGGATGGTCGGTATGTCGTGCGAGAAAGCCTCGAGGCACGTCCGCCGGGTCCGCTTGAGCGCCTCCTCGTAGGACGTGCATCCGGCGAGGTCTGTCCGCAGTGGAACGAAGTTGTAGAGCGATCCGACGGTCTCGTCGAACAGCCCTCTGCCACGGCCGGGAGTGAACGTCGCGATCACCACGTCCGTGGCGCCGGTGAGCCGGTGCACGAGCAGCTGGTACATCGCGGCGATGGCCATGAACCGCGTGCTCCGGTTGTTTCTGGCCAGCCGGTCGATCGCCGAGACCACCTCGCCCGGGAGCAGGAAGCGGTGCCGGGCGGTGGATTCGGGAAGGCCGGCCGAGCGCGGGAAGTCGGTGGGGATCGCGGTGAACTGGACGCCGTCCAGCCGGCGGCGCCAGTACTCGCGCGCCGTGTCCGAGGCGGCACCCTCACGCTCCCAGACGCCGAACTCGCGATACTGCGGCGCCGCCGGCAGATCCGGGGTACGGTGCCCGGTCCGGGCGGCGTAGCGGTTGGCCAGGTCTCGGATGATCAGCCCCATGGATTGTCCGTCCACGTTGAGGTGATGCCCCATCAGCACCAGGACCGCGTCGCGGTCATCGAACCTGGCCAGCAGCGCGCGCAGGAACGGTGCCTCGTGCGCGCTGATCGTCTCCGTCTCGACCTGCTGGATCAGCGCCTCGGCCCGCTCGGCGCGCGATGCCTCGGGGACCGCCGGGAGGTCGCGGACGTCCAGCCTCGGCGGGCTCGCCGGCAAGATCTGCTGGTACCGCTCTTCGGCCGGTCCGGCGATGCGCGTCCGGAGTGCCTCGTGCCGCTCCACGACGTCGAGCAGAGCATCGCGCATCGCGTCCAGGTCGATCGGACCACCCGTGACGCGCCACCCGGCGACGGCGTGGTTGCGGGAACCGAACGGGCCGTCATCGCCGCCCTGGTCGAAAAGGCAGTTGAACTCCTGGTTCAGCGACAACGGGGCCACCTCGGCCGCCGCGGCCGTGCCTTCGACGTCGGTTGTACTGCTCATGTCTGCCTCCTGCCGGTGCCGACGCGGTGCGATCAGGACTCTGTTTCCGCTTGCTCCCGGAGGTACCGGTCCAGGTCGGAGACGGTGGGGTAGTCGAACAACTCGTCGATCGACAGCTCCACCTCGAGTGCCTTGTTGACGAGGTCGATCAACCGGATGCCGTTGATCGACTGCCCGCCGAGGAAGAAGAAGCTGTCATCCATGCCCACCCGGTCTACGCCGAGCGCCTCGGCGAACAAGGAGCAGAGGGTCTCCTGCCGGGGCGTGTCGGGAGCGCGGTAGACCGACGGGCCGACGAACACCGGTTCCGGCAGCGCCCGCCGGTCCAGCTTGCCGTTTGGCGTGAGCGGGAGGGAGTCCAGCACGGCGAAGGCCGATGGCACCATGTAGTCCGGCAGCAGCTTCTCGGCATGCTCGCGAAGTGCCGTCTCGTCCACCGCGCCCGGCTCGCCGACGACGTACCCGACAAGGGTCTGGTCGCCTGCCCCCGACTCGCGGGCGACCACGAGCGCCGCCGAGATCCCCGGGCAGCTCGCGAGGGCGGCCTCGACCTCGGCGATCTCGACCCGGAAGCCGCGGATCTTCACCTGGTCGTCCGCCCGCCCGACGAAGTCGATCATGCCGTCGGCCGTCCACCGGGCCAGGTCGCCGGTCCGGTACATCCGCGTCCCCGGGGCACCGAACGGATTGGCCACGAAACGCTCGGAGGTCAGGCCCGGCTGGCCGAGGTAGCCGCGCGCGAGCCGTTCGCCGGCGATGTAGATCTCGCCCACCTCGCCGGCGCCGAGCGGCCGGAGCCACTCATCGAGCACACGCAGCTCGACGTTGTCCATCGGGCGGCCGACCGGCACGGTCGACGAGGCGCGGTACGGCGCCACGATCGTGGCCGTGGTCGCGAACAACGTGACCTCGCTCGCCCCGTATGTCGTCCGCACGGCGATGCCCGGGCATGCCGTGAGCACCCGCTCCACGGCACCGGGCGAGATGACGTCGCCACCGGTGGAGACTTCACCGACGGTAGCGAGGCAGTCCGGCGCTTCTGTGGCGACGACCCTGAACAGGCCGGCGGTCAGCTGGACGGCGGTGATCTCCTCGTCGCGGATCAGGCGCCGGAGCGTTCCGAGATCCAGGCGGCCGGGCGGCGCCAGCACGAGGCGGCCACCGCGCAGCAGAGGGACCCAGGTCTCGTACGTCGACACCGCGAACGCGTGCGGTGCCACCATGAGCACCCGCTCCTGATGGCCGGCATCCCAGCAGGAGTCCAGGGCCACGCCCAGCACGCCCCGGTGCGTCACGGCGACCCCGCGCGGATCGCCCGACGACCCCGACGTGTGGATGATCAGCGCCAGGTCGTCCGGTCGCGTACCCGTCCTCGGGTCAGTGCCCGGCAGGTCTCGCCGTTCCGCGTCGGAACCGGAGTCGACGAGCACCACCTGTCTGCTGTCCGGCAGGCCGGCGCGGCGGCTGCTCTCGTCGGCCAGCAGCACGGGCTGACCGGTGTTGTCCATGATCCGCTGCATGCGGGCGAGCGGATAGGCGCTGTGCAGCGGCATGTAGACGGCGCCGGCCTTGATCACGGCGAGGATCGTCACGATCAGGTCGGGGGAGCGCTCCAGCAGTACCGCCACCGGCTCCGTGCGCTGGACCCCGAGGTCGACCAGCCGGTGTGCCAGCTGATTGGCGCGCTCATCCAGCTCACGGTAGGTCAGCCGCACCCTGCCCGCGGATACCGCCACGGCGTCGGGCGTCCGGGCGACCTGCGCAGCGAATTGTTCCTGGATCGAGTTGGCACTCATGCTTCTTTCCCCGTTCGCTAGCACCGGGAACGGATACGCCGCACGGCACTGCGTCGGTCAGCGCGCTCCGCTGCCGATCAGGTCGCACGAGCCAACGTGGCAGTCGCCCCCATCCGGCTGCATCTCCGCAGTTGCGCCCGCGCCGGCGCGGTCGGCCCGACGCCCGCCGCGTCGGATCCACGCGCGGGGGAGCAATTGGTGAGATGTGAAGGGGTGGACGTGGGGGTGATGGTTGGTTCTGTTGTGTGTTGGCTTTCGTTTGAGGAGCGGCTATGACGCAGCAGCAGGAACGGTTGGAGGCGGTTCGGGGCGGGACGGAGGTGGTGGTTGGGCGGTTGTTTGCGGAGATGCTCGGTGTGGATGATTTGCCGCGGTCGGCTTCGTTGTTCGACCTGGGTCTGGACTCGGTGTCGGTGACGGTGGCGTGTGCGCGGTTGGAGCAGATGACGGGGGTGCGGGTTCGGTTCTCCCAGTTGTTCAGGACGCCGACGGTAGCGGAGTTGGCGGCGTGGATCGATGAGTCCGGCGGCGGGTTGGGCGATGTGGGGGAGGGCTCGGGGGAGTCCGGGGCCGATCGGGCGGCCGAGTTGGTGGCGATTACGCCGATGCAGGCGGAAACGGTGCCGATGGGGATTGTCGTGGAGATCGCCTGGTGGTTTGACGGCGAGGTGGATGACGCGGCATTGGAGGCCGCGGCGGGTGATGTGCATCGGCGGCATGAGGCATTGCATGCCAGGTATTTGAGTGGGCGGGAGCTGGGTTTGGCTGAGGTGCCGGCTGACCCGGGGCGCGTGGAGTTTCATCGGCTGGGACGGGAAGGCGACGACGCGGCGGCCGCGGATGTGTTCTGGCGGGTCCTGCGGCGGCCGTTGCGGCTGGGTGAGGGTGAGGTGTGGCGATGCGCCATTGTGCGCAGTGAGAGTGGGCGGACGTTGTTCGGGTTGGTCGTGGACCATGCGGCGTTCGACGGTCGGTCGTGGGACATTTTGACGGCGGAGTTGCCGCTGGCTTATGCGGCTCGGGTGGCGGGGGCTGCGCCGCGGTGGACCGGTAGGACGGCGTCGTTGGCGGAGATGGCGGCCGATGCCCGGCAACAGCTGACGGTGGCGGATGCCGAGGCGCAGCGGAGCTATTGGCGTGATGAGCTTCGTGGCCTGCCGGCGTGTCACCTTCCGGGGCGGGTGGAGGTCCCGGTGGTCACGGGCGCGCGGTGGTCGTCGGCGGGGCCGGCGGCGGTGTCGTCGTTCTCGCTGAAGAATGCGCAGTTGCAGGTTTGGGACGACTACGCGCGAGCGACCGGTATGAGCCCTTCCGTGGGGGTCGCGGCGGCGTACGTGCAGGCGATCATCCGGGCCGGCGGGACGCCGGACTTCGGGCTGATGGTGCCGATCGCAAACCGGGCTGGTGAGGTGATCGACCGGACGATCACAAACCGGGTGTGCGATATCGTGTTGCGCCCGAATGGTCCGTCCCGGTCGGGGGAGCACATTCTGGCGCGTATGCGGGATTCCTATCATCGGGCGATGGCGGCGCGCGACGTTCTGGTTGATCCGAAAGAGTTGGGGAGCATCCTCAGTGGTGCGGACTCGACCGGGATGATTCGTCTCGACCGGATGGTCGCCTTGAACTACAACTCCGTGCCGATGCTCAGCCTCGGTGCTGTGGCCGGCACGTTGGCGCCCGGTATGAGTTCGGCGAGCAGGTCGGCGTTCGGTGTCATGCTCCAGGTCGTACCCGACCCGGAAGGCTTCAGTATGGACATGCTCACCCGGACCGACATGTACAAGCCCGAGCTCGCCGACCAACTCCGCCAACACTTTCTCGACATCATCGCCGCCGGCCCCGAACGACTCGAAACCGAAACACGCTAACACTTCGAAGACGCCCCGGCGCCAGTGGGCAAGAGCGAAGATGCCGCGCGGCAAACCGCCGTACAGGATGGGTTTCGGCACTTCTGCTCGGCGCGCGAGCTGCTCGACGGCGCGGAGTCCAGCTCATCGCGCGATAAATCTGAGGGGGCGCGGGAATGTACGACTACGTGATTGTCGGTGGCGGATCGGCCGGATGCGTGCTCGCGGCGCGGCTCAGTGAGGACCCCGACGTGAAGGTCTGCCTGCTCGAGGCCGGGCCAGCGGACACGTCACCGAACATCCACGTGCCGGCCGGCGCCGCGAAGCTCTTCCGGACGCAACTCGACTGGGACTACGACAGCCACCAGGAGCCGTTTTGCGAAAACCGAAGGATCTATCTGCCGCGGGGACGCGTACTGGGTGGCACTAGCTCCATCAACGGCATGATCTATGTCCGCGGAAATCGTCTGGACTACGACTCCTGGGACCAGCCCGGCTGGAGCTACGACGAGCTGCTTCCCTACTTTGTCCGCGCCGAGGACAACGAGCGCGGTGCCTCCGGGTACCACGGCTCGGGCGGGCCGCTGGCGGTCAGCGAGAACCGGTCCAGAAATCCCATGTCGGATGCGTTCATCGCGGCCGCGGTCGCCGCGGGATACCCGGCCAGCGACGACTTCAACGGTCCGGACCAGGACGGCTTCGGGTACTTCCAGGTGACGCAGCGCAACGGCATGCGATGCAGCAGCGCCGCCGCCTATCTGCGGCCAGCGACCGAACGCCCCAACCTCACGGTCGAGACCGGCGTACAGGTGCACCGGGTCATCATGGACAACGGCCGGGCGACCGGAGTCGCCGGCTGGCGGGCGGACGGCGAAGTCACGGTCAGGGCCGAGCGCGAGGTCATCCTGGCCGCCGGCGCGTACAACTCGCCCCAACTGCTGATGCTGTCCGGCATCGGCCCTGCCGACCTGCTCACCGCGCTGGGCATCCCGGTCGTGGTCGACCAGCCGATGGTCGGCCAGAACCTGCAGGACCACCCGGAGTTCTGGCTGGTGTACGGGCATTCCCAGCCGGTGAGCCTGCTCGTCGCGGGTGAGCAGCGGTACCAGCGGCAGTTCGCGGAGCAGCAGTCTGGTCCGCTGTCCTCCAACGGTCCCGAGGCCGGCGGCTTCGTCCGTTCACGCCCCGATCTGCCGGCGCCCGATCTCCAGTTCGTTTCCCTGCCGGTGATGTTCGCCGACGGTGGGCTCGGCTTCCCGAGCCAGCACGCGATCTCGTTCGGCGCGTTCGTGCTGCAACCGCGCAGCCGCGGCAGCGTGACACTCGCCGGTGACGACCCGACCGCCAAGCCGCGGATCACGCACAACTACTACGCCGACGAGGCCGACCTGCGGGCCGCCACCGAGGGCGTACGGGTCGCGCTGAGCCTCGCCCGGCAGCCGGCTCTCGGCCTCTACACCGAGCGGCCGCTGAGCGTGCCCGCCTCCGACTCCGACGCCGACATCCGCGACTTCCTGCGGCGCAACACGCAGACGTCGTATCACGCTGCCGGTTCGTGCGCGATGGGCCAGGTGACGGACGCCGAGCTGCGGGTGCTCGGCGCCGAGGGCCTGCGGGTCGCCGACGCGTCGGTGATGCCGCGCCTCATCAGCGGCAACACGAACGCGCCGACGATCGCGATCGCCGAGAAGGCCGCCGACCTGGTGCGCGGCCGGGCGCCGCTGCCGCGCGTGGCGGCCGCGGCGGTGAGCAGCTGACGGGGCGCGCCGCGCCATCGAAACCATCACGTGAAAGGGAGGTAGTTCATGGCGATCTCTCACGCCGCGTCGGCACTGTCCATCTCACCGGACGAGCTGGAGGACCTGGACCGGCGGCACCTCATCCACCCGCTGCTGTCGGGCGACAGCACCGACCGGTGCGTCATCGTCCGCGGCAAGGGCTCCACCGTCTGGGACGCCCGCGGCAACGAGCTGCTGGACATGACCGGTGGCGGCAACTGGCTGGCGCAGGTAGGCCACGGGCGCGTCGAGCTGGGCGAGGCGATGGCCGAGCAGGTGGCCCGCCTGTCGTACTTCACCAGCTTCTTCGAGTTTTCCAACGACCAGTCCATCCAGCTCGCCAAGCGCCTCACCGGGCTCGCTCCGGAGGGCTTCAACCGCGTGTTCTACACCTCCGGTGGCTCGGAGGCGGTCGACATGGCGATCAAGGCGGTGCGGCTGTACCACACCCGGCGGGGCGAGCCGAACCGTACCTGGATCATCTCGCGGCAGATGGGTTACCACGGCTCCACCTACGGCGGCGGTAGCGCCACCGGCTTCGACTTCGTCCACTATGGAGTCGGACCGACCCTGCCGCACGTCCGCAAGGTGTCGCCGCCGTTCCCGTTCCACCCGGAGATGTACGGCGGCCAGCCGATCACCGACTTCCTGATCCGCGAGCTGGAGCAGGCGATCGCGGAGATCGGCCCGGGCCAGGTCGCTGCCATGATCGGCGAGCCGGTGATGGGCGGTGGCGGCGTCGTCGAGCCCCCGCCGGACTACTGGCCCCGCGTGCGCGAGCTCCTGAGCCGGCACGGCATCCTGCTGATCGCCGACGAGGTGGTCACCGGGTACGGCCGGACGGGAAGCTGGTTCGCCTCCACCGAACGCGGCATGGCACCGGATGTGATCACCACTGCCAAGGGCATCACCAGCGGGTACGCGCCGCTGGGCGCCGCCCTCATGCGCGACGAGATCGGTGAGGTCATCGGCGGCGGCGACGGCTTCCTGCACGGCTTCACCTACTTCGGTCACCCGGTGGGGTGCGCGGTCGCGCTCGCCAACCTGGACATCATCGAGAAGGAGGAGCTGGTACCCCGGTCGTCGCTCATCGGTGGCTGGCTCAGCCAGGGGCTGGCGGCCGCGGCCGAACTGCCCGCCGTCGGCGAGGTCCGGGTGACCGGAGCGACCGTCGGCATCGAGCTGGTGGCCGACCGGCAGACCCGCCAGCCGATGCCACCGCCCGTGGCCGCCGGCGTGGTCAAGGAACTGCAGCGGGCCCACGGAGTGATCGCCCGGCCTTACGGCCCGGTGATCGTCATGGCTCCGCCCCTTGTGCTGGAGGAGGGCGAGGCGGCACGGGCCGCCGAGGCCACCGTCGAGGTGCTGTCTCGGCTCGGCGCGGACGGCCAGCTGCGCTCCTGAGCAGGAGTACGGCCGTTTCCCGACCCGCCACCCATGGACAGCACCGCCAGGCGCTGGGAATTGACCCCGCCGGGCGGTGCTGACCCATGTGGCGCTGTCGTCCTCGTACCTGTTCGTCGCTGTCCTTTGAGGAGTGTTGACGCGAGTCATGATTCAGGACACCGGGCTCGGGACGATGCCGGTCCTCTACACCACCTGTCCCTCCTCGGCACACGACGACGCGGTCGCCTTTTCCGCGGAGCTGGACCAGCTGACCCGGTGGTGCGACAGCGCCTCCTACCGCGGCGCCCTGATCTACACCGACAACTCGCTGATGGATCCCTGGGTGGTCGCCCAGGAGTCGATCCACCGTTCGCGGTCCTTCGTGCCGCTGGTCGCCATCCAGCCGCTCTACCAGCACCCGTTCGCCGTAGCACGATCGGTCGCCTCGATCGCCTCGCTGCTTCGAAGGCGCGTCGACCTGAACTTCGTGACCGGCGGATTCAAGGCCGACCTGGTGAGCTTGGGCGATGACCTGGACCACGATCGTCGATACGACCGGCTGGTCGAATACGCCCAGGTCGTGCGAGACCTACTGGCCGGCAGCAGAGTGACGTATTCCGGCGCACACTATCGCCTCGAGTCGGCGAAGGTGCGCTCCATCCCAGCCGATCTCCATCCGGACTTCTTCGTCTCCGGATCGTCACCCAGCTGCAAGCAGGCCGCCAGAGCCCTTGGCGCCGTGCGCCTCTGCTACCCGCCGCGGCCGGATGCCGCCACGTCCGAGGCCACCGAACCGGGGACGAAATGGGGCATGCGCGTGGGCATCATCGCGCGCGACGATCGCGATGACGCCTGGGCGATCGCGGACGCGCGCTTCCCGTTGGACGCGCGAGGTGTGGGCAAGCAGCGGATCATCTCCAGGATGTCGGAGTCGTCGTGGCAGCGGACCCTGTCGCTGATGGCGGAGACGGCCGCGCGAGCCGGATCCGACGGCGTCGGCGACGACATCTACTGGCTTCGGCCGTTCCGGTCGTACAAGACCTTCTGCCCCTATCTGGTCGGCAGCCATGACGAGGTCGCACAGGCGATACAGCGATACTTCGCGGCGGGCGTCACGACGATCATCCTCGACGTGCCCGCCAGCTATGAGGACCTGGTCCACGCACGGGTCGCGATCGCGCGCGCCGTCGACGGAGCCCCCCTTTCCGCATGAGCCCCCGGGCGGCATGCCGCGGCGCGGCTGGGAACCGCCGCAGCCGATGCGAGAGCCGAGGCCGGACAGCCGGTCGAAACCAGCTGATCCGGCCTCGGCGACGTGGCCTCGGACGGCTCTAGTGCACCAGCGATCGGGCGAGCCCGCGCATGGCGACCGTCGGCAGCAGCACCGAGAGGCCGGCGTGGCTGCGCAGCATGGACATGTCCCGCCAGACCCGCTCGAGGCGCTCGCCGTGCCGGACCGAACTCGACCCGGCGGTGGGCATGATGTAGCCCTCCATCGCCTCCCAGCACAACCTGGCGACATGCCGGCAGATGGCCGAAAGCCGCAGGTCCGAGTCGCGGGTCACCGCGGCCGGGCCCCGGGCCGACACCTCGTGCCACTGCTGGACCGCGTTCAGGAGGGCGGCCTCAGCGGTGCTGATCATCCCGAGGGCGTCGCCGTACCAGAGCTGGTAGTCCGGGTCCTGGTAGCGGGGCACGATCGGCGGCACCAGCGTCGTACGCCGGCGTAGCAGGTCCTCGTACACGTCGAGCGCTCCCTGCGCCATGCCGACCGCCATGGAGGCGTTGAGAAAGCTGATGAACGCAAGCAGCGCCCCGCCGTACTCCGGATTGCCGTGCAGGGTTCGTCCCGGTGTGCCGGCCGAGACGTCGTGCTCAGCGATCGACACACCGGGCAAGGCCAGATGGCTGGGGATGTGGCCGCCATCGAGGCGGATGCTGTGCGAGCCGCTGCCCCGCAGGCCCAGCTGCTGCCCCCAGTCGTCCAGACGCTTCCACTGGCTACGCGGGGCGACGAAGAGCAGGGGCTCCGGACGCCGCCCGTCGCGCGCGGGCATCAGCGCGTGACCCATGAAATAGGTGGCGTACGGCGCTCCGGAGCAGTAGGTCCAGGTGCCGCTGACCGTCCAGCCGCCGTCCCGAGCGGGCACGGCCGACCCGCTCGGGACGGAGGTGCTGGGACAGATGAAGTCACCGTCGCTGAAGAGCTCCGCCTGCGCCCGCTCCTCGAACAACGTCGCGGCCATGAGCGCGTGCGAGGCACCGAGGCTGTACATCCAGCCGGTCGAGGAGCAGCCGCGTACGAGAGTCATGGAGACACGCAGGAAGGTCTCTATCCCGAACTCGTACCCGCCGTACCGCCGGGGCACCAGGATTCGGTAGAAGCCGTTTCGTGCGAAGCGTTCGTGGATGTCCTCGGCGTAGAAGGTGCGTTCCTCAACCTCGGCCTGCCGGCTGATGAGCTCAGGGACCATCGCCTCGGCCCTCGCCAGCACCTGCTCCGCGGTGAGGTCGGGTTCGGGCGGTGCGGGAAAGTCGTGTTGCGCGGTGTTCGCGGTCGCGGTCACTGGCCATCCTTGTCTGTCTGCTGACGAACGCGCTGATCAGATGTAGGGCGTGTTGGAGTCCAGCCCGCAGACGATCCGGCCGTAGAGCTCGAGGTTGGTGTTCGGGTGCAGGATGGCGTGCAGGTTGAGCGCCTGTACGTCCCGTTGGATCCGCTGGATCGGCACGTCGTAGTGGATGGAGGAGCCGCCGCTCGCGCTGTTCAGGATGTCGACCGCCTCCTTGGCCCGCTGGCAGGCGGCACCCAGGTCCAGCCGGACTCGAGCGCGCTCCTCAAGCGACCACGACTCGCCCGCCTGGCCCTTGTTGTCGATCATGTCTGCCGCGCGGCGGGCGTGGAAACCGACCTCGTCGATGTTGGTGATCGCCTCGGCGATCTCCAGGTGGGTGATCGGCGCCTCGGCCTGGTTCTCGTAGCTGGTGTAGGTGATCTTCCGGCCGGGCAGCCGCTCGAGGAAGGCGTCCTTCGCCGCCAAGGCCAGACCGAGGGCCGGCGCGCTGACGGTCGCGCACGCGGTGGGCATGAAGGGAGCCTTGAAGATCGCTGCGTCCGCGTTCAGCCTGGACTGGTGCTGACCCTGCAGCACCGGGCCCATCTGCAGCACCCGCTCCGCCGGGACGAAGACATCCTTGGCGATCGTGGTGATGCTGCCGGAGGCACGCAGGCCCGACGTGTGCCAGTCGTCGATGATCTGCAGGTCGGCGATCGGGAGGGCCACCATCACCGGTGCGAAACCGCCGTCCCCGGTCGGCGTGACCGCGGCGTTCGTGTTCCACGTGCTCTGCTGCGCCCCGGTGTTGAACGACCACTTGCCGTTGACGACGAAGCCGCCCTCGGTCGGAACGGCCATGGCGCCCGGGCTGAGGATCCCGCAGATGCGCACGTCCGGCGTCGCGAAGATCTCGTCCTGCACCTCATCCGGGAACAGTCCCGTCATCCACGTGCTGATCGACCACACCGCGACCGTCCACGAGGTCGAACCGTCACCGCGCCCGAGCTCGGCCAGGACGTCCACGACCGTTCGCATGTCGGACTCGTAGCCGCCATAGCGGACCGGGACCCGCATCTTCAGGATTCCCGCTTCGGTGATCGCGTCGATGACATCGTCGTGGATCCGCCGGTTCTCCTCCATCCACAGGGCCTTTTCCCGCAACAGCGGGACGAGCTCAGAGGCGCGACGGACAAGCTCAGCTTTGGGCGGCGCTTGGGTGATCTCCATCGTTTTTTCTCCTTAGGCAGGCTTCCCGCTACCGCGCTGCGCGCTCGGACCTGATACCGGCGTCAGCGGCCACGCAGAGGTTTCCAAGACGGGCCGCCCGGCGCACCTTCGCGATTGCTGGCAACCAGGCGGGCCGGCGCGCCGCACACCGCTGAGCAAGACCGGAGGTGTCCGCGGGCGGCGCGGCCGTGACGCTTGCCGGAGAACTGTACGCAGCGACTGGCAGCGATCGAGGGCGGCAGCAGCGGCGTCGTCAGGTCGGGCGCAGCCAAGGGCAGAGCAGCTCGTACCCGAGCGCTAAACCTCAGATCGAGGACGGATCGCAATGGCGCAGGACGCACCCGTCATCACCCGGAGCACGCTCGCCGAGGTCCTTGCCGCACCGTCAGGTGCGGACCCGAGCCTCACCGCGTTCATCGCGGAAAATCGTGCGCAGATCAACGCACACATCCTGACGAAAGGCGCGGTGTTGTTCCGCGGATTCGCCGTTTCCGACTCCGCGCGACTCCGAGAGGCCGTCGTCGACCTGTGCGGAGAGCCCTGGCGCTACACCGAGGGATCGTCGGAACGCCGGCAACTCGGCGACGCTGTCTACACCTCGACCGAGTACCCGCCGCAGTACGCGATATCTCTGCACAACGAGCTGTCCTACACGATGCGCTGGCCGAGCCGGCTGTGTTTCTGCTGCCCGCAAGCGCCGGTCTCCGGAGGCCAGACGCCACTGTCGGACAGCCGCCGCATCCTCGACAGCCTGCCGCCGGATCTGGTCGCCGAGTTCGAGCAGCGCCAGATCTGCTACACCCGGAACCTGCGATCACAGGACGTGGCCGGCCTGGGCCTGAGCTGGCAGGCCGTGTGGGAGACCGACGATCGCGACGAGGTGGAAGCATATTGCCTCCGCGAACAGATCGACTTCGAGTGGCGCGACGACGGCTCACTGTGGACGAAACAGATCCGTCCCGCCACCGCGACGCACCCGGAGACCGGTGAGAAGGTCTGGTTCAACCAAGCCGACCAGTTCCACCCGTCGAATCTTGGCGAGGAAGCCGCCGCCGATCTTCTGGATCTGCTCGGCCCCGACGCCCTCCCGATCAACGCGACCTTCGGCGACGGCTCACCGATCCCCGCGGACATGATCGATGTCGTCAGGAAGGTCAGCTGGTCCGAGGCCACCGCGTTCGACTGGCAGGTCGGCGACCTCCTGGTTGTCGACAACATGCTCGTCGCTCACGGCCGGATGCCCTTCGAGGGTCCAAGACGCGTTCTCGTGGCGATGGCATGACGGTCCACGTACCCGCGGATCAGGAGGAATCTTCGTGTTGCAGCTTTTCGGCTTCGACCGTATAGCCATCGCACTCGGCGACATCTACTGGGTTGATCCGGACCCAGCTCACGACTACGGAGCGGAGCGGGGCGTCCGGCTCGAGATCAGGATGCTCGCGGCCGGCGAGCTCAAGGGCTCGATCTATTCCTCCCGCCCGATCACCATCGCCGAGCCGCTGTGGCGTCTGGACCTGCTGGAGAGCGTGGACGGGCCGCCCGGCAGCCTGGACCGCGCGCACCATCACCCGGAGGTCCTCAACTGGGAGCCGCTGGACCGGGTCGAGGATCCGGGTCTGTCCAGCGACCCGATCGGCTGGCTCGGCGGCAAGCTCGCCGACCTCGAGGGGCTGCTGACAGAAGCGGGCATCCAGGTGGATGCGCAGCTCGCGTCCGACGCGGACAAGCTGCGCGCATGCCTGCCGGAGGTCCAGCAAGCGGTCAGCCGCATGCTGGACAAGGTCAAGGCGGGCGAGCTGGGCAAGGCTCCCGAAGGCGAACTGGCAGACCTGCGGCCCAGCTGGCTGTGAACGCGCCGCCGGGCAATCCCGGAGATGCACCCGCGACGTCCATTTCGAGAAAGTGCTGCCAGCGACGACCCAAGTATCGGAGGCGGAGCCATGCCGCGATGGAATCCCGTTGGCGCAGTCAGCTCCCTTTTCCCCGCCGAGCCTGGCCCCAAGCGCTCGTACGCGGTGGCGGTGCTCATCAACACCTTCGGTACTGGGCTGCTGCTCACGAGCCTGCCGTTGTACTTCACCGAAATCGTGAACCTGTCCGCCGCCCAGGTCGGGCTCGGCCTGACCATCGCGACGGTCGTCAGGCTGCTGGTGGGCCTGCCGGTCGGTGAGCTGACCGACCGGCTCGGCCCGCTCCAGGTGGTCAAGGCCATGCTCCTGCTGGAGGGCGCCGCGACCTTCGCCTTCATCTTCGTCGACAGCTTCGCCAGCTTCCTCATCTTCGCCGTGGTCAACCTGGTGGCCGGCCGGACGGTCGTCGCGGCCGAGGGAGCGCTGCTGCGACGGGTGGCCGGCGACGACGCGGCCAGCTTCCGCTCGTCCACCCACGCGATCACGAACGTCGGCTTGTCGGTCGGCTTCGCTTTGTGCGGCATCGCGATCCAGCTCGGCACGCGGGTCGCCTACAACACGTTGATCATCGTCGACGTGCTCAGCTTCGTGGCCGCTTGGGCGGTGCTGCGCAAGCTGCCGCGTTACGAGCCGTTGCCGAGGCCGGCCGCCGCGCCGCGCTGGGGTGTGCTGCGCGACCGGCCGTTCGTCGCGTTCGCGAGCCTGGGAACGGTCTTCAGCCTGCAGTTCACCGTGCTCACCCCGTTCCTCGCGCTGTGGGTGGTCGAGCAGACGAACGCCCCGCGCTGGTGTATCCCACTGTCCCTGGTGATCAATACGATCCTGGTTGTCCTGCTCCAGGTCCGCATCGGCGGCGGGGTGCGGACGCTCCAGCAGGGCGGACTCGCGTGGCGGCGGGCCGGGGTGTTCTTCCTTCTCAGTTGCACCGTGCTGGGGCTGGCGGCCGGACTGCCCGCCTGGGCCGCGCTGACGGCGGTGGTGGCGGCCATCGTTCTGCACACGTTCGGTGAGATCTTGCACATGGCCTCCGGATTCGCCCTCAGCATGGGCTTGCCACCGGCTCATGCCCAGGCCCAGTACGACGCCCTCGGCGGGATCATCGGCGGCCTCGGTTCGGCGGCGGCTCCGGCGCTGCTGCTCGGAGTTGTCCTGAGCCTCGGCCAGCCCGGCCTGTTCGCACTCGGTGCCCTCTTCTTCCTGACGAGCACGCTGATGCCGGCGGTGGCCCGATGGGGTGAGCGGACGAGGCCGGCCACACCGGACCCCGTCGCCGGGAAGGCTGCCGCCGTGGTGGAGTGATCCGGAGGGTCATGGTCGGCGAGTTCGCCGCCGGCGGCCGCGCAGCAGGTACCTTGCTCGTTGAAACGCCTGGGTCGGGAATGGTTCGATGACTTCGATGGCGACCTGCACCAGCTCGACCGCAAGCCGGCACCTATCCAGAAGGTAGGAGCATGAGAGTTCTCCTCACATCGTTCGGCGTAGCGAACAGCAGCATTCAGAACGCGCTGGTTGACCTCCTGGGCAAGCCGATCGCCGACTCCAACGCCCTTTTCATTCCCACCGGCCTCCACCCCTTCCCCGGCGGGCCGGGCATGGCGTACCGGGCGATCTCCGGCCAGAGCCCATCGCGGTTATGTGGATTGGGCTGGAAGTCGTTGGGAGTTTTGGAGCTGACGGCGCTGCCGAGCATCGAGGAGGCTGCTTGGGCGCCGACGGTGCGCGACGCCGACGCACTGCTGGTAGGGGGCGGCGATCCGCTGTTTCTCGCGGACTGGATGCGGCGCTCCGGTCTGACAGGTCTCCTGCCGACGCTGCGATCCGAAGCGGTCTACGTCGGGGCGAGCGCCGGGAGCATGGCGGCGGCCGCCACCGTCGTCGAGACCTACAGCGAACCGCCCCGAGGAAACGACGTACCGCTGAAATCAGAGAACATCGTCTTCGCCACGCCCCAGGGCGACGTCGACCGGATCCTGGTGACCGGACAGGGCGCGGGGCTCGTTGACTTCGCGGTGATCCCGCACCTGGAGCACCCGCAGCACCCCGACGCTTCGCTGGCCAACGCCGAGAGGTGGGCCGCCCGGATTCCCGCGCCGACGTACGCGATCGACGACCAGACCGCCGTCAGCGTGGTCGACGGCGTCGTCCACGTCATCTCCGA
>WUUC01045773.1_pt1 | contig 19175 bp, 11 predicted proteins | sample 6278441 | NCBI WGS metagenome assembly WUUC01 (sample SAMN13675441, study PRJNA597444) | soil metagenome | isolation source: soil | place: USA: Washington | collected 2017-10 | reverse complement strand
TGAGCGAACGAGCCGGGTTCAACACCTCCACCAGACGCTCGAACGGCACATCCTGATTCGCGAACGCCGCAAGATCCGTCTCCCGCACCCGCACCAGCAACTCCCGGAACGACACACCACCACCCACATCCGTCCGCAACACCACCGTGTTCACGAAGAACCCCACGAGGTCGTCGAGCGCCTCGTCCACCCGGCCCGCCACCGGCGTCCCGACGGGGATGTCCGTCCCGGCACCCAGTCGGCTCAGCAGCACCGCGAGTGCCGCCTGCACGACCATGAACGCGGTGGTCCCGGTGTCGCGGCCGAGTTCGACGAGACCGCGGTGCAGGTCGGCGCCGATCCGCACGGGCACGGTGTCGCCGGAGTAGCCGGCCACCGCCGGACGCGGGTGGTCGAGCGGGAGCTCCAGGTGGTCCGGGAGCCCGGCGAGCTGCTCGGTCCAGTACGCGAGCTGCGCCCCCGTCTGCGCGGCGTCGGCGAGCAGGGCGTGCTGCCAGAGCGTGTAGTCCGCGTACTGCACCGGCAGCGGTGTCCACTGTGGAGGGGCATCGGCCACGCGTGCCTCGTACGCCGCCGCCAGGTCCCGGGTCAGCGGGGTCAGCGACCAGCCGTCACCGGCGATGTGGTGCAGCACGAGCAGCGCCACGTGCTCCTCCGGGCCCACCCGGAACAGGTGGCAGCGCAGCGGCGTCTCGACGGCGAGGTCGAACCCGGTCCGGGCGGCGTCGCGCAGGGCGGCGCCGACCCGGAGCGGATCCACCGGTGCCACCGACAGCGGCGGAGGCGCCGTGTCCAGCACGAGCTGGCACGGCTCGCCGTCGGTCGCCGGCAGGATCGTGCGCAACACCTCGTGCCGGTCGGCGACGTCGGCGAGCGCGGCCCGCAGCGCGGGCACGTCGAGCCGGCCGGACAGCCGCAGCACCAGCGGGATGTTGTAGGTGGCGCTGGGCCCCTCCAGCTGGTTGAGGAACCAGAGCCGTTGCTGCGCCGGGGAGAGCGGTACCCGCGCGGGCCGGACCGCCGGGGCGGGCGCCGGGCGGGCGGTGCCCGCGGTCAGCGGGCGCTCCCCCAGCGCGGCGGCGAGCCGCTCGACCGTCGGCGCCTCGAACAGCGCCCGGATCGGCAGCTCCACGCCGAACACCGCGCGCACCCGGCCGATCAGGCGGATCGCGAGCAGCGAGTGCCCGCCACTGCGGAAGAAGTGGTCGTCCACGCCCACCCGGGAGACCCCCAGGACCTCGGCGAACAGGTCGCACAGCACGGCTTCCTGCGCCGAGCGCGGCGCACGTCCCCGGTCCGGCCCGGCGGTGGTGGGTGCGGGCAGCGCCGCGCGGTCCACCTTCCCGTTCGGGGTCGACGGGAGCGCGTCCATGGCGACGACGGCGGCGGGCACCATGTAGTCGGGCAGGCGGTCGGCGGCCCGCGCGAGCAGCTCCGCCGGGACCGGCCGCCCCGGCACCGGCACGACGTAGGCGACGAGGCGCTGGTCGCCGGGCCGGTCCTCGCGGGCGACGACCACGGCACGCGCGACGTCCGGCTGCTCGCCGAGCACGGCCTCGATCTCGCCGAGCTCGATCCGGAACCCGCGGACCTTCACCTGGTGGTCGACGCGGCCGAGGAAGTCCACCTGTCCGTCGGCCCCCCACCGGGCGAGGTCGCCGGTGCGGTACATGCGGGCCCCAGCCGGGCCGAACGGGTCGGCGACGAAGCGCCGCGCGGTCAGGCCGGGCTGGTTCAGGTAGCCGCGAGCCACGCCGTCACCCGCGAGGTACAGCTCACCGGCGACGGCGGGCGGGACCGGCCGCAGCGCGGCGTCCAGGACGTACACGCGGGTGTTGGCGATCGGGCCGCCGATCGTGGGCAGTCCCGGGCGGTCCCCGAGCCGTGCCGCGGTCGACCAGATCGTGGTCTCGGTGGGGCCGTACAGGTTCGTCACCTCACCGGCCAGCCCGACGAGCGCGGCGGCGAGGTCGGCGGGCAGCGCCTCGCCGCCGACGAGGACGCGCAGGCCCCGCACCCGCTCCGGTGCCGCGGCCACCAACGCCTGCCACAGCGACGGCGTCGCCTGGACGACCGTGGCGCCCTCGCGTTCGGCGAGGTCGGCGAGCCGCCGCGGGTCGACCACCACGTCCCGGGGCGCGAGGACGAGCCCGGCGCCGCAGAGCAGCGGCAGGAACACCTCCAGCGCGGCGATGTCGAAGGCGATCGTGGTGACCGCGAGGAGCCGGTCGGCGGGCCGCAGCGGGAAGCGGTCCCGCATCGCCAGCAGGAAGTTCAGCAGCGCGCCACGGGGGACGGCGACGCCCTTGGGCCGCCCGGTGGAGCCCGAGGTGTGGATGACGTAGGCGACGCCCCCGGGTGACACCGGACTGAGGCGGTCGGCGTCGGTCAGGTCCGTGTCCGGGTACGCCGCGAGCAGCGCGGCCGTACCGGGGTCGTCGAGCGCCAGGACCGCACCGGGAGCGAGATCGGGGGCGAGGTCGGCGGTGGTCAGCACCAGCACGGGCCCGGCGTCGGCCAGGATGTGGCGCACCCGCTCGGCCGGGTAGTCCGGGTCCACCGGCACGTAGCCCGCGCCGCTCTTGAGCACCGCGAGCAACGCGGTGACCAGGTCGGCCGAGCGCGGCAGGACGAGCGCGACGAGCCGCTCCGGCCCGGCGCCCCTGGCGACGAGCGCCCGCGCCAGCCGGTTGGCCCGCCCGTTGAGCTCGCCGCGGTCCAGGTCCGTACCCGCGGCGGACACGGCCGGTGCCCGGGGGTCCGCGGCGGCCCTGCCCTCGACCAGTGCCGTCAGGTCGGTCGTGGGCAGCTCGCGGACGGGACCGGCGCCGGTGGCCAGCAGGCGGGCGCGTTCGGCCGGCCCGAGTGCGTCGATCCGGCCGACCGGGACGGCCGGGTCCTCGGCGACCGCGGTGAGCCAGTGGCACAGCTGCGCGGCCGCGCGCTCGGCGGCCGCGCGGTCCACGAGGTCCGGGCGGAAGCACACGCGCAGGCGCAGACGCGTTCCCGGCGCCGCGTACAGCGTGAGCGGGTAGTGGCTCGGGTAGGTGGTCGCCAGCCCGGTCACCCGGGGGCCACCGGCCGGGGCGGCGATGCCGGCCGGGAAGTTCTCGACCACGGCCAGGGTGTCGAACAGCTCGGGCACCCCGGTGACCCGCAGGATCTCGGCGAGACCGAGGTGCGCGTGCTCCGCGGTGGCCGACTGCTGTTCCCGCACCGCGGCCAGCAGGGCCGTCGCCGGTGCGGCCGGGTCGAGCCGCACCCGCAGCGGCACCGTGTTGACCAGCAGGCCGATCGTCGACTCCGACCCGGGCAGGTCCGGCGGGCGGCACGACACCGTGGTGCCGAACACCACGTCGTCCCGCCCGGTGAGCCGTCCGACGAGGACGGCCCAGGCGGCCTGGACGGCGGCGCCCACGGTCGAGCCGGCCGCCCGCGCCGCGGTCTCCACCGACCGGGTCACCGGCTCGGGCAGCTCGACCAGGACCTCCTCGGTCCGCCCGGCCGCGTGATCGCGCTCCCCCACGACCAGTGTCGGCTCCTCGACCCCGGCCAGGACCTCCTGCCAGACCCGCGTCGTGGCGGCCCGGTCCCGCGTGCCGAGCCAGGCCAGGTAGTCCCGGAACGGCAGGCCCGCGGGCTCGGCGTCGTCGCGGCAGGCCGCGAGCCACTCCCCGACCAGCAGCGGCGCGGACCAGCCGTCGAGCAGGATGTGGTGGTTGGTGAGCAGCACGCGGTGGTGGTCGGCGGCGAGCCGGACCACCGCGACCCGCAGCAGCGGCGGCGCGGCCAGGTCGAAGCCCCGCGCGCGCTCCTCGGCGAACAGCGCCGCGACCCGGTCGGCCTGCCCGGCGGGCGGCAGCCCGGACAGGTCGGCCTCCCGCCACGGCAGGTCCACGGCCGCGGGCACGAACTGCGCGGGGCCCGACGCCAGGAACCCCGCCCGCAGGTTGGCGTGCCGTCGCAGCACCCGGTCGGCGGCCGACCGCAGCACGGCGAGGTCGATCGGACCGGTGAGCTCGAAGGACAGCGCCATCGTGTAGGCGTCCTCGGGGCCGTCGTAGGCCGCGTGGAACAGCAGGCCCTCCTGCAGCGGGGCGAGCGGCCAGACCTCGGCCACCTCGGTCCCGCGGGCGGCCAGCCGCGCACGGTCCTCGGAGGACAGTGCGACCGGGGGCAGGTCGGTCGGCGTGGGGACCGGGTCCGCCGGGCGGGCGGCCGCCGCCAGCCGGGTGATGGTGCGGTGCTCGAGCACCTCGCCCGGGGTGAACGCGAGCCCCGCGGCCCGCGCCCGGATGGCCAGCCGGATCGCCACGATGCTGTCGCCGCCGAGGTCGAGCACGCCGTCGCCGGGACCGACCTCGGCGAGCCCGAGCAGGTCGGCCACCAGCGCGCACAACGTCCGCTCCGCGGCGGTGCCCGGCCGCGTGCCGGTGCCGCCGAACGACGGCCTCGGCAGGGCGGCCCGGTCGAGCTTGCCGTTGGCGCTCACGGGGAACGCGGCCAGCACCAGCACGGCGGCCGGGACCATGTGCTCGGGCAGCACCTCGGCGGCCCGCGCCCGGACCGCGCCGGGGTCGGCCCCGGTCCCGTCGGCGGGCCGCACGTAGGCCACGAGCACCGGCACGCCGGGCACGTCCTCGCGGAGCAGCACCACGGCCTGCGCGACGTCCGGGTGCCGGGTGAGCGCCGCCTCGATCTCGCCGAGCTCCACCCGCGCGCCGCGGATCTTCACCTGGTGGTCGACCCGGCCGCGGTAGTCGAGCGCGCCGTCGGCACGGCGCCTCGCGAGGTCACCGGTGCGGTACATGCGGGTGCCGGGCGGCCCGTAGGGGTCGGCGACGAACCGCTCGGCGGTCAGCCCGCGGCGGCCGTGGTACCCGTGCGCCAGCTGGACCCCCGCGAGGTACAGCTCGCCGGTCTCCCCGGCGGGCAGCGGCGCCAGGTCCGGTCCGAGCACCTGTGCGCGGGTCCGCCACACCGGGTGCCCGATGGGCACACCGGTCGCACCGGGCTCGTCGACGCAGTGCCAGTGGGTCACGTCGACCGACGCCTCCGTCGGCCCGTACAGGTTGTGCAGCTCGGCGCCGAGCAGGTCCCGGCACCGCGCGGCGAGGTCGGCGGGCAGTGCCTCGCCGCTGCAGATCACCCGGCGCAGCCCCGCGCACCGGGCGGGCACGGTCGGCTCGGCGAGGAACGCCCGCAGCATCGACGGTACGAAGTGGACGGTCGTGATCCGCTCGGTCTCGATGACACCGGCGAGGTAGGCGGGGTCGCGGTGCCCGCCCGGGCGGGCCACCACGAGCGTGGCGCCGGCGAGCAGCGGCCAGAAGAACTCCCACACCGACACGTCGAAGCCGGCCGGGGTCTTCTGCAGCACCCGGTCGTCCGCGCCCAGCCGGTAGGTGTCCTGCATCCACAGCAGGCGGTTCACGATGCCCCGGTGCGGGACGAGCACGCCCTTCGGCCGTCCGGTCGAGCCGGACGTGTAGATGAGGTAGGCGGGGTGGTCCGGCCCCGCGCCCGCCGGTAACACGTCGGACGGCCCGTCGGGGGACACGGCCGGGGACGCGGCCACGTCCAGCACGGTGGCCCCGGTGCCGGGCAACCGCTGTGCGTCCGCCGCCGTGGTCAGCACCGTCGCCGCCCCCGAGTCGGCGAGCATGAACGCGACCCGCTCCGGCGGGTGGTCCAGGTCCAGCGGCAGGTAGGCGGCACCGGCGCGCAGGGTGGCGAGGAGGGCGACCACCAGCTCGACCGACCGCGGCAGGGCCACGGCCACGACCTGTCCCGGGCGCGTCCCCGCGGCGCGCAGCCGGCTGGCCAGGGCCAGCGCCCGCCGGTCGAGCTCGGCGTAGGTCAGCTCCTCGGACCCGAACACGACCGCGACCGCGTCCGGGGTCCTGGCCGCCTGCGCACCGATCAGCTCGGTCAGCGTCCGCCCGGTCCCCGGGTCCGCGGTGCCGTGCCACTCGCTCATCGCGTTCCTCCGCATCGCTCCACCCGGTCCAGCTCAGCCTGTCCGTTTCCGCCGGGCCGATACCGTGCCATTCACGGCGGGATTGGACCGTTTTTCCGGAACCGCGGGAGGGGCCCGGAAACACATTCCCGTGCTACGCTCCGGTGAATTCGAAATGGTGGGTGGAGCGCCATGGACCGTTTGGCCGAAGCCGCTGCCCTGACCGATTTGCTCGGTGACTGGACAGCCGCCAAGGGACCCCTTTACCGCAAACTCGCCAATGCGCTGGCGGCCGCGATCCGGTGCGGTGACCTGCCGGACGGGCGGCGGCTGCCGTCCGAGCGGGACCTGGCGAGGCTGCTCACCGTCAGCCGCGCCACCGTGGTCGCCGCCTACGACGAGCTGCGCGGGACCGGGCTGGTCGACAGCGTGCGCGGCAGCGGCACCCGGGTCACCGGCGGCCCGGGCGGCCCGGGGGGGTCCGACGGCCGGGTGCCCGGCGGGCGGGCGACGTCGATCTTCCAGCGCCTGGTCGACGGGCCGGGCGGGGTGATCTCGCTGGCGTTCGCGGTGGAGCCCGCCGCGCCGGAGCTCGGCGACGCCATCTGGGACCTGCGCCACGACGACCTCGACGACCTGATGGCCGACGCCGGCTACCACCCGCGCGGCCTGCCCGCCCTGCGCCGGGCGGTCGCCGACCACTACACCGAGGCGCACCTGCCCACCGTCGCCGACCAGGTCCTGATCACCACCGGGGCCCAGCAGGCCGTCGGTCTGGTCGCGCAGATGTACCTGCGGCCCGGCGCCACCGCGGTCGTGGAGCAACCGAGCTGGCCCGGCTGCCTGGACGTCCTGCGCGCCGCGGGCACCCGGCTCGTCGGGGTGCCGCTCGACGAGGACGGTGTGCGTCCCGACGCGCTGGCCAGGGCGTTCGCCGAGCACCGGCCCGCGCTGGCCTACCTCACGCCGACGTTCCACAACCCCACCGGGGTGCTCATGTCCGACGGCAGGCGCAGGCGGGTGGCGGAGCTCGCCGCCCGCCACGGCGTACCGGTGCTCGAGGACAACGCCTACCCGGGGTTCGCGGCGCTGTCCGGCAAGCCCCTGCCGCCGCCGGTCGCCGCCTGCTCCCGCGGGGACGCGGAGATCCTGACCGTCGGCTCGCTGGCGAAGGCGGTGTGGGCCGGCCTGCGGATCGGCTGGGTGCGCGGGCCCGCGGCGACCATCGAGCGCCTGGCCAGGTACAAGGCACGCGCCGACCTCGGCGGCCCGGTGCTCGACCAGGTGCTGGCGGCGCGCCTGCTGCCCAAGATCGCCGACATCGCGGGTGCCCGCGGGGCGGCGCTGCGCACCCGCCTCGACCACCTCGTGGCACTGCTCGCCGACCGGCTGCCCACCTGGCACTGGCGCGCGCCGGACGGCGGCACCGCGTTGTGGGTCCGCCTGCCCGGCACCGACGCCCGGATCTTCGCCCAGGTCGCGCTCCGCCACGGGGTGGAGGTGGTGCCGGGGTCGGCCACCGACCCGGCAGGCGGCCACGACGACCACATCCGGCTCCCGTTCACCCTGCCGGTCGAGGTGAGCACCGAGCTGGTGGAACGCCTGGCCAGGGCGTGGGCCGAGCTCAACAGGCACGCACCGGCCCGCTGAGCCCGGCTCAGCGGGCGGCCGTCGCCGCGGCGAACTTGCTGAGCGCGACCCGGTTCGGCATCCCCGTCTTCGCGATCAGGTTCGACACGTGCTTCTCGACGGTGCGCTGCGACAGGTGCAGCACCTCGGCGATCTCCCGGTTGCCGAGCCGCTCGCGCAGCAGGCGCAGCACCTCGAACTCGCGCGAGGTCACCCCGGTCCCCCGCAGCGACGCCGGGATGTGCTCGACCCCGCACCGCCGCTGACCGACCCAGCTGCCCGCCCGCCGCAGCAGTGCCCGGCACGCGCCGGCCACCGGCAGCACGTCGAGGTCGTGGAAATACACCTCGGCGGCCCGCAGCCACTCCACCGGCGTGCCCCAGCCGTCGGCCAGTGCCGCCTCGCCCACGAGCCGCAGGCTCAGGTGCCGGGCAGGCGCGTAGGGCGCGCCTGCGTCGAGGGCCTCGGCGACGGCCGCGGTCGCCTCCTCGGCCCTGCCGTCCCTGCCGAGCACCACCGCCCTGCCCAGCAGCACGAACTGGTGGTCCCACCGCAGCCGGGCGGTGGTCGCGGCGGGCCGGCCGCCGGACAGGGCGGCGAGCAGCACCCCGAGGCCGCGGTGCCCGGCGAGCCCGCCCGCGGCCGGGGCGGCCTCGGCCGCGGCGGCCGCCCGGGCGAGCTCCGCCCCGGCGAGCCCCCGGTCCTCCTCGAGCAGCGCGCAGAACGCCGCGGCGAGACCGTGGGCCGCCGGCGCGTACCGCGGGGAGCCGCCCTGCCAGCGGCGCAGGTCGGTGAGCGCGCTCTCCATCTCCTGCCGCCTGCCCCGGTGCGCGGCGGCGACGGCCCGGCGCAGGAGCATCTGCCGGGTCGTCTCCAGCAGCTTGAGCCGCGTGGTAGCGGCCAGCACCTCGTCGACGAGGACGTCGGCCGGGCCGAACTCGCCCCGCAGCACCAGCTGCAGCGCGAGGCCGACCTCGGCCCGGTAGCGCGCGGTCACCGCGCCTGCCAGGACGGCCGTGTCCCTGGCCAGCTCGAGCCGGCGGCTGTCACCGTCGCGCAGCGCGTCGTCCACCCCCAGCCGGACCATCGCGTGAATCTCCGAGATCGGCAGGTCGTGGCGGGCGGCGACGGACCAGCCGCGGTTGAGGCAGTCGGTCGCCCCGTCCGGGTCGGTGGCCGCGGTGACCTCGGCGAGCAGCTGCCAGGCCTGGCAGGCGACCGCGGCCAGCGGCACCGCCTCGGCGGCGGCGGCGGAGCGGCGCAGGTCGCGCGCCACCTGCGCCAGCCGCTCACCCGGCGCGTCGAGGTCGAGGTGCGCGGCGACCACGTCGAGCCGGGTGGTGGCCTCGGCAGGCGCGTCCGGGCCGAGCAGCGTCCGCGCGATCTCGACGTGCTTGCGGACCTCGGTGACCCGCCCGTCGAGGCAGGCCACCGAGGCGAGCAGCGTGTGCAGCCGCGCCCGGCCGACCGGGTCGGCGCTCGTGGTCACCTCGTCGACGACGCGGGGGTCGGCCAGCGCGCGGTCCACCAGCCCGGCCTCGGCGAGCGCGTGGAGCCGGGTCTCCAGCACCTCGAGCCGGGCCGCGGCGTCCCCGGCCAGCAGCTCCCACGCCCGCTCGAGGTCGGGCACGGCCGCGTGGGCCGCGCCCCGGCCCAGCGCCCGCCTGCCGGACTCGGCGAACAGGCGGCCGGCCACCGCGGGCTCGTCGGCGTCGAACCGCAGCTCCGCGGCCCGCCTGCACCACTCGCCGGGCAGACCGGGGTGGATGGCCTCGACGGCGTCGGCGGCGAGCCGGGCCAGCGCGGTGCGCGCCGCAGGCACGAGCAGCGACACCAGCGCCTCACCCGTCGCCGGGTGCCGGAAGGCGTACCAGCCGGGGGTCTGCCGGTCCGGGCCGAGCAGCTCGGCGACCGGGTCGCGGTGCAGGTGGGCGAGCATGTCGTGGTGTTCGAGGCCGGTCACGTCGCGCAGCACCGCCAGCCCGAACCGCGGGCCGAGCACGGCGCACATCGACAGCACCCCGCGCGCCGCGGGCTCCAGCTGCGCGATCCGGCCCGCGACGCTGCGCGCGAACACCGCCCGCACCGGCGCCGGCATCCGGTCGGCGACAGCCCAGCCCGCGTCCCCGCGGTACAGGTAACCGCCGCCGACGAACCCGGCGAGCAGCTCCCCCGCCACCGACGCGTTGCCCGCGCTGCCGGCCCACAGCAGCTCCACGGCCGGGTCGGGCACGTCGCCGGCCGGCATGGCGAGCCAGGAGGCGGCGAAGCGGCGCAGCGCCGGGCGGTCGAACCGGGCCAGCCCGAGGACGGTGGCGGCCTGGCGGCGGCCCGCCGACCGCGCCATGTCCAGCACGGGGCCGGGCGAGTCCCGCACGGTGACCAGGAGCAGGACCGGCTGCCGCGCGAGGTTGTCGACCAGGTACTCCACCACCGCCAGCGTCTCGGCGTCGTCGTCCTGCAGGTCGTCGAGCACCAGCAGGCAGCCCAGGTCGCGCCCGACCAGGGCGAGCAGGCGCAGCACCGACTCGGCCAGCAGCACCGGCGACTCCCCGCCGTCGTGGGCCCGCGTGGCCCCCCAGTCCGGCACGAGCCGGGCGAGGACCCGGCCGTAGGAGCCCAGCGCGGTCACGTCCAGGTCGGTGGCGGCGCGCGGCAGTGACAGCAGCGCCTCGGTCAGCGCGCGCAGCGGCACCGGCGGGCCCACGACGCTGCCGCGCCCGCGCAGGACCCGGACGCCGTCCGCCTCGGCCACCCGGGCCGCGGCCGTCGCCAGCCAGGACTTGCCGATACCGCGCTCCCCGACCAGCAGGACCGCGCCACCACGGCCGTCCCGCGCGGCGGTCAGCGCATCGCGCAGGACCCCCAGCTCGTGGCTGCGGCCCACGACCACGGCCCCGCCGGGGTCCCCGCCTGCCGGTCCGGGCGACCACCCGTCCGCAACGCTCGGTCCGCTGACTGGCATGTCTGGAGCACCCCCACTACATGTCGTCCGCGCACGGCCTCCATCGTGGGGGCCCGCCGGTGGGCGGGCGACCGTGAAAAACACGTACGTTCCGCCCCGCGCACGTCACCGGTGGCGGCGCTCCACCGGCCGGTGGGCCGGTCCCACCACGGCCGTCACCTTGGGGAACGGGTCACTCGCCGACCGTGCACGGCCGGTCGCCCGATCGGGGGACCGTGCGCACCGCGACCGGCCGATCCCGATTATCAGGTGTTTTCCACCCATGTGCGGCCGGGTGGTGCGCTGCGATTCTGTCTCAGGAATTCGGGTCGGGAGCATTCAGTCGAATTGCGTCGACATCACCATTTCCCGCCGAAAAAGCTCGAATGAGCTCTCACGTCATTTCGACGTCCGGGGAGAACCTGTTGTGGAAACAGATTTAGCGGAGCTGGTGCGCGCCCAGGTGCGTGCCCGGCCCGATGACACCGCACTCGTCCACCGCGGCGAGGAGGTCACCTACCGGGAGCTGGGCCGGCGCGCCGGGGCGGCGCGGAGCCTGCTCGACGGCCTCGGGCTCGCGCCCGGGGTCCCGGTCGGGGTGCCCGCGACCAAGTCGCCCGACACCATCGCGCTGGTACTGGCCCTCTTGCTCGACCGCAGGCCGTTCCTCCTGCCCTCGCCCGACCTCCCCGCCCCGGCCATGGCGGCCCTGTTCGCCAGGGCCGGCTGCGGCGCGGTCCTCTCCCCCGGCACCGCCACTGCCGGTGCCACTGCCACTGTCGCTGCCACTGTCGCTGCCACTGTCGCTGCCACTGTCACGCCGCCGCCGGACGGCACGGCGACCCCGCCGCCCCCGGGCACCGCGCTGATGCTCACCACCTCCGGGTCGACCGGGCAGCCGAAGATCGTGCCGCTGCCCGCCGACGGCGTCGCCCGCTTCGTGACCTGGGCGGCCCGCCGGTTCGGCATCGGACCGGGCGACGCGGTGCTCAACTACGCACCGCTGAACTTCGACCTGTGCCTGCTCGACGTGTGGGCCACCCTCGCCGCGGGCGGGCGGGTCGTGCTGGTCGAGCCCGACCGCGCCACGCGCGCGGCCTACCTGCTCGACCTGCTGCGCCGCCACCGGGTGCGGGTCGTACAGGCGGTGCCGATGTTCTACCAGCTCCTGGCCGGGCACCCCGGCGCCGACGCGCTGACCGCGGTCGAGCGGGTGATCGTGACCGGCGACGTGCTGCCCGCGTGGTGCACCGCCGAGCTCCCCCGCCTGTTCCCCCGGGCACGGCTGTACAACGTCTACGGCTGCACCGAGACCAACGACAGCTTCGTGCACGAGATCGACCCGGCCGCACCGGCGCCGGTGCCCATCGGCACGCCGGTCGACGGCGTCCGCGCGGTGCTCGTCACCGCCGACGGCGCCGTGCTCGACGGGCCGGGGGTCGGCGAGCTGTACGTGAGCACCCCGTTCCAGGCACCGGGCTACCTCGACGGGGCCGCCACCGCCGCCTCGTTCGGACCGCACCCCGCCGGCGCGGACCACCACCGCTACTTCCGCTCCGGGGACCTCCTCCGGCGGCACCCGGACGGCTCGCTCACCCTCGAGGGCCGCACCGACTTCCAGGTCAAGGTCCGCGGCGTCCGCGTGAACCCCCTCGAGGTCGAGCGGGCGCTCCTCGCGCACGCGGCGGTGACCGACGCGGTCGTCTTCGCGCTGCGGGACCCGGTGGCGGGCAACGCGCTGCACGCGGTGGTCCACCACGAGGGCACGGGTCCCCTCGACACCCTCGCCGTGCGCAGCCACTGCGCACGGCTGCTGCCGCGCGCGGCCATCCCGTCGGTGATCCACCAGGCCGACGCCCGGCTGCCGAGGACCTCGACCGGCAAGCCCGACCGGGCCCGGATCACCCGCACCTACCTCGAGAGGACGAGATGAACCACATCCCGACCGTCACCCGGTTCGTACTGGACGAGTTCCTGCCCGACGTCCAGGAGACCGAGCTCGGCCCCGACTACGACCTGGTCGCGGGCGGCGTGATCGACAGCCTCGGCCTGCTCCGGCTCATCGCCTGGCTCGCCGAGCGGTTCGACCTGCCCGTCGACGACCTGGAGCTCGACCCCGACAGCTTCCGCTCGGTCGGCTCGATCGCCGCGTTCATCGCGGACGCGGAACCCGCCGCGGCGGGCTGACACGTGACCGAACTGCTCGCCACCCTGGTGCGCCGGGGTGACCCGGTCGACCGGGAGACGTGGCGGTCCTTCCTGGACCGCCTGACCGCGGGGCGGCTGCGGCCGGGCGAGGCGGCCGCCGTGCTCGCCTCGCTGTCCACCGCGCTGCCCGACCACGCCACGCTGGACTCGTTCCTGGGCTGCCTCGACGAGCGGCGGGGCGCACCCGCCGACGGGCTCGCCGGCGTGGTGAACATCGTCGGCACCGGCGGCGGGCGGCCGACGTTCAACGTGTCCACCGCCGCGGCGCTCGTGGCGGCGGCGGCCGGGGTGCGGGTGGTCAAGACCGGCTCCCGCGCGTACACGAGCAGGCACGGCTCGTTCGACCTGCTCGACCGCCTGGGTGTCGCGAGGACCCGCAGCCACGCCGAGACCACCGGCCTGCTCGTCCGGTACGGCATCGCCTTCGCCGGTCAGTACGTCTACCCGCCCGCGATCGCCGAGCTCGCCAGGGAGGTGGCGCCGCTGGGCCTGCGCACCGTCGGCGGGTTCGTCAACACCATCGGCCCGTTCCTCGCCGACGTGCCGGTCGCCGCCCAGCTCACCGGGGTGGCCGCGCCCGCGGCGCTGCCCGCCCTGCGCTTCCTGGCCGCCCGGCGGCACGACCGGCGGGTGTGGTTGTGCCACAACGAGGCCGGCGCCGACGAGCTGGTGAGCTTCGCCGACAACACCGTGTGCCCCAACGAGGCGGGCGCCGACTTCGTGGTGCCCGGCGACGGGCGCGGCGAGGGCCTCGCCGGCCTGCGGCCCGCCGAGGGCGACCTCGTCGAGTGGTTCCTCGCCGTGCTCGGCGGGCGGGCGCCGGAGGTGGCGGTGCGCACCGTCTGCCTGAACGCCGCCGCCCTCGGGGTGCTCAGCGGCACGCACGCGGACTGGGACACCGCCCGCGGCCACGCCGAGGAGGCCGTGCGCACCGGCGCGGCGGTCCGCCTGCTGGAGCGGCTGCGCGCCGCGCCGGCCCGCCGTCTGCGTGCCGCCCATGGCTGACCGCACCCGGCCCGGCTTCTTCGCCGCCGCGGCACCGGAAGGCATCGGCCTCGCCGTGTTCCTCAACGCGGGCGACCCGCCGCTGGACGCGCTGCCCGAGGTGATCACCGCACTCGACCGCGCCGGGGTGGACTGCCTCGAACTGGCCGTCCCGTTCCCGGACTCCTACACCGACGGACCCGTCATCCGGCGGTCCGCCCGGCGGGCGCTGGCGGCGGGCACCACGCTCGACGCCGTGCTCGCCTGCGTCGAACGTGCCCGGCACGGCCTGACGAGGATGCGGATCGCGCTGCTCGCGGACTGGGCGCACACCGTCCGCCACGCCGGGCACGCCGAGTTCCTCCGCCGGACCGCCGACAGCGGGGCCGACGCCCTCCTGGTGCACGGGCTGCCCCCGGTGCTGCGGGCCCGCCACTACCGGGCCGCCCACGAGGCGGGGGTGCCGCTGGTGACCACCTGCTACCCGACCTCGCCGCCGGAGACCATGGCCGAGTCGGCGGGCAACGCCTCCGCCTACCTGTACCTCGTCGCGCACCGCGGGCGCACCGGCACCACCGCGTCCGGCGGCTTCGACCACCTCGCAGGCGCGCTGCGCACGCTGCGGGCGACAGTACCGGCGCGGATCGCCGTCGGGTTCGGCGTCCGCGGGCCCGCGGACGTCGCCGCGCTGGCCGGGGCGGGCGCGGACGCCGCGGTCGTCGGCACCGCCGCCGTGGCCCTCGTCGAGCAGGCGCACGAGAGCGGCCGCGACGCCGTCGGCGACCTCGTCCGCCTCGTGCACGACCTCCGGCCGTCCCCGGCCGGAGCACCCACCACCACCGGAGAAACCAGGCCTGACAGGAGCGAGACCACATGATCGTGCGAAGACTGGACGAAGTGACCACAGTGGACTGGGGGCACGGCCTGAGTCGCCGCTTCCTGCTCGAGTCGGACGGGATGGGGTACACCGTCACCGACACGACCGTGCGCGCGGGCACCAAGTCCCGGCTGGAGTACCGCCACCACCTCGAAGCGTGCTACTGCATCGAGGGCCGCGGCGAGGTCGTCGACGTCTACGGCCGGTCGTACCCGATCGAGCCGGGCACCTTCTACGCGCTCGACGACCACGACGCGCACTTCCTCATCGCCGCGCCCGAGACCGACCTGCGACTGGTGTGCGTGTTCACCCCGGCGCTGCGCGGGCACGAGACCCACAAGCTGGACGAGGCGGAGTTCTCGCACTACTGACCCGAACGGGGCGTGACCGCCGTGATCGAGTGGACCGAACGGCAGCGGGAGCTGCGGGCCGGACTGACCGACTGGTGCACGACGCTGAGCACCGACCACCTCCGGCTCGACGAGGAGGCGCGCTTCCCGCGCGAGCACTGGAAGCTGGTCCAGGAGTGCGGCGTCCTGCGCCTGCCCTTCGACGAGGAGTGGGACGGGCTCGGCCAGGACCTGCTGACCACGATGTACGTCCTGGAGGGACTCGGGTACGGCTGCCGGGACGGCGGCCTGTGCTTCTCGGTGACCACGCACCTGGTGAGCACCGGGATCCCGCTGCAGCGCTTCGGTTCCGCGGAGCTGCGGCGGGCCCACCTGCCCGCGGTGTGCGCGGGCGAGGCGATCGGCGCGCACGCCATCACCGAGCCCGACGGCGGCTCGGACGCGCTGCGGATGCGCACCCGCGCGACCCGCGACGGCGACGACCACGTGCTCACCGGCAGCAAGGCGTTCGTCAGCAACGGGCCGGTCGCCGACCTGTTCGTGGTCTACGCCAGGACCCGCGAGGGCGGCGGCCCGCTCGGCATCACCGCCTTCCTGGTGGAGCGGGACACACCCGGCCTGGAGCTCGGCCGTCCGATCTCCAAGATGGGCCTGCGCACCTCACCGCTGTGCGAGCTGTTCCTCGACGGCGCCCGGGTACCGGCCGCCAACGTGATCGGCCGGGTGGGCGGGGGCTTCCTCGTCCTCGACCACGTGATGAAGTGGGAGATCCTCTGCTCGTTCGCGGTCACCCTCGGCGAGATGCAGCACCGGCTCGACCAGTGCGTGCGCTACGCCGGGCAGCGGGCGCGGTCCGGCGTGCCCATCGGGGCGCACCAGGCCGTGGCCCACCGGATCGCGGACATGAAGGTCGGGGTGGAGACCACGCGGAAGTGGCTCTACGACACGGCGTCCCGGTTCGCCGCGGGCGAGAGCATCACCACCGACCTCGCCATCACCAAACTGGTCGCGAGCGAGCAGAACCTGGCCACGGCACTCGCCGCGGTCCAGATCCACGGCGGCAACGGCTACCTCACCGAGTACGGCGTCGAGAAGAGCCTGCGCGACGCGGTGGCCGGGACCGTCTACTCGGGCACCTCGGAGATCCAGCGCAACCGCATCGCGGCCATGCTCGGCCTGCCGAGGGGCGGAGAGGAGAACCGCCGTGGCACCGGACACTGACCCGGAATCCGCTGTGGACCCGACGCTCGCGGCGACCGGGTTCCTCGACCACACCGCCGCCGAGGTGCGCGCCTTCGTCACGCGGGTCGCGCCCGCGGCCGGGAGCCCGGCCGACCGCGCCGTGGCGCTCTACCTCGCGGTCCGCGACGGCGTGCGCTACGAGGTGTACGGCGCGGACCTGTCCCGCGCGGGCCTGGCGGCGAGCGCGGTCCTGCGCCGCGGTTCGGGGATGTGCCTGCACAAGTCCGTGCTGTACGCCGCGGCGCTGCGCGCGGCCGGGATCCCGAGCCGCCTCGTGCTCACCGACGTCCGCAACCACCTCGCCTCCGACCGCCTGCGGGCACTCGTCGGCGGCGACGTGTTCCGCTACCACTGCCTGGTCTCGGTCCACCTCGCCGGCCGGTGGGTGAAGGCGACCCCGGTGTTCAACAAGGTGCTGTGCCGCCTGTACCGCATGGACCCGCTCGACTTCGACGGCACCGCCGACAGCCTGCACCACCCGTTCGACCGGAACGGCCGCCGCCACATGGAATTCCTGCGGTTCCGCGGCGAGTTCGACGACCTGCCCTACGACGAGGTCCTGACCGGTCTGCGCGCCGCGCACCCCGGCCTGTTCGCGGGCGGGGACTCCGTCGTCGCCGGCTCACTCGTGGCCGACGCCGCGCGGGACCCGCACAGCCCACCCGAATCGATTGGAGCACCACGATGACCGACCGGATCAAGTACCTGCTCGACGAACGCGACATGCCGGGCACCTGGTACAACCTCGCCGCCGACCTGCCGGGGCTCGCCCCGATGCGCCACCCCGGCACCGGCGCGCCGATCGTCCTCGACGACCTGCTGCCGATCATGCCCGAGGAGGTCGCGAACCAGGAGCTCAGCCGCGAGGCCGAGATCGAGATCCCCGAACCCGTGCGCCAGGTGTACGCCCAGTACCGGCCGTCGCCGCTGTTCCGGGCCCGGCGCCTGGAACGCGCGCTCGACACCCCCGCCCGCATCTACTACAAGTACGAGGGCGGCAGTCCCGCGGGCAGCCACAAGCCGAACACCGCGATCGCGCAGGCCTACTACAACCGGCAGGCCGGGATCACCCGGCTCGCCACCGAGACCGGGGCCGGCCAGTGGGGCTCCTCGCTCGCGCTCGCCGGCGCGCTGTTCGGGCTCGACGTGTCCGTGTACATGGTGAAGGTCAGCTACCACCAGAAGCCGTACCGCCGCATGTTCATGGAGACCTACGGCGCGCGGTGCACCCCCAGCCCGAGCACCGAGACCGCCGCGGGCCGGGCGGTGCTGGCGGCGGACCCGGACTGCCCCGGCAGCCTGGGCATCGCCACCTCCGAGGCGCTCGAGGTGGCCGGGGGCGACCCGGGGACCAACTACGCGGGCGGCAGCGTGCTCAACCACGTGCTGCTGCACCAGAGCGTCATCGGGCAGGAGGCGATCGCCCAGTTCGCGCTGGCCGACGACTACCCCGACATCGTGATCGGGTGCGCGGGCGGCGGCAGCAACTTCGGCGGCCTGACCTTCCCGTTCGTCGGCGCGGCACTGCGCGGCGGGCCCGCCGTGCGGGTGATCGCCGCCGAGCCGGCCGCCTGCCCGACGATGACCCGGGGCAGGCTGGACTACGACTTCGGCGACACCGCCGGTCTCACGCCCCTCCTGCGGATGCACACCCTCGGCCACGACTTCGTCCCGCCGCCGGTGCACGCGGGCGGGCTCCGCTACCACGGCATGGCGCCGCTGGTCAGCGAGGCGCTGGACCGGAACCTGATCGAGGCCGTCGCGGCCGGGCAGCTCGACTGCTTCGCCGCGGGCGTCCGCTTCGCCCGGTCCGAGGGCATCGTGCCCGCGCCCGAGTCCACGCACGCCATCGAGGTGGCGATGCGGGAGGCGGTGCGCTGCCGCGAGGAGGGCACCCCGCGCACCATCCTCTTCGGACTCTCCGGGCACGGGCACTTCGACCTTGCGGCCTACGAGTCGTTCCTGACCGGCACCATGCGGGAGGAGCAGTACGACCCGGACGCCGTCGCGACGTCGCTCGCCGCGCTGCCCACCCTCGCCGACGCGTGAGGTGGGGCACGTGCTCGTGAAGATCTGCGGCGCCACCCGGCCCGAGGAGGTCGCGCGCCTGGCCGCGGCCGACGCCGACCTCGTCGGCCTGTGGTACGGCGTCCGGCACGGGCACGCGGACCTGACGCTCGACGCGCTCGTCGCGCTGTCCGCGGCGGCGGCCTCCCACGGCGGACCGCGCCCGGTGCTGGTCACCACGGAGTCCGATGTGGACCTGCTGGTGCGGGCCGTGGTCCGCGCGGAGGTGGGGTGGGTGCAGCTGCACGGCTACCAGCCGCCGGGGGCGGTGCACGCGCTGCGGGCCGCCTGCCCGGAGCTGACCGTGGTGAAGGCGCTGCACGTGCGCGACGGGGTGTGCGTCGAGCAGCCGCTGGTCGGCGCCTACGAACGGTCCGGTGTGGACGTGTTCCTGCTGGACTCGCTCACCGGGAGCGGTCGGCTCGGCAGCACCGGGCTGACCGTCGACCCCGAGGCCGCACTCGCCATCGCCGACCGGCTCCACCGGCCCTTCCTGCTGGCGGGCGGGCTCACCGCGGCCAACGCCGCCCGGTTCCGCCGGGTCACCGCGCACCCGCGCTTCCTCGGCATCGACGTGGACGGCGCGGCCCGCGGCGAGGACGGCCGGATCGACCGGGACCGGGTCGCGACCATCAGGGAGCACTGGACGGCCGACAGGAGGGTGCCATGAGCGCACCGACGAGCGAGTCAGCGCCACAGGGTGACATCGCGGAGGCCGCCGAGGGGCCCGACGGCCGCTCGCGGGTTCCCCGAGCCCGCGAGGGGAAGTCCGTGATCGAACCAGTGTCACAGGGCGTCCGCGAGCGGCTCCCCCGAGCCTGCGAAGGGGAGTTCGTGAGCGAGCTTGCGAGCGAGCCAGTGTCACAGGGCGTCCGCGAGCGGCTCCCCCGAGCCTGCGAAGGGGAGTTCGTGAGC
>WUUC01207867.1_pt1 | contig 19177 bp, 5 predicted proteins | sample 6278441 | NCBI WGS metagenome assembly WUUC01 (sample SAMN13675441, study PRJNA597444) | soil metagenome | isolation source: soil | place: USA: Washington | collected 2017-10 | reverse complement strand
GGGCGTCGGTCACGTTCGCTGGCTCCGCTTCGCCCTCGGTCTCAGCACGCGTGGAGCGCGCCGGAAAGAACTCCGCGCGTGTCAGCGCCAGCGCGACGGCCGTCCAGGCCGTGAAGATTCCCGTAGTAATGAAGGTACGTACGCCCGGCGGGCCGTCCCCGGTGACCAGGTAGGAAAGCCAAAATCCTCCCGAGAACATCGCCACCCAGTTCACGAGCAGCGCCCACCACGCCCACGGCTCTCGTCGCTTGAATCCCGTAAATAGAATAAACAGACTCAGGAGCCCCATGCCGGCCGCAGAGAACTGCGCTTGCATGACGTGAAAACGTGCGTGGATGGGCCAACTCTCATCCACCACGTGCTTGACCATCCCTGAGACGAGCAGCGTCGTGTAAATCACGACCGATGCTCCAACGACGTAGTTCATCTTGCGCATGCGCGTCACCTCCGAATCTCGTTCACGACCTCGTACCGTGCCCAAACGTGCCCCGCAACGATTTTCGTCATGCTGCCTGACTATTCTCCATCGATTGCGAACGCAGATCGACCTGTGCGCTGGTGCCGGCTCGTTCGCGCCTTCGAGATACGTTCTGCAATCGCCATTTCTCCCCGCAATACCCCAATTCCACGGATGTCCCGGCAATCTCGGTACCCACATGCTGCAGAGCAACGCCGTGAGCGCGAAGGGGACCGGCCACGCACTGCCAAGCTTGCTTGCGGGGAGGGACGTTCGCAGAAAGACAGGTAACATGACGATTGTTGTTGCGGCGCTCCGACGCCCCAGCTAACTGTCACAGTGTGTCGCTGCTGCAGGGACGTCGAGGCGCTTCACATTGGCCGCATGCCAGGGTCGACGTAGCGCAAGCGCCGGGCGTGCCTCTTAGGGGTCGCCGCTTCGTTCCGTTGAACGCATGAGACAGCTCCACCTCGGATCTATCTAAACTTTCTGTCAACCGAAACAACACGGAGATACGACAATGAGACGCTTTCCAATTCACACCGTCGACAGTGCACCGGAGCAGTCCCGCCCGATCATGGAAATGAGCGAAAAGGCGATGGGCTATCACTCGAGTCTGCTCGGCATCATGGCCGAGTCCCCCACCCTCACCAATGGCTTCGCGCAGCTCAATCAGCTCTTCATGGGGTGCTCCCTCTCGCCGCTCGAGAGGGAGGTGGTCATCATGACCGTGGGCCGCGAAAACAACTGTGAGTATTGCATCGCGTTCCACACGTTCCTGTGCGGGATGCTGAAAATTCCCGACGCAGTCGTGAAGAGCCTGCGCGCAGGAACACCGCTCAGTGACCCGCGGCTTCAGGTGTTGGCCGAGTTCACGCGGGCCGTGGTGCGCGACAAGGGCCACATCAACGACGACTTGTGGTCGCGCTTCACGCAGCACGGATTCACCCGAGCCAATGCGCTCGACGTGGTGGTGGCCAGCTCGCTGCAAGTGCTGACGAACTACACCAATCACATGGGATCGGCCGTGCTCGAGCCAGCGCTGAAAGAGTATGCGTGGACGCGCTCCGAGCAGACGGTGCAGACCGAAGCGCGACCCAGTTAGTTAGCCAAGAAACGCTCACGGGTTTCTGGGAAGCAAGCCGTCTTCGATGTCGTATGGGTTGATGTGAATCTCACGCGACCCAACACATCCCCCCCCCATCCCACGTATTCGAGCCGATCCCGACTGCGACCCTCCCTCGAGTTGCATTTGGTTTTGGCCACTCCTTCCGCGGCTCAGCTCGCGCGGGAGCCCAGCCGCGCGTGCAGGAGGCAACGTCATGCTTGAGCCCGGTGCAGGACTTCGCGAGGCGCATCGTGAGACTTCCACGCAGGAGGTCGATTACAGGCAGCGACTGATACGCACCATCCGACCGGACGGAAGCCTGGACCCGGCGCACGACCCGGAGCTAACACAGCGGCAGCTCATCAGTGTGTATTCCCGCATGGCCAGCGCGCGCTGGTTGGACGAGCGCCTCATGGCGCTGCAGCGACAAGGGCGCGTCGGGTTCCACATTGGGAGCAGCGGTGAAGAAGCAACGGTCCTGGGCGCCGGCTTCGCGCTAGACGAACACGACTGGGTGTTTCCTTCGTATCGCGAGTACGCGGTGGCGCTGCTGAGGGGGATGCCTCTGCGGCAACTGCTCGATCACATGGTGGGAAACGCCGGCGATCTGTCCAAAGGACGACAGATGCCCAGCCACTACACCTATCGTGCAGGGCGCATGATCTCGATCAGCTCGCCGGTCGGAACGCAGCTCACGCAGGCCGTGGGCTTTGCATGGGCGGCAAAGCTTCGCCGTGAGCGCTGCGCGGTGCTCACCTATTTCGGCGAAGGAACCACCAGCAGCGCGGAGTTCCACACCGCCATGAACTTCGCCGGAGTGGTGGGCGCACCGACGGTCTTTCTGTGTAGGAACAATGGCTGGGCGATCAGCACGCCAGCCGCAGCACAAACGGCGACCCGAACATTCGCGGAGAAGAGCAGCGCGTACGCGATCCCATCCATGCGCTGCGACGGGAACGACGTGCTCGCCATGATCTGGGCAACGCGACGTGCTTTGGCGGCGGCTCGTCGCGGCGAAGGTCCAACGTTCATCGAAGCCGTGACCTATCGCTTGGCTGGCCATTCCAGCAGCGACGAAGCACAGGTCTATCGATCCGACGAGGAGGTCGCCGTGTGGCGCGCGCGCGACCCAGTTGCGCGCTGCCGCGGCCTGTTGGAACGCAACGCCCTTTGGTCACGGACACGGCAAGAGGAGCTAGAGCGCGATTTGGAGGCTGAGTTCAAGAGCGCGCTGGAAGCCGCCGAACAGGCGGATGCGCCCGACGTGGATTCAATGTTCGATGACGTTTATGCAAATCTTCCGGCACATCTCCTAGAGCAACGCCGTAGTCTGCAACGGAGCCAGCCGCAGTCGAATGAGGATGCCAGTCATGTCGAATAACATTCCGATTCTGGATCTGAGGCCTTTCTTTGCAGGGGCGCACCATGAGCGGATGCAAGTGGCTCGAAGGCTCGACGAGATAAACCAGCGCATCGGCTTCGTCACTATCGTGGGGCATGGTGTTTCGCCGGTGCTGCTCGCAGAGATGCAGCGTGTGACGCGCCTTTTCTTCGCACAGAGCGAGGAAGAGAAGCGGAAGGTAATCTCCCGCGTGGGGGATGGGCAGTTCTGCGGATACGTTCCGTTTGGCGCGGATGCCGCCGCGCGCACCCACCGCGGGGCGTCTTCACCGCCGGACCTGCGGGCGCGCTACCGAATGGTGAAGCCGACGTCCGCGGCGGTGCTCGAGAAGGTGGGGCCGAATCAATGGCCGCGTACGCCATCGGCGTTCCGAGATGTCTGGTCTGCATACTACGAGACGATGGAGAACCTTGGCAACCAGCTGATGCAGCTCTGCGCGATGGCGCTCGGCTTGTCCGAGGAGTTCTTCGTCCCGTATTACGGTGAGCACTTCAGCGTGCTCATGGCGAGTGAGTCGCCCGCGCGCACCGAGACGCCACAGCCGGGTCAGCTGCGCTGCGGCGAACATACGGACAACGGAACGTTGACCATCGTTCATCAGAGCGACTCGCCGGGTTGTCTCGAGGTCCTGGGGCTGGACGGCGACTGGATCGAGGTGTCGCCCACTCCCGATGCGTTCGTCGTGAATATCGGGGATCTGCTCGCTCGCTGGACCAACGATCGCTGGGTGTCGACCGTGCATCGCGTGGGCAATCCGCGCGGCGGCGTGACAACCGAGGCGCCTCGGAACTCCATCGTATTCTTCCACCAACCGGCTCTCGACGTGGCGATCAGCTGTCTGGAGACCTGCGTGGGACCCAAGGCAACGCAGAAATATTCACCGATCACGTTGCGGGAGCACTTCTCGAGCCAGCAGCAGAAGCTCGCGACACGTGACGCGTCGGTGGCTGGGGCCGAGACATGAGCGACGAGGTTGGCCGCCCGGACGAGGGCTCCTCGCTGGCCCCGTCGTTGCTGGCTCAAATACAGCAGGTGGTGCGAGAGGAGCTCGCCACGCGTGCAGGGCTCGCGCCGCACGCCATCAATTCGAACGAATCCTTCAGTCGCTACGGACTTGACTCTGCCGGGGTCGTGAGCCTGAGCGCCAAACTGAGCGACCTGGTCGGTCGAAGTGTTCCGCCAACCTTGCTGTTTCGTTGTCCTACGTTGAACATGCTCCTGGGTCGGCTCGCTGGACGAGACGCGGCGCGCGCCGCCGAGCCCGCTGATCGTCAGAGCGCGCGCGAGCCGCTGGCGATAGTGGGTATGGCGTGTCGGCTTCCCGGCGCGTCCGATATCGGCGCCTTCTGGCAGCTGCTCGAGAACGGGGTCGACGCTGTGGGGCAGGTTCCGAAAGAGCGCTGGGATGGTGCCGGCCTCGCGAGTCCAGACCTGAGCGCTCCGGGGCGCGCTGTCACGAACCAAGCTGGCTTTATTTCCGATGTCGACAAGTTCGACGCCCTGTTCTTCGGCATTTCGCCGCGTGAGGCAGAGCAGATGGACCCGCAACAGCGGCTCATGCTCGAGCTTGCGTGGGAAGCTCTGGAGGCCGGCGGCATCGCGCCGCGCAGCTTGGCAAACGAGGCCGTGGGCGTATTCGTGGGCGCGATCTGGCAGGACTACGCGCAGCTTGGCGTGCCTGACCTGACCGGTGTAACGACCCACACCGCGACGGGCCAGGCGCTCAACATGATCGCCAATCGTGTGTCCTACGTGCTGGGTCTACGCGGACCAAGCCTCGTCGTGGACACCGCCTGTTCCTCTTCCCTCGTCGCGGTGCACCTGGCTTGTCAGAGTCTGTGGTCTGGCGAGTGCAATGTCGCCCTTGCCGGCGGCGTCAGTCTGATGCTCTCTCCGCACACGATGGTGGCACTTTCGAAGTTTGGTGGACTGTCTGCGGACGGTCGATGCAAGGCTTTCGACGCCTCCGCAGACGGCTTTGGACGTGGTGAGGGCGGAGGCGTGATCGTGCTCAAGCCGCTGTCGGCGGCGCTGGCCGCGGGAGATCCCATCTGTGCGGTAATTCGCGGTACGGCTATGAACAACGATGGACCCAGCAATGGGCTGACCGCACCGAACCCACAAGCGCAAGAGGCTGTGCTGCGTGCCGCCTACGCACGGGCGGGTGTGGGCATGGAGCAGGTCGGTTACCTCGAGGCGCACGGCACAGGTACCGCCCTCGGGGATCCCATCGAGGCCAGTGCCATCGGTGCGGTGATCGGGAAGCGTGAGCAGGGCCCGCTCCGCGTCGGCTCGGTCAAGACGAACCTTGGCCATCTCGAGGGTGCTGCGGGAATTGCCGGCCTGCTCAAGGCGGTGCTGTGCGTGCAGAAGAGAACGATCGTTCCCAGCTTGCATTTCAAGCGGCCCAATCCTCACATCGATTTCGAAGCGCTGGGCCTCAGGGTTGCCGATCGCAAGGAGGACTGGCCGATTCCGGATGGCGCGGCGCTCGCGGGCGTCAGCTCCTTTGGTTGGGGCGGCACCAACGCGCATGTCGTTGTCGAGGAGTATCCGCAGAGCTCGGTCGCGCTGCTGACGCTGGCGGCTGAGGACCAGGACGAGCTCCGCGCGCAAGTCGAACAACTGGAGCAAGCGGCGCGGTCCGCCAGAAGTCTTCGCGAGCTGCACACGAGCGCAGGCGCTCTCGGGCGCGGCCGTGCCCGGGCCGCCATCACGGCGCGCTCGCTGACCGACGTCTCGGAGCGTTGTGAAGCATTCCTGCGGCGCCAGGCGCTCGTGGGTCTGGTCACCGCTGAAGCGCGCGCGCAGCCCGTGGTTGCCTTCGTCTGTTCGCCGCAAGGTGGACAGTGGGTGGGCATGGGACGCCTGCTGCTCCAGACCGCGCCTGCCTTTCGGACGGCGTTTGAACGCGTCGACACGGCGTTTCGAGAGCACGCTGGCTGGTCGCTGGTCCAAGAGCTGTTTCGCGACGAGGCTTCGGCTCGCTACGATGACGTCAGCGTCGTTCAGCCGCTGTTGTTCGCCGTGCAGATCGCGCTCGCCGAACAGTGGAAGGCGTGGGGCGCCGCGCCTGGGCTCGTCATCGGTCACAGTCTCGGCGAGATCACTGCAGCGCACCTGGCCGGGATTCTCGATCTGCACGACGCGTGTCTGGTCGTGTACCACTACAGTCGGCTGCAGCGGCGCCTGGCCGAACGCGGCGGCATGATGGCCGTCGAGCTGGCGACACAGCCGCTCGCAGCCATCCTCGAAGGTTTGGCCAGCCCAGTGGTGGTGGCCGCGTGCAACGGACCTCATTCCACGGTCGTATCGGGCGATCCCCAGGCGCTCGACGATCTGTTGGCCGTGCTGAAGGCGCGTGCGATCAAGTGCGCGCGGATTCGCGTCAACGTCGCTGCGCACGGTCCCCAGATTGACGAGATTGCGGCCGAGCTGGAGGCAGCCCTCCAGCCCATCGTACCCCGTGTAGCCGTGCTCCCCATGGTCTCCACCGTGACCGGCCTGCGCGTGCACGGGCCGGAGCTGGACGCTCGGTATTTCGCGCGCAATCTGCGTGAGCCGGTGCTGCTCGCGCAGGTCCTCGACCGCGCGCTGCGAGCCGGCTTGGATGCGTGCATCGAACTCAGTCCCCATCCGGTGCTGGGAGCGGCGCTGCGACAATGCGTCGAGCACGCCCACTCCCGCGCACACGTGCTCGCCTCGAGCAGCCGCGGAGTCGACGAGCGCGTGGCGCTGTATGACGCGCGTGGTGAGCTGTTCTGCTTGGGCGGGCTTCCGGAGCATCCGCCGTGTCGCGCCGAGCTCGTGCTGTTCAGCGCCCACAACGATGAAGCCCTGAAAGCGACCCTCGAGGCCCAGTGCAACGCGCTCCGAACGTCCGAGCCGCCGAGCATCACGGATCTTGCATTCACCACCCAGCTACGGCGTAGCCACCACGCCAAGCGCGCCTGTGTCGTGGCCGCAACGCCCCTCCAGGTGCAGGAAGCGCTGGCTGGCGCAGCTACCGACCCAGGCTGCGAGCTCATCACTCACGAGCAAAGCGTGTCGCGCGCTCCATCGGTCGTGTTCGTGTTTCCCGGACAGGGCTCACAGTGGCACGGAATGGCCTGCCAGCTGCTTCGCGAGGAGGCCGTCTTTCGCGCAAAGGTGGTGGAATGCGACGCAGTCATCGCGCGCTTGACCGGCTGGTCGGTGATGGAAGAGCTGACCGCGGCGGAACCCAGCTCGCGCATCAGTGACGTCGGCGTCGTTCAGCCCGTTCTGTTCACGATATCCGTGGCGCTGGCTGCGCAATGGAAACACTGGGGCGTGACGCCGAGCGCCGTGATCGGACACAGCATGGGGGAGGTGGCGGCCGCGCATGTGGCCGGTGCACTCGATCTCGACGATGCCGCGCGCATCATCTGTCGCCGCAGCGAGCTTCTCAGACGGGTGAGCGGACAAGGCGCCATGCTGGCCACCGAGCTCACGCGGGAAGACGCACAAACCGTCATCGAGGGCCGTGAGCACTTGATCTCGATTGCGGTCAGCAGCAGCACCCGCTCCACCGTTCTATCAGGGGACCGCACCGCGCTTACGGAAGTGGAACAAGCGCTGGAGCAGGAGGGCGTGTTCTGTCGGTGGGTCAAAGTCGACGTCGCGTCGCACAGCCCGCAGATGGACCCACTTCGCGCGGACTTGCTCGCGGTCCTGGACGGAATCGTGCCCCACGGGGGGGAGGTGCCAATCTTCTCCACCGTCTTGTCGCGAACCATCGATGGCGCGGAGATGCGTCCTGAGTACTGGGTGAGCAATCTGAGGGAGCCCGTCTGGTTCGCAGACGCGGTACGCGCGGCGGCAGCGGCAGGTCACGACGTATTCCTGGAGCTCAGTCCGCATCCCATCCTACTGCCTGCCATGGAACAGGAGCTTGCGGAGGTGGACGCCGACGCGCTGGTGCTCGGATCGCTGCGTCGTCATGATCCAGAGCGAGAGAGCCTGTTGCGATCACTCGGCCTTCTGTTCGCTCGGGGCATGTCCCTCGAGCTTCGCAATCTCGCTCCCTGCTCGGGCAAGCCATGTTCATTACCCAGCTATGCCTGGCAGAAGGAAAGGTTCTGGCGAAACTCGGTGGACGTCCCTCCGCCGAAGGCGGAGATCGAAGATGCTTGGCTCGGCAGGCACGTAGCGTCCGCTTCGCAGCCCGGTACCCACTACTTCGCCGCGGAGTGGGGTAACGATATGAAACAATTGATCCAGGGTCACGTCGTCGACGGTGAGACGGTCGCTCCCGGTGCCCTGCTGCTGCAATTGGCACAGGAGGCCCTCGAGAAAGCAACGGGACGGGCCGCCTGGAAGTTCGGGCCCGTACACTTCGAACGTCCCCTCGTGCTTGCTGCGCAGGGCCTCACCAGCGCCCAGATTGTGGTGCTTGCCGGTGAGAGCAGCGCCGAGATCAAGCTGTTTACGGCGTCGAGCGACGCGTTCATCCTGCACGCGCAGCTTTGGGCACGAACTGCCGCGCCGCCTTCGGCGACGAGCATGAGATCGCGTCGCAGCCCGCCCGCAATCACGGAGAAAGTGCGCCGCTACCGGCGCGAAGAGTACTACGCGCTGTTGTCCCAGCTCGGCCTCGCCTACGACGCCGCATATCGGAGTGTCGAGAGTGTCGCGGTCGATGAGGCAGGTGCGACAGCGCGGATCTCGGTACACGATGTCGCTACGGACCGACTCGCGGCGGTGGCCGGCATCGATGCAGCGCTTCAGGCCCTGGTCGCGGTGATTCCAGCGGAGGCTCGAGCCGAACGATGCGCGCTGGTCAGCACCGGTATGGACGGGTTTGAGCAACTGCATCCACTTCCGCGAGAGTTCGTGAGCCGTGCGACCTTGCGTCAGGACTCTGGGCGAGAGTTCACTGCGGACGTGGAGGCGTGGAGCGATGCGGGACAGTTGCTGCTTCGTGCGATCGGCGTCCGTGTGCTGACGCGTTCCACGGAGTTGCGCAGCGCGCCTGCGGAGCAAAAGGGGATCGAGTCCGCTCCGAACTTGCACGCGGAGCTGGCGCGCCTCGACTCCTCGCGCCAGCGGGAACGCGTGCTCCAGGCACTGCGCGAGATCGTCGGCGGCGTGGTCAAGCTGTCCGCAAGTCGAGTGCCAAGCGACGTGCCACTGCGCTCGCTGGGCATGGACTCCATCATGGCACTGGAGCTGCGCAACCGAATCGAGCTTCGCATCGGGGCTCGGATCTCAGCGACCGCGCTGTACAACCACCCCACCCTCGACGCTCTGTCGCGGTTCGTGGCTGCGCAACTGCTCCAGGGCGCATCGGCGCCCATCGCCGTAGCCACGTCTCAGGTGGAGGCAAGTCAAGCAGTAGGTCAGGGCTCCGACGTTCCTATCGAGCAGCTGCTCGCGGCGGAGCTACAGCACGTTCAGCGTCTGATGGAGAATGTGGGATGACACAGCTGCAGCCTTCCTGCGATGACAAGGACCTGCTACTGCGGCGCGCGCTGGCAGCGCTCAGCGAACTTCGTGGCAAGTTCGAGTCCCTCGAGCGTACGCGCACGGAGCCCATCGCCATTGTGGGCATCGGCGTGCGCTACCCAGGTGCTGTGGACTCGCCGACAGGGCTCTGGGATCTTCTGCAGCAAGGACGGGATGCTGTCGTCGAGGTCTCCCCGGAGCGCCGCGCGTTGGCGGGTCTGGAACGAGACGCACCGCATCCACTCAAGCACGCCGCGCTGATAGAACATCCTGAACACTTCGATCCGTACTTTTTTGGGATCTCGCCGCGCGAGGCAAGCCAGCTCGACCCACAGCAACGCCTGTTCCTGGAGGTGGCCTGGCACGCGCTCGAGGATGCAGGAATCTCACTGGAGGCAATTGCGGGCAGCGAGTGCGGCGTGTTCGTCGGTGCCAATAGCACGGATTATCTCCAGCTTCAGATGGCGCGGCCCGACACTCTCGACACCTACAGTCTGGTGGGCGGCGTCAACTGTATCATCGCCAATCGCTTGTCGTACTTTCTCGACTTACGAGGTCCGAGTCTGACTATTGACACCGCCTGCTCGTCGTCGCTAGTGGCTGTCCATCAAGCATGCCAGAGCTTGCGCAGCGCGGAGATCCCGCTGGCCATCGTGGGCGGGGTCAACGTCGTGCTGTCCGCGGCTCTTGCGCAAGCGCATGCCGTGGGGTTGCCGCTGGCGCCGGACGGAAGGTGCAAGACCTTCGATGCGCGCGCAAACGGTTACGTACGCGGTGAGGGTTGCGGCGTTGTCATCCTCAAAAGGTTGTCGGCTGCGCTTCAGGCCGGCGATGACATCTGGGCGGTCATTCACGGTTCGGCCATCAACCAGGACGGCCTCAGCAACGGCCTGACCGCGCCCAGCGGCGTTGCGCAGCGCGCGGTCATTCGCAAGGCGCTGGCCAACGCCCGCTTGCGCGGCCAGGACGTGAGTTTCGTCGAAGCGCACGGGACGGGGACGGCGCTGGGCGATCCTATCGAAGTGGAGGCGCTGAACGAGATCTATGGCGTCGCGCAACCCGACACGGGCGTATGCGCGATCGGTACGCTCAAGACCAATCTAGGACATCTCGAAGCCGGCGCCGGCATCGCCGGTCTCATCAAAGCGGCATTGAGCCTGCGTCACGCCGCCATCCCTCCCAATCTGCACTTCGAACAGCTGAATCCCATCATCAGCCTGGAGGCCAGTCGTCTCCACGTGCCTCGCGCGCTGATGCCGTGGGACGGTGCGCGTCGGTACGCCGCGGTGAGCTCGTTTGGTGCCGGGGGGACCAACGCGCACGTCATCCTGGGTACGGGCGAGCAGGCCGTTCAGAACGGTGCTTCTTCGAGCAACACGGACGACGCATTGTTGGTACTGTCGGCGCGCAGTGCGTCGGCGCTGCGCACACTGGCCACGCGCTGGAGTCGGCTGCTCGCGACAGCAGAGGCAAAGCAGCACGCGTGGGTCGATTGGTGTGCTTCGGCCGCGCACCGTCGCTCCCATCACAAGTACCGCCTTAGCGTCGTAGCCAGATCCCATGGCGAGGCCGCCGAGGCCCTGCTGCGTTCCGCCGAACAGCCCGGACAGGCGTCCCTCAAGCCAGCGGCCGCGAACCGGCGCATCGTGTTCGTGTTCGCGGACGACCCGAGCGTCGTACTTCTTCACGATCGGGTGCCAGACTGTCTTTCGCGTTCCTACCAGCGTTGTCTAGCGGCGCTGGAGCGCGAGAGCCAAAGGTACGGGTTGCCGGCGCCGAGCACGGCAGCGCCGCGCGGCGACATCCGTCTACTCTTCGCACGGCAAGTTGCCATTGCGGAGACCCTCGCTACCTGGGCGGTGGAGCCCCGCGCCGTGCTCGCCGTGGGTACGGGTACAATCGCCGCTGCCTACATCGCACAGCAGATCGCGTGGCCCGTAGCCGTGGATCTGGCGTGCCAGGCGCAGGCCCAACTGCAGGGCTCACCCGGCGTTGATCGGGCCGAACTCGTTGCGCGTCTGGTGGCGGCTGAGCTCGCTCACGATGGCAGCGGCGATGCGAACGTCGAGCTGCACCTGAGTGCGCGATTTCCGGAATTGACGACAGGCGTCGAGCGCTTGCTGCTGAGTGATCACGACCTCTTCGTGCAGCTCGAGCCCGATGCATTGGCAGCGCTTGGGGACGCCGGCCGTGCTGCGCCGATGTTGCAAGAAGAGGTCGTGCAGCTGTCCGCGTCATCGTCGTCCGCTGACCTCGGTGTGACGCTGTTGAGAGCGGCCGGACGGCTCTACGAAGCGGGCGCGTCGATTCAGCTGGGCAAGGTCGTGGCTCCATCCGTCTACTTGAAGATGCCGCTTTACCCCTTCGATCACGAAGCGTACTGGTTTTGCGAGAACGAGCAGCCGGCAGCACCTGCCAGCAAGGAACCCGCGCAAGCCTTGGTGAACCGCGCACAGCCCGCGCGACGTGCTGAGGAAGCGCCGCGTTCACCGAGCAAGCCTGGCGCCATCCTCAACATCCGCGAGCTCGTGCATGCCGAGGTCGCGCGGGTGCTCCGCTTCGATGCGGCCCGTCTCGATCCGAAGCTGGGTTTCTTCGAGCTCGGGATGGACTCCGTCATGGCCACGCAGCTGCGCAACCGGCTGGAAAGGGCCCTGGGACGCAAGTGTCCGACGACCATGATCCTCGAGCATCCCACCGTCGAGACGCTCGCCCGCCATCTGGGTGATGAGCGACAGCCCCCGCGCGCGACGGGCGCCCCACGCCTCGCTGCGCGCCACGTCGCGCGCGACGATGAAAACCCGACGCATTTCGATGTGGCCGCACTGCTGGCACGCGAACTGGAAGAAGCCGAATCAAGCGAGAACCTCTCATGACAGCGATGATCCAAACTCTCAATCGAGACGACCGCGACGACCTGCTAAAACGCTCTCTGGCGACCATCCGTGACCTGCGCGCGCGCGTACGGCAGCTGGAGCAACGGGTGAATGAGCCGGTGGCGATCGTTGGGCTGGCTTGTCGTCTGCCCGGAGCCAACGACGATCCAGCCAGTCTGTGGCGCTTTCTGCTGCGCGGCGGGGATGCCATCTGTACGGCGCCAGCGGGACGCTGGCCGCGCGACCACGGCGCCCGAAGCGCGGACTACCAGGCAGCCTTCCTGAGCGACCCCGCTGCGTTCGACGCTGGGGTGTTCGGGATTTCACCGCGCGAGGCGGAGAGTCTCGACCCGCAGCAACGATTGTTTCTGGAGGTCAGCTGGGAAGCGCTCGAGAACTCCGGACAGCGCTTTTCCGCCCTGGAGGGGAGCCCCACCGGAGTCTTCGTTGGCATCACGAACTACGACTACTGCACGCGAATGCTCCAGGAGATAGAACCGGCGGAGCTGGACTCTTACTGTCTCACGAGCAACGCCTCGACCTTCGCATCCGGCAGGCTCTCCTACATTCTCGGCCTGCGTGGGCCCAGCTTGTCCGTGGATACTGCTTGCTCCTCGTCGCTGGTAAGTGTGCATCTGGCGTGCCAGAGCCTTCGCTCGGGCGAGTGCACGATGGCGCTCGCCGGAGGCGTGAACGTACTGCTCTCGCCGGAGTGGTTTCACGTTCTGACCAAGGCCGGCATGATGTCGCCTGAGGCCCGCTGCAAGACGTTCGACGCCTCTGCGGACGGCTACGTGCGGGGCGAGGGCTGTGTCGTCTTCGTGCTCAAGCGCCTGAGCGATGCGCTCTCGGACCGCGACCACATCCACGGCTTGCTTCGCGGCTCCAGCGTGAACCAAGACGGCCGCAGCGCCGGCGTGACCGTACCCAACGCCGATGCGCAGCAAGCGGTAATCCGCGCCGCCTTGCAGTCGGCCGGCGCGCTACCCGAGGACGTAAGTTATGTCGAAGCGCACGGCACGGGCACGCCGCTCGGCGATCCAATCGAGGTCCGGGCGTTGGGCCGCGTGTTGTGCGCCGATGGGGCGCGAGAGGAAGCGCTTCGCATCGGTTCCATCAAGGCCAACCTTGGGCACCTGGAGCCCGCCGCCGGTGCCCTCGGTCTGCTCAAGGTGGTGCTGGGTTTGAGCCACGAAGAGCTGCCCCCACAGGTTGGCTTGCGACAGATCAATCCGGAAATCGACCTGAACGAGCTGGGCATCGCGATCCACACCGAGCGCAACGCATGGCCACGTACGGACAAACCTCGTGTCGCGGGGGTGAGCTCGTTTGGCGCAAGTGGTACCAATGCCCATGTGGTGGTTCAAGAGGCGCCGCACGTGAAGCGTGCGCCGGACGCACCCCGTCGTTCTGTGCAGCTCTTCACGCTGTCGGCGCGCAGCCCCGACGGCTTGCTTGCCCAGAGCACGCGTCACGCCGCGCACTGCCTCGCCCATCCCGAGCAGCGTATGCTCGATGTCTGTAGGACCATCCATGCGCGCGCTCACATGCCCGAGCGCCTGGCCGTTCCCGCCGCCAGCGCAGACGAGTTGCACGCGGCACTGAGCGCCTTTTCTGCGGGCAAGTCCGCTGCAGGTCTCGCGCTCGGTCGTGCGCGCGTCGGCAAGCAGCCCAAGGTCGCGTTTCTGTTCACCGGTCAAGGATCTCAGTACCCCGGCATGGGCATCGAGCTGGTGGACGCCGAGCCGGTATTCCGAACGGCTCTCGAGCGCTGCGCCGCCGTGCTGGACCCGTATCTCGGCAGGCCGCTCCTCGCGCTGATCCGGGCCGAGGGTCAGGATCATGGGCGGCTCGACCAGACGCGCTTTACACAGCCCGTGCTGTTCTCCGTGGAGTACGCGCTGGCTTGCCTGTGGCGCAGCTGGGGCATCGAACCGGACGCTGTGCTTGGCCATAGTGTCGGAGAGTACGTCGCCGCCTGCGTCGCGGGTGCCGCCTCGCTCGAAGACTGTCTGCTGTTGATCGCCAGGCGCGGCGCGCTCATGCAGGAACGTTCCCGGCCGGGAGCTATGGCGGCGGTGTTTGCGCCCCTCGCGCTGGTGGAGAGCTGCCTGATCCCAGGGGAGCCGGTGAGCATTGCCGCGCTGAACGGTCCAGACAGTCTCGTTCTCTCCGGTGCCGAGCAGCCTCTGGCGGCTGCGCTCGATCGGTTGGCGTCGCATGGCTGCAAGTTCAGGCGCCTCAACGTCTCACAGGGCTTTCACTCCGCCTTGCTGGATCCCATGCTGGACGCGCTGCAGGAACAGGCGGACAACGTGATGTGGAAAACACCCGAGATCCCCGTCATCTCCAACCTGACGGGTCGACCGCTCGCGCCCGGCGAGCTGAGCGGCCACTATCTGCGTCGACACGCGCGCGAGCCAGTGCAGTTCCAGCGCGGCATGGACTGGCTTCTCGAGCATGATTTCGACACGTTCCTGGAGGTGGGCCCTGCGCCCCACCTGATCAGCACGGCGCAGCGCTTCGTGGCCGCGCAAGATCGCCTGTTCTTACCCTCTCTCCGCGCGGGACGTGAGGCAGCTCGCACGTTGCTCGAGAGCCTCGCGAGTCTCTACGTGCGTGGTGCCGCGATCGATTGGGAGCAGCACGATGCCGACGAGGCCGCTCGCGTGGTCCCGCTGCCGACCTACGCCTTCGAACGCAAGCACTACTGGTACACGCCACGCGCCACTCGGCCCGCGGCCAGCGTCGCTCCCGCTGGGCTGCTTGCGCAGTCATTGCTAGGCAGTGTGCTGGCGTCGTCGCCCGAGGCCGTCGAGTTCGAGGCCTCTTACGACCCGGCGCAACATCCGTGCCTCGGGGACTGTGTCATGGATGGCATGCACGTCGTCAACGTAGGCGTCTACCTGGACGCCGCGCTGGAGCTGTCTCAGCAAACACTGCCTGCGAGTCCACACTACGAGCTGCGCCAGCTGTCCATCCGACGCGGCTTCGTGCTCGACCCACTGCAGCCACCGCGCGTCCGCAGTGCGGCTCGCTTGGCGGACGCAGAGGGCTGCTGGCACTTCTCGTTGCACAGTCGAGACGAGCAGGGCTCGTCCAGGTTGCACGCCGAAGCAGACCTGGTCCGCAGCGCCACTGCGTTGGGCCAGATCGATCCGGCTACGGTCGTCGATGCACGCGCAGAGGTGACCTCGGGTGAGAGCTTCTATGCGCAGCTGGCAGCGCGAAAGCTGGCGCTCGGACCGAGCGCCCGGTGGATCGAGTCCGTGCGGCACACCGAGGGCGCGGCGCTGGCCCGCATGCGCTCCCCGCGCCCAGAGGAGCGCGCCGACTACCGCGTACACCCCGGACTGGTGGACGCCGCGTTCCAGAATTTGTTCGCCTGCCTGCCCGCGCATGTTCCGGCGGACGCAATCTTCATGATCGTCGAGGTCGAACGCATCGTGTGGAGAGCTTCGTCGCCGACGCCCGCGTTCTGCTTCGCTCGTGTTCGCTCCGGAACCGACGTGTCGCAGCTGGTCGTCGCGGACGTGATGCTTACCGATGAGCACGGGCACATCTGTCTTCAGCTCGAGGGAGCGCTGCTCAAACGAACTACGCCGGCCCATTTGCAGCAAGCGGCACTCGCAGCCCCCGTCCGGGCTACGTGCGCTGAGGACCAGGACACGAGGCAGGCCCTGCGAGCGTTGCCCCCGGAGCGGCGTACGCCGGAAATTACCCGCTGGCTCGCCGAGCGCGCGGCAGCGGTCATGCGCTGCGAGGTGGTTGATCTCGACCCCGAACTGCCGCTCGCCAGCGCGGGCTTCGACTCGCTGATGGCGGTCGAGCTGAAAAACGTCGTCGCGCGCGATCTGGGCGTCTCGCTCTCGCTGTCCAGCTTGTTCGTGGAGGCCACCCTTTCCAAGCTCGGCGGGCAATTGTCTCGGGCCTTCGACAGCAGCGAGTCGCTTTCTTTGGTTGCGACAGCAGAGTCCTCGAGCGACGCGCCGCGTGTTACCGCGACCCCCGGAAGCGACAGCGAACGTTATGCGCCGTTCGACCTGACAGACCTGCAGCAGGCCTATCTGTTCGGAAGGACATCGTCGTTCGAGCTGGGCGGCGTGTCGACCTACTTCTTCCTCGAGGTGGACCTCACGGGCGTCGATATCGCGCGACTGCAAACCAGCCTGCGATTTTTGATCGATCGGCACGACATGCTGCGCGCCGTGATCACGCCCGACGGGCAGCAGCGGGTGCTCGCCGCGGTACCGCCGTATCAGATCCGCACGACGGACCTGAGCACCGCTAGCGCGGAAGAAGAGCAGCGTGCGCTCGCCGAGATTCACGCGACCATGGCGCAGCAGGTCTTTCCTACCGGTCGCTTTCCGCTGTTCGACGTGCGCGCGACGCGCCTGCGTGAGGAGCGAACGCGCTTGCACCTGGGCTTCGACGCCTTGATCATCGATGCCTGGAGTACGGCCCTGTTGTTTCGCGAGTGGGCGGCGGTCTATCGGCATGGGCCCAGCGCGCTGCAGCCGATGGAGCTGACCTTTCGCGACTACGTACAGCGGCTGAACGCAGAGGCGGAGAGCCCCAGCTACGCGAGAGCCGCGGCGTACTGGCGCGCCCGCGTGCCGAACCTGCCGCCAGCACCTGCGCTGCCGCTCGCCAAGAGCCCCGCGACGGTCACGGCAGCTCGCTTCGCGCATCGCTCGTTTCGGCTCGATCCTACCCAGTGGGACACCTTTCGCGCGCGCGCGCAGCGCGCTGGCGTCACGCCGTCGTCGGTGCTGTGCTGCCTGTACGCCGAGGTACTCGCGGCGTGGAGCAACAGCCGTAGCTTCACGCTGAACGTGCTGTTCTTCAACCGGCGACCGTTGCACGCGCACGTGGACCGCGTTCTCGGAAATTTCAGTGCGACGACCTTGCTGCAGATAGAGCTTAGGACCGGGGAGGACATGCCCACGCGCGCGCAGCGCCTGCAAGCGCAGCTGTGGTCGGATCTCGATCATGCCGATTTCAGCGGCGTTCAAGTGCTGCGTGAGCTCAACAAGCTGAACGGAGATGCCAGGCGAGCGCGCATGCCCGTGGTATTCGCCAGCACGATCAACTTCCACAAGCGTGAGGGCGAAGCACCGAGCGGACTTGCGCAACACCTGTTGAGCCTGGGGCAGGAAGGCAAGCGCGTGCACTCCAGCATTCGCACGCCGCAAGTCTGGCTCGACCACCAAGTGGTGGAGGACGAAAGCGGCTTGGCCTTGAACTGGGACGTGGTCGAGGAGCTCTTTCCAGAAGGCATGGTGGACGCAATGTTTGCCGCCTACGAAAAGCTGGTACGGCGGTTGGCTGAGTCGGAGCAGGCATGGTACGAGCGCGATCGCAACCTGGTTCCCGAAGCGCAGCTGCAGCAGCGCGACAGCATCAATGCGACTTGCCTGCCTGCTCCAGAGGGGCTGCTGCACGATCCGTTTCTGCGTCAAGTTGCGCGGCAACCCGACCGTGCCGCCGTCCTGAGCACGCGCCGGAATCTCAGCTATGCGGAGCTGAACGCAGCTTCCAACCGGGTGGCCAATTGGCTGCGGGCCGGCGGCGTCCGCCCAAACGAGCTGGTCGGTGTGCTCATGCACAAGGGCTGGGAACAGGTCGTTGCCGTGCTCGGTGCGCTCAAAGCACATGCCACGTACGTCCCTCTCGATGCTCAGCTGCCCGAAGAACGTCGCGCGCATTTGCTCCAGCAGACAGACATCAAGTACGTGCTAACGCAGTCTTGGGTCGAGCTGGGCGACGCGATGAGCGAGCTGACGGTGCTTGCCGTCGACGCCATGGGCGATCTGCGCCTGTCCGCGGCCGAGCCGCCGCCCAGCCCGCGTGCAGCGTCCGACCTCGCCTACGTGATCTTTACGTCTGGTTCCACGGGAGTTCCCAAAGGGGTGATGGTCGAGCACGGCAGCGCGCTCAACACCGTGCTGGACGTGAACGAGCGCTTTGGCATCGATGCGGACAGCCGCGTGCTGGCCTTGTCGGCGCTCAACTTCGATCTGTCTGTGTGGGACATTTTCGGCATCTTGGCCGCAGGAGGGGCCCTGGTGGTGCCGGATGCGGACGGAATGCGCGAACCGTCGCACTGGCTCACGCTGATGGAGCGCGAGCAGGTGAACGTGTGGAACACAGTGCCGGCATTGATGGAGATGCTGGTCGACTACATCGCGGAGCCGGAAGATGCGCTGCGCAGGCTGCGTGTCGTGATGATGAGCGGCGATTGGATCCCCGTGTCGTTGCCTGGCCGGATCCGTAGGGCTGCGCCCAACGCGGCTCTCTACAGCATGGGCGGCGCCACGGAGGCGGCGATCTGGTCGATCGTCTATCCGATCGACGAGGTGCCCGAGACATGGACGAGCATCCCCTATGGAAAGGCGATGCGGAACCAGCAAATGCTCGTGCTGGACGAGACGCTCGCCCCGTGTCCGGTCTGGGTACCGGGACAGATCTATATCGGGGGCATCGGTCTGGCGCGCGGCTACTTCAAGGACCCTGAGAAGACGGCCAAGAGCTTCATCGTGGATCCCAAGACCGGCGCGCGCCTGTACCGCACCGGCGATCTTGGCCGCTTTCTACCCAGCGGTGACATCGAGTTTCTCGGCCGCGAAGATTCGCAGGTCAAGGTGCAAGGATTTCGCATCGAGCTCGGTGAGGTCGAAGCCGCCCTCACGCAGCATCCGAACGTCACGGCCGCAGTGGCTTCTGCCGTAGGGCAACAGCGCGGCGCAAAACGCTTGATTGCCCATGTAATCCTCACGTCCCCGGGGGCGGTCAGTGGGGACGAGCTACGTGCTTTCGCTGCCAGCAAGCTGCCGGCGTACGCAGTTCCGCAGGCCATCATGGTCATC
>WUUC01216089.1_pt1 | contig 19178 bp, 26 predicted proteins | sample 6278441 | NCBI WGS metagenome assembly WUUC01 (sample SAMN13675441, study PRJNA597444) | soil metagenome | isolation source: soil | place: USA: Washington | collected 2017-10 | reverse complement strand
CGGAGGCATCCCGGGAGCGGTGCGGCGCGCCCGCCACGCGGTAAGGATGCCCTGCCTTGCGCAGATGTGCAAGACCGAAGGGGGTTGACTAGCCGGACTGGGGTCGGCTAGTCTGTCACCACATGTTCCGTATCCCGAGGGAGAAAGGCACCACATGAGCCAGAGCAAGATCCAGAAAGAAGCCGCCGACCTGATGGCGAGGGCGGTGTCGATGCTCGCGCAGGCGCAGGATCAGCTCCGCCTGGCCGAGCGGTTCCCGGTCGAGCCGGACCAGTTCACCGTGATCCAGTTCGACAAGGAATTCCCGTCGCCGAACGCCGCGCTGGAAGCGGCGGGCCTGAACTTCGACCCGGCCAAGCTGGTGCCGAACCTGCGCCCGGCGGGCCTGGAGCGGCTGGCCGAGGTCATCGGCGGCAACCGGGCCGTGCTGGTGGTCGACCAGGACGACTTCGCCGAGGCGCAGCGCACCAGCTACCGGTACGTGGCCATCCGCATCGGCGACGTCTGGTACACCACGGCCGCCCGCAACAACAAGACGATGCCCTGGGATCGGCTGGTCGAGTTCATCGGCGACTCGCCGTGCTGGGTGGTCGAGAGCTGGCGCGAGATCCCGGTCGAGCCGCCGCAGGTCATCGAAGCCGCCACCGGCGACGAGGGCAGCGAGGAGGCCGAGGCCGCCACGCTGGCCGAGCTGCTGGGCGCCAACCGCAAGCAGGCGATGGCGGTGCTCCAGAAGCTGAACGCCAACGGCAAGCGCCCGACGCCGAAGACCATCATCGACGCGCTGGCCAAGATCGGGGCCGAAGACAAGTGACCCGTACCTGGTTCACCAGTGACCACCACCTCGGTCACGAGAAGATCATCGAGCTGTCCGGCCGTCCATTCGAGACGGTCGAGGAGATGAACGACGTTCTGATCGAGCGGCACAACGCCGTGGTCGGGAAGAACGATCTCGTGTGGGTTCTCGGTGACGTCGCCATGGGCAAGATCGCCGACACCTTGCCGATGTGGACCAGGTTCAACGGCAGGAAGATCCTGGTCGCGGGCAACCACGACCGGTGCTTCGCGGGCGCGCAGACCGACCCGGCTCTGCGCGCCCGCTGGGTCGACGCCTACAAGGACAAGGGCGGCTTCGCCCACGTCGTCACCGGCGCGGGGTGGCTCGCCCGCCCTGCCCGGGGCGCGGGCGTCCCGCTGCTGATCCCGCGCGTCGGCGGCATGCTCGGCCCGACGGTGCAGGTGTCGCACTTCCCCTACGCCGGGGAGTCCGACTCCGGGCGCGCCGACCGCTACGCCGCGTCCCGGCCGAAGCCGTGGCGCCGCAAGGGCGAAGACCCGCTCTGGCTGGTGCACGGTCACGTGCATGAGCGCTGGGCCGTCAACGGCGCGCAGATCAACGTGGGCGTCGACGTGTGGGACTTCCGCCCGGTCGAAGACGAAGTCATCGCAGCGCTGATCGAAGGAGGTCCCCAGTGACGTCTGCCGTGAAGACCGATTGCCCGAACGCCCGCTCGACGCACTTCGCCACCGAAGAGCAGGCCGACGCCGAGGTGCTCGACCGCAAGATCAGGGACGCGTGCCGGGGGAAGCGCGGTACACCCGTTGTGCGGCATGTCGAGTTCTGCCCGTCGTGCAGCGAGTGGATGATCGTCTCGCCCGAGCAGCGCGACCGCCGGTCGGGCCGCAGATGATCAAGCCCGGCTATTGGCAAGCCGCTAAGATGCCGGTTAGGATTCCATGAGTTCCGTTCAACCTCGACGAGGAGCCTCCCCCGTGTCCGACACCCCCAACAAGACCGACTCGCGCGTGACCGCGCTGCGAGAGGTCAAAGCCGGTCAGGTCGGCTACGACCCCAGCACCGGCGAGTACTTCGTCACCGAGGAGGGGGATCAGGCGGAGGTCGTGCGCGGCGCCCGCCGACGCACCTTCTCCGAGCTGCGCAGCGACGGCGTCATCGAGCCGGTCAGCCTGTCCGCGCGCGGTCCCGTCAAGCTGAGTCGCGAAGGTGCCAGCCTCGCCGAGGACTGGGACATTGACTAGCCTCTCCAAGATCGGCTAGTGTTCTACCCGTTCCGCACCACCGAAGATCCGAAAGAGGCAGCATGTCCACACCCGATGCCGCTGCGGCTGCCGAGCCCCAGCACGTGCCGTTGCACGAGCTGACGCACGAGCACGTCGGCGCGGTCATCACCTACCAGGGCGTCACCGGCCACCTGAAGGACACGCCCGTCGAGTCCAAGCTCGCCAGCGGCGATCTCGTCATCGCCGTGCTGGAGCCCGGCAGGCCCTTCCTCACCACGCTGGGCGGGCCGGGCGGGGACCTTGTCGAGATCGTCCACGCCGCGCCCCCTTCGCCCTACGACGACGAGGCCAACGCGGCCGACGAGACGCCCCGGCACATCGTGCTGGCCCGCGAGCTGGCCCAGATCAGCGACTCGATCACCGCCCACAAGGGCGAGATCGACGGCCTGGAAGCCCGCAAGGCGGAGATCGACGCCGAGCTGATGAAGTACTTCGAGATGGCCGGTGACACGCAGCTTTCGGTCGACGGCCGGAAGGTGTACCTCAAGCCGCGCACGTTCCCCGTCTACCGCGAACGCCCGGCCGGGGACGGCGGCGGCAAGTACACCGCCGACGACGTCGTCGCCGCGCTGCGCGAGATCGGCCGGGCTGCCGACATCAAGCCGCCGTCGGTCAACCACCAGACCCTGGGCGCGATCCTGCGCGAGTACCGCGATGCGGAGAAGCCGGTTCCGCCCGCGCTCGACGCCGTCGTGAAGCTGGACGAAGAGATCAAGATCGCTGTCGGCGCACCGCGCCGGGGACGGCGCTAGAACTCCGGCCCGGACCGCCCGCGTGGCGCTGGCAGGTCCGGACCGGCGGCGGGGATACGCTCGCCGGACCCCGCCAAAAGCCAGGACGAGCGGCTACCGACGAGGCCGCCCGTCACAGGCAAAACCATCACGCAAGCAGAGAGGCATCCCGTGTCCACAACCGATCTGATCAGGGCCAACCGGCCCACCACCGACAAGCTGGAGCCCATCCCCGACGCCGTCGCCGAACGGTTCGAGATCCTCGACCCGGAATCGCAGCTGGAGATGATGGAGCTGCTGGCGGAGAACACCTCCGACGGCGAGGGCTTGAGCATCAACAACCTCACCAAGGTCGGCAACCCGCAGGGCAAGTCCCTGGCCTTCACGATCCCGGACCCGGCCAAGCCGGGTAAGACCAAGGTCGTCGACGAGATCGAAGGCATCGTGCTCGGCTGGCAGCAGGGGCGCACCTACTACGCCTCCGAAGAGGTCAGCGACAGCCCGCCGGACTGCTCCTCGCGCGACGACGTCCACGGCTTCGGCGAGTTCGGCCCCGGCTCGGAGGGCAACCCCTCGGGCCTGTGCGGGGACTGCCCGATGGGTCAGTGGATGGACAACCCGGAGGACCCGGAGAAGCGCATCCCGCCCCCGTGCAAGCCGATGGCGAACGTGCTGCTGCTGACCGAGGCCGAGGCCCTGCCCTGGTTGGTCCGGGTGCCGCGTACCTCGCTCAAGGCGTTCACCGACTACCGCAAGGGCCTGATCCGGCACTCCACCGGCCTCGCCCGCTCGATCGTCACCATCGGCCTGGAGCCGGACAAGAACGCCGGGGGCACCGAGTACGGCCGCATGGTCTTCTCCCTGAAGGAGAAGCTCGGCGCCAACCGGACGGAGAGCAAGGCCGTGGCGAACGCGGCACTGGCGTTCGGCGAGGAGATGAAGAAGATCATCACCGCGCCCAACGCCCGCGAACGCGCCGCCGCCGCCGCGATCACCGCCACCGCCGAGCGCGTCGCCGTCACCGGCGGCGCGCGTGAGGAAGGCGGCGTCGACTTCGGCGAGGTCCGCGACGCCGTCGAGGACGACCTCGGCCCGACGGCCGACGAGCTGGCCGAGTTCGACAGCGAGGTCCGCGACGCCGAGACGAGCACCACGGGCGCTCGGTGAACCGCGCCGAGCAGGCGACGGCGTTCTGCTCGGCATTGCTCGGTGGCCCCGACGGTGACGAGCGCCTGGAAGGGCTCTACGTCACCCTGTGGACTTCGGGGGACAAGCGCACGCGGTGGCGCCCGGCTGACCAGCCGGGCGCCGTCGCGTCTCTCGTGGCCGAGCTGGACGAGAACGACGGTTCGCAAGCGGTCTACATCTCCACCACGCTCAGCGCGGAAATCCGCGACTGCGCACCGATCCACGCTGCCGAGGGCAGGCCCGCCCGGCACGGAGAGGGGAACTGCCGCTACCGGCCGAGCAACAAGCACAGCGCCGGTCTGCTCGGCCTGTGGGTCGAGATCGACATCGCCGGACCCGGCCACGAGAGCGAACACCTGCCCGCCGATCGCGAGCAGGCGCAGAAGATCATCGACGCGATGGGCCTCCCGCCCACCCTGGTGGTCTCCTCCGGCGGCGGGCTGCACTGCTGGTGGATGCTCACCGAACCGTGGCTCGTGCGCGACGCCGACGAGGACGACCAGGACGCCGAGCGCGACCGCATGGCCGACCTCGAACGCGACTGGGTCTTCACGGCCAAGCACCGCGCCGAGGTGCTCGGGCGCTGGCAGGTCGACTCCGTGTTCGACCTCGCCCGGCTGCTGCGTCCGGCGGGTACGACCAACCGGAAGATTCCCGGCCAGCCGCGCAAGGTCGAGATCGTCCACCACGACCCGTCGGCTACCTACAACCCCGACGACTTCGTCGACGTCATGCCGGACCGGGAGCTGCTCGACGCCTACGGCGGCCCGCTGGGGGTCACCGGCGACGTCCGGATCAAGCTCGACGAGGAGCACAAGCGGGTCCTTGCCGACGTCAACCTGAACGCAGTGTGGGCCCGGGTCAACTCCCCGGAGTACCGCGCGGCCGACTACACCCCGCCGTGGCTGGCCGACGTCCTGGAGCTGATGGCCGAGGCCGCCGAGATGGGCGAGGAGCCTTCGAAGCTGCTGGCCACCTGGGCGGGCAAGCGGCCGGAGTTCAAGGGCGACCAGAACCGCTTCGACGCGGCGCTGGTCCGCCTGCTGTTTGACCTGGGGGTCACCGACACCGAGGGCGTGATCGAGGCCCTCATGTGCCGTCGTCTACGTCTGACGGACAGCGAGAAGGCCGATAAGGTCGACCCGCGCAAGCGGATCGACTACATCATCCGGACGGTCGCCAGATTTCGCGTAGAGAGCGAGCAGGCCGCCAAAGCCAAGGACAAGGAAGAGGACCGCATCACCCGGGCCGCCAGCGCGCGCCTGGACGTGGAGAAGCCGCAGCCGGAACCGGCCGAGGTCGCCACCGGCGACAACGGCCTGATCGAGGACCCGGAGCAGGCGGCCGAGGTCTTCGCCGACCACGTGGTGGACCTGATCAACCACGCTCCGGCCAACGAGGAGGAACGGCGCGAAGAGGCCGACCGCCAGATCCGCGAGGAGCACACCGGGCAGCCGGTGCCGCCGCGCCCGGCGCCGGTGCACGAAGGCGACGGCGAGAAGGAGAACTGGTTCCCCGAGGACCGCTCCGAGCTGGAAGTCGAGCTGCTCGACGAGCTGACCGCGCTGCTGATCCACAAGAGCTACCGCGAGCAGGGCGTGCGGGTGTGGGCCCTGGAGGCCCGCGACGAGGGCGAGCGGCAGAAGGCGCGGCTGATGCTGCGATTCCCGCTCGACTTCGCCTGGCCGACGACGCTGGCACGCCCGACCCGGTACCGCCCGGGACGGCCGGTGTTCACCGACTGGCGGCGCCGGGCGATGTTCAAGGGCCCCAACGGGTTCAAGGATGCGATCGAGGAGGACTTGCGCATCGTCGCGCAGGACTCGCCGCCGAAGGAGTGGACGTCGCTGCTGCGGCAGCTGGTGCCGTTCTGGCGCCGGGACTCCTCCGGCTCCGACATCGCCAGCTACGCCCACGACTGGCTCTACGACTACCTGATGCTGCACCACGGCACCGGGGAGCAGAACGAGGTGGGCGCGACCGGACGGCCGTGGGTGCGCAAGACCGGCGGATGGCAGCCCAGCACGCCGCCGGTGATCTACATCATGCGCGACGAGTTCCTCAACCACTGCATCCGCCAGCCGGGCGCGGTGCAGGGCCGGGACGTCCGCACGGTGCTGGAGCACCTGAAGCTGACCATCCGGCGTCCGCGCGCGGTGATCCCGGGCATGGCCCGGCGACCGTCGTTCCTGGAGATCGAGCCGGACGAGTTCACCATCGAAGAGTGGATGGCGATCATCGACGTCACGCGGCGCTCGTACGAGGTCAGCCAGGGTAAGCGCGGCCTTCGGGTGGCGCGTGCCGAGGCGGCCGAGGACGAGGGCGGCATGGAGTTCGGCCAGCAGCGGGGGGCCCGGTGACAAGCTACGCGCCACCGGCGCCCCCGCTGACCGACGGCGAGCTGACCTACTCCGTGCACCGGTTGCGCATCGAGCTGGTGCGCGGGCGGATGGGCGGCTGCTGCGCCTGCAAGGGCACCTGCTTCACCTGGTGGTCGGCCGCCCCGCCGTCGGCCTACGTGCCGCTGCACGACCACTGTGCGCCGAAGCTGATCGAACGCTGGCGGGCGATGCTCGCCGAGGGCGACACCGGTGCGGCCGCCGAGCGGCTGGCCGCCCCGGCCGGGCCGATGGGCGCTTACGCCCGTCGGGCTGCCACCGTGGCCGCCGTCGCGACGACGGCGCCGGTGCGGCTCGCGGGCGGCGCCATGTTGCCCGAGGGCTTCACGCCGGGGCCGTTCTGGCTGCCCGGCGACGACGAGAACATGCCGTGGTCGGTGCTGCTGGAGACCGCCGCCGGGCTGACGCTCTGCCCGGCGGGGAGGAATCGCGCGCACGGTGAGGCGACGCTGCGCCGGTATGCGAAGCAGGGCCGGATCGACTTCGGCCCGGACGTCGTCGGCGGTGCGCTGTTCGCGCCGGACGGCGCGGTGGCCGAGTCCTGGGGTTCGGTGCCCTCGCCGGACGGCCCGCGCTGGGCGGCGATCACGCGGCTGTCGGAGTGGCAGCGCTGCCCCGGGTGCAGCTCGATCCGTTGGCCCGGCTCGTGGGTGACGGTTGACGGCGCGCGGTGTCCGGACTGCCAGGCCCCCGCCGAGGCGGATGACCCGCGTCCGTGGCCGGAGGGGTCGGATTTCCCGGGTGAGTCCCACATCCCCGAGTCCTTCACCAAGGACCGGAAGATCACTCCCCCGGCATCGGCGGTATACCGGTTCCGGCCCAGCTTACGGACGGGGTTTGCTAGCCCCCGCAAGAAGGGCTAGTATTCTCTCCGTTCCGCTGTCCAATCGAAGGGGGCCCATGCGCCTCACCCTGTCTCGTGACGGCCGCATCCCGGTCGGCGACGTCCTGCGCCTGCTGGTCGTCGGCTTCTCCGTGGTCGCGGCCATCCCGCTCGGGCTCGCCGTCGCGCTGTTCCTCAACGGGCACGGCGCGCTGGCGCCCGGGCTGCTGATCTTCGTCTCCGCCTGGGCGGTGATCACGCGCGGGCTCGTGTTGGGCGCCGATCGCGTCGTGCGCCCCTGGCTGTTCGACCTGGAGCAGCGCCGTCACGAGATCGTTCCGCAATCCGTTTTCGCCGAAGAGGAGACCCCACAAGATGCCTGAACCCACGATGGCCGAACTGCACCTGTGGATCGACTTCGAGACCAGCGGCCTGGAGATCGGCCGCGATCGCGTCCTCGAAGTCGCCTGGACCATCACCGACGGCGACCTGAAGATGCTCACCCCGCTGCGCCAGCGGCTGGCCTGCATCGAGCCGCCGGACTGGCCGCGCCTGGGCGGCGGCGGCCAGCGCTTCGACCCCAAGCGCGACACCCACTGGAACGACCCGGATTTCTTCGACCAGCGCGGTGTACACGGCCTGGTGCAGAAGATGCACGAGGACAACGGCCTGCGCCGCGACCACCAGGAAGCCCCGGCGGAGGTGGTGCTCACCGACGCCCGGCACTTCGAGCGGCTCTACCTCGACGACCTGCACACCGCGAAGAGCCGCGTCGACGCCGACGAGTTCCGGGTGATCATCTCCGGAGCCGGGGTCTCCCACATGGACGTCTACATGCTGGCCGACCTGCTGCCGGAGCGGTTCCCGCTGATGCCGCCGCCGGACGGCTCCTCAGGCATGGCGTACTGGCAGCACGACACCTCCATCGCGGGGCGTTCGCTGCCGCCGGGGCTGCCGGAGAAGCTGCGCGACTGGCTGAAGGACCCGGAGTGTCCGTTCGACCTGATCGCCTGCGAACGCGGCGACGACCTGTGGAACGAGTCGCCGGAGCTGGTCAAGACGCAGATGGTGCAGGGTGACCTGCCCGGCAAGGTGGCCGTCTCGCACTTCGATCTCACCGGCGCGGTGGCACACCGTGCGGCCGCCGATGTGGTTTGGTCCCTGGTGGACGCTCGGCTGATGCGCCGCATCAACCAGGCACCGGACCCGTTGACAAGCCGCTACTAGGTCGGCTAATCTATCGGTGTTCCGCACGACACCGAGGAGAGTCCCGATGACCCGCAAGACCTGCACGCACTGCCTGACCGAGTTCACTCCCACCGTCACCCCCGAGGGCCCGGTTTACACCGACGCCACCGGTGCGGAGTGCTGCGACGGCTGTTACTGCCCGGTCTGCGGACACGGCCACCCGACCACCGACGGGCACGAGACGTGCCAGGCGGAGTTCGAGGCCGGAGAGCGCGAGGCGGTCGACCCCGACGCCGTCTTCGAAGCTCTCCGGGACGCCCGAATCGGAGTCTGAGGAACGATGCACAGCAGGCGCGCACGGCAGCTGGCCACCACACGGCTGGCCGCCGATGCGCGCCTGCTGGCATCGGAAACCGACCAGCTCGAAGACCTGTCCCCCGCCGACCAGACCCGCATGCAGCGGGCCTACGAAGCGCTGGCCCACGAGCTGGAGATGCGCGCCGGGGTCGTCCCGCGCGCGCCCCGCGTGGCGCCGGTCGATCCTGATCAAGTGCCACTGTTCATGATCGACCGGGAGGACCACGATGAAGTACTCGGAGAAGAAACAGGGTAAGGCGCTCACCCTCGGCCAGCTGCGCAAGCTGGTGGCCAAGCTGGAGGGCATACCCGACAACGCCGTCGTCCGGCACGGCAGCATGCGGGCCAAGGAGATCAGCGTCGACGAGGACGAGCTGCTCAACCACGACGGCACGTTCTTCCGGCCCGGCAGCTTCATCGAGGGCGAATGACCGTCACCTGGTCGCCGACGAAGGTCCGGCGCTACCGCACCTGTCCCCGGCAGTGGGCCCTGATGGAAGCGCGGCCGCGCGGCCAGCGGCCGGAGTTCGACCTCGATCTCGCGCTGCCGCTGAAGCTGGGCATCGTCGAGCACGCGGCCATGCAGGCGGCGTACGAAGCGGCCCGTGACGGCCTGCGGCTCTACCAGCCGGGCGAGAGCATGTCCGTGTTCTCCGACGCCGCCCTGGACGCGCTCTACGTCGCCTTGGACGGCTTCGGGCTGGCCGAGGCACCGGAGGCCGCTCAGCTGGAGGAGGAGGTGCTCGCGGTGCTCGACCGGCTTCCCCGGCCGCGCTCGCGCGCGATCCTCGGCATCGAGCAGCAGCTCGATGACGTCATCGACGGCGTGCCGTTCGTCAACGTCCTGGACCTGATCTTGCAGACCGGCGCGACGTCGCTGCATCTGCGGGACTGGAAGCGGCGCAACATCAAGGACCTGCCCAAGACGCTGGAGCTGCTCGACGACCCTCAGATGTGCAGCTACCGCAGCGCGGTCGCCCGGCACTTTCCGTGGGCCACCCGGGTGACCGTCGGCCTGTACTCGTTGATCTCCAACCGCGAGGTCTCGATCGAGCTGCCGCTCGCCCGAGCCATAGGGACCATGGCCGGGGAGGTGGCCACCACCCGAAAGGCTGAGACCGACACTGTGAGTAGACCTACGCCGGACGGCTCGAACTGCCAGCGCTGCCCGGTCAAGCCACAGTGTCCTGTGTGGACGGATTCGCAGCAGCTCTAAGTCCTGCGTAGGTACGTACTTACGCAGGGTGGCATGTCTGTTTCATAACGACTCGATGTGCGCAAGGTGACGCGCCGACCGGGGTGGATTACCTCGTCCGTGGCGGCTAGCCTTCGATCTTGACGACGGTTCCGCAACATCAACTACAGAGGCAACCCCGGAGGACGCGAGGGATGACCGAAGATCCGAAACGCCACATCATCCACCTGGTGTTCGGTCCACCAGGTACAGGCAAGACCCGTTACCTGACAACGAAAGTGCGCGAGATCGTCTCCGCCTACGGGCCCGACTCCCTCGTCGTCTGCTCGTTCACCGTGACCGGCGCCAAGGAGATCGCCTCGCGCGGGCTCGGCCTGCCCGACCGCGCCGTCGGCACCCTGCACTCGCTGGCCAACCGCTCGATCGGCGGCGACCACGCCGTCGCCCTGGACGCGGACGTCATCACCGGCTGGAACGCCGAGGTCGGCCAGGAGTGGAAGATCACCCTTGACACCCGGCGCAAGGGCCCGGACTCGGCCACCGAAGGCGGAGCACGCAACACCGACGCCAGCGGCGCCAGCAGCGGCGACGAGCTGATCGCCGCCCTCGACCGCGCCCGCGCCACCTTCACCGACCCGGCCGACTACGAACCCCAGCTCGCCGTGTTCGCCAAGGCGTGGGAGGACTGGAAGGCCCGCGCCGGAGCGCTCGACTTCACGGACATGATCTACCTGGCCTGGCGCCAGGCCATCGAGAACGACACCGCCGCCCCCGGCAACCCGCGCGTGCTCGTGGTCGACGAAGGCCAGGACATGACGCCGCTGGAGACGGAACTCGCGCTGGAGTGGGGGAAGCGGGCCGACTCGCTGGTGATCGCGCTCGACGACGACCAGGCCATCATGGAGTGGCGCGGCGGCGACCCGACCAAGCTGCTGAAGCTGGGCGAGAACGACGAGTACACAGTGGACCGGATGGTCCTGGGCAAGTCCTACCGCATCCCGGCCGCCGCCCACGCGGCCGCCGAGCAGTGGATCAAGCGCCTGACCATCCGCGCCGACAAGGAGTACCAGCCGCGTACCCGCACCGAGCCGGTATTCAGCGACCGTGGAGAACCGGTATTCGACGGCGACGGCCAGCAGCAGCAACGCGATACCGGCGAAGTCGTCACCGGCGCGGCCTGGTGCGTGCACGAGACGATCGAGTCACCGTCGTTGGTCGGCCAGATCGACACCGAGATCTCCCGGGGCCGCTCGGTGATGGTGATCGCCTCCTGCGCCTACATGCTCAAGCCGCTGATCGCCAGCCTGCGCGAAGAGGGCATCCCCTTTCACAACCCGTACCGGCCCAGTGAGGCGATGTGGAACCCGCTGGGCAAGCGCAGCGGCACGTCGACGGTCGCGCGCGTGCTGGCCTACCTGGCGCCGCACGAGGGCATGGGCGAGTACGGGCGGCTGTGGACCGGCAAGGACATCAAGCTGTGGTCCGAGCTGGTCAAGCTGAAGGAATCCGGCATGCGCCGCAACGCGAAGCAGGAGATCGAGAACCTGCCCGACGGCGAAGTCCCCTGGGAGAACGTGGCGGCGCTGTTCGAGGAGGAGGCCGGGGAGAAGCTCGCCCGTGCCGTCGCTCCGGACCTCGAATGGCTGGCTGAGAACCTGCTCGCCAGCAAGAAGGCCGCCCTATACCCCCTACAGGTAGCCCGTAAGCGCGGCCCGCTTGCGTTGCTGCAACGGCCTTTGGTGACGCTCGGCACGATCCACGCCGTCAAGGGTGGTGCTGACGACGTCGTCTACCTGGCCCCCGACATCTCCCCCGCCGCCAAAGGCCAGCTGAAGACCGAGAACGGCCGGGACCAGATGATCCGGCAGTTCTACGTCGGCATGACCCGCTGCCGCGAGGAACTGCGGCTGCTGGCACCCACGCCGCGCAACTCCCGTCAGGACCTGTGCGTCTCCCGCCGGAACCTGATCCCGGCGCACCTGGAGGTCATGCCCTGATGGTCGCGCCCGTCACCGACGACGAATTCGCCCCGACGCCGCCACGGCGCAAGCCCGACCGGAAGAACGAGGCCGAGACCTCGCGCACCGGGAAGGTCTTGAGCTACCTGAAAAGCCTGCCCAGGACGCACGCGCGGAAGGTCCACACGGGACCGATGGGCGAGGGCGGGCATCCGGACATTGACGGATGCCGATCGGGGCGGGCATTCAAAATCGAGATGAAGCGGCACGGAGAGGTGCCCGACAGTCGGCAGATGGCCCGGCTGCGGGTATGGCAGGCATCGGGCGCGCTGGTCGGCTGGGCCGAGGACGTCGAGCACGCGAGGCAGATCATGGCCTACTGGGACGACTACGAGTGGCGGAACCCGCTCACGGGTCCCGGTGCGCCACCCAGGAACGGAAAGGGGCATCCATGACGCACCGGAACCACCTGCGTCTGGTCAACAACAACGGGCCGGAGATGCCCCCCTTACGACTGCATGTTACGCATCGCAGCTTGCACACCGTGGCCGCCGAGATCGTCGAGGCCGCGCAGGACTGGACGGCGTACATGGTCGGCTCCGGCGCGCTGGAGCGGATCGACCCCGGCACCGAGTACGGGAAGCTCACCCTGGTGATGACCGACCGCGTCACTGAATACGAGTTCCGGATGACCGGTGGGGTGGGCGAGGCTCCGGAGCCGCAGACGCAAAACGGGCCGGTCACCTTGTGGTGACCGGCCCGTCAGGCGCTCTGTCCGATCAGGACTCGCCGCCGCCCTTGGACGCCGCGCCCTTGGTCGCGGTCGTCTTGCGGGTCGCCGTCTTGGTGCCGGTGCCGCTGTCGGCCTTCTCGCGCTCGGTGAAGATGCTCGACGCGCCGTCGTCGCCTTCGCGGCCCGGCGAGTTGGTGTAGCCGACCTGGAGCCCGTCGGGCCCGTGCTCCTGGATCGGCTGCCCTTCGATCTGGTAGCCGGGCTGACCCGGGTTCGCGAGACCCGAGCCGATCGTCGACTTGGTCTCCATGTCCGCCGGGGGCTGGTTCTCGGTGTCGGTCATGTCGGGATGGTACCTCTCGTGTGTCGGTTCCGCCGCTGGTCAGCGACGGTCAGGGAACGACGACCGGACCGCCCGGAGAGACGGCCGGGGCCTTCGTGAGCAGCTCGGCCTGCGCCTGGCTGACGCGCTGGCCTTCGCCGTCGACCGGTGCGACGACCTGCTGGCGGACGAACGCGGCGAATACGGCGGTGATCACCACCATGATCAGGCTCTGCTTGTCCGGCGCCCAGTGCGCGCCGAAGGCCAGTCCGAGGGCGAACAGCGCTTTGACCATGCCCAGCAGCGCGGGCAGCATGTAGTCGCCCTTGACGGCGAAGGCCACGACGAGCCCCAGCCCGGCGGCCGCCACGGCGTTGAGCACGCCCTGCTGCTCGTCGGTGAGGTGGAAGAAAAACCCGCTGACGGCCTGCACGAACGCGGCGACCAGGGCCAGCCACACGGTGGGCTCGCGGCCCCAGATCTTGCGAACGATCATGTGTTCGTCTCTTCCTTCCGTCCTACTTGGACATGGTTTCGATGCACACCGAGAACGGGACGGCCGAGCGCACCATCACGGTGAACTGGTCCTGCCCGTCGGCCGCCTTGATCGAGACGCGTTCGGCGTCGGCGTCGATATCGGTGAACTCCTGGTCGACGGGGTAGCCGCCGCCGGGCATGCCTCGCTGGGCCTGGTTGCGGATGGACATCAGCCGCGCGTACTCGATCTTCGCGCCGCCACCCGCGCACTTCACCGACAGCCAGGCGTCGGAGACCATGGCGCTGGTGACGCCGACGGGCAGCGTGAAGGGCAGCACCCAGGTCTTGACCTCGTAGACCGGCTCCAGCTCGCCGGTCGGCTTGCCGTCGGAGCCCATCTTGGGCCTGAAGCCCGTCAGCTCACGGGTGCCGTTGGGGTAGGTCGTGATCACGACGGGTTCCTCTCCGTTCAGGGCCTTGTCTCCAGCCGGGGCACTGCCGCCGCCGCCGGTGCTGCCGCCCTCGCTGGCCTTGGCGATGACGTAGTCCCAGGGGAAGCCGCCCCCGGGGTCGGTGTGGGTGCCGTCGTGCATGCCCAGCGTCCAGTCCCAGTGCGCGATGACGCCGGACTGACCGGCGGCCACCTGGGCCGGGGTGAGCTTGCGGATCGGGATGCCGCGCGCGAGGCAGCGGGACCTGATCCAGGCCGCCGTGCGGTCGAGCATCGCGCGCGGGTTGACGCAGCCGTCGATGGTTGCGGTCGAGAGCCACTGCTCTCGCGTCCACTTCGCGAACCCGCAGATCTCGGCGTTGTCGCTGACCGGGTTGGCCGAGCGCATGGTCCAGGCCGAGCGGTCGTAGCCGACGAACTGGAGGGTGTTGCCCGCGTCAATGCCGACGTGGCTGCTGGCCTGGACGGCCGCCTGCCAGAAGTACGAGCCGAGCGAGGCCGCTGTGCGGCTGCCCTCGGCGGTGTGGACGCCGACGATCCGGACCGGTCGGCTGCCGCGCGGGTCGGACTTGTAGGCCATCAGCCTTCACCGTCCTGCGCCCGGGCGATGGCCTGCTCGCGGTCGTCCAGCCACGCCTGTCCCTCGTCGGTGCGGAAGAACGGGTCGCGCAGGTCGTTGTTGTCGCTGCCGTGCGGTCCCTCGACCTTGCCCATGTGCATTTGCGCATGTTCTTCGGGGACGGCGTCGTCTTCGGTGGGGACGAAGATCGTTTCGTTGTCCAGGTCGCCGATGTCCTGTTCCTCGGCGCCGGGTGACGTCGGTTCCGTCACAGGTGACCTCCTCGGTTCACCCGTCATCGTGACGCGATCCCGCCCCTGACCTGGGCCCGACACGCGGCGGGGCGGCTACGAATTCAGCGGGTGCTCCGCGCCGCGCTGCGCCGGGCCGCCGTGGGCTCGGTCGCGGTCTGGGTGGTCGTCTCGGTCTCGGTCACCGTGGGCGTCGAGGTCTCCGGCGGCGGCACGGCCGAGCAGGAGTAGTTCGGGTTCGAATCCTCGCCACCGGCACGGGTGCAGGACTGGGTGCCGATCTGCGGGCCGGACATCGTGAACGCGCCCAGCGGCGGCCCGCAGAATGGCCCGACGGTGCGGGTTTCGCCGTTGGTCAGCGAGATGTCGACAAAGCAGCGGTTCGCCGAGGCGGTGACGTTCGCGATGCCGACGCCGTCACTGCCGCGCTCGCCGGTGGGACCCGCCGCGCCGCTCTCGCCGGTTGCTCCGGCGGGCCCGGTCGAGCCTGGCGCGCCGCTCTCGCCGGTCGGCCCGCTGGGGCCGGTGGAGCCGGGGATGCCCTGCTCCCCGCAGAAGGGCCCGAAGCGGCTGGCGGAGCCGGAGGTGAGGCCGACCTCGACGAAGCAGCGGTCGAGCTGGCGGGCGTAGGCGATGCCGACGCCGGGGGCGCCGGTGACCGGCGCGGCCGCAGGCACGGCCAGTTCGCCGCGTGAGACGCGTTCGCAGGCGTCCCGGGCCTTCGCGTCGGTGTTGACCTGGCCGCCCGCGAGCTGGCAGATCTGGCCGATAACGGCGTTCTGACGGGTGATCACGTCGCCCTGGGCGTTGATCGTGGCGGTGTTGCCCTCGATCTTGCTGTCCTGTCCGGCGTCGCCGATGAACATGAGGATCACCACGATCACGACGGCGGCGCTGGCGAACGCCGCCACGGCGCCCCACACCTTCGTCTTGCGCTGGCTCTTCTCGACATTGACCGGCTGGGCGTGCACGCCGGTGCCGTAGGTGTCGGTCATCCGGGTCCTCCCCCGGGGCTCTTGGCGGGCGGCGGGGTGATGTCCCAGTCCACCGCTGGCGGCCCGCCGACGTCAGCGCTGTTCTGGTCGATCAGCTTGCGCAGCTCATCGGTCAGCGTGGGGATACGCTCCGGTCCCAGCTCGCGCCGGATGACGTACTCCAGGTCCGCACTGCGAGCCTGCCACAGTCCGGCTTCGTACTGCGCGGCGCGCTCGCCCCGGTTGGCCTGCTGAATGCGCTGGCGGGCCATCCCCCGTTCGGTCGTGCGGAAGTTGACCACGAAGCGGTACGCGCTCACCAGCATGGCGATGAGGCCGCCGCCGAGCAGGAACCACAGCAGGCCCGACGAGGTGCCCAGATCCTGGGCAGCCTGAGCAACCAGCACCCGCCCGCCTCCTATCTCCGTGACGCTCTGTACGCGTCCACCCAACGCTGTGCGAACAGCAGCGTCATCACCAAGGCCAGGCAGGCCGCGATCCCGGCGGTACTCCGCTCCGTAGCCTGCAACGCCACGGCGACGAACCACACCATGCCAGCCGTCGCCGCAAGCGCTGCCCCGATCAGTCTGATCAGGACGATGCCGGTTACCAGGCCCGCAACGCCGAACAGGCCGCCGACGATGCAGAACACAGCCCAGATCACCACCACTCCGTGCCCGCCCCGCTGGATCAGCGTCGGGGAGGCGGCGAAGAACGTGGACACCCCCGCGACCACCAGCACCGCGTATGCCCCCAGGGCGCATGCCAGTGGGAGCAAGCGCCGCAGGCGCGGCCACCTCTTCGCCGCCATCCATCCCCCTCAGCTCGTTTCTGCGTCCGGCTGCTCCAGCGTGGCTTCCTCGTCGGCCGCCAGCACGGTGACCGGCAACCCCAGCGCCTGCCGGTGCAGAGCGATCCGGCGCTCGATCTCGGTGAGCTTGGCCATGATCGGACCGGCATCCTCTCCCGGCGCCAGCTCCTCGGCGTCGAGCACGTAGCGGTAGTGGTCCGCTTCCAGGTCCAGCAATCTCTGCTTGCGCAGGTGCTCGGCCTGCGTGTCACCCAGCAGTTCGTAGTTCAGGCTCACGTTTTCTCCCGGTTGATTCTCTTTTTACGGCGTCGAGTAGTTGTTTACAATGGACTCCTGAACGTTGACGAATTGCGCCTGCGTCGTGATCTTCGGGACTGCTCCACCCACGAACACGCGCGTCCGGATCTGGAAAGTGGCTCCAGCAGGCACATTCAGGACCGTGAAGTCTCCTTCTTGGACATTGATGGGCCGCGTACCGGTGCGGTGGGACGGCCCGCCGAAGAGGTAAGAGCCGAGGAAGGAATAGCCACCACCATTGATGGAGATATCGCAGTTGAGGAACCATTGCTGACCGTCTTCGCGGTCGCTGAAAGCGCCGACTTCCACCTGCGCCTGAAGGCGGATGTTGATCAGCAGGTCGCACGGGGTGGCCGACAGGCACTGCATGGCGGTGAACACCTTGGTCAGCGTGTCGCCAGGGTTGAGCAGGTCGCCGTGATTCCACTGCGTCCGGTGACACAGCGACTGCCGAGCGTCGCGGATCGCGCCCGAGTTCATCCACCGCGTGCCCGCCAACACCCGGCCCTCGGAGTCCCAGCCGCCGACCACCTCGACGCTCTCGCCCGAGCCCATCCGGTGCAGCTCCAGAAACCGCTGCGTGAGGTCGGTGTACCGCTTCAGCGTCAGGTTCACCGCGCCGGTGTTAAGCGCCTGGGTGATCGTCGTCGGAATCCTGAACAGGCCCGACTGGCGGGCGAGCGCGGCCACCGGCTCGTCCAGCCCGGCGTTCGCCGGGTCGCTGATGTCGGCCCGGGTCAGCCCCCAGAGCGTGCCGTCGCCGCTGTAGCCCGACGCCCGCAGCGCCAGCGTCCGCCCCGACATCGCCAGCACGCCGCCCGAGGAGGTCGAGCCCCACGGCAGGCGGCCGACCGTCGCGCTGTCGCGCCCCACCTGCATCAGCGCGGCCGAGTCGTCGGACTGGCGCAGGATGCGCAGGATCGTCTTCGTGTCCCCCGGAGCGGCCTGCCCGTGCAGGACCAGGCCGTTAGTATCGGCCCCGCCGCTGGTGGGCGCGATGGCCACGACGGAGGCGGCCGGGACGCTGGCGCCACCGAACGCGGCGGCCGCGCGCTGCTGAAGCTGGCCGGTCGCGTCCAGGGTGAGCACGTCGGACCCGGCGGTGGTCTGCACAGCCAGCATCGGGCCCGCGCCGGTGCCGTGCGGGCGCAGCACGAGACCGCGTTCACCGTCGGCCCGGGTGCGGATGTGCACGCGGCCCCGGGTGGCCGGGTCGGCAGCGACCGACGCTCCGGCGCCAACGATCAGGTTGCCGCCCGCCGCGTCGTTGACGTCGTACACCCGCAGGGTGCCCCCGGCGGAGATCGAGCCGTCGTAGGCCAGGGTCACCCCCGGCCCGCTGGCGTTGTCCGGGTGGGTGACCGTCAGTCCGGCCGTCGAGCGCGCCGGGCCGCCGTCGACGACGGCCTTGTACGGGCGCAGGTAGAACGGGTCCGGGTCGGTGTTGCCGCCTGCGAAGTCCCAGGAGCCGCCGTCGCTGCGCCGGTACAGGGTCTTGTTCGCCCCGCCGGGGGCGACCATCGCGTACCGGCCCGCGACGACGTTGGTCACCGGCAGGACGACCGCGCTGGCGCCGTCGTCGTAGGCGGCGCGGTTCTCCAGGTTGATGAACGCCTCGTTGAAGTCGAGGCGGCTGGGCGAGTCGGTGCCGACGCCCCACTGGACGAGCCCGAAGCGGCTGGTGCGAGTCTCTGCCATCTCAGATGTTCCTTGCGTAGAAGGCGTCCACGTCGTACAACTCCGCCGCGCCCATGCCGGTCACGGTCACGGTGGCGATCATCTTCGTGGCGGTGGCCGGAACGGTCGCCACCTCGCCGGTGCCCGCCCGGAACCAGGCGTCGGCGGCGGTCGCGGGGTAGGACTTGGTGAAGTCCGATCCGGCCAGGTAGGTCGCGCCGTTGTAGAACTTCAGCGTGTAGGCCACGTCCCGGGTCAGGTCGGGGCGGACCGAGAACGAGAAGTGCGCACTGCCCGGCGTCACCGGGATGTCGGGACTGACCAGGTTGCCCGCCCCCGCGCCGGTCGCGGTGACCCGGCACATCGCCACGCCGTCGACGCCGCCGAGCACGCGCCCGATCGAGCTGTTCGACCCGGCTGCCCAGCCGGTGGTGTCGACCTCGAACGAGGGGTTGGGGACGACGTTGTCGGGGATCGCGGTGTAGACCAGCCCGGCCTGCTCCAGCTGATCCCAGGTGAGCGACTCCCAGTGCGGGTTCCACTGCGGGAAGACGGCCTCGATCTGGTCCCAGGACGCCCCGTAGGCCGCGTGGTGCAGCACCACCCCGGCGGGCTTGACGCCCTTGCGCAGGACGGCGTCGAGGACGGCGCCCGGGTCCGGCGTCTCCGCCGTGCGGGTGACGATCGTGATGTCCCAGATGGTGC
>WUUC01148399.1_pt1 | contig 19179 bp, 31 predicted proteins | sample 6278441 | NCBI WGS metagenome assembly WUUC01 (sample SAMN13675441, study PRJNA597444) | soil metagenome | isolation source: soil | place: USA: Washington | collected 2017-10 | reverse complement strand
GACCTTTTGACTAGCTAAAGCTCCGCAAGTCTCGAAGTCGCACGTTGGCCTCTGAGCTTCTCGCTTGGCTAGGACGGCTTGGTAAAGATCTGTGATCTGATAGGGCCCAGAAGTCACCGGTGGCCCGTATGGTTCATAGTGCTTAGCTAGGGCTTCGGCCGCCTCCACGATCTTGCGGTCGTACTCGGATAAGTCGCTCACAAATCCTCCCCAGTCGGTTACTGCAACCGTAGCACAGGTTACCACCTAGAGGCAAGGCTTTATGTGAGGCCAAGCTTGCGGGAACATCCTCTCCTGCGCGCTAGGAGGGCTGAGCGTCGCGGCCAAGATGGCAGTGATAAGGGCGTTGAGCATGGAGAGCTCCTTTCGGGTCTGCGGACTCCCGGACGCCTCCCTTCTAAAAGCGAAGCGGCCCGTTCTCTCCCGGACCGCTTCTTAACAGTATTTAGAGCGCAATCTAACCCGTTACCGGCTTCGATTCAAATAGCCTCCCTTCTGAGCGGAGAGAGACGCGGGGCCGGCTTCTTTTCTCTCACCGGGCCTAGTTAGCTTCCCCACAGACTTATCCGTGACTAATAGTTTTTCCCCGCGCCCATGGTCTCCCTGTCGCTCTCCGCTGTTACTGGTCGACTCTCTCCGCTTGCTGTTGAAGTAGCAAGAGACTAAGAGCGTGCATAGCACGTCCCCTTGTCGTCCGTGCGTCATACGCAGCCCGCCGATGAATGTCGATGATGCGCTGCAGACTCTCGGCGGGAACATCAGCGGTCGTCTGCTCGACGAGTCGTACATCAGTCGCTGTCAGCTTCTCGCGCAACTCTGCTTCAAGAGCGTTCACTATCCCTCCTCGCTTACGGGTTCAGGTTCTCCTACCGGAAGCTTCTTGCTGTCTGCGAGGATGGCGGTAGATCCTTCGTTGGGTGGTTCGGGCTGGGCTTCGATGGAGGCGAGAGCTTGTCGGGCAATGTGGCGACATTCGGGGCCAGTCAACGTACTCCTGGCGATCTTCCGCAGGTGCTTCAGCGCCTCGGCGAGTCGCTGATAGGTTGAGTGTCGCTGATTCTCAGTCTGTTGCCATTCTTCAAGGGCTTGTTGCGTAGCGAGTGGTGCTGTTCTTAGGGCCGTGTCCCGCTCCTCTAGCTCTCGCTTTATGAGGGGCCAGATGGCCTTGATGATTACCTGAATAGCCTCATAGGGAGATACCTGCGTACTGTGGATTCTTTCACCCACCGCATATTGGGCGACTTCGACCAATTGCTGGTGCAGTGCTTTGTTGGTCACGACTTGACCCAACCATTCGTCCGAGCCCAAGCTTCAAGGTTGGCGCGGCATTGGTCCGCGGCTGCCTGAGTACGGTGTAGATGACCCCAGCCGCAAGAGACATCGCATATGTGCACCCATTCCCCTTCGACCTCTTCGTACTGGGCCTCAAGCGCCTCCTGCTTCAAGGCTTCCAGATCACTCACCGCTCGTACCTCAATTGCTCCTCTATCGTCTCTGCTCCTCCGGTGGTGTAGTCTCGGTAGCCGCTATCGGTGAGTTCGGTATGGTGGACGACGTCGATGCCCTGGGCGCGCCGGGCAGCGTAGACGTCCCCCATGAGTCGCTTGGCTTCGGCTCGGATCCCCGGCAGGCAGACGTCGCAGAGGCGGGAGACTTCGCCCTCTTGACCGGAGCAGTCGAGGCCGCACTTCAGGCAGGTAATCATTCGAATTCCGCCCGGTGGATATCCACACCCGCGAATTCCGCCAAGACCTCGATTACTAGGCGCCGATTCTCGTCGTCGAGGTTGCCTAGATGACGATAGATATCGCCGCTATAAATCTGCTTTGCCCACCACCACAGCGCCTCCTCGCCGTCGCTCATTAGGTAGGGTGACGCCTCCACCCGATGCAGAGCAATCCCCGCCGATAGATTCCTATCCAACCCTTCGGTTTGCGGTCCCTGGATGCGGTCCAACAGTGCCCACACAGCGGTTGTCGTATCGCCCCTCACGACGCCACCTCCGCAGGGGCCAGGTACTGCCGCAGGATCTGCCGGACCAGTTCTCGAGTTGCCTCACTCGGCGGCTTGGTTGCGTTGGCGCCGGCTTCGGCTGCGACCGCCTGCCAGATCTCCTCGTCGGTCAGCGCCTCGACATGCTCGAGGGTGATTCGGCCCTGCTGAATCGCTCGGAACAAGTGGGCGGCGATGATGTTCGCTTTCTCGCGCCGAGCGTCCCGTTCCCATGGGTTGCTCATGTTCAACCTCCCCAGTAGATTACCTGAATCCTAGCACAGGTTACTAGTGGGGGTCAAGGGTTCCTTGTCGTTCCTTCCAGGTGCGGCTTTCGGCCTTCTTGCCGTGGCCGCTGTGATTGACTCGCCAATCGGCTAGGCGGCAGTAGTCCGAGCTCAGGTCGACCGATATGCCGATGCGCCCGAGGGCCTTTGCAACGAGGGCGACAGTTCCGGTTCCGCCGAAGGGGTCGCAGATTACAGCCGGCCGGGTTGGAGGCGGGGTCCAGTGGTCAAGATGGTACTCGCGCCAGGGGCCAACTTTCGCCCGATTCTGATATGAGCCGTTTAGTTCGGCGGTGCTTGTGTATTCGCCTGATTCGATGCCCGCTGCGTGGGAGGTACCGCTCTTCCCCGTTCCCGGGTGATCCGTGTAAGGCGTGCAGGCGCAGGCGTAGCCGATGATGGTGGCCTCGGTAGCGCCCAGCGGGTATCCAGCCTCATCCCATCCACCATTGTTGACGTTGTTGCGGACTAGATCAGGGCTCTTGGTCTTGCCTGTCGCCGTGCTAGTAGCGCGCAAGCGCTTATCCACCACTGGCCCCCGGCCCTGATTGCACTCGACGCAGATCCCCGAGGGCGAGAATCCGAGGATCAGCTTGCGGGGAAGCTCGGTCGGGAAGGCGGCGAAGTGATCGCTCAGCCCGTACTTGTCTTTCGCCCATTGCGGGATTAGGAGCGGTTCGCTGGCCATCGGCCAGACTGAGCCAGGAAGCGAACCGTTAGGGCTTTGCTCAATCATCCGGCCCGTATCGTTTCGTTCGTCTGCCCACGATGAGTGCCACGATTCCTCCACGCGAGGGTTCGGCTTACGAATCTCATCCATTGCGGCGAAGTACCGCTCCTGCTTGGTGAAGTGAAAGATCATTTCATGGGAGTCACGGTGCCGGTCGGTGACACTCTCGGGTAGGCCGTTGAGCTTGTGCCAAACGAGGTCTTGGCGGGCTATCCAGCCGATGCCCTGCGGGTCTGCTAGGCCGTCCTCGCAGCCGATGGCGAAGCGATGCGGGAGGAACATCTTGGACTTAGCGCGGCCGTAAGCGGCTTGGTTGTAGCGGTCTGGGGCGTTGCGGCGAGTCACCAGTGGTGCCGAATTCTGCTCTGATGCTCGGCGTTCGCGTGATGGTCGTGGAGTGCCGAATTGACTTTCAAGCGTGTGCCAATTGCTTTTGGCAATCCCGCTGTTGTTGTGCCCGCCGCTTCCCGTCCTTTTATCGCCGAGGTTCACGAACACTGAACCCGTCGGCTTGAGCACCCGCCACCATTCGGCCATGCACGCCCACAAAGCCTCAAGCCATGCCTGGGGGGTTGCTTCGCTGCCGATCTGCCCTTCGTAATGGTTGCCTGAATCCCGATATGACCTCAGGGCGAAGTAGGGTGGCGACGTGATGATGAGGTCGACCGATTCATCGGGAAGCGGGAGGTGCAGAGCGTTGCCTCGAAGAATGATTGCTTGGCCGGTCACGCCAGCAGCCTAGCTGGGATCTTCGGCAACGGCACCCCCAGCTCAACCGCCCGGGCGTGGAGCCGCTTCAACGTCTCGGGGTAGTCCACCTTCATCTCTCCTCGGGCACCGGCCAACGCCTGTTGGCGCAGCCTCCACCACTCTTGCTCGCCGATCTTCTCCTTCGCCCACTCGTCGAACTCAAGCGGGTGGCTTTCGGCCCATACCATGTGACACGAGACGCAAAGCAGCAGGCAGTTGCTCTCCTCCCAGCGGGTTGCCAGGTAGCCTCTCGGGTGAATGTGAGCCCACTGAAGCTGTCGGAAGGGAACGCTCGGAGAGGGCATCGAAGCAAAGGTGTACGGAACGTCTTCATCAATTGTCATTGGTCCCCGACCGCATCGCTCACAGATCGGCGGGCGACCATAGCGACAGGTGTTACGGGCCAGATCATCGCAGAGGGCCTTCCATTCGGTCTTGGTCGGCGGCTTCACTCGCTTAGGGTTGTTGAGGCCCACCTTACGGGGCTTCGGTCCTGTGCGCTTCAGGGGTGTTCTGCGGGCTAGCGGAGTCTTGCGGGTGAGGCTCACAGGTTGCCCCACTGGTCGGCCATGGCGGCGGCAATGCCCGGGAAGGTTTTTGCCGAGGTTTTGGCGTCGTTGTTCACGGACGGCATTCTCTTCTCCCCACTACCACCACATGGAACCCATCGGCGTTCAGCCACCACTAAAGCAGTAGAGATGAGCGGGGGAAGGTGCTTGAGCCAGAGGCAGGTACGTTTCAAATACGGGTCGCCGAACTGGTTCGGGTTGATTCTCTGGTCAGGTCTCCTCCAGGCGTTTTGAAGGTGCCCCTGCGGATTCTCAATCGCTACCTTCGGCGCCCACTCCTCGAATTGACGGGCGAATTCTACGGCTTTAGCTCTGAGTTCCGTTCGGCCTGGCTTATTCCAGTGAGCCATCCCCGCAAAGCTGAGGTAGGTGCATGGTGGAAAGGCAATTACCAAATCCCACGGCTCGCCCTTCAAATCCATCACGTCACCTTTGTAATGCGGTCCGGGCTTTTCCGTGGGTAGGAGATCGCAGCTCATAGCATCGTGGCCCAGCGCAAGAAAGGCGTCCCGCACCGTTCCGCTACATTCGCAAGCCAGCAAGACCCGCATTACTCCCCCTCGGGAAAAAGTGGAGGCGGGCTGCTCGCGGCGCCCGCCTCCTGTGCCGCGGCGGAGACCTGGGGAGGCTTGGCCGACGGCACACTGTCGTCACTATACCCGTCCGGCTTCTTGAAGAAATGCCCTTTACTCTCCGGCTTGTGTGCTGTAGGACGGATGCAGGGCCAGCCCTCGGGACTTAGGACGGGGCAGGAGAAGCCATTGGGATCGGCTGGGGGCTTCTGAGTACTCTTAGGCCGCTCGCTGGTTGCCTTCCGGTTGCGGACCTCGTTGGCCGAGGCAATCCCTCGTTTCGCGTCGGCGGCGCCGACCGCGATCAACGCCCGGCCCCAGGCGGAGGTTTCGGCGTTCGAGAGCTCGGAGTCCTTGGTAAATGGCGTTTTCCCCGGTACCGGCTCCCACGCCAGACCAACGCCCGGCCTTTCATCGTCGGGTGTCCGATAGGCGGTTGCTCTCACCGCAAGGAACTTTCCAGCGAACGGCTCGGGTACAGGGACGATCTCACACTGTAGCGAGCCTTTCGGATACTTCTCACGAAACTCAAGGATACGCTCAGAGACTTCTACGTAGCCCTCGTCGAGCTTGAACTCACCCATCGCAACCTCCCCAGTTGTCAGGGTTTTAGCCTATCACCTAGGCGCCTTCAGGTACACTACCGGCAAAGCAAAACGCCCGATCAAGGAATCGGGCGCTTGACTTGGTACCATCCCCTTCAGGATTTGCACTAAGTCTAGCAAGAATCCTTGCCACCGCACAACATGTGGTGTGTTCGCCCGTCAGAGGGGCCACTGACCCCGTGGAGCGGAACAGGACGCGGGGCATAGCAAAGCAAGCCTCTCGCCGCCCATAGCGTTTATCCGAAGGCTCAAGCGAATCTGCTCGACGTGATCGGCGTCGTTAAAATCCGGGGGTAGGCTCCGGGCAAACCATCTCCTGCGCTTGGAGGCCCCGCGTTCGGCCAAAGTTCTAAATCAAGGCGTTGCAAACCAAAGGCCTCGCGGCGAACGGTGGTTGCAACGCAACAACCAGAGTGCTAACGTGTGCTTCTACCGACTGGGGAGGTAAAAAGTGATTCAGGCATTCGCATCCGGCAGGGTTTATCGCAGTTCTAGAGGCTCCATTGTGGTCGAGGGCACTCGGACCCGCTGGCGTAACGGCTTACCTTCGTTCTTCCGGTTTTGGTCGATCTGGCGATGAACGCCTACATCACCGATGTCCGCAAGAGCGCGAGGCAGGAGAAGGAACGGGAGCTCGGGCCCGGCCTCAAGGTGAGGGAGGTCATCGCCCTCACCGGCGCCACCGAGCACCAGCTTCGCTACTGGCACTACATCGGCTTGGTCTGGCCCAGCATCCAGGAACCATCCGCCAGCGGTGTGCCGAGGCTGTACTCTGCCGAGGACGTGAAGACAATCAAGGCGATCGTGTCGTGGAAGAAGGCGGGGATGTCGTTGCAGAAGATCCGACGCCCGCTATGACCGATCTGCGATTCACGCTTGGAGATCCAGAGGCTTACATCGGCATCAAACCGTGCGGTTGCGTCGTGGCGATCTGCCTCAACATCGTCGATACAAAGTTGGACCGCAAGGAGACTGGTAGATTCGTCGCCGACCTCATCAGAGATGGATTCAAGGTCGAGGGAGTTAGTGGGGAAGCCAGGAAGGAAGCCGTAGGTAGGCTTAGTAGATGTAGGCACAACTCAAGATCGCAGCAAGTGGAATTATCGTTGTGAGCGACGGCCTGCCCCAAGTCCCTCTGAATCCCTACGTCAAGCGCACTGGCCCACTCAACCACGACTGCGACGTTTGCGTCCGAGAGAGTGAGGTCTGCTACTACCACGACAAAGTCAACCGGGGGCTAATCAAGCCGACCACTGAATACTTCAGGCGTTCGCTGTACGTGAAGGGCACCGCATGAACGACGACGAGGCCCTTATCACGATGCTGGTTGATTGGAGGGGCGATCCGCGAACGTTAGTCCTGTCGACCAAGCCCAGACCCGACCTCCAGCTCGTGGGCGAAGTAACCGCTGGTCGCTTCGACGGCATGGGCGTCTATGCTCCAAAAAGTCCGAAGGCTAGTCCATGACACCACTGCCACCGGAACTGGCGCTCGAGACCGAGCCGGACATCCCGGTCTGCGCGTCCTGCGGGGGCCCGGGCGCCTACCTGATCAACACCGCTGGCCAGGTGGTATGCGAGGCTTGCGAGGCTGGCGCTGCCGAGACAGATGCTGAACGCTGGCAAATCACCGACAACCTGAGCGCCGAGTGGGCAATGCGCAAGGTAGCCGAGGCTGAGCGGGCACGTGATCGGACTCATGAGCAGGCCTTCGCATGGCGAGAGCAGATTGACCGGTGGGAAGCCGAGCAGCTGAAGCCGCTGAACCGAACCGTCTCATTCTTCACCGGACACTTGGCCCAGTTCCTCCAGGAGCTACGCTCAGCCGACCCCGACACGAAGAGCCTATCCCTGCCCTCTGGCCGCGTGTCGTCGAAGCGGGGGCAGGCGAAGGTGAGGGTGATCGATGAAGCGCAGGTAATCGCCTTCCTCCAGAAGTACGCCGAGGAGATGGATCGGCCGGCCGAGGATTTCCTGCGAGCGAAGGTGGAGGTCAAGACGCTGGCCCTGCGGGAGCTCCTGAGTGAGGACGGCTTAGAGGCGGGCCTTGCCGTTCTGGACTCAGATGATTACGTCGTGCCGGGGGTAGAGGTCACGCCGCCAGCCGTCACCTTCACTGTGAAGCCTCGGGCGATCTAAGGTCGCCTCCATTACCGACATTCGGCAATGGGTAGTGCCAGCAACCGGACCTGCACATCAACGGCCGAGCCGCCATCCCTCGCGATTTGCTGAATCAATTCCTGCCGCTCCTGCCGCTGGGCCAACAGGCACTGGTTAGTTCCTGCGAGCGTGCCTACGGCAAGGATCTGCGTGACAACCATCACCAGAATCAAGATGACCAGGAGCACTTGCAGCGCTGGGGGTCGACGCGAGGGACCAACCTTGCCTACCACCTTGGCGGCGATGAGGGCGGCGACTGGTTGCGAGGGCGGTGGCTGTTCCATTAGGCATCACCCGGCTGGGTCGCGTTTTTGGCGATGAACTTTTCGACTACCTGTTTCAAAGCCGCTATCTCACTTTTCAGTCCCGCGATCTCAGTGTTGGCCTCGGCGACGCCGCGGAGTGCTTCCTCAGCGCTCCGCTTCATGATCTCGTAGGACTTCTCCAGGGACTCGATCACCTCTTTCGCAGCGCCCAAAGCGGTGCGGAGCCCATGGACGACAGCGAAGGCGGCGATGCCTGCACCCATCCCGACGATCGAGAGGATGGAAGCAATCTGTTCAAAGGGCACGCTGTTCCTATTTCCTCAAAAACCGGCTCAGGTCTACCCGGTCCTTCGTTATGTAGCCAACGACAAAGCACAGAACGGGGAGGAAGAGCGCAACATCTTCCATGGTGATGTTCAGGTCGAATCGAGCCTTGAGCCACAGAAGCAGTCCACCTGTTGACACCCCGCCCAGGCCCACGCTGGTCATCTTGGGCGAGGGCTGCTTTGAGGGTTGGTCTACGGTGACGACGCCCACGGGAACCCCGGAAATGACGGGTAAGGTTGGCTCCGCTATAAGGGGAACCACCGTTGGCAACGGCTCCTCAAGCGGCCGCGGTTTGCTGATCTCTTCCCAAGTGCTCATCGGTCCGGCCATCCCCCCTGTCCGACCTTTTCCAACTTGTCGAACTCGTTACGTGGGAGTAGTACCGGTTGGTCACGTCCGTCGACAGCGTGCGCCTTGATGCTATTCCAGTAGCCCTCGGTAGGAATCCAGCTCACCCATGAGAAGTTGATCTCGGCATACACGCCGTCCAAGATCTCCCTTCCATCAATGCTCGTCGTCTTCACGATGCGTATCACTTCGTCCTCCTGTTCGACCGGCCCTCCCGGCCACTTGATGAAAACTCCCCTCGGGACGCTGACGTGGACGTGGTTGTGGTGGTCCTTCTGGGCGTATTTGCCTACCCATTTGCCCAACTTTACGTTCTGCTTGACTTGCGGCCCGGCGTAGATCAACTCGTCGAGCTGCGGGGCCACCTTTGCCAGAGCATTGAAGATATCGGCCATCTCCTGCGTGTCGAGTCCTGGCCTCGGTCCTCCGAAGTCCACGGCTAGACCCGTCCCATTCGTGCCGAGTTTGGCGTGATCTGAGGGCAGCGTCGAGCGCTTGGCCGACGTTACCCGGCAGGGCACGCCGGACTGCCTCAGGTACTCAATTACCGCCTTGCATTCGTCACTCTCTACGACGACTCCCGGACCGAGGACTACTACCGCGCTCCGGCGGACGACTGGCTCCGGCCTGGGCTCTGGCTGAACGCCAGCAATCAGGACGCTGTAGGGAACCGCTGGCCGAATCGGGTGGTTGTCGAGGACCGCTACGGCGTCGTTGAACCATCTGACGAACCGGTCGCAGTGTTCGCCGGTTCCGATCGGGTATTGCCGCATCTTCCAACGGTTGCTCTGGCCGGTCTGGTGATAGACCCCACCGGCGTTGTAGGCGGCCGCTACCTTAGGTGGGTCGAACTCGGTCTTGGGCTTCTGCTGAGCGATGTAGGCGGTTCCCGCCATGATCGAGTTGGCTGGGTTGAGGAGCCACTGGCGGTCAATCGCCGGGCTACCCATCGCCGAGCGAGCGGTTGAGATGAGCGTTTGCATCAAACCGGCGCTGATCCGATCCGGCGTTCCGTTATCCGAGGTATAGCCGGGCTCCTTGCGGACCGAGTTCGGATCTGCCTGGCCGTTACGGATGCGAGCCTCGGTGGCAATCGTGGCGACGATCAGCACACAGGGTACGCCGCGCTGCTGAGCCGCGGCGTTGATCTCTCCATGGAATCGCTCCCAGAGGTTGCGGACAGTCTGCGGTTCACCGAGCGTTCGTTCAATCCCCGAGCCCTGGATCTCGACGCCGTGAGCCGTGAGCCGCCACTTGACGCTGCTCTGGTAGCCGTGGAAGTCGGTAAGGCTCACTAGATCCAGCCGTTCACAAGACTCAGGACGACGTAAGCGACCATGGCTGCCGCTAGCAGCAAGCCGCCGATCTGGGCTCCACTCATGGAATCCACTTCATGCGAGAATCGTCGAACCGCCAGGGCATCGAAGCGGCCATCTCCTCGCAGTGCTGCCGATCTGCATAACCCTCACCAGATACCGCAACGGGTTCACCGTTGGGAGTCCGGAGGCGCCAGTAAAACTGCCGACGAGGTCGCTTCAGAGTCCGGCGAGCAAAGGTCTCTAGGGTATGACTCATGCCACCATCTTACTGTCTGACCTCATCACGATAGCTTGTTGGCTGGGTGCACCAGAATGCGGCGCCGGACGAAGAAGGCCGTTCCTCCCAAGTCGGCCCGGTACACGGCCGTAAAGGTATTCAAGCCAGCGTTGAGTGCCGAAATCACGAAGATTGCCGACCCCTCTTCCCCCGATCCCGCCGGGTTGCTGATATGGGCGAGGTTGTAAGTCCCTCCGGCGATCGTGGTAGCGCCGCTTACTTCCACGGTCATAACCGCCCCCATGTTGACGGTGCTGTTTCCGAGGGCCGCCTGGATCGCCACCAGGGCGTTAGAGCCAGTCACCACTGAGACGGCCGGGCCCCCGAGAGAAACGGTGGATAGGCTGGGGGTGGTCTGATTGGCTCCAACGAAATCCGAGGTTACGTTCGTCCGAGCGTTGAGATCGGAGACATTGTCCCGATTCTCATTGAGCATGGCCGCAGTAGCCAGCTCCGAAGTGGTCCAGGTCCGTGGGGTGACGTAGCTCACAGCTTCACGCCCCTCCTGACCGCCTCATCCTCGGCCCGTAAATCCTTCACGGTCTCCTGCGGATGCCAGTTCCGCTCCTCAGGAAATGTGCGCCGCTTGAGAACCCCCTCGATTTCTGCAGCCCCCTTGGGGAACCTCACGCCTAGCCACTTTCCGCTAGCTCCAGAGTTGTCACAGGACATGCAGAAGAAACGGGGATCGGTGGGCGTGACCATCTCGGCTCCGCGGCAGAAGGGGCAGTCGGCCACCCATCGGCCGTGATTGATGTAAGCATCCACCTTGCGGGGGTCGTGCTTCGAGGGCAGCGGAGCGACGTAGCGCCGGGGCCAGTACGCTTCTACCTGGACCGCGGCAACCTGACTAGGATCGGCACTCTTGAACAGGTGATGTAGGGCGCGGATCTCAGTAGCCGACAAAGGTAGTCGCCCCCACTTCAGATCGTCCCGCCACGCCAACCAGCCAAGGGGAAGGGCCGCCCACAACCGGGCTGAGCCGCCACGTCGTTCTCCACTTCTGACCGGGCAAGATTTGATGAGTGATGCCCTGAATGTAGCATTCCCGGCTCACGACTGAGCCTACCGCGTCGGTCCGCTTGATCGTAACCCGATCCTCCAGGAACCGCCGCAGGACGTGAGGCCACAGCCCGTCATCAGCGTGCGGGTTGAGGGTCACCGAGGCAGGAAAGAACCGCTGATCTTTGTTCGTCGCCACTCTCCAGGAGACTCGATCAGCCACTTCATTGTCCGACTGAAGATGCAACCCCGTTTCGCTAATTGCTCGATTGAGGAAGCGGGTCGAAGTGTCCTTGGCGACGAAAGTCTGCCCATCCTCTCGAGACCCTACCGCCTCGTTGTAGACCACCGACTGCTCTGGGCTGATCTGTTCATAAGGCAACTCTCCTGCCCCGCGCCCGATGGTCACCTGAGAAGTCAGATAAGGAGCGAAGTAGAGGGCGTGCCGTTCTCGAAGTCTGATCGGGCCATTCGGCAATTCATACAGTCCTCCGAGCTCTGCCAGCTCTACCGCCCGGGCGTGGGTTAGAGCCGAGGCACCATCGATGGTGGCGGGGGGGAGTAGGGAGGTTCCGGTATCGAAATCGCCCATTGCGGGATCAATGCCGATCTGCTCGAAAATCTTCTCAAGACGAGGGCCTGCCGTATCTCCCTCCCAGCCGTCGCGCGCTGCCCACATCACCGCGCGGTCGGCATCGCTTACCTTGTAGTCGTAGAAGGTGGGCCAGGCGATCAAGTAGCCAGCAACATCGAGGACGCCGGCCAAGCCTGCCCTAAATGGACCCGTCCCAATAACCGAACTGGAAACCCCAGATGCTACTACGAACTCGTTGACGATCATGCGGACCGTCGTACCCGATCTCTCGATCACGACCCAGTACCAATAGCCCGCCTGAAAGAGATCGGCCGGTTCAAGCGCAAAGGTGTTGTCGATATAGAAGGACAGCGTAAAGGTGCCGCCGCTTGGATTGGCAATCAGTTCAGCCTCTTTGCCCACGAAGGGGATCAGTCCGAACTTGATCGGCTCCAAATCTGAGGTATTCCCGCCGTTCACATTCAACCAAACGGTTACAGTGAAGTCACCCGTTCCACTCCAGCCGAAATCAGCCTCGAGCCAGCCGTTGTTTTCGGCATTGCACAGCTTCCCGGAGTCAACACCGTCGTCCACCGGATCATGCTGACCCAAGACAACCGGTCCCTCATAGGTACCGTGGTGGTTGTTACCTGAGATGTCGAAAGCGACTCCTCCGGTATCCATCATCGGGTAGCAAGCGTAGGGAGAGGCGTCAAGGGTCGCCTGCTTCCAGGGATCAACCAGTGCCTTATGTCCAAGAGCGGCAGTGTAGCCGGTCGCCTGCACGGTGATCTTCTGGGGCAGGCTCCATTCCGGCTGCCAGCCGTCGATGTTGATCAGGCCGGTAAAGAGGTCATCATGGCGCGGTAGCCAGGCGGCTCCATTTTGAAGTGTGGCAGTATGCCCATCAACCACGAGCGATACGGCTGTTCCCCCGGCGCCCTCGCTCATCGGCCAGTAGTCGACCAAGCCCGTTTCGGTGCCCGTGAGCGTGGCCCACATCTTCGCCTGAATCTCAGCCTCAGTCCGGGCCACATTCCAGACCCGTACATCGGAAATCTCCCCGGCAAAGAAGAAGTTGGTGGTCACATTCCGCCGTCCTATGTTGAGCAGAAGGGCTGTGTTCGGAAGGCTAAGGGAGCTCGCTGTGCTGGCAACCAGAACGCCGTTGACGTAAACCCGAAGTGTCGTCCCGTCATAGGCTCCCGCCACGTGCGTCCAGGTGTTCAAAGGAACCACCCCTCCCGAGGCGGCTTGAGTGACGCTTGCCGCTCTGCGTTGAAACGTCACCCCTCCGGTTCCGTTGAGGAAGAAGCACCAGCCATCCGTGCTGCTGCTTTTGTCCAAGATCATGTCGTCAACCAACTCTCGGTGGTTAACCCAAGCCTCGACGGTAAATGGGACCGTTCCGGCGAAGTCATGGAAGTCCCCTACGCTCAGGTAGTCGTCGACTCCATCCAGGGTGATGCTCTGGCCGTAATCTCCTCCCAGCCGGAGCCAGGTGTCGCCGACGATGTCAGGGTAGTGAGGTCCGGCGGCGTAGTCGGGTTCGTATTGCCGGTTGAGGTTCCACAGCTCCACGGTTGCGTTGGCCGGCTGGTACTGGTCGAGGACGCTCTGCCTTCCGTGGTTGATCGTGGCGCCGATGAAATCCGACGTCACGTCGACGTAATCGCTTTCGGCCGGCATGACGTAGGGATCGACTCCGAAAGCAATCTCTACGTGCATATCCGGGTAGCTCATGCATGCCCCCCGAACACGCCCACCTGTGTCCGTTGCCCAGTAACGATCTGCTGGTCGGTGATGTAGGGAGTGACCACTCGGCCGAGCTCGCGGCCGTCGAGCTGAAGTACTACGGTCTGCGCTGCCCATTCCCGTTCGGACTTCTCAAGGTTGGGGCGGTAAAACCACGAAGGCATCGCGGCTAAATAGGCGTTGCGGTCGACCTCTCTCCCAGCCACGTAATACTTCCCCTGTTGATAGCCGGTTCGGTTGCCCATAGTCGCAGCATTCCAACCGGGGCTGTCCTCTGCCATGCCCCCGAAACTGCTCCGCATGGTGTTCATCGCGGCTTCCATTACCTTCACGCTCTCCAGTGTCTTTGCAGCCATGAGAGCGAACTGCTCGCTAACCCCGATCTGAGACTTCTCGGCCCAGATCATCACTGGGGACGGGGAGCGTCCGATGATGGGCAGCGAATTGATTGCCGCCTTGATCTTGTTGACGTAGTAGACCGCCTGATTCCACAAGTGACTGAAGAAGCCGATGATGGCGCTAACTGCAGCTCCCACGCCCGACCGGGCCGCGTTGATCGCCCCGACGATGGTGTTTTGAACGACAGCGAAAGCTGCCCCTACGATTCCCTTGATCACCCCCACGGCCCCGCCGAATATCCCCTCAATTGCGGTCCAGATTCCTCGTACGATTGCTTTTAGACCTTCGCCCGCGGCCTTCCAATCCCCGTTGATGATCGCCAGAACAGTACGGATAATCCCGCCAATCACCTGTGCCGCCCCCGAGATCACCCCTGAGACGGCCGTCCAGATTCCTTTTGCCACGGTAAGAATGTCGTCGCCCCACGTTCGCCACAACGCGGCGATAACGGCAACGACCGTAGATATGGTCTCTCGAATTAAGTTCATGGCGTGACCTACCGCCTCCGAAACCTGCGGCCATATTCCTTTCCACCACACGACCAGAGCCCCGATGGTGGCCGAAACGAAAGCGGAGACCGCCTGGATAGCATTCTGGACGATCTCCCGGAACTTCTCCGAGTGCTGATAGGCATAGATGAATGCAGCCACGAGTGCGCCTATGGCGATGATCACAATCCCGAAGGGAGTAATCGCGAAGCCTGCGCTCAACTTCAGCCAGGCGTATCCCAACAATTGAAGGCCGTGCGTCAATACGGGGATCATGGTCATAAACTTGCCGACGATAAAAAGGAGTGGGCCAAGAGCAATTGCTACGGCCCCGATGGCTATGGCGATCGTCTTGCCTGCTGGCCCCAATTCGTTGAACTTCGTTAGCAGGTTCGTGAAGAACCCGAGGAGCTTCTGACCGATCGGGATTAGCTGAACCCCGATAGCCGTTGCCTGCTCCTTGAGTTGAGCGGTGAGGATCTTCATTTTGTTGGCCGCGCCGTCTGAGGTCCGGGCAAAGTCGCCCTGTTGATCAGCGGTGGCCTTCATAATCAGCGATCGTGTCGCCATCAACTTGGCATTATTGTCGAGCTCGCCGCTGGAACTCACCAGTCCAAGGGCGACGGCCTCCTCCTTGATCTTCTGTTGGTCGAGCAGGACGCCGTAGGCCCGAATTGGTTCCATCTCACCGCGGTAGGCGGCGCCGATAGCGGTCATGGCCTCCTCGACGGAGGTGCCTTTGAAGCTGGCGAGGTCGGCCGAGAGCTGCGACTGCTGGGTAGCGAACTCGGTCAGATCCTTACCGGCGAGGCCGCCAGCCTTACCGAAGATAGCCAGATCGGTCGCGGCCTTTTTGGCTTCGGTTGAGGTCATGCCCATCCCGGTCGCGGCATCCTTTGACCACTTCTCAATTACCTTGCCCGAGTCGCCAAAGACGACATTCATCGCCGACGTCGCGTCCTCGGCGTCCGCGGCCATCTTGAACATGGCGACACCGCCGGCCAAGACCGGAGCAGTCACGAATGCCGTCATCTTGGTTCCGATACCCGAGAGCTTGTCGCCGACCTTCGTAAGCGCGCCGCCGGCCTGATGCTCGATATCCTTAGCGAAGTTGTCCGTCTTGGGCTTGACCGCAACCCACGCTTCGCCGATCGTCTCAGCCATCTATCGCCCCTGACTGCTGCGCTAGCTCGAATCGGGCGCGTCGAGATTCCGCCCTAGCCTCAGCCGACCCCTCGATAGGTGCATTGAGCTTGGCGTCGAACTTCTCGCGCTCCTTGGAGTCAGCCCCTTCGACCATCACGGTATAGACCACGTTGAGCAGCGACGAGAGCGGCCACGTCAAATAGCCCCCGCTGGCCACTCGTCCTCGGCCGTGATCCCCAGTGAGTCCGGGATGCTGTAAGGGACTGTCGGGGGTATGTCCGGCGAGGATGAGACGGCCTTCAAGCTCGGCCCAGTTGACGACGGCCCAGCCGATGAGTCGGCGGGCCGCTGGGTAGGGCGGCCGGTGTACTGCTCCGTGAGCCACTGCATGATCTCGGTCAGCGTCTCGAGATCAAGCCGATTGGTCTTGCGGTGCAGCACCTCCTGGAAGCGCTCGAGGCTTGAGCCTTGCGTCTCGGTGGCGTCGTCCTCCACCAGGCACGAGTTGAAGAAGGGCATGATCTGAATCATTGCGGCGCCGACATCATTGGAGTAGATCGCTGCCGCCACGGTGGTCATGGTGTCGACGTCCAGGACCGGGACGCACCGGAAGATCTGCCCATCGAAATCGAACGTGATCTCTTCGGCCCCTTGGCGGGCCTTGAATGCCTTGTGAGCCACCGGATTAAGCTAGAGCCGCGGCGAACCACGCCTTGTAGGGCTGGACCCCCGTTGGTTTCTGGAGCAGGAACTCAACCGGGATCACCGACTTATCGTCGGAGCCACCCTTCTTGCGGGGGATGGTGACCGTCGACACGTTGAAGACTTGACGGAATAGCCACCGCTCCTGCGCGTCATCGGCATCCCAGCCGAGCATCGCCGAGACCTGAGCGGTCGGTGCCGGCGGGTCGAAAGTGACATAGCCACCGGTGGGGGAGGAGATGGTCCCTCCGTTGACCGCCCGCTTGAGGTTGGTCGCGGTGATCTCGGCAAGCTGTGCGGAAACTTTGCCGGCCATCGCAGTCGTGACGTGGCGGATCGGCCAGAACTCCTCGGCAACCATGATCTCCTCGACGGTCTGCTCGAACTCCTGCTCTGATCCCTCCTCGGTGTAGCCCATTGCCACCCAGCCCGAGGGCCAGGCGCCGGTCAGCAGGGTCGGTTCGGCGGTTCCGATCGGGGCGTAGTAGAGCAGCCCCGGTCCTATCTTGACAGCGGCGGGAGTTGCCACGGTTCACTTCCTTTCTGCCCCCGAGGGGCGTTCACATCTGACCCGAGGTCAGACGGCGATGCACACGACGGTTGCGTCCACGATGTAGCGAGGGGTGTCCGGGTCGGTCGAGGTGTCCGGCTGAAATAACGAGGTGATGTTCGTGACGCTCTTCAACTCAACCCCTTCGACGACCTGTGAGGCGAGGTTGCGGAGCGCGGTGACCAGAGCAGCGGCAATCGCCGCGGCCGCGGCCTTCGTCTCGGCCCAGACGGTGAAAGACACGTCGGCCTCTTCTACTGGGTGATCACCCCCTGCAGGCCCCCCGCCAATGCGGTACATCGTAATCACCGGCAGAGCCCGACCGGCGGGGAATCCGAAGAAGGCTGAGGGCGAGGCGACCAAGGCGTTGATTGTGGCGAGCGAGCGAACCCAGGTACGAAGCGGCCCCTCGACGTCCACGTACAGATACGTTTGCGGCACGGCGTTCCTCAACGGTCACGTTCACGTTGAGACTCCCGTGCGATCGGCCGGTCTAGTCTCGCTGCCGGTAGTTTAGCGCAACTGTCTCAACATCGGCCTCAAAAACGGCTGCGGCGGCGTCCCGCTCCTGGAAATCTTCCGAGCCACGAGATAGCCCGAGGGAATGCCGTGAGCGCGCGCCCACTCGTCGAGGGCGCCCGGCGGGGGCCAGTGCGGACGGGTTCCGAACTCCACCCATCGGGCATAAGCGAGGTTCGTGCCGATGTAGAGGACCAGCCCAGAGGCTTCCTTTCCCTCCCGCCAAGTGACCGACGCTCTGAGGCGCCCGTGGTGAGTCGGGCAGAGCCGCTTGGCAATTCCCTCGCCCTTCACCCCCAGCTTCGCCAGGTACTTCGCTACGGGGCCCTGGGGGCCGTTCAGAAGATCGCTGAGCGGTCCATCGTAGAACTTGATGTTAGCCACTAGAACCTGGAATCGGCGCGGTCAACCACCCGCTGAAGCCCAGCTTCCATCCGGTCCAGCCCCATGCCGTTCCGCGCCTCTACCCAGTTGACGGTATAGACCGTGCCGGTTTTCTCGTCGGTGACGGTTGAGCGGTGCGTCAGCGGGCAGGGGTCGCAGTCCAGGTGCATCGAGGAGTCCTGCTGGGAACCACCCGCCCGCCGCTCCCTCCCGCCTGGGCTGGAGATGACTGCCCGCACGCCGGAGGCGAGGATGGTCGCAGCCGGAAGAACATCGTAGCCGTCGCGGGTTGCGTCGGTGGGAACCTCTTTGACGGTGATCGTGGTCGAGCTCAGCGGGATCACGTCAGCACGTTTCGGTAGGGTCGCAGCGCCCGCCTCGAGGCGGCGTCCAATTCGCCGTTGCTCTGCGCCTTGCCGAAGGTCACCGATGCGTCGCCTTGGCTGACCGAGAGCGCGCCGGCAGGAATCAGAGAAGGGTGAAGGATGTTGTGGGCGGTCCGGGCGATCTCCCGTTCGAGCGTCTTGGGCAGGGTGGCCGCGGTAAAGCCGCCAATATAGGTCACGGTCGCGTAGGAGTCGCTGTTCGAAGGGAGATTCCAAATCGGTGGAGAGATCTCGGCGCTGCCCAGAATCGCTCGGGTGCGTTCAATGGTCAGCTCCCCAGCGTTGGTGATTGGGTACGCCTTCGGGTAGACCCTCCCATCGATCAGCCTCAGCGTCTCGGTGCGTTCGGTCGAATCTAGTTCACGCCGCAACCATTCCTCGATCAAGCCCTGAGAATCGACCAGCGCTCCGGTGACCGCGGCGTCGGTGGTGGTGATGTCGCCGGTGATCGTCCGGTAGCGCGCCACGGTGACCAGCGCGGGACTGACGACAGGCGCAGCGGTAACCTCGAAATAGTCATCGCCAGAAAGCGGCTCGCCCTCCACCGTCCCGGTGAAGTGCCCGCGTCCTGAACCGGGCGCGGCTCCTGCTGGGATCTGGTAGGCGTAGGTGAAGTAACCGACTGAGATCCGGGTGGGTACGGCGTCGGTGACTACAGTCGTGCCGATCGGCAGCTCCACGTCGACCAGTGGAGTGGTCGGATCGACTAATGCATCATTCGAGTCGTAGAACAGCGCCTCAAGAGGGACGATATCGCCGGGGACTGGCATGACTCTAGTTCACCTTTGAGGAGGTCTTTGGTTTGGCCTCCGTTTTCGGCTTTGCCCGTGAGTGATTGGTCAAGGCCCGCTGAGCAGTGATCGCCTTCTCCAACTCGTGTTGGGCAGTCGCGACCCGTTGCGCGACCTGAACAAAATCGGGGGAACCAACGTTGAGTTGCTGCGCATTGAGAAGCTGCTGAAGGAAAACGAGGGTTTCAAGTGAGATCAAGGCCTCTCCTCCTAAGCAGCCGCATAGACCGGGATCACTCCCGAGCCGGATGGCGTGACAACTTGAATATACTCTCTGGGCAT